>Ga0209518_1000954_pt1 | contig 34324 bp, 15 predicted proteins | sample RifGroB1_FD_183993 | JGI IMG/M metagenome (GOLD analysis project Ga0209518, IMG submission 183993) | Groundwater microbial communities from Rifle, Colorado, USA - Groundwater B1 (SPAdes) (version 2) | ecosystem: Environmental > Aquatic > Deep subsurface > Groundwater | place: Rifle, Colorado...
GTTGGCTCGAACGGATTACGCTACAAGCACAATATTGTGCGAAAATGAATACCGTTCTTGAAAAAATAAAAAATACTTGAAGCCAAAACGGAATTGGGTTCTAGATGATGGTTTTTAGAGGTTCCCTTAAGCCTGAAAAGGAAAAAACCTTCTCGAGAAGACTAGACGCGGAGAAGCATCTCGGTCTTGTTTATATTTTGCCCGTCCTTAGGGTAGACACGAAGTTCGAGCCCCATGCCGATGCCTTCAAGGTAGTCGATAAGCGTAGATATTTTCATATCCTTTCGACGTTCGAGCTTAGAAACGGCCGTCTGGCTGAAGGCAGCGATATCTGTTTGCCTGATACCACGGCGTTCACGGAGTTCAGCGAGCCGGATAGCCAGAATCTCACGCTCAGCCACGGCCCGAGCGTGATGAATCTGTTCGGAAGTCAGCAAGGCTTCCATAGCCTTAACCGCGTTATTGACGATAGCCATAAAGAACCTCCTTAAGGTCGATAGCGCTTGATAAGCGCCTCGGCTGTTTGAATAAGCCGCTCATAAAAATCTTTCTCGTTTTTCCCCTTCTTGTCGCCTCCGACCAGAAGAAGAGCCTGACGTTTCTCGTCGAAAAAGTAGAGCACACGCAGAACATGAGACTGGGTACGAGCCCGAAGTTCCTTGAGATTTTTAACGGAACAACCTTTTAGTGTATCAGCGTGCGGCCGACCAAGCTGGGGACCGAATTCTTCAAGGAGCAAGACCTTCGAAAGGAGTGCGCCTTGAGAATCGGGGTCTTGAGAGCGGAACTATTCAAGGTACTCATCGGTTGCTGCTACATCCCACATACAATTAATATACCACACAACAAACATGAAGTCAAGTTCATATTGCGGTAAAATAAAAAGCCCATTTAGGGCGAACCAAGATGAGCAGTACTAGCCTAAGACCAAGGTTAACCTGCAATCGAAGGTTGTCAGGTTGAACCACTTCTTAGGCACTTCGACATGCGCCGCCCTGCGTATGTGGGGTTAGCTCTAAACAGCGCATACGCCATATCGTAGCGTTTGACAGCTACCACACGTGCCCCCAATGCAAACCCGCTTCCAGACGCTTTGCTGACCGGATTATTGATTCTGTCTCTGGCTATTGGTCTATGAAAACCGGATGCAACTTGCGTCCGCGGTTTTTTGGCGGATAACAAGCCAGAAGGCCCTTAGCCGGAGCGTTCCTTGTTAGGAACGCTCAGTAGACAAAAGCCCCTGAAGAGAGCTGTGCAGCGGCAAATCGTAGTTCTAGAGAATCACCATCTTCTCCTACAAGCCGGTTCCTAGTAGGATCATAGAGTAAATAATCTTCACTCGATTCATAATTCCCTAGTACTTGTGCAAATTGATTATAATCTCCTTTTAATGCATTTTCGTATGCAGCTATTTCATCCATATAGCGTCCGCTCAGCTGGTCAAAGCCATAGGTGTTACCCAGCCCCATGGCGGTCTGGATGTGCCCCACTATAGCGTTATTGGTTTCCTGGCGCTGGCCGTCGGCGCCGTTGTTGACGCCATCGCGGTAGGCTTCGTGAGCCAACAGGATGTTGAGGCCAAAGCGGCTGCCGTCACCCAGGGCATGGCTACCCAGGGTTATGGTACTGTAACCATTGGCCCCGGCTTGGGTAAGGGCGCCGTAGTCGGCATTCGCGTTTTCCAGCACGTCGGTCCTGCCCGACAGGATGCGTTCATACAGCGCGCGCTCCTGGCTGCCGCCGCCGGCTGAGTACAGGCTGCGCAGGGCGCTGGCGTAGCGGCCGGCTTCCTGCTGGCCGGAGAGGGCCATGCCGATGTTCACGCCCCAGGTCTCGAGGCCCTTGAAGGACTTGAGGAGATTACTCAGGTTGGCGTCCGCGCCGCCCATGCCGATGCGGCTGCTAATGCCGTTACGGCCGAAGCTCAGTTCCAAGAGGCCGCCATTGAGGGCGCCGCCTGAAAGGTTGCTGGCATTCAAGAGGTTCAGGGTAAAGTCGCCGCCGGCGGCGTAGTTCACGGCTTGGCCGGCCAGGCCGCCCACCAGGTTGGACAGGGCGGTGCCGTTGCCGTACAGGTTGCCGTGAAAGCCTTCCAGGCCCAGGTTAAGGGCCCCGCCCACGAACGTACTGGCCATGCCGCTAGCCATACTGATCAACCCGCCTTGAACGCCTTGGCCGAAGGCATCGCCCGACCAGCTGATGCCTTGGCCGTCCCACTGGAAGGCGTTGATGGCGCTACTTGCCAGGCTGGTGGTCATGGTTTGCATGCCGCCCAGTACGGTCTTGCCAATGACGCTACCGATGCCGCTTGTGGGCAGGCCGCTGGCCAGGCCTTTCATGCTGCCAAAGAGGCCGCCCATCTCGGTGGAGCCGGGGACGGCCGAGAAGCCGTTGAAGGCGCCGCCGATGGCCAGGTTGACGGCAGCGCTGGCTACTTTCTTGCCAAAGTCCAGGCCGACTTCTTCCCACTTCTTGTAGCCGCTGGTGCCGTCCAACAGGCCGAAGATGGCGTCGTCGACAAGGCCGACGCCGGCGCCCAGGAGCGCGCCGCCGATGCCGCCCAGGGGCGCGGTGAGGGCGGTGGCGGCGATGGTCACGCCGATGTCCACCAGGCCTTTGATGGTCGGGGCCTGGAACCAGCTGCCGCGGCTGTCCCAGTAGGGGGAGCAACATATACAAAAGCTGGCTGCGTCGGACTGGCTCCGCGTGGCAGGTTTTTGTGCGCTCAAGGGCTGTCCTCCCCGGCAATTGGCTTGTTCATGGACATTATAGCCGCGGGGCCTGGCGTTTTCAAGTATGGCCAGCTTATCGCTTGGCCATACTTGGTCACGCCACCCGCGCGGCTACTTGTCCTTGCATAAGCAGGTACCAGGTTTGGAGGTACACACGCCGTAGCTGGCAGTGTTCGCCACACCGAGCCAGCCCGCCGCTGCCTGGTTTCCTGGTACAGGTTGCTCCTGGTTGGCTAACGGCTCCCCCTCGGCCAGGCTTCCGGCGCCGCCTTTGGGCTGCTAGCCTGGCGGTCTTGCGGTGCAAGCCCGCCACTGTTGGGCGGCCAGAGCGGCGCCGGCGATCCTGGCCTACCCCCACTTTTGGTAATCGGATTGGCAGCCAAGGCGTTTCATGATAATCTGTGACAATTATGTCAAACAGCCGATTGGCGTACCATACAGATTTCAAGCTGGCGTTGCAGTGTGGCCTAATGCCGGCCACGCAGGTGGCGCGCTTGCCGCGCTCCACGCGCCACCGTTTCAGGACGACTGATTACTCTGGTGTGGTCGGCGCGGAATATTCCACGCTGCTCGCTCAGATCGATGTGTTGAAGCAGATCGCAGCCTCGCGTGTTCTGCTCGGTTTTTGCCGCGCCTTCTTGCGGGTAGCATCCTTGCTGCGTAGTCTGGCTGTCAATCCTTTCCAACTGAAGCGGCTCAAAAATGTGGAACAGCGCGCGGCAATTGCCCATCGTTTGGTCAGCGCTGGGCAATTCGCACCGCTGGGTTCGTTATTGGCTTGCCTGGGCTTGTCCTACCGCACGCTACGATCCTGGTTGGCATACAAGGTGCCCTGCGCTTCCTCGCCACTTACACTGTGCCGGGCGCGCAGTCCGGCCCAGCTCAGCCTGGCGGAAGTGCAAGTGGTTAAGCAGGCGTTCCGAGACCAAGCGACAGCACACTGGCCGCTGTCTGCGGTGGCCTGGCATTTGGTACATAGCGGTCGGTTGTCGGCCAGTGTGGCCACCATCATCAAGTATGCCAAGCTGCTGGGTGTGGCGGCGGGACACAGTGCAAGGAAACGTTCACGAAAACGCGGTAGTGTCGTAGCCAAGGCGCCCAATACGGTTTGGCATGTGGATGCCACGATGGTACGCACGCTGGATGGTGTCAAGGTCGGTGTCCAGTTTATACTCGACAATTTCTCGCGCAAGCTGCTAGCCTGGACGGTTATCGCGCGGTTGTCCGGCGCGGCCACCGTTCAGCTAGTGCGTTCTGCCTGGGAGGCAATGCCAGAACAGCCGGCTACGCCGGTCGCCTTGATCAGCGATGGCGGAAGCGAGAACGTCAACCAGACAGTAGCCGGCTATCTAGCCACCGTGCCGCTACATCTCTTGGTAGCTCAGACCGATGTGTCGTTCTCCAACTCGATGATCGAGGCCGCGAACAAGATTATAAAGTATCGTTATATTTTCAACCGAACCATACCTGACCTAGCGCATCTAGAGGAAGTAATCGGCGCGGCTGTCAAGGATTACAACAACCGGCCGCACTGCGCTTTGCGTGGCCTGACGCCAGAGCAGGTCTACGCTGGCAAGGTCTTCGATACGGCTGCGTACCGGGAGCAGCTGCACCAAGCTCGAGAGCTTCGCCTGGCCAGCAACCGGGGTCATTGTCCGTCGTGTGTGCCGTTGGTGGATGAAACAGCAGCCGAGGTAGCAGTCAGCTAAAGTTTCTGGGCAGGAAAGTAGTCTGGAGCCAAGTGCAAACCGGCTTCAGGATGGTTTATGGCTGGGTTGCCGATTCTGTTTCTGGTTTTTTGGTCAGGGAAAGCCAGCTGCTACTTGTGTCCGTGGTTTTTTGGAGTTTATCAAGCCGGAAGGCCACCCTTAGCAGGAGCGTTCCTTGTTAGGAACGCTCCGTGGTCGAAACGTGGGGAATGGAGCTGAGCTGATTACTCAAGCATAAAAAGTTTTTTATTCAACCTAGTTATCTAAGTTTTACACACCATGGACAACCCTTAAAACACCTTGTTAGGAACCATCTGTAGTTGGAATGTGTTGATTTAAGTCTGGAATAGTAAATGGTATTGGCAACGAATAATATCTTTGAAATAGTCTGTTCAGAATCGATTGATCGCGCAGATATCGTATGCTAAAAAATGCTCCTTCTTCCACACGCAGAGCAATCCCTGTATTAGTAATGAAATTATTAACTATTTCACCAACATTGGTACCCTTAGCATACGTGCATACTACGACATCCATATAATCGCTTGAATTAAGCAAAAACCAATGCAAATCAGCAATCAGAAAATCAGTGCTTACCATTGTGCCATCGTTATAGTATTCAGTCGTATCTGGATAGTAATTAGCTATTATGGTATTACGACTTGATTCAATATAAGAATCAAGCCAAAACAGCTGAGCGATCATCAAAACAAGAGTATCCATAGTATTAGTATTATTTAAAAATTCATTGAATTTCATAAAATAAATATAAATAGAATTATAATGTTGGTTATCTAAATCTTCACTTGCTCCAAATCCATCATTTCCATGAAGTTTTAGAAATAAATATAAATATAATTTATTAAACAAATCTACATTATGCCCTAATCTATAATCACAATAACCATCTAATAACATCATACCACTAATCCAATTCCTTGCTATATCTCTATCCACTTCATCAGTCAAACCTCTGTATAAACCAGTAATATTATTGATTCTTATCGCTATTAAACTCTGTGCCTCAATAAATTCATTTTCCCATATTTTGCTAAAAACTTCATTAAAGGTATCATCTAGTTCAAGTAGTCTGAAATAATATCTACCATTTTCATAATGCTCATAAAATTCTCCCAATTCATTTTTCAATGAGAATTGAGATTGCGCACATGAAAAAAAAGGTAATAGTAAAAGTAAACAAATAACAAAAACCTTCATCGATGTTCTCCTAGTACCTTAATGTACCATTCCGCCAAGTCCAAGAACGCAAGGAATGCTGAAATCTGTTTGACAAACCAACGTATGGATAATAAATTTCATTAGAAAAATTGATATTAGTAGTAGTGTATCCATGCATTTCAAACGAATTGTTTCTCCATAGGTTGCCTTGATCTACAGTCGTTTCAAACCTTTCATATACATGGCTATCATGTGCTGTAAGATTGAAAATCTGCCTCAGCATTGGATTTCCAGAAGTGAATCCACCAGAGTACCCATCGCGTTCAATTAACGCATTAACACTAGTTGCGGATGCCCCCATCGGGGAACGGCCTCTTTGAAAAGTAAGCCAGGACCTCAACCCAGCGTCTAAATTGCCAACATTATTCTGGAAGAAGTCCGCTGCAGCTTGGAAACTGCCCATCTCCTCGGCCAACCTCCTGGCTTGGTAATCTTGCATCATCCCCCAAGTCTGGCCAGCTGCTTCTTCTGCTCGTACCGACGCATCAGACTCATCACAAGCGCTCCAAACTTTTCCAGCCAGGCTGAATCCGGCAATAGCCGCTTCATAATCAGCCCTAAAAATTCCAATCACGCCCGCTATCTGATTCGCGGTGACTTGTCCCCCCACAAGCCTTGAGCCAATCTCTGCTGCACCATCCCACATCATATCCAGTAGATACTCGTCCGGCTGCGTCAACTCGAGACTAAAATCACTTCCTACGCTTACTGGCAATCCACCTGGTCCCAGCGGTAATCCCAAACTATCTGCTGCATAGCCAAGGCCTTCGCCAGCGGCATAGGTCAAGTAGGCGGGCATCATTGCCCTGAGTGCTGCTCCGGTAGCCTGCTGTAATGCTGGTAGCAAGCCGCCAGTTAGCTGGCGCCTATCGATTCCAGCTTCCCGAAGAAGTGCAGTATACTGTCTATCAAGCAAAGCACTTTCAGCTAGGAAGGCCTCTGCGACACCGCGCGTTTGAGCTAGTGCTTGCAGGGCCTGAGAACGGAAACCAGCCTCCATTCCCAACCGAGCTGACTCGCCTCCGGCAAAATCTGACAACTCGCCATCGCGAATTGCTCCACCAGAGGCGTAGAGCTCCCGCACTGATTCGCTACCCATAATTTTTATTTTATTGGCAACGTCACTGCCATAGCGCTCGGTAACCCAGGCCTCTTGCTCTGCGGATAAGGTTCGCCGTGCAAAATTTCTTCCCGCCACCGCAGCTAGTAATCCTTGATTATCAAGCCGACCCAGTGTTGCATCCCTGCCATGAGCAGTATAATAAGAAGCCATTTCACCTATACCCGATATTAGACCTTCACCAGTGATATTGAAAGCGCTCTGCAAATCAGCGAAGCTGGAAAACTCCCTAATATATGCATCACCCTCGCCCAATCCGCTTAAATGGTCATCTTCATGCGCCATAAAAGCCGCTAATTGCGCGGCAGATTCCAAGCCCTCGCCCATCAAGCGGGTATCCAGTTGGATTCGTCCACCTTCGGTCGTGGCAAGTCCACCTGATAATTCTACAAAATCCACGCCTTGTCGGCCACCAAATATCCGCTTGCCCAAATCCCAATTCGCTTCATTCCCGGTATAACCCAGCATGTTTATACCATTGAATATTTGACGCTGCCCGGCATCTCCATATTTCATGCGGGCAATATTAATGCTCTCCATTAATCCGCCAAGACTACTGGCTATGGTTCCCAAACTTACATTGGTGCCTCCCATGCCAATTTGCCCACCCGAGAATCCGTTCTTCCCGAAGCTTAGCTCAAAAAGGCCACCGCTCAGGGCTCCACCCGTTAAATCCGAAGCATTCAGAACATTGAAAGTAGCGTTACCGGTTAAAGCATAGGTTACGCCAGCTCCGGCCAACCCACCCATCAAGCCATTAAAGGCACTAATGTTTTGGGTGTTAAAAATGTTCGACGACAATGAAACGGCATTGCCATCATACAAGTTAGCCAGCCCCAGGCTACCGCCCACGAACGTACTGGCCATGCCGCTAGCCATGCTGATCAAGCCGCCCTGGACGCCCTGGCCGAAGGCATCGCCCGACCAGCTGATGCCTTGTCCGTCCCACTGGAAGGCGTTGATGGCGCTGTTAGCCAAGCTAGTGGTCATGGTTTGCATGCCGCCCAACATAGTCTTGCCGATAACGCTACCAATGCCGCTTGTCGGCAGGCTGCTAGCCAGGCCTTCCACTTTGCCGAAGAGCTTGCCGACGGCGTCCGAGCCGGGGGCGGCGGCGAAGCCGTTGAAGACGCCGCCGATGGCCAGGTTGACAGCAGCGCTGGCTACTTTCTTGCCAAAGTCCAGGCCGACTTCTTCCCACTTCTTGTAGCCGCTGGTGCCATCGAGGAGGCCGAAGATGGCGTCGTCGACCAGGCCGACGCCGGCGCCTAGGAGCGCGCCGCCGATGCCGCCCAGGGGCGCGGTGAGGGCGGTGGCGGCGATGGTCACGCCGATGTCCACCAGGCCTTTGATGGTCGGGGCCTGGAACCAGCTGCCGCGGCTGTCCCACAGGGCTTTGTCGTAGACTGGCTTGTTGGCTTCGGTGTAGCCGCGGCCTTCCTGCATGCTCCAGTAGATGTACTCGGCCATCAGGCGGCCCAGTTCGCCTTTGCCGAGGCTGGCGGCTTCAAAGATGCCATCCTGGCCTTCGTCCAGGTTGGGTTGCAGCTTGACGATGGGAGCGGCGCCGATGTAGTTACCGAACAGGCCGGGGCTGATTGTCTGGCTGGCCTTTTGGTCAGCTTCCAATGCGGTAGTTTCTGTTGTCCAGACCCGTGGGGTATAGGTGTATTCGTTGCCCTCTTCGTCGTAACGGGTTTCCGGTATGCCATCAACCAGGACGGGTTTTTCATAGGTGCTGCGAATCAAGGTACTAACGCTTTTTTCGTCCTTCTTGCCAAAGAGTACTTCCTGGGCGGCTTCGACTTCGTCTTGCACGGCCAGCATGAGGGCCTGGATGGCGTCGGCGTCGAGGGTCTGTAGGTTACTTTCCGACAGGTCGGTCTGGATCTCCACCGGGGCGGGGGCAAAGGGGTTGTAGCGGCGGACGCTGGCGGCTTGGGTGATGTATTTTTCCTGAACGGTGGAATGTACCACGACTTCTTTGGTGTAGTAGCCACCGGAGATGTTCCAGTAGCCGTCGCCTTGCCAGGTGGCGTCCATCGAGTCGCTGAAGTTCTGGTTGGCGCCGGCCACGGCACTGTCGATGCTGCCGATGATTTGGGCCAGTTGCTCGCGGGCTTGGGCGGCCATGATGCGGGCCTGGCGGGCGGCCAGTTCCTGGTTGGCGCTGCGTACGAAGCTGCTGGCGGCTACCTGGATGGTAGCGGCGTCCCAGGCGGAGGGGCCGCCCAGGCCGGTGCGGACGCTGCTCGCGGCGGTGTTGGCGCTGCCGCTTTGGGCACTCAAGGCGCTGCTCAGGCTGGTTATGCCGGTAGCGTTGAGGGCTTCCTCCAGGAGGTTGGCGGAGCTATTCTCCAGCTGCAGTTCCGGGATGATGTCCAGTTCGGCCGCGCGTCCGGCGCTGGCGGCGGCGTCGCCTAGGAGGGCCAGGTGGACGTCGCTGGCGGCGGTGTTGGCGGCCAGGGTGGCTTGTTCTACCCAGCCCATTTTGTCGGTCTGCAGGGTCAGCCAAGAGTCGGACCACAGGAAGGCGTAGCGGTCGTATTCTGCCTGGTAGCGGTTCTGCCAGGCTTGCCAGCCTTCTTGCAGGCGGCTGTAGCCGGCGTCGAAGTCGGTCAGGCCGCGTTCCAGGATCAGGCTGGCCGCGTCCTGCCAGGCTGCGGTCTTGTGCTCGAGGTCGGTCTGCAGTATGCGCCATTCGTATTGGCGGGCTTGCAGTTCGGCGTTGTTGCGGGCGTTGGCAATGCGGTGAATCAAGGTCTGGTAGGAGGAGATGTCGCCGAGGGCTTCACTTTCCAGGCTGGGTGTTTCGGTAAAGAGGTAGGTCTGGTAATGGTTACCAAGGCGGCGCAGGTGGGTGCGGTAGGAGGCGCTGGCTGGTCCGAAGGCTTTGGCGGCGGCTGCGGCTAACTGCTCGTCGGTCGCCTCTCCCAGCAGGTACTGGTTGTAGACGGTCTGGTAGGCAGCGGCGGCGGTTTGTTGGTCGCCGGCTTGGCTGGCAAAGTGTTCTTCCAGGGCTTGCTGGCTCTTGTCGGTTTGGTTGCGGCTCCAGTTGAGCATGCGGCTAATCAGGGTGGTGGCGTCGCCAGCCTTGACTTGTTCATTGACGGGGCCGGTGTCGCCGTCGGGTTGGCGGAAGCGTTGGTAGAGGGTTCCGAGGTCGGTCATTTCTTCGGCGCTCAGGGCGCCGGTGGTGGCCATGGCGGTCTGCAGGGTGGCGAGGCTGACTTCGGCGGTACTGGTGGCGCCGCTGCCTTTCAGTTTGGCCAGGGTGGCGGTGGTGGCGGTATAGGCATCGAGGTTGGTTTTGACGTTTGTACCTTGGAAAGCGGCTGTATTTCTGGCGTTCTGGCTGAAGCTATTGTTAAATCTGGTGGGATTGTCGGCGGAGTCTGCGCTTATATAATTATTGTTGAGTAACTGGATCGCGGCACTAGTTTCACTCATTTTATACATTATATAAGCATTGTTAATGAATTCAGCCGCATAGAGCCAACCCATGACAGGGTTGAGGAAAGTCAAGCCAAAATAGAGCAGCATCCGTCCGGTGCTCAATCCATGGCCGATAGAAAGCTGCCGCTGTGATTCCTGCAATCTTTGTTTGGCGAATTCGAATTCTTTTTCAATCAGGCTTTTTTGAAAAACGGCTTTCAGGTTTCCGTTTTTGCCATTTTCCATGCTGAACAGGAGCATTTCCAGGTCAGCCCGTTCTTCTTCCGACAGGTCGTTCCAGGCTTTTTCCATTTCAGTTTTCAGGGTGGTATTGTGATATTCGGTAACGGCGGTACTGAGTTGGGAGGCTACGCCATCGAATAAATGAATTTGGAGGCCGAGGGCATTGTAGAGTAATTGTTTTCCTAAACTATCGGCCAGTGGATTAGAGTCTACGCCTCCGAGCATGTTGTTGAAGGCTTCAAGGTTTGTTTTTTCGGCTTCTGAAGCGGTTCCTGGTATGCCCTTTTGGAACTGGCCAATCAGGTAGGCGCGGGCCAGGGCTAGTCTTTGGAATTTGGTTTTGTCTGTCAGCCAGCCGGCGATGCGCTGGTTCCAGGCGCTCAGTTCCTGTTCGTAGGTGGAGCTTGTCTGGCTTTGGCCGGTTATCGTTTTGTCAAGCGCGAAATGGGCTGCCAGGTCCTGGCTGGTAGTAGCATTGATGGCTTTCAGGTCACCGCCGTTAAAATTGATGCGCAGGCGGCCATCTTTGATATACAGGTAGTTGTTTATGCTATTAGGGCCAAAGTTGGCGGTTTCAAAGTCTGTACCGGTATATTCATCTATTCGTTTAGTCTTCAAAAATTCTACGCCGTTCTTATACAATTGGTCGTGCCAGGCCGTGTAGGCTTGGGTGTTGCGGCGTTCGGCTTCGGCGACGGCGGCGGATAGGGCGGTTTGGGCTTTGGCGGCCAGCAGTTTTTCCTGGTAATTTTGTTGGTAGGCCAGGTAGAGCCGGTTGTAATCGGGGTCGTTGTACTCTAATTGTGTAACGGTGGCATTCAGGTTGGTCAGCGCGGCCGTGGCCAGGTTGGCTCTGGTTTGCATCAGCCGGCAGAAGTCCAATTCGTCGCTCGGTGTGCGCCAAGCGCCGGGTGCGCTGGCGTCGGGTACGGTGGCGCTGGCGTCGGTATTGGCGGCGGCCAGGTAGGCGGTGGCGGCCCAGCGTTTGATGGCGTCGCGGGTTTCATAGGCGGTGCGGGCGGTTTCCAGGCTATCCCAGCTGGTTTTTACCACGTCGTACTGGGCGTCATAGTCGGCGCCGGCGCTGGCGAAGCCGGTAGCGGCGGTCTGGTAGAGGGCTAGTTTTTCGTCATACTGGGTTTGCTGGTCTTGGATGGTTTGTTTCAGGATGGCTAATTGTTGCACGATTGCGGTACGATCCTGGCTCAACTCATAGCTGGCGCCGCGGCTGGCGATCTCGGCCATCAGGCGCTGGCGTTGTTGCTCGATAGTCTGCAGGCGCGCTCCGACCGCCTGGAAGGCTTCCTCCAGGGTATAGTTGGTTTCTGGCAGGTCGCTGGCCACGAAGACTTTGGTCGGATCATCCAGCCAGGCCTGGACGAGGGTCGCGAAATCGCCATATCTCTGGTAGTGGAAGCCAGCCGCTACTTGATTCACTGGATCCGGATTACCTTTTTGCCAATCCTCGCTCAGGTTAGACCAGCGTTCAAGGGCCAACTGGAGCTGGCCCTGCAGGCGCTCCTGGTACTGCCAGGCGTCGGTAAGCAGGCCGGCCCGCCGGTCGGCTACCCGGGTGCGCAGGGCGTCGGCGCTTTCCAGGTCGGTGGCCAGGCCGCTCACCAAGTCGGTGCCGGTAATGATGTCGGCTACCAGGTACTCGCGCCAATGTTTCAGGTCGGCGGCTTCATTGGCCGTTTCCCGCTGGCTCCACTCCTGCCAGGTTCTGGCCACGCCAAGTAGGCCGTGTTGACGGTTGGCCGTTTGGAACAGGGCTTCGGCCCGGGCCACCAGGCTTTGGGTCAGCACTTGAAGAATTGGGTCAGCCGGGCCGCCGGCCGAGGCGCCGCCGTCCAGCAGGCGCAGGATGGCGACGGCTTGCTGGGCATCGTCGGCGTTGCGCGCCATCGCCCAGGCGCCGCGCTCACCGGACAATTCGCCGATATATAGCTGGCTCAGGCTCAGCTGGCGGCGCTGTTCTAAGGTGGCGCTAAAGCGAGTTATATCTAGACCGGAAGCCTGCGCTTCGGCCGTGAGGGCGTTTAGCTGGCTATCGGTGGCTGCAAATATAAGCGGCTCATAAAGCAAATATAACAAGTCTTGCTTGAATTCGTGGCTGGCGTTGGCCGTCAGGCTGGCGCGGATCAGCTCGCCAACATTAGCATTACCGAATTGCGCCATGCCCAGCGTGGCCTGTGCGGGCAGGAAGGCCTCTAACACCTGTTGCGTCAGGTCGGCCGTCAAGCCCAGGTTGGCCAGGCGGAGCGCCAGGCCGCTTTCCATATAGGCCGCAAAGGCTCCCGTTTGTTCAAACTCCGCCCGGATTTCATCCATCGCGCTTTTGCCAATGGCTAGGGTACTCTCAAAATCAGCCGCGGCCTTGGCACGCAAGGCGGCCACGTGTTCAGTCAAGATCGCGTCCGTTGGCCAATCGTCTATGGCTCCCTGCAGCCAGGCGGCGGTCATAGCCAGACCGGCCGGCGACTGCCCGTCCAGTAAGGTCAAAAAATCCGAGGTATAATTACCTTCAGCGTCTAACGTCACCAGAGCGCTAAGCGCGGCCTTAAAGTCGGCAGCTGTGGCATCGGCCGCCAGTCGACCCACGATGGTATTGAGAATTCCCGGCAGTATATCCAGCGCTACCAAATCCGCTAGAGGCAGGCGACCCAAGTACTGATTATAGTAATCCGGCGCCAGGAGCTCCATGTAGCCGCCGAGCACCACCAAACGGTTTTCCTGGTTAATAACGTCTTCCGGCTTTTGGCTGGTGTCCAGGGCGTAATCCAGCTGGACTTTTCGTACCACGTTCTCGACGGCTAGAGCCAGGTGGGTGTCGGCGGCGCTGTAGTTCAGGCCATATTGGCTGTGCAGCAAGGCTTCCAAATCAACCTGGACGTTGGCCCAATTTGGCTGGCCGGCGTTAAAATCCGGCTTGATATAGCCCGCAAACAGGCCGGCGCTCAGTTTTTCTACCAGCAAGTCGCCAAGTACGGCCTGGACGGAGGCGCTCAGGCCCAGGTTGTTAGGCTGTGTAAGCTGGTAAAGGCTGGTAATGAGTTCATATTGGTTGTCGCCCTGCAGCGTATTCAAGAGATCCTGTAATTGGCTCAGCGTGGTTTGGTTTGCTTCCAGGCTGTTTGTCAGGCTGGCTATATCGGTCGGGCTGTCGACGTTGGCTTGCCAGGCTTTGGCCATCACATACTGGTTCAAGCCTTGTTGCCATTGCCCTAACTGGCGTGCTACAAACTCCGGCGCGGCCTGGGCGGCCTCGGCCACGGCCTGGTTGATCCGTTGCAGGCCGGCCTGCCAGTCGTTTCCAGCCACTACCAGGCTGTCGCCGATGGTTTTGATGGCCGGCAACTCGGTGCTGTCCGGACTGTTGGTCACTTCATTGAGGCAGCTTTGCAGGACGGCCATACTGGCTGCATAGCGCTCGTCATTCAAGGCGGCGCTATAAGAACCATACATCGCCACCACGAACTGCCGATTGCGGGTAGCCTCAAGTCGCGTCGCCGTTTCGGCTGTCAACAGGCCAAGCACATCTTGCCCGGCCACGATAAATGGCGTATTGCCAAGCAGGAATTGGCGCACTTGGCTATTGCCGGCCGCCAAGGCTTCCAGCTCGGTTCCGGTAGCGGCCAGGCTCAGCTCCTGGGCCAGAATTTCCGTTATCTGTTGCAGCGTGGTTAACCAAGCCTGGGCCGAGTCCGCTGTCCCGCGCCACAGTGTCGTCAACCACTGGCCATTGGCCGAGAGTGGTTCAGCGCTGGCTGGGTTGGCCAGTTTAGTGAAGGCTTCCAAGGCCAGGCCGACCCGCTCCCGCAAGAGTTGGGCTTGATAACCTTCCGCTTCGGCCGTCAGGCTGGCGGCGACGCTCAGGCCAGCCATCAACTCGTTGGCGGTTACGGCTTCGTACCAGGCACCGGCATCGGTCGCGCATAATAGTTTCAGGCCGGCTTGGCGGGACTCCAGGCTGGTGGTGGCTTGAGCCAGCGCTTTACCCAGGGTTAGATGAATCAAGCGCTGATAGCGGCTACTTAGCTCTTCTAAGGCGGCTTCTTTCTGGGCCGCGGCATCAGAGCCCGTGAAAACCCGGTTGCTTATAACCTGGAACTCGGCATCATAGGCGCTCAAGCAGGCTTGAATGCTCTGATACGGCGCGGCCTCTTTCAAGGTGTCATACTGGGTAAGCAGCAGGGCGATATCGGTCGGTTCTTTTTCGGCCAGGAAACCGGCCAGCAGGGTTTGCTGGTCGGACAAGGCTTTCAGCGAAGGCTGATTGTCGTCGCCCTGGATCAAGCCCTGTAATTGGCCGGCGGCCGTGGCCACGAATTGGTCATGGTGGTAGGCCGCCGCCGCCGCCAGATAGGTGGCCATCAGTTCGCTTTCGGTGGTCGCCTCGGCATCGGCGCGCGGCCCTAAACCATGCAAGGCCAACAAATCGCAATAGCGGTCTTCCACCGCCTGGCGTAAAAATTCATTGCTGTTCAGCAGCATGACCGCTACCAGGTCGGCGTACTGGCGGTTCAGGGTCTCCAGTTGGGTACCGGCCGCCGTCAAAGCCTGGCGAGCGGCTGTGATGGCCTCTTGGCTGCTGCCGATAGCGGCGCCTAAAGCCGTCAGTTGCGCGGCGGCGAGTTGGTACTGCGACAGAGCCTCGTCATAGGCGGTTTTACTTTCCGCCCACAGCCGGGCGGTATCGGCTTCCGTCTCCCGCCCGGCGCTCTGGTCGGTGGCATACTCGTACACGGCCGTGGCGATGGCCAGCCGTTTGGTCCAGTAATTCTCGACCGACCTGACACGCAGGAGCTCCAACTGATATTCATCCAGGAAGAAATCCTCGCTGCTGGCCGTCGGATTCAGGACATCCACCAAGAGCGGCGCGCCGCTGCCTTCGGCGCCCAACAGTAAATCAAACTCCTGAATCAGCTTGGTCCGCGCCTCGATAGCGTGTTGTTCATACGTCTTGTATATAGCCTGCCACTTGACGGCCTCAAACATGGCTTCAAAGCCGTTGCGGCGCAGGGCATACTCCGGGCGCTCGGTCAGCTCTTTTATAACCGGCAAAAACTCAGCCAGGTTGTTATAGGTCTTTGCTAATTTTTCCTCGAGAAACATCCACACTGGATTTGCCGCCTCGAATTGCTTTTTAGCGGCCAGCAAGGCAGCTTCCGCCTCGCCTTTTATGGCCACGGCTTGCTCGATCTCGGTTTCGAGCGCCGCCAAGGCTGTTTCCCTGTTCTCAAGTTCCGCCGGAAGCTCTTCTAATCTCTCTCTTTGCTCATCAGTAAGATTAGATTGTTCGATCGCATTCAAGGTATCGTATTCAGCCTGTAGATCCGCTTGTTCTTGCAGCAAGCCGGTCTTGGTTTCCTGCAAGCTGGTCAAACTGGCCGAAGAGGTATCATATTCGGCTTGCCTGGCGTCAACGGCGGCCCTGCTCTGCCGCCAGCCGCTTTCGCCTTCTAAGCGATCGCGTTCGGTACTGAGAAGAGCAAGCAAGGTAGTACAGGCGGCTTGTTCGAAGCCGGCGGCATCCTGGCTAATGTCCATCGCCACAACGCCGGCTTGGGTAAGCCAATAACGCAGGCTATCCTTAGCGCTCAACATCATGCTGGCGCTTTGGGTGTAAACCTCCACCCAGGCCGCCGCCCGATTGGCAAAGGCCTCGGCCCGTTCTTCGCCGTCGCGCTGCATCTCGGTCTTGGCGGCCGTAATGCGCGCGCTCAGCTCCGCGCTGGCTTGCTCGAAGGCCGTCTCCCCGGTCTGGATCAGGGCCAGGGCTTTTTGCTGCCAGCTATCGCGTGCCTGGCTGATCTTCTGCAGCGCCGTCGCCCAGGCCTTGTTGCCTTCGCTCCATAAATCGCCGGATTGCACTTCCCACTGCATGCGCCGGGCAATGAACTTCTCTTCGGTTTCTTCCCAGATTGACAAGCCGCGCTCGAACTGCGCCTGGAATTGCTGCAGCCATTCCTCACCGGCCAGGGCCAGGTCGCCGCCACCATCCTGGGCGGCTTCAATCCGGGTCTGCAAGGCCAGCAGCGCCTGGTCACAGGTATAACTTGTCTGATTGGCCAGCTCTGTGGCGATAACGTCGGCCGTCTCGCCTTCGCTCTGGCGGCGCAGACTCCAGATATCGTTGGTGCGCCGGGCAATAAACAAGCGCTCTTCCTGCCTGGCCACCACATCCAGCTCGCGTTGCAGCCGTTCGCCGGCCGTCTGCTTCAAGCCTGCCAGAAGATCATTAAAACGGGTATCATTACTGCCAGTCAAATACGACAGCAAGGCCGCGGCCTTGGTCTGGACAAAAGCCATAAAATTATCAACCAGGCTAACCGCGCCATCGTTGATCATGGTACGCCATTCGGCCCGGTCGCTTTCCAGGTTGGCGTTCTGGTCTGGCCGTATGAACATGGCATCGCCCGCTGCATCATACAGGATATTGCCGTCGGCGTCGGTCTGATACAAATACTGGCGGTTAGCCTCCCCGACCTGCTCCTGCATCAGCTGGCGCAGTCTGGCGGCCTCGTTGCCAAAAAAGCGTTCGTTCAGCCAGCGGCTATAACGCGCCCCCACGGCCTCATCCAACCAGGTAGACAAGCCCTGGCGGGCACTCGCCAATTCGGCGGGATCCGCGTACCAGGCCAGCGCGTCGATTTCCCAGGCCGCGCGCACCGCCGTCAGGCCGTTTTGCACCTCGGCCAGCCAGCGTTCGGCGTCATTCTCCCGGTCTGCCCGCTGGAAGCTGAATTCCAGGGCCGAGGTATCCACATGTTGACTATTGAATTGATCCTGGGCAAAGCCTGTCGCCGTCATGACTACCGCCAGAAGCACAACTATCGCCCACACTTTTTGTCTGTTCAACATGGTATATCCTTGTCTGATGATTTCCGGAATCCGGTTATCCGGCGTGACAATACTGTCGAGAGCGCCCAGAAGGCGCGATTTTTTTTAAGACACTATAACCTGAGTAGTCTAGCGCGCAAATTCAGTATAATCCAGTTTTTTCTGCATTGGTTAGGCTAAAACGCCCTTGGCCGTAACTCGCGTTCGTAGCAGTGTTTATTTTAATATTATTTGATCTATTTGTGAAGCCCACAGAAAATGGAGATAAAAAAGGATACTTGGCGACGGGTGTCGTTCACCACCAGGATTATATGTTATTGAGAAATCAGATCAAACACTAGGCCTTATATCCGTCTCTTGATAAAACAGCCAGGCGATTCTGCCTGGCTGTAGTGAACAATTTGTAAGGCTCTTTTTTTAGTTACGTGCCACTCGGAAGCCAAGTACATTTAGCATAGAATAAGCTCCAGGAAAACCGCGCTCGGCTATGGTAACGCTACTAACCGAACTGGAGAAACAACCACTACGCATTACACGATTGGTAGTGCTAGTATCTCCATGATAATCGTGCAACCAACCAGTCATTGTATAGCCAGGGTTGTCAGCGTCCGAACTAGACCTGTCCCAACAATATTCATAGACATTACCTGACATATCGTGAAGTCCTAATTCGTTGGCTAGTTTTCCGCCGACGGGGTGCGTAGTTGTCGTTGAATTTTCTCCATACCAAACATAATCGCCGATGGCATTGCTGCCAGTCGACCCGGCGAAGGCCCGGGCATATCCGCTTGTATACGCCAAGCCGCTAAAACCAAAGCCATGTGTGGCGCCCATGGCCGCCCACATCCATTCCATCTCACTGGGCAAGCGGTAGCCATTTGCCGCCCAATTAACCACTGCCGAATTCCAGGTGGTATTATCGGCAGTGGGAATCGAGGCATAGGCCAGAGTCGAAAAATTGATGCCGCTTACCGCGTACACCGGAGTCAAGCCCTCGCGCAGGCTCAGCTTGTTGCAGAAGGTAATAATATGGTAAAGATTCGTCCTCTGTACCGGGTCGCTGTCGCCGCTGGACGCGGCCGTATCGGAAGGATCGCCGCCTACTACATCCAAAAACTGGGCGCGGGTTATTTCGTAGCGACTGATGCGGTAGGGGTTGGAAATTACGCTGATATTTTCAGCCCCGCTGTCACGCTGGAAACGGCCCCGTGGTACACAGATAAGCGTACCGATTGTGGCCGATTCATAATGCTGCCCCCAGCTGGCATAATAAGTAATTGCGGCGGTAACATTCACCGACTGTCCTACCGCGTAAGTAAAATCCGTACCATCAGCCTTGGTGTTCCAGCCCATAAAGGTATAGCCATCACGGATCAGACCACCGCTATTCAGAGGCAACTCATACAAAGCTTCTGACATTACTTGGCTGGAGTCCGGCACGGTGCCCCCTGTGGCTTGGTTGGCATCGAAGGTAACTTGGTAGAAGTGTGTCCAATATGCATACAGGGTTAGATCAAATACTTGATCAATATCGTACGTCTCTCCTGCGGTATAAAGGTGATCAGATCCGTCTGCGCTTTCACTCCAGCCGCCAAACTCGTAACCAGCCTTCGCCAGATTACCGGTGTTCATTGCCATTTCAACATATTCGCCACGGGTTTGGACTTGTGGGGCTGGCACTGTGCCAGAGTCGGCGCCATTTGCGTCATATGTAAGCGTATACGTGTTAATCAGATCGAGGCAGGCCGTTAAGGCCATCAGCAACAAGGCTATTGCTAAGCCTGTTAATAGTTTCTTCAATTGTTTCTCCTTTTCACCGTTTCGTCGATAGACGATAATAGTTTCCAGCCAGGCTACTCTGCGCCAATGCCGGCCTGTGTATGCAAATTTCGTCGAAAAAACAGTCTCGGCCACAATGCAGCCAGGGCCGGTATCAGCAGGATGGAGACCACAAACGATGCCGACACGCCACTGGCGCTTACGATAGCCAAAGACCGTACCAAACTGCTGCCAGAATCCCGTAAAAACAAGAAGGGAAGCGCGCCTGCCACCGTCGTGCCGCAGGTGGCCAATAAGGCCGGCATCCGTTGCCGCAGCACATTATAAAAAGCCTTGGCCGGATGACGCATACTACCAGCCTTTTGACCTTTTGAGAAGCCGGCAGAATTTAGAGATATTTGATGCTGGCACTCCTCAACGCCCAGCACGGCCGCATTTACCACCAAGCCGGCTACAGCCACGAAGGCACAGGCAAAGGCAGCGTTAAAAGACTGCCCACTGGCCAGTAAAAGCACGGCTGGCACGGCCAATGAGGGGGGCAAGGCCGCCAATATTACCAGCGGCAAGCTGAGGCTTTCGCTAACAATGCCTAGTACCATGTAGATGAACAATACCGCGGCCAGGAAATACCACAATGACCCAGCTAAACGTTGTGCGCCTTGCAGGGCTTCTCGGTCAAATTCCCAGTAATACCCTATTGGCAAGACAATCGCCTCCAGCGCTTTTTGTACGGCCTGGTTTACCTTGACTGGATCAATCATCGTTCCGCGGATGGTTATGCCGGCTATTCGCCGACGGTCGCGCCGTTGAATGCGCGATACGTCTCGCTCGCGCACGGCACGCGTCAAATCACTGATACGGATCGAGGCCGCTTCGCTGGCCAGCAATACCGTGTCGACATCCGCCAAGCTGGCTTGATCCTCGCTGTGCGCCATGGTCACCCGAACATCGTACTCGCGGCCATCTTCCAGCCGCTTATAGGCGACAGGACCGTAAATAGCCCGGCGCAACTCATCGCCAACCTGTGAAAACGAAAACCCGAAAGTCGCCAAACGTTCCCGGTCGGGCCGCAAGATTACATCCTCGGGCCCATCTTTGAAATTCAAGATCGTTTCCGATACAAAAGCGATAGTGCCACAGGCCTCCGCGGCTTGGCGCGCCAGCTCCCGGCAGATAGCGTCATCCTCCCCGCGCACCATGAGTTCCCAGCTTCTTTCCGCCAGATCATTTTCCTGAATCCAGACAAAACCGCCATTCACGGGCGTATCACGGGCGGCCTGTCTGACGCTGGCTCTATCCAGCAGCTCGGCGTCAAATTGGATTAAACCCGAACCCGACCCAGCCCGCGCGGTGGTTTGCACCGCAAGAATGCCAGGAACCGCGCCAAGTCGGCTAGACCATTCGGCCAGACGGTTGTCAGTGCTATCGATGGCTGCGCCTGGCTCAAACTCGACATGCGCAAAAACGGCATCCTCCTCCACCGCCATGGTCGGGTCCAGGGGCAACAGTAAGAGCGAGGCTACACCGCCTATCGAAAGAAAAAAAGAGAAAATTATTATAAGCGCTGGTTTCTGCACCGTCAGCCTGGCCAGGCGGGCTTGGCCGCGATGTATCAAGCGGGCCAGTCTGCGCTTCCATACACCGTCTTTTCCGGTCTCTGGCTTCCCGCTCCGGCCACGCTTGTCAGGCAAGCCACCGATCAGCGCCAAAGGCGGCAATAAAGCAACGGCCGTAAACAGGGCCCACATGGTTCCGGCCGCGATGGCCACCCCCGTACGGCCAGCGCCAGGGCTGATTGCGTCCAGCCCGGCTAAAGGCAGGAGCGCCACGATAGTCGTAGCCGCACCGGCCACTAATGAAGGCACAAGCCGCTTCATTTCTGCGCGCGCCAGACTGCTGTTCGGGCAATAGCGCAGCCGCTCGCTGCCTAAAATTGCGGCGTCTACCGCCGCGCCAATGCCACTGGAAAGGCCCGCCAAGATATACCTATCCAAGCTAAAGCCAAACAAGACTAACGAGGCTGCCGCCAGCGCCAACACGAAAGGAACCGTCAGGACAGCTACCAGCCGGGCGCTTTTCCGTCCATTCTGGCCGGAAAGCAGCCAGGCAGCTACGGCTACCGCCAACGCGCCAAACAAAGCCGCCTGCAAGGTCGAGGAAAAAGAGCGGGCCACATTGTCACCGGTGTCGCTTAGAATTATGAAAGATACGCCACTCTGCTTGAATTTATCCAATTCCTGGTTAATCGCCCGGGATAGTAATGGAAGATTAGCGTGCCCAGCCGGCATCACCGCCACCACCGCAGCCCGCGCTCCGTTCAAACGCGCCAGGCTATCCGGTTCACGCATCACCATCGTCAGCTTAGCTATGTCACCAAGCCTAACACTCCCTCCCTCGGCCAAGGGAATTCGGATGCTTTTCAGTCTTTCAGGATCAGCATAGCGCGCGTCGAACAACAAACGGGTCTGGATGCTGCCGGTTTCTATTCTCCCCAATGGGGCAAGGATATCATTCGAAGCCAAAACGCCGGCGATAATTCCAGCGCTACTTCCCAACCGGGCCAGGATTTGTTGATCTAGTTCTATCAGTAACTGGGCTGGCGCGCTGCCAGATAGCTCTACCTCGCCGGCGCCTGGCAGCTTTTCCAACGCTGGCTTTAAATCCCGTTCCAATAGTTGGCCTAATTCCAACTGGTTGAGCCTATCGGATGATACTGAAGCCACCCAAACCGGTCCACGGCCCTCGCTAGAGGAAACAAGCTCGGGCCGCTGGACGGATGTTGGTAATTTTTCATAAACCCGTTGCACCGCTTCCCGGACCCGCTCATACATATAATCATTGTTACTGTCGCCGCTGAAGCGCAGAACCAGCCGGACTTTACCGAATTCGCTTACCGATACCATCTCGCTTATCCCGGACAGGCTACTGACGGCATCCTCGAGGGGGATGGCGATGCTCCGTTCCATTTCCCGGGCATCAACGCCATAGTGCCGCAAAGTTATAGCCAAGGCGGAGCGGCCTTCGTCCTCGCGCGGACCGTATTCGGCTCCGGCAAAAAGCATTATGGCAAAAGTAAGCAAAGCCCCAGCCACGCAGATAGCAGCTACGGGGCGATCAAACCAATGACGGCCAAGCTCGGCCGCCTCGAATCGCGCCGAGCTCATGCGTCTGGTTCCGGTATTTTCTTGACAGCGGGCGCGGAGAATTTGGAATTGCGCAGCCAATTATTGAAAAGCACTGGTGCCAAAAACAGGCTCAGAACAGTAGATGCAAACAAGCCGCCCAACATGGCTAAGGACATGGAACGCTGGGCCGCCCCAGCCGAGAACACGATCATCGGGACGAGGGCTACTATGGTGGTCGCCGTCGTCGCCAGGATGGGCCGTATACGTTTGGTTGCGCCTAACCAGGCGGCCAAGCCAGAAGAACAACCGGCCATCCGGTATTGCTGCGTAGTTTCAAACATTATTATCGCATTATTGACCGCGACGCCAAACAAGACTACCAAGCCTAGGACGCTTCCAGAATCCAGGCCTGCGCCGCCCAAGATGAGGGCCGGGCCGGCCCCGGCCAAGGCCAAGGGGATAGTGGTAAGCAGGAGGGCGGGCAAACCGAGCGATTCAAACTGGGCGCTGAGGACCAAATATAATAAAACAATTACCAGAATAATGGTACCAAGCAAGGCTTTACCGTGCTGCTTCAAGGCTGACTCATCATGGTCCTGAACGAAGGGCAACTCTTGCTTGATGGTCATGATCATCTTGGCATAAGGCTTTTCCTGGCCAACCGGCGGCAGCACGCGTACATACAATACGTCGCGCCGGTCGATCCTGGCTAAAGCCGCCGGTATATCGTCCTCAACAAAGTTCGCTATCGCGCCTACGGATAGCAAGCCTTCTTTCAGCAGTATCGGCAATGACCTTACCGCGTCGATACTGGTCAAATAACGGGAGCCAGCGTCGGCATTATCATCAAGCCGCGCCGGGTCGGCCGCCACCCGTATCGACTGGCTGATGCCATCCAGTTCAATAGTGCCTATCACCGCGCCTTCCGCCGCATAACCCATCGCCGAGGCCAACTGGCTGCTGTCCAGTCCCAATAAACTGAGCCTTTCACGCAGGGGAATTACCAGAATTCGCGTTACCCTGGATGATGGGCTGACCTGCACCAGCGCTTCAGCATCGCCCGCCAAAACACGTAACCGGTCCTTGAATTGCGCCAGATTTTCCCTGGCCCTATCCGGTTCGTCGCCGCGCACCACGAGCCCTTGCTGGCTATCGATACCAAGCAAGCGGGCAGCCGGATCGATAGCCGCTTGTATAAAATACTCACAATCGGCCGGCACTATGGTCGTGGACGACCTGAACAGGCTATCGCGCAGGGCCAGGGAGTCAAAACCAGCCTTCACGAAGCAGTAGATAACCAGATTCTGGGGTGACCAAGCTGGATCGGAACGGCGCACCAAATCGGCTACTTCCGCGCCAGCCACGCCGTAGCTATGGCTAATCCCTTCCAGTTCATTAATCCTGGCCTGGATGGCCGTCCCATCCCGGCTAATTCTCTCAAAGGTGGTACCGGCCGGGAAACTCACGGTATAGATATATTCAGTTACTTCATCTTCAGGCATGAAAGAGACGGGCCGCTGCAGAATGAGCCCAAGACCCAGTATGGCCGACACAATCGATATTACTATAACAAATTGCGGGCGCCGTAAGACCGTCGCCAGAGCCTTGCCATATTTCCTCTCCAAGACCTCGCTTCTTACGGCTACCGTAGGTCTATGCATCAGGAAATACAGGGAAGGAAGCGCGAAGACACCCATGATCCAGCCGGCGGTGTTGGCAACGATGAGGCTGATGGCCAGATCGGCAAACAAGGCTCCGAGGGCGCCTGGCAGGAACAAAATCGGCACGAACACCACGGCCGTGGTAATCGTGCTGCCAAACGTCCCGCCCGCTACCTCCATCACGGCCTCTACAACCATTGCCCGGTCAAGCGGCCGCTGCGCTTTATGCACGCGCGCCACGATGGCGTCAAGCACGACCACCGCGTTGTCGGATATCAGGCCAATTGCCAAGCCAATGCCACCCAGGCTCATGCTATTCAAGGATCGACCAGTCAAGCTCAAAACGACCAAGGAACAGGCCGCCGACAGCGGAATCGTGGCCGAAACCAAAAAGCCGGCCCGCAGGCTGCGTAGGGCAGCCAGTAAGACTACTATAGCCGCGATCGCGCCTAGCACGATCGACAGGCCCAAGCCTTGCACTGAAGAAGCTATCGCCAAGGACTCGTCGCGTACGATCTCGATCTTGATATCATCGCCTATAGCCCGGCTCATGTCGGCAATGCTGCCTCGTAATTCGCGCGCGGTCGCTACTGGGTCTACATCGGCGCGGGCATAGACTTCCAGGCAGATCTGCTCCGAACCGCCATACAGGAATAAACTGTCCTGCCGGGCCGGACGTTCCACGACCCGAGCCAATTGGTCGAGCGGAAATGCACCGGAAGGCCCATTAAGCAGTATCCTGGAAAATTCATCCAAGCGTGTGCTGCGGCCGCGCGCCACCACCGAAAGCTCCAAGCGGCCGTTACGGACACTCCCGGCCGGTATGTCGGCATGAGCCTGCCCGATAGCCTGCGCCAGTTGGCTAACGTCCACCTGGCGGGCAGCGGCCTTTTCGACATCCACTAAAACGACGATTTCATTATCCGATCCGCCGCTCATACTTACCATGCCGACGCCAGCCACCTGCCGCAAGCGAGCTTTCATCTCGTACTCGACAATACGGCGGGTAAAGGCTACAGACTGCCGGGTGCTTGTCACGGCCAAAACCAGCAGCGGCGCGGACGCATTGTCAACCGGTAACACGATAGGCCGTTCCGCTCCTTCGGGCAACGAAGGATAGACTGCGTCCACCAATTCCCGGACGCGCGCAGCGGCTCGATTGCTGTCCTCGCCCCAAGCAAAATCCAGCTGAATCAAGCTACGGCTATCCCGAGTTATGCTGCGCATGCTACTTAATCCGCGTGCCGAAGCCAGGGCATCCTCAAGGCTTTTGGTAATCAGGCTGCGCATTTCGGTCGAGGACATCCCGGGCCAGGCTGCGTCTACCAGGACGCGGGCTCGATCTACCGGTGGTAAGCGTGCTAATGGCAAATTCGCGACGGATATTCCAGCAACCAGTAGCAGCCCCAATAATAGCATGAGCACGGCAATCGGTCGGTCAACGGCGCCTTTTAAAAGACTGCGCATGGCCGTACCTATTTAATCAGTGGCAATTGCCACTGTTGCGCCAGATGCCGATCTGCCTTGTCCCGCAGGCTGGTAGCAAAAATTAAACGCACTATGCCCGCTTCTGTCGAGTTTCTAAGCGTGCCATGTATCTCTATCCTTATATAAGGTAATGAGACTGAGGCATCCGGCGTCGGATTTAGAAACTCCGCGGTATTGGTTTTTATCAGTTTTGGGGAAAAACTGACCGCCCCCCCCGTCGCTTCTACCCTGAAGCTTTCCATAACGCTGTACAGATTTAGCTCGGTATTCTCCGCCAAGCGGATATAGACCTCAAAACAGGTGGCAGTATTGGTATTGATCCGGTAGCCAAGGGGGACATCTTCAATATCAAATTGCCCCCAACTATCGGCTACAGTCCATAGTGTCCACAGCTGGGCAGCTATGTCAGCCTCGCCTGGCAACAAAGGCATGCGAACCGCCAATACTTCTGGTGGCCTGGAGGCGGTGCCATTGGCCCAAATCCGGTACTGCACTTGAGCTTCACTTTTGTTTGCGGACTGGTCCTCTATACCTGGCTTGAGGGTACACAGGAACACCGAATCCCAATCCGGCTTTTCAATCAGGCGATAAACGACCGTCGCTGCAAACCGGTTGCTGCCAACCCGCTCCAGGGCTGGGCCACCTTCGGTTACCAAGCGGCTGTCCAGGGTTGCACAATTCACCGGCTCGTCAAACTGAATTTGCAGGCTCCAGCTATCTTCCCAGCCAACGTTTAATACCTGAGTAGCCATTAACGGATCCTCTGGAAGCAGGCTCAACACCACTGTGTCAGAAGCATTGATGGCCACCAGCGATATTAGCTGCGGGGCTGCCAAGTCAGTCCCGCCAAGAAACTCAGACTCAATATTTTCTACCAAGGCCATATTCTGTAGCGTTTTCAAGGCAGTGCTTATTTTCAAACTATACGTTTGCGTCCTCACCCAGTCTTGGAACGGAGTAAACGTGGCAGTAGTATTATCGCCATTGAACTGCCAGGCACCGGAAACCGTCGGCGTCAGACTGAACGCCTTACGTAAAGAGAGGCTGTCAATTGCCTCATTGAACGATAAAACCAACGGAGCACGCAATCCGCTTACTGCAGATCCGTGGCCAGGGCTGCAACTTGTCAGCTCGGGGCGGGTATGGCTTGTCCGGGTCGTGAACCGGAATTCCAAATCATCGTCAAGTGACAGACCATCCAGTGCTTGGGCGGAGCGTGCCACCCGTATTATATAATCGCACGGCACTAACGGTGGATAAGCTGGTATAAACTCGACGGTTGACCCTTGCCACTCATATTGCCCGACGAGCTCTACGCCATCGGCCGTAACGGTGATCGCCTCTTCAACAGAAATGGTATCTGGCGGAAGCGAAAAGGTAAGACTAAGCGTACTGCCAGCAGTAAATTCCTGATAACCTGCTCCTGGCAACCATGAATCAATGCTAAATTCACCGGTCCGAAGGAAATCACAACCGGAATGCACTGTGGATATTCCGCCCATGCACAATGATAACATAAAAATTCGAAAAACCTGCAACGTTGATTTGATGGAGAAAGGAATGGATGCGATACTCACTGCTTTATCTCCAGATAGAGCTGAAAGTCATCTTCCATCCGGGAATTCAAGCCGTTAGAAATCCCTCCCAAGCCACCAGGAATAGAAAGTTTATATATACAAGTCTCGGTGGGCGTGCTCTGTATCAAACCAGTATATACCAGCACTAAAATATCTGTCGGCACCGCTGTTAACCAAGCAGCGGACTTCAGGGTAATCCCCGAGGCCGTCGAAGCGGGGAAGAAACCGCTCAAGCTGATGCGACTGACTACATCTATGGCAGCCTCAGCGCCAATCGCTTGATTAAAATTAATTGTTAACGACAATTCACCACCAGTCGCAAGAATCGTTACTTGCAAGACCTGTCCGGCAACAGGGCTGGTCAATATCTCGGCTGGATCAGCAGCAGAAATACTGTCAATCGTCAGCCACGGGGTAACGATACTCATAGCAAAACGCTGCTCGGTACCATGCTGAATCCCTGGCAAGTCCAACAAGCCGGCACTCACCACGACAGTATATTCACTTTCAGGGTTAAAATCCTTCTGGGGAACATATACAAATACATCGCCAGCCAATTGCTCAAATCGTCCTTGCAGGCTTGGCTCAAACTTTATGGCACTTGCTACAGAAGCGGGCTGAACTGCTTCTGAAAACTGAAAACCAATGGCGTCAGTTGTTTCAAAATCAGCGGCTGTCGCTGTTGGCGCTACCAGTTCCCACAAGCCGTCTACTTGATGCATCGGCACTATCGCGTTTAGACTTGGAGCTTCAACATCAAGAATTGTCAAAAAAACACCACTCTCGGCACGATCTAGCAGCGAGCCATCGGCGGACGTAGCTTCAGATGCCAAAGACCACTCATACACTGCGCAAGGCTGCAATGCCCGTTTCGGCACGCATGAAACGAACGTATTGTCGCTGTTCCAGGTAAAAGTGATATCTATGGCTGGATTTAATTTAAAGGCCTTTTGGACGCTCTCTATGTCCATGGCTTCGGAAAACAGGAGCGTCACGAGCGCATCATCCGCTGGAAACACGCTGGTAGTGCTGCGGTCAAGTGGAGTGTAACTCGCCAAGCAGGGCCCTGGCGAAGCTCGCATTGCGTAGAAACTGCTATCGTAATTGAGCTTGGCTATCCTGCCATCCAGTAGCGGAACGACACCCTGAGCTTGCAAACGATAGGCTACCGTCGGCTGCCAGTCAATATACGGAGTAAAGCGGCATTCGTTATCGATCCAGTCATAGTCGCCAGATATTGCGCCGCCTGGCCCCATCACTTTAAAAATTTTTTCTGCTATTACCTTATCAACCGCGGCAGGAAAATTCAGCGCAACGTAGCTATCGGCGGCCGCGAGTACCTGATTACGGCCCGCGGGAAAGGCTACAACAACAACCGGACGTAAATCAATAAGCCCGCAAGACGAGCAGGCCAGCAGCCATACCGCCATGATCATGCCGAAAAATGGGGTAACATTTGTATTATTGGACATTGACGCTATCGCCTTCCCGCAAGCCCGTAGGTGGATTGAGGATTACCACCTCGCCAGGACGTAGTCCTGATAAGACAATCACGAGCATTTCTCGGTCACCACCAGCTGTGGTTGTAGCAGCATCCGTTCCCATATTTACACCTGTTGCTACGCTTCGCGCCTGGGCTTTACCGGCAGCTACCACGAATAGCGAAGCATTCTCGCCAGAACGGCTGAACAGAGCGCTTTCGGGAACCACAAGCACCGTACGGGCTGGCCCCAAGCGGATAAGGCATTTAACAAACATCCCTGGGCGTAAATCCGTTACCCGGCCCATAAGCCGGATGCGAACTGAAAAACTGGCGGTTCGGGAATCTGCTATCGGGGCAATCAATTCGATCCTGCCCTCGACCTCACGATCCAAGGCCTCAATAGAAATCAAGGCACTCATACCCGGGGTTAGCCTAACCGCTTCGGCTTCATTTACTGGCACTACGGCGTGCAATATGGCCATATCAATTACCGTAAATAATTGATCATCACGCTTAACACGTTCACCGACCTCAACGTGCCTGGCGCCAACAGTACCTCCAGCTGGGGCTAATATTACAAGTTCCTGATCGACCAAACGAGCGGAATCCAATTCACCTTGGGCAGTACTGACGCCGGCGATGGAAGCATCACGCTCAGCGCGCAAAGTAGCTGTATTCAAATTCAAAATTGACTGGCGCAAGGCTGCAGGGTTAGTTGGAACAGCCATCCCGGCATTGACCAAATCAATCGGCCTGGTACCGATGGCTCGAATTTCCATGTCTTTTCGCATCAATACTATTCGTTCGCGCGCTGATTCCAACGCAAATCTGCTCCCGCGAATCACTTCCTCAGTTACGCCACCGGCGGCAAACAACTGCTCTTGATCGAGATGTTTTCTCTCTGTCTCAGCAAGTTCCCGCTCCGCCTGCTGCAATTCAAGTTGCGATTTTTCAAGAGTCAATAACCTGCTTTCTGCAGCAAGTATGCCTTCCCTCAAACGGGCTTCGGCGACAAGCAAGGCTGCCCTGGCTCTTTCCAGCCCATTGCCAGCTCGTTCTACAGCTATTGTAACTTGGGGATTATATAAGCGGGCGACTACCTGATTTGTCCGAACTAGGTCACCTTCCCGAAAAAACATGGCTTGTACCTGGGCATCTTGGGGTGATTTTATCTCGAATTTCTTTTCCCAAGCCAAACTTCCGAACACGGCCAGTTCATCAGGTTGTTCAGTCTCGGTAGCTACAACAGCACGGACCGCCACAGCCCTATCCAAATGTATGACTTCTTCTTTTTTGCATGCCGTGAAAACCATAAGAAGACAAGCACCGCATAAAAAAAAGATATTGATTCTTGCTGTCAGTTTCATAATTCTTCTCCAGCACAGTACAAGGCCAAGCCGCCAGTCTCTATTTCCGCCATCTTCTCTAATTCCCGCTCGGCATTAAGCACCGCCAAGTGTGAATCGATTAAAGCCAATTGTTTTTCCGAAAGCGCCAGGCTGGCTGATAGCAATTCCAGCCTGGTTTTTTTTCCTAACGACAACTCAAGCTGCATGAAGGCTAGCCGAGTTTGCGCTAAAGCCATTTCCCTAGCAGCCAATTGCCGTCTTTGCCAAACAATCGCATATCGCTCTAGCGCGGCTTGGGCTTGCCGTCGCAGACTGACGATCATTTGTTGCAGCTTTTCCTGCTCGATTGAGATCGCCAATAATTGACTTTGAGGGGTAAGCATGGCGGCAGGATTTGCTAACGGATCGATTTGCGCACTGCTGCGCATAGTAGAAATATCATTCCCATCCTGCCCACCAGAAACTCCCAAGGTTGAATTCAGAAATGGAAGCGAAAAATCCAAGCTCAGGCCAACATTCCAATTAAACTCAGTCAACGGATAAGATGCGCCGCTGACGCGCATAGTTGCCTTCAAGCTGACCGTCGGCATCCAGGACCAATTATACACGCGAATTTCAGCAAGCTTCTTCTGGATAGCTTGACGTTGAGCAATCAAATCGACCGACCGCGCCAAAACCATGGAAATATATAAATCTGCTTCTACCTCAACTCGCGAACTTTCCAAATCAAAGGATTCACTCACGGCTGGAACGCTTTCCATTCCCAGGAGACTGGTCAATTCCAGCTCGGCCAAGCGTAAATCTAATAGATTATTGTCGAGCTCTAATTCAAGGCTGGCAATTTTGATTTCCGCCTCATTGATATCACTAGCCAATGTCAAACCAAGGTTACTTTCAATTTGCATCAAACTTAACTGCTGTCTTGCCATATCCAAGGAACGTTGCCTGATCTCTATTCTTTGGCGTGTAGCTATCAATGAACGCAGAGCCTGCACGACTGAATCGCCCAAGGCCTGTTCCTTTCTTCTTAAACCTACCAAAGCCAGCGAAATATCCTGTTCCTCAAACATACGTGACATCAACAGGCGGCCGCCATCCCAAAGCGTTTGATTGAGGCTGACGCCCATGCTTTTACTAAAATTATCTTGCCCATCCAACACCAGCCGTTCATCGCCCATGGCATCAAACGAGATTTCAGGCAGAAGGCTTCTGAACGCTAGTCGCCAGGCACCATGCCTTAATCCAAGGGAAGCGCGTTCTGCTTCTATCTCATAAGAGTTACTGATAGCCCGTAACACCAGATCGTTAATGGAGTATTCGGATTCTTGGGCTACTGCGACATTCGAACTAATACTGAAATTGATCAAAAATACAACCAGCGCCAAGGTGCGGCCGAATAATTGATGTTGAAAGCTTGAGGTGCTCACGGTAAGCTGGCTCTACTCAGCCACGACTTTTACTGCCGGTAGTTGGTTTATCAACTGTTGTGCAAGACGCTGCAACAATGCTTCATCTAAAAGCGACTCTTGTCCTTCAGTCCACACTCGCGCGATAAAAATCGGGCTGATCTCATTGGCTTCATAAATCAACATTTCAATGTAAATAACATTTGTTGCGGTAAAATTTTTGTAGGCTTCATGCTCATGAAGTAAAAAGCGCACCCGCCGATTTACACCATCATTGGTCTCATTTACCTGCCAACCCCGGCTACTAAGAAAAAAGGGTACAAGTTTGGTAAATTGACGTCCCACAGTTGTAGATTCAAGAGTCCGTTCAACCAAGATTTGCTCAATAAACAATTGGCGCCCATCGGCAGCGGAAATTGCTCCATAAGCTGAAACGCCCGGAAACAGATTTCCAATTGAAACACAGGATAATAATGCCAAAGAGAAAAGAGTATAAAAAATGGCGAAGCAAATTCTTGCTTCAAGAATCCGCGTCCTCTGAATCATTCAATCCCCACTCGTGTCGCATTCATCCGGAGCAGCAACTCATTGGCTGCTGACCAAAGCCGTGATTCACTTGGCAAAAGCTTGAGCGCAATCTGAATATCATCAATCGCAGCTGCATTCTTACCCGCCGCCCAAAGTAATTCAGCTCTATCCATAAAAATCAAGCCTAATTCTCCTTGGCCCATAATGGCTTGCTCCAATAAATATAGGGATTCAGCTGTTTCGCCCCGCTCAATGGCCATTTTTGAGAGCATCCGTAACGCCGCCGGATTTGTATCCTCATCGGCTAATACAGTATTCAAAACCACTAAGGCCTCGTCACTTGCCTCAAGCGCCACAAGTGCGCGAGCAAGCCATATCCGTGTATCAACTGAACTATTCTGCAAATCAAAGGCCCGCCGAAACTCCCTCGCCGCTCCTTCGAAATCAGATTGCGTATACAGCACCCGGCCGGCGAGATTATAGGCAGGCGCAAAGGACTTGTCTTGCCCTTGAGCCTCACGCGCTAGTCGTAAGGCTTGATCGAATTCCTGGTTCTCATAAGCTTGTAAAGCCGACAAATATGTTCGTGCAGTCAAATCTTTTCCAGACTGGTCACAACTCGTTAACACAGCGCCAATCATCAAAAAACCGAGTAATAGTGATCTTTTACCCATCATGGTCTTCCACCAGCATATCGCAAACGTTCTGCCAGGCGTCCGTTAGCTTTTGCAGATTCTGCCTGGATCCATTGTCTTACAATTTGATTATCAGCCAGTCCTTGAAGGGCTCCTAAAGCGTAAAGTGTCGCAGGGTTATCCGCCAAGCCCAGCAAGGGGAACAATGACTTAATCTGCTCCAAATCCGCGTCCGCGAGAGCAGTTTGAATCAAGTCTTGAATTTCCTGAACCGTTAGGAGCCCAACTGCCGCCCCTTTTGGCAAAGACCATAATTCCGCCAACGCTTCCCGTGCCAAAAGCGCAAAGGGTCCGGTAGGGGCCAGATTAATGCAACGCTCTGCTGCATCGATGGCCAGGCTATCATTAAGATTAATACGCATTGCATAGTACCAATATTGCGGTAACAACCGATACCGCGACATCATACTCCCGTATGCCGTAGCCAACTGGTCATAGACCACAATCTGGTCGCCTTGATAGGGCCTTGATTCATTAAGCTCTATTTGTGCAACTAAGTACATCCAGGCTTGAAATGAATCATCATGTAACGTGTAGCCAGCCAGATTTGCCAATATCTTTTCTGCACCGGCCCAATCCGAGGCCAAAAAGAGACGAACTGCTTCGATCGACTGATTAACCAAGCGGCCATCCTCACTCGATTGGTCCATCCAATTTGCTGCAAGCTGATTTAAGCTACCAGCATAGTCATCTATGGTTATCATTCCAGTCGCATAAGCCTGCGACAAGTCAGCGCATGCCGCAAAAACCGCGGGGACTACCAATCCTAATTGCTCGTAATAACTTGACGCAACTAGACCAGACCCTGCCTGATAGCCTTGGCGCCGCTCGGTTTCGTTTAAAATCAAAAGCTTGGAATGAAACTCGCCAGCTTTTTCCATATCTGTTGCCTGAAGAATAGCCGAAACGCCATTATCTCCATTTTGAGCATTCCCGAGCGTTTCTCTTTCTTCCCCATTTCCGCATGCCACGTAAAAACAAAGAAACAAAAAAGATAGAAAGCCAACACAACAATTTTTCAGCACTTGCCTTATCATGAATACCTCTCAAGCTCAGTGATTGGGAATATACTTTTGCATTAATCAAAGATCTAAATTTGCAATAATAGCATATCTGACAAATGATTAGATGTCAAGACGAGCAAAGATTCGCAATTATTTTTCTACTGACAAGAATTTAAATTATAAGTAATTATTACTACAGATTGATTCTATCATGATTAATTTGCTAATGGTATCATGGAAACATGTTATACGAACCTTTAATAAAATAGCGGAATCGCTTATATTATCTCTCCTGAAAACAATCATTACTTATTGCTCATTACTGATACTAGAAGAATTCTGTTTAATAAACTTGGATAGCGGTGAACTTGGTGGAATCATAATGTGCCAGATGCCTGGCATAGATACCATAAGCTCACTCAAATAAAGCAAAAGACCCGCCGCTTACGCGACGGGCCAATCAGCAGAACTTAACTAATCAGGCAACCACCAACAATTCAATTGGGCTGGCGCAGACACGCGGTTCCTTGACTTGGTAGTCGCCGCACGAGAACTGCGACACCAGTTCCAGCCGATAAGACTGTCCGACTGTCAGTTCGTCCGGCACGAAAAATTCGAGCTGACCGGGCCGGTTACAGGTGATGTAGCTGGCCGGCACCTTGATGCGGACGGCCGGGTCGGCCACAGCCACCAGATAAATGCCGACGCGCGGATCGTCGCCCGTTACCCGCAGGCGTTGGCCACTTAGCAGGTTGTTGAAAATTACACACCATTAACAGGCTGTTGAAAATTACACACCATTAACCAAAACAACCTCTGATTTTGATGTAAAAGACAAAATTATGATAGAATAACCGTTGATTTCAAAAGTATATTCGCAGCAACTTTCCAAAGGAAGGTACAATAGT
>Ga0209518_1000957_pt1 | contig 34267 bp, 46 predicted proteins | sample RifGroB1_FD_183993 | JGI IMG/M metagenome (GOLD analysis project Ga0209518, IMG submission 183993) | Groundwater microbial communities from Rifle, Colorado, USA - Groundwater B1 (SPAdes) (version 2) | ecosystem: Environmental > Aquatic > Deep subsurface > Groundwater | place: Rifle, Colorado...
GTGTTGGATTCTCGCTCCGCGACCCCCTCCCAGGTCCTGAAAACTCGGCGATGTCGATAAATGGCCCGTAAGAAAAAGACGCCAAGAAACCCAATCACCGAGATCGGCCACCAGCGCGTGGCCTGGCTCGAAGAGCAGCTCCTGGAGGTCCTCTTGGACATCGAGGGCGCGAGGGCCTGCGAATCCTGGACGGCGGTGGCGGCGTTCCGCGGTCGCCAACTCAACATCAACAAGGAGCTGGACGCGCAGCGTCGGCGGCTGGCCACCCTGGATGAGGTGCAGGCGGACGCCGCGGAGTTGAGTCCCGAGGAATGGACGGCGCGGGTGCACGAGGATGCGGCGGCGGCGACGGAGGGCGACCTGGAGGTCTACGTCTCCGAGTGGCTGTCCCGGCGGAAGTTCCTCCTGGAGGTCGATAGCGCGGGCCAGATGAGGCTCGTGCGCCGCCAGGCGGGGTAAGTGTCCCGCGAGCTGCTGACCGCCGGCCGCCTGCGCCGCGCTGACCGCCTCGGCCGGCCGCCGGAGCGGTGGACCGACGACCAGCAGGCCCTATTCGAGAGTCCCTACCGGATGACCGTCTGGTGGGGGGCGAACGGGATCGGGAAGTCCCTCGCGCTGGCTGAGCTCACGCGGCGCGCGATCTCGGGCCGCCTCCCCTGGCAGCGCCGCGGGCCCCAGGTCGTCGTGCTCACGGGGCACACCTGGTCCCAGCTCGGCGCCACGATGCGGTACCTATGGCAGGGCCTGAACCGGAGCTGGGTGCGCCGAGGCCTCCGCTATGAGGGTGGCCAGATCAAGGGCCAGCGCCTGCAGGTCTTCGACATCATCGCCGGCCCGGGCGACGGCGGCGAGCTCCGGTGCGGCACCTTCAAGGCGGGTGCCGAGAACCTGGCCGGCCCCCGCGCCGACGTCGTCATCACCGACGAGCCGCTCCCCGAGGACATCTACAACGAGCTGTGGCCGCGCCTGCTCGGCCGCATGGGACGGATGTACCAGACCTTCACCGTCACCTTGGGGACGGCGCAAAAGCTCGACTACCTGTGGAGGCTCGTCGACGATTCCACGAAGCCCTGGGCGGGCCAGATCCAGACGGAGCTGACACTCGACGCGGTCACCCCTCGCGGCGGCCTGGTCGAGCTGCCCTGGATGCACCCGGAGGAGATCCAGCAGTTCGAGGAGGGTCTCTCGAAGCTCCACGCCGACATGCGCATGGGGCGGACCCGGACGCCGCTGGCCAACCAGGTCTACTTCTCCGCCTGGGGTCCACACCTGGTCGGCGAGACCCGGCCGCCGGCGGGGACCCGAGTGGGGGTGGGCATCGACCACGGGTCGAAGCCTGGTGCCCAGCGGGCGGTGCTCGGCGCCGTCGGCGGCCGCGGCCTGCACTCCCGGGTGTGGGTGATGGACGAGTACCAGGGCGACGGCCGCACGGAGAGCGAGCAGGACGCTCGCGGCATCCTCGCCATGCTGGCCCGGAACGACCTGGCGGTCGCCGACGTGGACGTCTGGGTCGGCGACCGCGCCCACCACGGGGACCACCGCGGCGGCAAGAAGTCCAACCAGCGGCTGAAGGCGGCGATCGCCGAGGCCCTGGGGCACGACACCAGCCGCCGCGGCTGGACGGAGAAGTTGCCCAAGCCGCTGCGCTACATGGTGGTCCCGCGGAAATACGACCAGTCGGTGTGGGAGGGCTGCGACATCCTCCACCGACTCATGGTGGGCGTCACCCCGCGGTTGACGGTGAACCCCCGGTGTACCGTGCTGGCGGAGGATCTCGCCGGCTGGCAGGGAGGGCTCAACGATCCGCACAAGGACGGCATCGACGCCTTCCGGTATTTCGCGGTGCCGATGGTGGAGGGCGAGCGCCACTGAACGGCCTTTCCGCTGAACGCCTGATGGGGTAGGATGGACGAGATGCAAGTGATCGTGCGGGCCAGTGGCGGCAAGGGCCTCGTGAAGCGGAGCCCGCGAGAAGAGCTGGCGCTGCGTGTGCGCATCCTCCGCGGCCGGCACTTGGCCGATGTGTACGGGCGGGTCGTCGACGAGCTCGGCGATCGCGCGGACACGATCGGGCCGATCGACATGAGCCGCAACACGCTGCGGTCCTACGTCTCCCGCCTGGCCCGCGCCTACCTGGTGCCCCCCTTGGTCGAGGACCTGGGCGAGGCGCTCGCCGGGCTCATCGGGGACATGACGGCGAAGACCACCCAGGCCCGCTACGCCAAGGCGAAGGGTCGGCCGATGCCGACACGGATGTCGATGGTCAGCGCCGAGGTCCAGCGGTTCCGGATCGGCGCGAACTTCTGCGGCACGCTGATCGGGTGGAGCGAGGGCACCCAGCGCCCCTACCTCGAGGTCATCACCCCCGACGACCTGGAGTGCGACTACCGCTCCGACGACCCCATCATGCCCACGGTGATCCGGCACTTCCGGCGCCGGGTCCTGGCCGGCAAAGAGGTGGAGGTCGCGGAGACCTACGACCTGACCGACCCGGAGCAGCCGAGCTACCGCGTGATGGATGGCGAGAAGGAGCGTACCGAGGAGGCTCTCGGCCAGACCTACGAAGGCGACCAGTATTGGTGGCGCTACGCCAACGGGAAGCCGTTTCACCGAATCGTGATCTCCGGCAATCCCCGGGAGCCCTACTGCGGCGTCGAGCTGGTGGAGGGCACGCTCAAGATGGGCGCCCTGTACACCCACTGGGGCGCCGGCATCCGGGACGCGGGCCACCCCCAGCGAAATGCCATCGGCCTGCACCTCACCGGACTCGACACGGATGCGGAGACGGGCCAAGCCGGTGCCGCCTTCGGCCCGGAGACCGTGGCTCAGTGGCACCACGACGATCCGGAGCGGCCCGGCTCGCTCCACCAGTGGGGGCCCGGGTTTGACCCCGAGGTCACCGGCCGCGCGATCCGGACTTACGAGCTGGGCCTCCTGGCCGCCCTCGGGCTCCCGGTCGACTACGAAGCCACCGGCGGCGAGCCGACCGCGACGGAGGCGGCCGCCCTCGCGGAGCTCGTCGCGTCGACCTACGCCGATTGCCGCGGCCACGACGCGCTGGTGCTCCGTCGCGTCGCGGCCACCCACAACCGCGCGTCCGCCCTCACCGAGGGCATGGAGCCCACCGCGATCCCCGAGGCCGCCCTACCGGTGCTCTATCGGGAGGAGATCGACCAGGCGCTCACCGACGTCGAGAATCCCAAGAAACCCGGAGATCCAAATGCCTGATGACGCCGGCGATGGCCTGCTCAAGAAGATCGAGGCGCTGCTCAGTCGGATACCGAAGGCCGCGGACGACGAGCCAGCGGCTGGCAAGACGGTCAGCTACGACCGGTTCTTCCACGCGAACCAACGTGCAAAGGCCGCGGAGGAGGGCCTCGCCGCACTCCAGGCGGAGGTCAAGGCGTTCAGGGAGAGCCAGGCTGGCGAGCTGAAGAAGGTCAAGGACGCCGGCGCGTCGGACGTCGCCCAGCTCGCGCTGCGCCACCATGAGGATCTGGCGCTCGTAGACATGGGCTTCGATGCAGACGGCCGAAGCGCGCTGCGTGCCGCCTGGGATCGCCAGCCGGAGGCCACGCGCCCCAAGACGCCGTCGGAGATGTGGAAGGGCCACTTGGCCGCGCTCGAAGCGCATCGGAAGGACCCCGAGAAGGCGGCGGCGCCCGAGGTGCCGAAGACCCTGGCGGCCTATCTGCCGGCAGCCAAGGAGGACGTTGGAGCCGAGCCGGCGGCCAAACCGGCCACGCGGGTCGGTGGGGTCAGGCTCGGCGTGGACCGCGACGTCGTGAAGGGCGAGAAGAAGCCTAAGGTGGAGAAGATCGGCCAGGCCAAGAGCTGGGCCGAGCTCGAGGCGGCCGTCGAAGGATCTTGACACGCCAACGGCAGGGGCGCTAACCTGTCCGTACATCGCTCCACGGGTCGCGACCGAAACCAGCGTTAGGGCACCGGCACTCACCCCTTGCTGGAGGTCTCCATGGGCGCGAACGATCCGATCAGGACGAACACCGAGCCTGGAAGCGACGCCCTCGTCGCAGCCGTCACCGCCTCCATCGGCCTCACTCTCGCCGACCGGTCGGGCGGCGGCATCCTCGCCAACCCCGTGATCGCCGGCGGCTTCATCGGCCGAGATCGGTTCATGAAGGCGCTGGCCGCGAAGGTGGTCTTCATCGCCAGGGGCGTCGACAAGTTCGCCACCACCGCGGAGGGCACCGACTTCACCATCCTGGACCTGGCGTCGGATGCCGCCACGGTCACCCCGGCGCGGCGCGGATTCGCCCGCCAGGTCTCCGACATGATGCGGTCGCTCGACGACTGGTCGATCACCGACTGGATGAACTTCGCGCGCGACGGCGCCATCGGCTGGGAGCAGACCGTGGTGAGCGTGCTGGCCGGCCTGTTCACCTCGTTGTCCGCCACGGGCGGCAACAGCGGCGGCGCGGCCACCTGGGCCCAGATCGTGGCCGACTACATCACGCTCGGCATCGCGAACGTCGCGCCGCCCTACGTGCTGATCACCCGGCCGAAGGACTGGGGCAACGTGGCCCAGGACGCCTTCTCGCTGGGCGGGTTCGTGGCCATGGACCCCGAGACGGCGCAATTCAAGAAGGCCGTCAACCCCGGGTTCAAGGGGCTCTTCCTGGGTGGCGACCTCGCGGTCTACACCAGCGCGGAGCTCCCGACCTCCGGGGGCGATCACGTGTCCGGCATGTTCGGCGCGGAGTGCCTCAAGTGGAACGCCCACATGCCGCAGCCGTCGCGGAGCACCAACCCCATCCTCTGGACGCCCGTGTTCGGCGTCGAGACCGACCGCGTCGTGCTGAAGAGTGAGGACCAGATCGCCTACAGCACCCACCTGGGCGCGAGCCTGGGGATCAACGCCGCGGGCATCCAGATGCCCTTCCTGACCTGACCGGAGATTCGATGGCCATCGGTGGAAAGGGCGACAAGCCCCTGAAGGAACTTCCCGTCCGGGCAGCCGGCGCCAAGCGGCTGCCGCTGGCCATGAACCACGCCTTCCAGTACTGGGTGGACGCCGCTCGTGTCCGGATCGTGAAGGGTCGGGCGTGCTTCAACCCCGTCGCCATCGCGGTGGTGCCCGGCCTGCAGAATGTCCCCGGGTCCGGCGACCCCACCACGATCGACGGCTACCAACACAACAAGCTGCGTCGCAAGCTCGTGCCGCTGGACTTCAAGGTGAAGGCCTGGGGCGAAGAGGTCGCCGGCTACCTCATCGAGAAGCCGATCGGGCAGGACCTCCACGGGAAGCCGCTCGTGCACTACCATGACGTCTGGCACCGGTACGAAGAGATGGGCGGCCAGATCATCCAGACCTTCGATCAGGAGGGCTGGGACGACTTCTGCGTCCGCACGGAGAAGGTGATGGGCGCCGCCCCGCACACGGCGATCGTCAGCGCGGAGCGCAGCCGGGTTCAGAAGTCGGCCGAGGAGCATCGCCGCCAGGCGCACCGCGCACCTGGCGCGGCCGCGCACGCAGCCGACCTGGAAGCCAACCTGGAAGTTCCCGCCGCCAAGTAGACGTCATCACGGATTGCGGGCCGAGAGGCCCGGCTCCTGAGAGGAATCCACCATGATCCACGCCAGCGTCCGCCCCCTGATCCTCGCCCTCCGCAGGTCGCGCACCTCGACGAAGGACCAGGACATCATCTTCTACTCCGGGACCGGGGACCCCTCCGGTGGAGTGGTGCACAACCAGGAGCTGGCGACCGGCCAGTGCGCCATCTACGTCAAGGAAGACGCCGCCTCGACGGAGGAGGTCCTGTGGTGGACCACCGACGGCGGGACCACCTGGACGAAGGTGCTGGTCCTGAGCGACATCCTGATGCCGGCTGTGACCGACGCCACCATCGCCAGCGGCACCGCCACCCTCAGCACCGCCGCCCACACCATCCGCGGCGAGGGCGCCGCTTCGGACAACTGCGACCAGGTCGACGGCATGACCGCCACGGAGCTCGCCATCCTGGTGACGGGGGCCGAGGCGATCACGTACCGCGATGCCACTGTCTCGGGCGGCGCCGGCGACAATCTCGACATCGCCGGCAACTCCACCCTGGTCACGGCCACGGGAGACATGGTCCTGGCGATCCTGTCGGGCACCCTGGTCCGGATCATTCCGCTCCGCATCTCGGGCTCGACCCCCTTCACGGGTCTGCGCTCCGACACGATCGAGGAGCTCACGTCGGGCACCGGGTGCACGGTCGACGGGATGCTCATCAAGGACAAGCAGATCGACGTCTCCGGCCTGCTGACGGGCGAGCCGGGCCTCAAGTTGCCGGCCAACAAGCCGGACGCCTACTCTGTCTACGACTCCGCTGGCGACGTGCTCGTCATCGACACCACGACCGGTGCGGTGCGCGTCAAGATGCCCGACAACATCGGGTGGCTCATCGGGACTGGCGGCGATGACCTGATCCTGCACGACGGCACCAACACCCTGTGGACCCACATCACGGGGAACCTCGTCTTCGACAACCAGGCCGTCACCGGCGCCACCTTCATCGACCTCGGGACGAACACCAGCGCCACCGAGTTCGCTGTCCGAAGCGACGCGGGGACGAAGCTGCTCAAGGTGGACGGCGCCGGCACCATCACCGCCGGCGCGGGCATGTGGGCCGGGGCGCCCAGCCCGGCCAGCGCGGACCCGTCCAAGGCCCACATCTTCTTCGACGACTTCCTCGACCTCAACGCCGGCTGGACCATCACCGAGGACGACGCGGCCTGCACCCAGGCCGCGGGCGATGCGCAACATGGGACCGTCGTCCTGACCAACAAGGCCGCCACCGACGACAACGCCCAGCAGATCACCTGGGCGCAGGAGACCTACAAGATCACCAGCGGCAAGAAGCTCTGGTGCGAGGCGCGCGTGAAGTGCGCGGTGGACGTCACGGAGCTGGACGTCTTCCTCGGCCTGGCCGAGGCCGAGGACCTGACCGGCGTGGCCGACAACATGCCGGCCAACGGCATCGGGCTGAAGAAGGACGACGGCGACACGAACATCGACGTGAGCAGCTCCGACGGCGGCACGGACACGACCCAGGCCGCCGTGGGCACGCTGACCACGGGCTGGCACAAGCTCGGCTTCGTCTTCGATGGCGGCGCCTCCGGAGTCGGCACGATCACGCCCTACGTCGACGGCGTGGCCGGCACCTCGATCGTGTGCACCTACGCGACGATGGCGGAGATGGCGCCGATCTTCATGGTCCGCAACGGCGACGGGGTCAGCACCCAGACGATGGAGATCGACTACGTCAAGGTGGTGGCGGAGCGGTGATGGCGTGGCGGAGCACATCATCCTCGATGGCGTCCACTTCCGGCGGGTCAACTCGCCGGCCGCGGTCGATGGCTCGGTCGACGTCGGGGGTCTCCGGATCGAGACTGGGCGGATTGAGAAGGACGGGCTGCCGGTGGGGGGGGTCCGATTGTCCCTCCTCACGGGTGCCGTCGCGGGGAGCCACGCCATGAGCGACGTCACCGCCAGCGACGAACTGGTCGGGGTGCTCTACTTCCCAGGCGCCGGCGTGGCGGTCGTCAACGTGCTCGACCTCTCCGCGGAGTTCGCGATCTCGGGGGCCGGCACAATCGACAATACGGGCGGGACGAACACCACTGGCGGCAAGCTGGCCGTCCTGTGGCTGGACCGCTCCTGATGGCCATCCGCCAAGAGACCTACGCCTTCGCCCGGCCAGTGCCCTACCTGCTCGAGCGCGGCGTGCTGCAGACCATCACCGGCCCCATCCGGCACGGCGCCACGGGCGCCCTGGTCACCCCCGACGCCGCGAGTACGGTGGTCGTCGAGAAGCCGGACGGCTCGGACCTGGTGAGCGGGGCGGTCACCGTCGCCTCGTCGATGATGACGAAGGACGTGACCCCAACCTCCACCGACATCCTCGGCGAGGGGTGGGAGGTGCGCTGGACACCCGTGATCGGCGCGGTGACCTACCCCACGATCCGCCAAGCTGCGTACCTCTGCGAGTACGTTCCGCCGAACCTCATCGACGCGACGGCGCTCTACGTGCGGGTCCCGGAGCTCAAGCACCGGATCCCCCAGGCCCAGGACACCGCCGGCGACAACACGGGCTGGCAGCCCCAGATCGACGCGGCCTACTACGACTTCCTCCAGCTCCTGATCGACGACGCCAGGAAGCCCTGGCTCATCCGGGAGGTCACCGGCTACTACCGGTGGCTGCTGACCCGGTCCCTGCAGTTGTGCGTCCAGGCCATCAGCGCCGGACCCAGCTCGGACTGGGCCCAGAAGTCGAAGGACCTCCACTTCGAGCTCCGCGGCGCCCGTGGCGAGATGCGCCTGCAGTACTCCGACCAGGCCCCGGCGATGCGGAAGGGTGGGGCGCCCCTGACCCGGATGGCCCCGGTGGGGAGGCCCTCATGGTAGCCCTGCTGGCCGGCACCGTGTACTACAAGGCCCTGCTGGAGGGGCTCTACAGCGATCTCGGCGCGCTCGACACGAGCGACTACGCCTGGGACACCTCTGATCGCTGGACCCAGGCCCGCTACCTCTCGCCACAGGACGGAGGCACCCGTCACCTGGAGACCTGGATCGACCTGGGCGCCGCCACCGACATCGGCCGCTCGATGATCGCGCACGAGGCCTCGCTGACCTTCGCCTGCCGCTACAAGCCGGACGACGACTCGACCTCGCAAGGCCGGATGCACGCCGCCGCCCGCCACGCGGTGGACTTCCTGCTGGCCTGGTCCCACCCGTCCGGCGCCCGCGCCCGCCCCACCCGCTACGCCATCGAGGGCATCTCCGTCGACTGGCTGGCCGTCACCGTCACCTTCACCCTCCTCCTTCCCCGAGGCTGACCATGGCCACCGCCGCCGCCGCCCTCCTCCAAATCCTCGCGAAAGCCAACCTCACCGCCACGAGCCCCCACGAGGGCGACGTGCGCGAGGACTTGGAGAACACCACCGGCGGCCGGCGGTGGACCGACGGCAACGCCTCGGGCCAGGTCAATCGGGTCTATCGGAAGACAGGAAGTCTCGGGGCGGGCGCCACGGACTCCTACAACACGCTGGCCGCCGGGGCGCTCACGGACGTCTACGGCCAGACGATCGACCTCGACGAGCTGAAGGGCCTGGTGATCGTGCCGCTGACCGGCTCGATCCGTCTGGAGGCGCCGGCGGCCAACTTCATCGGGATCTTCAATGACGCCACGGACCTGCTCAACGTGCCGGCCGGCGGCCTCGCGTTCGACTTCGGCGCGGCCGGCCTGGACGTCACGGTCAACTCGAAGTTCGACATCACCGAGACCACCGGCGCGGCGACCGCGACCTACGAGTTGTGGTTCATCGGCGCCACCTGAGAGGAGCCTTCCATGTCCCTGATTCCCTCATCCTTCGTCGACGGCGTCCTGACGCTGTCCGATGATGGCGCGCACAGCGAGGTCCTGGAACTCGCAATGGGCGACATGAAGCTGTCGGGGGTCACCCCGGACGGCCGCAACATCGAGATCTCGGAGAGCCGGGGCGCCGTCGTGGGCCTCCGGAAGACCACGCGGGCCAAGCCGATGCTCTCCATGTCCGCGATGCTGGCGTCGCCCTCCGCGGCCTTCCATCGCCTGGCCCTCGGAAAGACCAGCGGCTTCGTCTCCACGTCCGCCGACATCGGCGACGGCCTGACGAACGACCTGAGCTTCACCTTCAACTACGGGGCTGAGACCAGGAACATCACCGCGGACGACCTGCTGCTCCGGAGCTGGGACGTTTCGGAGGGCCCGACGAGCACGATCTCGCTCAACTTCGAGGTCATCGGTCCGCTTGAGTTGGATGGCGTCTCGATCATTCCGAGCCGGTGAGGACATGAACGCACCGACCCTCACCATCGGCCAGCAGACCGCCACGCTCGTCCAGCCGAGCGTCCTGGGCGCCCTCGCGCTCCATCGGACCCGCGACCAGTTGGGCGACGACTCCGCGCTGTGGCTGGCCCTCTGCGCCGCCGCCATCTTCATGTGCTGGCCGAAAGACGCGCGGTGGCCGGCGCGGAAGCGCCCGGTCGCATGGCGCCCCGGCGTGCGGATCGAGCAGTACGGCTACGAAATCTTCGAGGACCTCGCAGCGGTGGAAACGTTGCCTGTGCTCATCGAAGCCGGCGCGCAGGCCTATCGCTGGGCCCAGACCTGTCGCCTCACCGCCACGGAGGTTCAGGAGGCCGAGGTTTTCTCCGAGGCCCCCAGGGAGGGGCCCTGATGGAGATGCTGGCCATCTGCCGCGACTACGGCCACGACCTGGCGTGGTGGGAGCAGCTCGACGCCGGGACGCGGGCCATCTACTGGGCCGACCGCCGGCTTCGGAGGGCGCGTGGCTGAGGTGCACCAGTCCGGTGCTGCGCGGATCGAGGTCGACCAGGCGGAGCTGCTGCGGCGCCTCGACCAGGTCAGCGATGGCGCCGGGACGCGCTTTGTCCAGCGCGCGTCCCGGGTGCTGGGCGGCCTGCAGGCCGACGCCGTCAGCCGTTGGCCGGTGCGCACCGGCACGAGCCGCGGCGCCTTCCGGGTCCAGTCACGGATCACGGAGTCCGCGGCGACGGTCGACCTGGCCAACACCGCCCGTTCCGGCCGGTGGGGCGCCTATGCCTTCAAGATCCGTTGGTCGGTGAGGACCCAGGCCAGCTTGGAGGCGGAGGCCGACCGCGCTGCCGACCGGGCGAAGGACCCCGGCGGAGCTGCGGCCATCCGGGCGTTCTGGCGGCGCCGGTTGACCCGCACGCACGGCAAGGGCGCGCCGAGCGCCGCCCTCGCCGGCAAGCAGCCCTGGCGGGTGCTGGTCCGGACCCCGGGTCAGAAGGCGGCCCAGGCGATGATCGGCGACCTGCGCGAGGACCTCGACCGCCTGGCGCGTGGGGCATAGGCCGTGGCCGCGGGCGACGAGGTCCGCCTCCGCTACACCGCAGAGCTGACGGATCTGCGGAAGAAGCTGGCGTCGATCCCGGACATCACCGGGGCCGAGGCGCGCAAGGCTGTCGCAGAGCTCGACAAGTCGATGCGCGAGGTCGAGAAGGCCCAGGACCGCGCCGCCAAGGCCGCGGCCGGTGGCGCCAAGGGGACGCAGCAACTCGGCCAGGCGTCCGCGCAGAGCGCTGAGGCCTTGGGGAAGCTCCGGTCGGCGCTCAGCCTGGTCAGCCCCGAGGCGGCCGCCCTCGCCGGCGACGCCCAGCACGCCGTGGACGGCCTGACGGGCATGGCCAAGGGTGCGTCCCTCGGGGGCCCCGCAATCGCCGCGCTCGGCGCCGCCCTGCTCGTGGGTGCGAGCGCATGGGCGGCGTGGACTGAGGAGGAGCGCGAGGCTGAGGAGATCGCGCAGCTCGTGCACGCGGCCATGGAGGGCATGCTGCCGCTCATCGATGCCACGGTGCAGGCCAGGGCCGAGCTCGGCGACATCACGGCGGGCCTGGCCGAGGACGAGCGCGCCCTGGCCAGCGCCCTGCGCGAGGTGCACCAGCAGTTCATCTCCGGCACGGCCGATGCCCGCAAGGAGGCGTCCCGCCTCCGCCAGGAGCAGGAGTCCGTCACTACCCAGACGGTGGACTGGGTGGAGTCGATGCTCAGCGCCGGCCTGGCGGGCGAACTGCTGGCCCCGATCGTCGACGCGCTGACGACGAACTCAGAGGAGTATGGCGCGCAGCTCGACGCCGTGAACGGGGTGATCGCCCAGGGGACCGCAGCGACGCGCGAATACGCCGACACCACCGAGCAGCTCGTGCACGCCAAGCGCCGTGCGCGCGAGGCGACCTCGGCGAAGAAGGACGCGGACAAGGAGGCGACGCAGGCCGCGCGCGAAGCGATCGAGGTCGAGAAGTTGCGGTCGGGCTTGTCCCGTGACCTGGCGCAGGCGGTCTTCGGGATGGGGGAGGCGGAGATCGCGTACCGGGAGCAGCTCGACCAGGTCGCCGAGGCCGAGGCACGGGCGGCCATCACGACCCAGGAGGCCACCGCTCTGCGCGCGCAGGCCGAGCGGGACCTTACGGCTGCGACGCAGGCGGAGAACGAGGCGCGCCAGGAGGCGCGCGACGAAGAGGCGCAGGCCATCGCCGAGGCGCGCGAGAAGGAGATCGAGGCGGCGGAGGCCGCCCACCAGGAGGTGATGGACCAGATCGAGGCGGAGCGGCAGGCGCGGCGCGCGGAGATGGACTATCGGATCGACCTCGCCACCTCGGCGCTGGATGCCACGTCGCGGCTTCTGGATGCCAGCGCCGAGAAAGGGGCGCAGCAGGCCCGGCGTGCCTTCGCCTTCCAGAAGGCGCAGGCGCTCGCCGGCGTCGCGATCAACACGGCGGAGGCCATCATGAAGGGCTTCGCGCTGTTCGGCCCTCCGCCATCACCACCGGGGATCGCGGCGGCCGCCGCCGCCACCGCGGTGGGCCTGACCGAGGCAGCGGTCATCGGCGCCCAGGAGGCGCCGACGATGCACATCGGTGGCACGCGCGGCGGGGCGTTCGACACCCTGGCCACCGTGCTCCCCGGCGAGGGCGTGCTCGACCGCGCGACCAACAAGGCGGTGGGCGGCCCCGCCGGCGTGCGCGAGCTGCTCGACCAGGATGCGGGCGTGCGGGTCTCGTTCCGCGTCGGCCGCCGCGAGGTCCGCGAGATGGGGCGGACAGACCTGCGCGCCGGGGGTGTGATGAGCCAGGCCTTGCGGAAGGCCGGTCGGCAGCGGGGACCGGAGGTCGGCATGTCCGGCCGCCGGCCGGTGGCCTGATGGCGACCCGATTCATGCGGCCCAACCATCTGCACGCGCCAGCACGGGTGCTGCGGGCGACGGAAGAGGCCGGCCTGGTCGCGCTGCAGCCGACCCCGGCGACTGCGAACCTGGGCGAGCTGCGGCTGCGGGCGAGCGGAGCGCCCTACGGTGTCCTGGCCCTGACCGTCCGGCTGATGGGCGGGGGCAACCCCACCGGGTACAGCACCGGCGATGCTGGTGAGGGCGCGGGCGCCTCAGTGGCCTGGCGGAACACGGCCGACGCCGGGACTCTCTACCGCGGCTACATCGACGCGATCTACGTGACCCGGTGCCAAGGCCTCATCGGAGGCGCGGTCGGCAGCGGCAACCGAATAGGTACCCCGCGGGAGTTGCGCAACGGCAACCTCGGCTTCGTTTGGAGTACGGATGCCGCCGCGGAGAACGTGAAGTTCTACCGCCTCACCGAGGGCGGCACCCTGGCGAGCACGAACATCCTCGCCACGACCGGCACCGCGGGCGTGACGCAGGGCGACTTCGTCATCCTGCCGTCCGGGCGGCTCGTGGCGCTGGTCCGCCTGGGTGGGCAGACCTACTGGCGCAGCTACTTCAGCGACGACCACGGGGCGACGTGGACCTCCCTCTCGGAGCGGGCGCTGAACGCGGACGCCACCTACGTGCGCATCAGCCTCGAGTATGTCCGCGACATGCTCGTGGCGGTGGTGGGCGCGGACAGCGGCCTCGCGAACTCGCCCAAGGTCTATACCTCGAAGGATGGAGGTGTGAACTTCACGCTGACTGGCACGAGCGCCGCTCTCGGCGATGCCCTTCGGACCTGCGTCACGGGGACGGGTCGTGTCCTGGCGATCGCCCACACCGCGGCGCTCACCTCGCGGATCTACGAGATCACCCCGGGGGCTGGCTTCACCGACGTGACGACCGCGAACCTGCCGAACCGCTCTGCCCAGATGGGCATTACCGCGCGCGATGACGGGGTCGTGTGGGCCCTCGGCTGCAACATCGCTGCAGCGACGCAGGGGGACTTCCGCCTGTCCGTATCGGTGGATGACGGCACCACGTTCTCGGCGATCGGTACGGAGTCCCTCGACGTCGAGAATGCACCGACGGCCAACCCCTTCCAGGACATCGCGCTCGGCGCCTGGCGGGGCAAGGTCGTCGGCCTGGTGGTCAGCGCGGCCGACACCGGCACCGACCAGAACGTCTTCCTCCTCACGCTGGGGGAGTGGGCGACCGTGACGGACCGTCGGGTGGATATCGCCACGGATGGCCAGCCTTACGAGCACAGCTATTTCCCTGCCGACTACCCGGATGATTTCGGGTGGACGCGCTCGAACTCCGGTGGCGGAGCGACGGTGACGAACTCCCCCTCGCTGAGGATCGTCTCGACGGTCGGCAACGGCAGCTATTACCAGGCACCCGCCGCGGTCTGGCCGAACACGGTGGGCGGCACGCGCCGCATCCGGGTGAGGGTCAAGGTCGCCGCGGACGGCTCGCGCGCGAACGACTCCAGCGCCCTGGAGTTGTCCATGCACGATGGAGCGGGCAACACGCAGGGCGTGATCTTCCGGTTCTCCACGACCGGGTGGGACCTCGTCGACTATGCGGCGAACACCCTGGACCAGGCGACGGTGACGATGACCTCCTTCGTCGACCTCCTGATCGCCTTCGCCCACGACTACCCAGCCGCCGGCAGCGGCAAGATCTCGGTCTGGTACCGCCAGGACGCGGACACGGAGGGGGTGTGGACCTCCGCCGTCGAGGACGCGACCATCGCGGAGATCGTCGGCGGCGCCGTGTTCCGGATCGGGAATGTCGCATCGACCACCGCCGCGGACATGACCTGGGAGTGGGTCGGGATCGCCGAGGACCATAACGGGCTGGCCAACGGATTCACGAACCCCACCGACCTGGCGGGGCGCTCGCTCAACGCCGCGCAGGATCTGTACCTCACGGAGAATCTCCACCTCGGGGGCTTCAACGGGGGCGGGGTGCCGGGCGATCTCTACACCACCGGCACCACGTACAGCTACGGAAAGGAGAGCGTCTACCGCGAACTTAGACCCAGCCGCCACACCCGCACCACCCAGGACGCGATCACGTATGAGCTGGTGCTCGACGCCGGCGCCAACAACGTGTGGAGCGTCGACACCGTGGCCGTCTTCGGGACGAACTGGCGCCAGGGCACGTTCCAGATGAACGCCGCGGACGCCTGGGGCGCACCGTCGGTCTCCCAAGCCCTGACCACGGTGATCAGCACGGGCACTGTCGGGGCTGGTAACCGAGGCCCGGGCTACGTCGGCCCGGCGACCAGCCCGAACTGGATCCCGGGCCAGTTCAAGAGCGACGGCGACGCGCACCGGTTCTTCCTGGAGATCGGCACGGACCCAGTCCGGGTTTACGAGATCACCGACAACGACGCCGACCGCATCTACGTCGAGGACATCAACTTCTCCGCCGACGTGGGGACCTTCTACGTCTTCGGCGATCGGGCAGGGTGGGCCTTCGCTGCGCCGACGGTCCACCGGTACCGCTACGCCCGCCTGAGCCTCCCGTCGCAGCCGACCGCGGACGACGACTACCGGATCGGGGTCCCGATCCTGGACCTGAAGTGGACCCCGACCCAGGCCTACTCCTGGAACATGGCCGACGAGGTCGCTCCCACCGTCCGCCTGGTCGAGTCGGAAGGGGGCTACCGGGCGGCCTCGCGGGTTGGCCCACGGCGCGAGAAGCTCCTCGTCCAGTGGGACCCGATCAGCCGCCTGAACACCACCAGCGGCGACACCGAGCTGAGGGCCCGGGCCTTCTACAAGGCGGTGGAGGGGAGCCGCCAGCCGCTCGTGTTGTGGCAGGATGATGCGGACATCAAGTCGTTACGGCTGGTCCGGATCCTCAACAGCTACAGCGCGCCGAATCGCGTGGGCGAGCTCGCCGACGCGCAGGCGGCCATCGACGTCCTCGAACTCCAGGAGGAATGGTAGATGCGCTGGACCGAGGCCGACGCCAGCGTGCGGGATGGGAAGCCCCCGATCTGGGTCGTGGTGATCACGCTCCCGGACGGCCGCCGCTATTTCGCCGGCTCCCGCCAGGCGCGGATAGCGACGCGGTTCCTCGGCTCGGACGGGCCCTACCAGATTCAGGGCCTGCTCCGCGGCCTGGAGACCTTCGAGGAGGAGTTCGACTACTACTCGCAGGACGCCGTAGGCGCGCTCGCGCAGGCCTCGGTGGAGATCGCGGTGAGCGACGACCTGGCCGAGCTGGCTGGCGACTGGCAACACCTGGCCGCGGCCACAGCGGAGGTGGCGCTTGTATGGGAGGACCAGGAGTGGGAGGACAGGGCGGTGCTCATGGGCGCCGGCCTGGTCCACGAATTGGAGATCGGGGAACTCGGCGAGGCCGTGACCTTCGTGCTCGAGACGTTGGCCGAGGCGTCGAGTCGCAGCATCGGGGACGCGGAGCGGACCCTCGGCGACGACTTCCCCGGCGCGCTGGTCGACACGGTCGCTGGTGCGATGACGGACATCTCCAGCGCCGAGCAGATCTGGGTGCTGGGGGATCCGGAATCGGTGCCGGCCTACAAGGTGGGCGACGTGGGTGGGACCGACCGCCTCGTGTTGTGCGGCCATGCCCTCGCGGCCGGCGCGGTCGACGTCTTCGAAGACGCCGGCGCAGCGGCGGGATTCACGCCCGCGGACACCGCCACCGCGAACGGCACCTACAGCTACGTCACCAGCGCGGCCGTGTTCCGCGCCGCCAACGGGGCCTACACCTGGTCCGCCCTCCGCGGTGGCGTGACCCGTGGGGGCGTCGCCGTGAAGGGCGCCGGCGCGATCCTCCGCTGGCTGCTCGAGCAGTCCGGCGTCGCTGTGGACTGGCGCGCGATGGAAGAGGTGCTCCGGTTCCTGGGGGGTGTCCGTCTCGGCCTGTGGGTGGACCAGGAGACGCCAGCGCTGGACATCATCCGCCAGCGCCTTCTCCCCATCCTGCCGGTCGTGGAGGTCCGCGGCGCCACCGGCCTGTGGTACGCCGTCGGGATGCCCTGGGAGCGCCCCATCGAGGGCGAGCTCACCGTCGGGCAGGAGCTGCTCGGCCCTGCTGGTCCGCTGACCTTCTCGGACCGGGACGAGGTTCGGAACCGGTTCACGATGCGCTATGGCCGGGACGAGTTCGCCGACGAGTACTCCTCCTCGGTCACCCTCGACAGCGCCTCGGACGCCCTGTGCCACCTCAGCGAGGACCTGTTTGGAGTCCAGGTCGAGGAGACGATCGAGACCGCCTGCGTTTGGGATGGTGGCACGGCGATGTGGCTGCTCCGCGCGCGAGCTTCGCTGCGGGCCATCCAGCGCCGGCGCCGTGCGTATCTGGCGGCCCCGGACCAGTACCCGGTCCGGGCTGGCGGGGTCTACACCCTGGTGGATCCGACCCGCGGCGTCGACCAGGTCCGCGTGGCGGTGCGCAGCATCGAGCGCGGGGCCTTTGCCCCAATCGTCCACCTCGAGTTCGATGATCGCACCGCGATCTCCCGGGTGGCCGCATGATCACCGTGAAGGGCATCCCTGGGGCCAGGGTGCCGGCGAACGTCGTGGGCGGCGCGGTGGAGCTACCCCTGACCCCAGGCGCCGGGCAGGCAGGCAAGGTGCTCCGGTGGAACCAGGCCGACCAAGCCTTCGAGTTCGTCACAGCTGGCGGCAGTGACCACATGGCGCTTTCCAATCTCCTCTGGACCGGCTCTGGCCACCAGGCGGCAGGGGGGCTCCTCCAGGTCGCTGGCTTCGACGGGGGAGACGACCCGGTCCTGGTCCTGCGGGCCCAGGCGAAGGCGAACAGCGCGCTGGTCCAGGCCGACTCCGCGGGCCGTCTTGGGCCGGACTGGTATCTCCAGGAGGGGACACCGAGGGCGATCCGCGTCCAGATGCGCGCCATCTTCGACGCGACGTTCGCGACGCAATTCGGTAACGCCGCATCGAGGCAGGGAACGAGCTGGGCGAACGTCACCGACGCCGACGGGTACTGGACGAGGTCCAGCCCGATCAGCGGAAACGGGAACCTGGCCGGGTTGCGGTCCGGAGCCAATAATGACGCCCATCTGGGCCTCGACTGGAGTTGCGCGGGGCGGATTCGACTGCCCACCGACATCACCTCGCAACGGGTGTTCGTGGGGATCTGCGCCGGGAACCCCGCGAACCTGGACGACCAGGCCGTCCGGTGCGCCTATCTCCGGTACTCGACGGCGGCCGGGGACACGAACTGGCAGGTCGCCACCGACGACGGGACCACCCAGGATCTCGATGATTCGGGCGTGGCGGTCGCTGCCGGTGCCGTGGTGGACTTCGCTCTCTACATGCGGTCGGGTACGCTCTACTGGCGGATCGGGACGACATCCGGGAGCAAGACGGCGAATGTGCCAAGCGGGAGCTTCATGGCGGGGATGCACGCGAACATCTGGAACATCGGAGCCGTAGCCCGATCCATCGACGTGGACGCTCTCGCGTGCTGCTCCTACAGACCGGACCCATGATCCCCTTCTCCCCCATCACCTCTCGCTACCCCCCAAAGGAGCCCCCATGGCCCTCACCGTCACCTCCTCCGGCCGCAACCAGACCAAGCGCCTCGCGATGAACGCGACCGCCGGCCTGGCCACCAAGGTCACCGTCGATGAGCGATACCGCGTGCTCGTCGTCGGGACTGGCCTGGCCAACGGCGCGCAGGCCATCACCGCCGGGACCCCGGTCAGTCTGTGGGTGGACACCACCTTCAAGGCGAGCGGCCACCGCTCGACGAACATCCAGGCGCGCGACAGCTCCGGCGCGCTCGTCACCGGCGGGGAGTTCCAGCTCGCCACTGCGGTGGACCTCAACGCGCAGTCCAAGCTCGTGGCGGCGCTCCTGGTCTACGACCAGGCGGCGGTGGCGCGCTCCTTCACCGGCCTTCGGATGCGGGCGATGGTCCACCGGGTGTCGCTGTGAAGCCCCTGCTCGCCATCCTCGACCGCCAGCACAGCGGCAAGCCCGGCAGCCAGGTGACCGACCGCGGCGCCGGCGCGGACCTGGACGGCGACGGCCGGGTGGACGTCCACGAGCGTGAGGCGCTCCTCACCCCGCGCTACCTCCTGGGCATCGAGGAGCAGCTCCTCGCCGCCGGCGCCGACGTCATCCCGATCTCGGACGGGACCTACGCCGAGCGCCACGCCCGGGCGAAGGCCCACGCCGTGGCGTGGAGGAAGGTCTCGGCCGACCGCGCCCGGGCGCCGGTCGTCTACCTGGCCGCCCACCTCAACGCCTTCCAGCCTGGCCACGACCGCCGCCATGGCCTGCTGATCCACGACGCGCGCAGCAAAGGGGGAGCGGCCCTGGCCGCGGCGATCGCCGCCGAGCTCGTGGTGTCCTGCCCGGAGCTCAGCCAGGTCCGGGTAGAACGCGCGACGTCGGAGGTCTACGCCAACGGCCTGGCCACCATCGCCGGCGTCTACGACGGGATCCCCGTCGGCGTCTGCCTCGAGCCCTTCTTCCTCGACCAAGTCGCGCACCGTCCCCTCGCCACCGCAGAAGGTCTCCGGCGCGTGGGCGAGGCGATCGCGCGTGGCGTCCTCGCCTTCGCCCGGAGCTGACCATGCCCCCCGCCGACACTACCCAGCCCCTCCCCATCGTCGACGATAGCCCGTCGGTGAAGATCCCCGTCAGCCTGGTGACCCGGTGGGCTCCCTACCTGCTGCCGCTGCTGGTGGGTATGGTCGCCGGCGGCGGCGGGGGCACCGCAGCCATGGAGGCCCTCGGCGGCCACGGGGTGACCCGCGACCAGGTGGCCGAGGTGCTCCGCGACGAGCTGGCGACCCATGACGCCCACCACGGCGCCGAGCTCGCGGCGATGGAGCAGCGCCTCACGGTCACGCTGGCGCGGGAGCTCGACGCGATGGAGGCCCGCCAGCGCGTTGCGCTGCGCGAGGCGATCCTCGACGAACGGGAGAGGACGTCGGCGCCGCGGAGGTCAGTCGCCGTCGTCGAGTGACCCGCGGACACACCAGGGACACAACGCGGTCCGAGCCACAGCCGCGCGCGTCGAGCCCTCCCGAACACTCCCGACATCAAGCCCGCGGAATCCCTGGCCAGGCGGCCTCACGAGCGAGGCCGCGGGATGTACCACCAGGAGATGCTGTTCCTGGCATGACCCGGAAAACCGCCCTGATGCTGCGCTCCTGGCGCTGAGGTCTCGGACACGGGACACGCCGGGGACACATCACCGCGGCACCTGGCGCAGCGCGACGACACCGCCCTGCCCGACGGCCGGGATCAGGGCCACCGCGGTCCGCAGGGCCTGGTCCAACCCCCAGGCGTCCGTGTAGACGACGTCGCCGGCGCTGCGCCCGGAGTGGCCGAGCAGCGCGTCGATGGCGTGCGGCGCGGCGCCGCGCGAGAGCAGCTCCGTGCGGAAGGCCTTGCGGAAGGCGTGGTCTGGGCGCTGGGACCACAGCGCCGCCGGGGCCCCGGATGCCGCCCATGCGCGGCGGATGGCCACCCGCAGGGAGTTGGCCACGTCCTGCCAGTCGGTGGCCGCCTTCGTTCGCCGGGCATGGGGCAGTACCAGCGTCGGCGGAAAGAGCGGGCCCTCGCGCACGCCCCAGCCCGCCAGCTCGTCCACCAGGTGCGGCGAGATGGGGACCGCCCGCCCTCGGCGCTCCTGGTGGCTCTTGCCCAACTCGCCACGGACCACCAGAACGGCCTGGTCGAGGTCGAGGTCGGCCCAGGTCAGCCGCACCACCTGGCCGACCCGCAGGCCGGTGTACCGCATGAGGATCCCGGCCTGGCGGTGCCAGGGGGCACGGACGCCGCGGATCTCGCGGATCGCCGCGTCGACCTGGGCCCACGTCGGTGCCTGGACCGGGCGACCGGGGGCCTGCGGCAGCTCGAGCTGAAGGGGGGGCCGTGGCGTCGCCGGGCCGTGGAGCTCGGAGTCGTACAGCCGGATCCATGCCTGGTGGAGCGTCCGGACGACCCCGGCGGACCAGGTCAAGCCTGCGCCGCGATCACGGTGGAGGTGGTGATGGAGGTCGAACAGGAGGCTCCGGTTCAGATCGTCCAGCCGGGGCACCGAGCGCAGGCGCTCCACCATCCAGGAGTGCGCGACGGCCAGGTGGTAGGCGTAGGTGTGCACCGAGGACTCGGCCTTCGTCCGTCGCCAGTCCCGGACCACGTCGCGGAAGGCCACTTCGAGGACCGCCGGCAGCTCCTCTCGGAGCTCGAGGCGGACGCCCTGCTCCTCGGCTTCGGCTGCCCGACGGCGGAGACGATCGGCGGAGGTCTTCGACTCGCACGTCTTCGCCCGCGCGCGCCCGTCCGGGTCGCGCCAGCGGACCTTGTAGGTACCGAGCGGGGTGCGGGCGATGGAGGCCATGGACTGAGCCTACCCCGCATCTGGGGTCAGGTGGTGCATTGGGTTCATGGTCGATCTCCGATCAGGTGAGGAGGAACTTCGTGGTGCCAACCACCGAGCCCCGGGCGGCACGTCGCGCCGAGGGCGATGCCTCGACATCGGGACGAGGCGACCGTTCGAGGTGACCGAGTTGGGCCGGCCTGCGCCTCGACTGCAGCCAGACGCCGGAGGCCTCGAACCAGTCGTCCAGGCGATCGTGGCGCCAGCGGTAGACGGCGCGGCCGCCTTGCCCCAGGTCCACCCACGCACGCGGCAGGCCCTTCGCCTCGGCCGTGGCGGCGCGGAGGTCGAGGAGCTGCTCGTAGCCGAGGCCCAGGTAGGCCGCGGCCTCCGCGGTCGTGGTGGCCCAAGGGGAGGTCATGCGGGCGTCCATGCCTGCGTCGCCACATCCTGTGGACAACCTATGGCCACCGGATCTCGGCGGTCGCGCTTTCGCTCTCCGCCATGTCCCAGAAGGCGCTCTGGCCGCGGAGCTGGCGCGGCGGTCACGGCTTCTCCGGCCGCGTCTGGATGTGGAGGATGAACAGCCCAGCGTACCGTTGCAGCGGCGCGCCGAAGTAGGCCAGCACGACCGGCACCACGCCGCGCTTGGGCTTATGCCCGCGCTTCGCCGCCGCGGTGATGGTGACCAGGACGATCCCCATCTCCGCCGCCATCGGCATCCAGTTGATCCTCTGGCCCTGACCCCAGGTCATCGTGGTCCGGTCGCGCAGCGCCGCCCGCAGCCGCGCCATGAGGTCGGCGCGCGCGTCGAGCCGGGCTCGGGTGGTGATCGCCATGCCCTACTCCTCGCCCTGGTCGCCGTCGGACTCGACGCCGGCGTCATCGTCCTGCTCGCTAACCTCGTCAGCGGCCTTGCCCGGCTGGCGTCCGAGCAGCGCCGGCTCCGGCGCCGCCTCCCACGCCTCCCACGCCTCCAGGACCTCGGGCGATACCGCCTCGGCGAAGGCGATGGGCGCCTGCTCGCGGGCCCGGACCATGGCGCGCAGGACCCGCAGCGCGTGGACGTCGACGACGATCCCCAGAGCGTCGTCCATCTCGACGACCAGGCCGTAGCCCTCGTGGCGCAGGAGCCGCCCCGAGAGGATGAGGGCGCGCTGCGCCTGGGATGACCACCCCTCGGCCCCGTCCCGCGCGCACGCGCTGCACAGGACGCAGTTCGCCTGATACCGCTGGTGGGCGACGAAGCCGGCGCAGTCGGGGTCGGGGCAGGGCGTCGTCGGGGTCACGCCGTGTCGATCCCAGGCGCCGCGCAGCGCGGCGAAGGCCCCGGGGGCGAGGCACCTGTCCGCGTTGATGTAGGCGAGCAGCTCGGCGGTGACAGAGCCCAGCGCCTCCGCCTTCTTCGTCGGCGAGCGCATCGCCATGATCTGGCGTGCGACCTCCCAAGGCCTTTCGGTCTCCTCCTCACCCTTCGCGCCCAGCTTCTCGGCGACCGCCGCTTCGAGCGCCGGACGTCCCGCCACGATCTCCAGCGCCCGCTTGATCTGCCACGAGTCCTTCATGCGGGGGATCGAACGGGCGGTCGTATAGGCCTTCCACAGGGCTGGGCGGTCCGGGCAGTCCTCGGCCACGAGCGCCCGCTCCATGTCCTCGACGGTGTCGAGCGCCTTCACACGGCTGGCCAGCTCCGTCTTCGAGTGGTCCTCCGGCCAGGGCCACGGCTGCGGGTCGGCCTCGACGAGCGCGGCCAGGCGGAGCTGCGACACCCTCTCGTCGCTGGTGAACCTCTCGACCTTGGCGCAGGCCTTCGCGAGCTCCGACGGCGTCCTGGCGACGCGGACCTTGTCCAGGTCCTTGTGCCCATAGCTCCCAATGCGGGAGTAAAGGTCCTTCCAGGACGGCGACATCTCGCCGTCGACCTCCTCGCGGCGGTCGTCGCGGAGGACCTCGCCGACCTTCACGCCGTAGCGTCCACGCTCGAGGTTGACGTAGGCGTGGCTGACACCGGCGAGCGCCCCGAGATCCCGGCTGGACTGGCGGCACCACTCCGCGTCCAGGAGCAGGACCTGGACGGCGCGGCGCTTGTCCGCCTGGGTCCGGCGGAGGCCGTGCGTGGCGTTCGCCCGCACCGCGGCCAGCATCGCGTCTCGGCGCGTGCCCACGGCGACGTCGGCCTCGAGCTCCTTCACCCCGGCCTGGCGCGCGGCCTTCGCCCGGTGCCAGCCGTCCACGACGAGCAGCTCCTCGCCGACCTGGACCAGGCTCAGGGCGGGGAAGGTGGCGCCACCCTTGAAGGCCTCGGCGTACTCGTCCACGGTGGCCTGGTCGATCGCCACCCGGCACTGCAGCGCGACGTCGAGCACCAGGTCGCAGACCTTCACCGTCCGGCGCCCTGACGATGGGCGGGCGGGCGCCGCGGCGGCGGCCTCTTGCCGGTCGGTGGAGCGGTGCCCGACCGGGAGCAGCCCGTCGGGCGCCCGCGGGAAGCCGCGCCCATTCCTGGCCCCCAGGGGCAGCTGGAAGTCGTACCCATCCGCTGGCGGCACCCAGGCCCCTTGGTGGTCGGGATCGGGGATGGCGGTCTGCAGGATCACCTCGTCGGGGCACGCATGCTGCTCGCCTCTCCAGGCCTCCGCGTTCAAGGTGCGCGTCTCCCGCGTGCCACCCGGGACCAGCGCGACGGTCGAGATCCAGGTCGTGCCGGCGCTGTCGATCCGGTAGCCGACGACCACCACGACGCGCCCGTCGTCGCCGAGGAGCACGTCGTGGGGTCGGGGTGCGTCCCGCGGATCGCGCACCGGCAACGTTTCCGCGGGTGCCGGGGCGGGCGCCGAGGCCTTCGGCTTCCGCCCGCGCCCCTTCGTGGTGGTGTCGGGGGCGGTGGCTTCCATGGGGATCTCCGGGGTGGGCGCCACGGTGGGCGCGGGGGAAGGTTCGAGGGCCTGCCGCGAGCCGGGGCAGTCCTTCGGCGTGCGCTCGCGGCCCTGGGGTGGGCGGGTGTGCGGGACGGCGATGAGGCCTTCGCCGCGGCCGCCACGACGGGGGCGCAGCCGCACCATCTGGCGGCAGTGGGTGCACAGGCCGAGGGGATCGGCCTTCTGCTCAGCGAGGCGCGCCCGCTCCTGGACGTACCGGGTCCAGTCGGCGTCCGGGATGCGCGAGGTCCAGCCCAGCCAGGCCTCGCATCGGATGACCGCCTGGTGGGGGCCCTGCTCATCGACCGTGCCGCGGACGATGGTGCCGCAGGACTGGCACATGACATGGTCCTCGCGGACCAGGTCGGCGGGGACCTGCAGCTCAGCCTCCACCGGAGTCCACCGGCCCGCACAGGCAGCCCCCCTCGTCGACGCCGCAGCTCGGACAGACCCACCCATCCTCGGCTTCGAGACAGGCCGAGCACAGGTCGCCGATCTGCTCCGGGTCCGCCACCCAGGAGCAGGGCGGATCGCAAGCCGTGAGGTCGGTGCACCCGCAGCTCCGGCAGTGGGCGATCCCGTAGACGTCGAAGGCCACTTCGAGGCGGCCGGCGACGTTCCCGATCTCCTCGAGCTCGTACTCAGCCTGCAGGCGGAGTGTCCGCTCGTCCGCGAGCTGCTGGTCGAGCTCGTCCACCCGGAGCGCGTGCCGGATCGCCAGGCGGGTGACATCCGGGTGCGGATCTGTCGGTGAGGTCCTGTCGTGCAGCCGCAGCACCAGCGGCGACGTCGGGAAGAACGCCATCAGGGGATGAGCCACCGCGTTGTGGACGAGCCAGCGCCAGTCAGCCACCGCGCACCTCGGGCCTGACCAGGTGAAGGGGGACCGCCGCCGGCACAGGCTCGGGCCCGGCGGAGGCCACCAGCGCCACCTCCAGGCCGAGGAGGCTCCCGGCGTGGCGCAGGGCCTCGGGCGCGCCCTGGAGGATCGCGACGTAGCCCGTCATGTGCACCTGGGTCACCGTCAATCGCGGCCCGATGGGGGCGAGCACCAGACCCATCGCCCGGATCCGGTCGGCGGGGGTGCCCACCGTAGGAGCGCCAGCGGCGTCCAGGGCGTCGTGGGCCGCCTGGGCCAGGGCGGCCAAGGTGTTCCCCTCTTCTTCGAGCTCGCCCGCGTAGCGCCGCCAGGGCGTGCCCTCGGGGCGGTAGGCCAGGCTCTTGAGCTGGGCGATCGCGGCGGGGAGGTCCTCGACGTCGGGGCCCTGGGGGCGACCCTCCGACGCGAGCAGGCCGCGGATGTCGGCGAGGATGTCGTGAGCGCCGGCCGGCTCCGTGGGTAGCGTCGGGGCGGCAGGCTGGATGGGCGGGTGAGGGCGCCCGCCCGGCAGCGCGAGCCGCTCGAACAGCCCGGGTATCCGCCTGGACCGCTGGTAGTCGCGCCCGCACAGGCCGCGCTGGCCGCCGTATTCGCCGACCTTCCGGCCCCACCGGCGGCCGCAACCGGGCCACCGACAGAAACCCTCGCCGATGTCCTGGGGGGCGAGGTCGGGCGCGGGGTCGTGGGGACGATCTACGGGGGGCATGGCGGACTCCTGGTGAGGGATGCCGCCCTCGGAACGAGCCGCAGGCTGGGGCTCGCTCGACGGGGGCGGCGCGACTTCGGCGCCGGGGGACAACGCCGTCGCAGGGGAGACCCGCCCATCGTCCCTATGGGTGATGGGCGGGGCGACGGTCCGGGGCCGGGGGACATTCGCTGGGGGCTTGGGGCGCCGCGCACGGGCCTGCTGGGCCTTCAGCTCGCGTTCGGCCTCGTCCGGATCCTGGACAGCGCGCGTCGTCGCAGTCGTGGTCGTCGCAGTCGGCCGCGGCGCCGGACCTCGGAGGAAGGGCGCACCCATCGGTGAGTCGACCTTTGGCGTCCCGGCCGTCGCAGTCCGCGCTGGTGGCGTGAGCAGCCCCTCGGCCTTCGCCTCGGCCAGATGGCGCGTGCACAGCCGTGCGGCTTCGGGGGCCCGCCGCCCAGGCGCATAGACCTGGACGGCCTGGCCGAGCTCGCCACAGAGGTCGCAGCCGATCACGAGGCCTCCCGGCGCTGGCGCCACCACACGAGGTTCGCGTCGATCCGGTCCTCGCCACGCTCCCTCACCACGCCGAGCAGCTCGTCGGTGGGGAGCTGATGGTGGTCCCAGGCACGCGCCTGGGGATCGAGCCACCAGCACGCCCAGTCGTCGAGGCCGGCGTGCCAGGTCATCGACGGCCCACCCAGTTCGGGGGCGGTCACGGAGACGGCCTCGCCAGCGCGCAGGACCTCGCGCCCGCACCAGGCGCAGCGGGGGAGATGGCGCGCCATCACCCTTCTGGCGGCTCATGCCGACCTCCGCGCCCGGGCGGGCCAGGTCGCGTCCATCCAAGCGCCGATGTGCCCCGGCCAGGCGCCGACGATCCGCGACGCCACCGCGCCGAGCGACTCGTCCGTGCCGGGCAGGCCGAGGACGCTGGGCCCGTAGACCAGTTCCCAGGAGCTGACCGCCGGGAGGACGATCCGCAGCCCCTGGCGGATGTCGGCCTCGTCGACGTCGAGGGTCAAATCCGTGCAGTCCCACCGGGAGGACAGGCGCAGCGCGACCGCGTCCCGGGGCAGGCACAGGCGGCTGTGCTCGTCGATTGGCATGACCCACAGCTCGCGCCGAAGGTCCGTGGGGATCGTCCAGGGCTTCATGCCTCGCTCCCGAAGACCACCGGGGGCAGCCCCAGCTCCGCGACGACCTGGCGCTCCTCCTCACGCCAGGCCCGCTCGCACGCCAGGCACCGAATGCCCTCCCGACCGCAGCCCCAGCACCGTGTGGTCCGCCGGAGCAGCCACCAGGTGCGCGCGGTCCGCAGCGTCCAGCCCACCGCGTCGAGCGCGTGGGGGATGCGGCCTGCAGGCGGGGACGTGACCGCCAGCAGGAAGCCCTCGCCGTGGAGCTCGACCTGGCCACGATGATCCAGGCGCAGGCGCCACGCTCCACTCCCGATGGGGAACTCAGCGAGGCATCGGGCGCGCTCCCGGGCCTCGACCTGTCGCGCGATGACGAGGAGGGCAGGGTGGGGGCGAGGCGCGGCCTCGATGAGGGTGAGTTGGACGATCACCAGTCCACCCCGGCGCCCTTGGCCCGGCGCCCGGCCCACCACCCGTCGGCCGCCCGCTTGAGGGCCTCATCGTTCTCGCGGCTGAGACGGGCGTCTCCGGTCCGGGCCAGCACGACGACGCGGGCCGTGTTGCGCGACTCGGCCAGGCGATCCCGCGTCGCCGCGGCGTAGGCCTGCCTGCCCGTGGAGACCGCGAGGTCGTAGTGATCGAGAATCGCCGTGGCGTGCACCAGCGCGTCGAGCTCGGCCCGGCTCGGAGTCACGGGCCACCCCAGGTCAGCTCGGCGAGCCAGCCCGCCAGGTAGATCGAGGAGATGACGCCGACGAAACCGAGGGCGTCCAGCATGACGCGGAGGTGGAGGAGCAGGCGGCTACCCACGGCGCGCCTCGAGCTCGGCGGCCAGTTCGGCGACATCGTCGATGGACTCGCACCCGGTGAGGCCGACCACCGCGGCCGCGACGGCCTGGGCGGTCGGTCCCACCAGGGTCACGCGGACCGCGACCTGGGCGGCGAGGTCCGCGTCGGAGGTCGGAGGCATGCCATCCTCCGCGCGGCTCTCGGCCATCTCCGCGGCGACCAGGTCCAGCGCGGGCTGGGGACCCTCTTCGTCGGTCGCGGTGCAGCTCAGGCAGCCGTCGCGGACGTCGACTACGATCCAGAGGGAGTGGATGACAGCGAGCGGCCCGGGCGGCGCCGCCATGTACCGGCCCTCGAAGGTCTCCACGTCGAGGACTTCGAGGCTGCGATCTGGGTGGCGGACCACATAGTCGCCGGTGGCCAGCGCGACGCCCACGTCGTCGTCGGCGCTGCTGTAGAGGATCGGGGTGCGCGTCTCACCGCCGAGGGAGGACGAGACCTGCACGCCGAGGTGGCCACGCGGGTCATCCTCGGCGTCTTCGACGTCGAGGATGGTGTCCTCGCAGAGGCGGGTCACCCACTCGAAGGCCCAGCGGGCCAGGAGCTGGTGGAAGGGGCCGTCGTAGACGCCGTCCCAGCGGACGGCCTCGACCTTGCGGGGACGGGTAGTGAAGGTGCGGGAGGGGGAGAGGCTGGACACGTTATGTGTCTACCACGATCGTCCAGCAGGACACAAGACGTGTCTACAAACCTTGACCCCGATTTTACAGCTCGCCAGCCGGTGCGCGCGCTACTGTACGGCCGTTCAGTCCCGGCCGGCACGCCGGGCAGGAGGTCCGGATGGCCAGGGGCGAGCTGGTGCGGCTGTGCGTGCAGGAAGACGGGGAGCGGGGGCGGCTCCTCGCCCGGGCGGTGGTGGCGCTGGAAAGGTTGCCGTTCTGGAGTCTCCGGCGGCGTGTAGCGGAGCTCGAAGCGGTCGACGTCGGAGCGGTCCATACGGCGCGTGCTACGGTTTCGGCATGATGCGCGCCTGGTAGTCCTGGCCGGCATTCCGAAGGTACCCTCAACGATGTCGGGCCGAAGGCCACCCAACCGGCGCATCGCGCCCTGCACCTCGACCAGGTCGGGATGCCGGCGCATCTCCATCTCGACGGCACGGCGCTCGATCTCGCGCAGGACCGGGTCGGCGTCGATCTCCTCCCCCACCTCCCCATGGGCTGAGGCTCAGGCCCCGTCCGCCCGTTCCTCCCGCTCCCCCGCCAGCCGTCCCAGTTCCGCCATCATCTCCTTCGTCGACTGCGGGAGCCTCGGCATCCCCGCCGCGACCTGGATCAGGATCCGGAGGTCGTCCTCCTCCAGGCCGGCCGCCACCTCCGCGAGCTCGACCTCCACCGCTCGCCGTTCGACCAGGCGGACCTCGAGCTCGACGCCGCAGGCCCGGGCCCAAACGACCAGGTAGTCGAAGGGTGCTTCCCGGAGCCCTTGCTCGTAGTTCCCCACGGCACCTCTGGACACGCCCAACGCTTCCGCCAGTTCCCCTTGGGAGAGTCGGGACGCCATTCGCGCCTGCCGTAACTGCCGTACCAATTCAGCGTACTGCACGACTCGCCTCTACCCGGATCGCCACATGACACCTTGCGTGGCGACACACTCTGTGGTACCGATGAAACGATGCGTGTCTTCGGTGAAGTGCTGCGTACCCGCCGGGAAGAACTCGGCCTCGGGCGACGAGCGCTTCTGGGGCGCGCGATGGAACGTGCGCCCAGCGTGCGCGGCCTCCAACCCTATGCGTTGCTGCGCTGGGAGCGGGGCGAGGCCCGCCCCGACGCGGGCCAGCTCGCCGCCCTTGGCGCGGCGCTCGGGTGGAGCGACGAGGAGATCGGTGCCGCGGCGCGTCTGGCCGCCGAGCTCGACCCCGAGAGCGGCCCCGACGCCGAAGGCGAGGCGGCGTGACCACCCTACTTCTTCTTCGGGACCTCGATGTTGTCGACGATCGGCAAGCCGGTCTTCACCGCCTTCTCCACGTGGGCCTGGTCCAGGATCGGAATGCAGGTCACGGTGAGGTAGCTCCCATAGGTCTCCTCCCTGCAGGACAGGACCGTGGCGTCGAGCACGCGAGGGGCGAGGACGGTCCCATAGGTCACCGTCTGCTCCCAGCTCGTCGACAGGACGTAGAAGCTTCCCGGGGAACCGCCACCGGCGATGGAGTCGATCGTCGACCAGTGGGCGGTCATGGTGGTCGCGCAGGCCAGCAGCCATCCGAGCATCGACACCTCCGTCTCCAAGCCTACCGCGCCCCGGCCCTGCCGGGATCCCCATCAACTCCTCAGCTTCTGCGTTTCTACTCACAACGCAGGGATTGTCGGCGGGGCTCGGGGCGCGCTTTCTCATGGTCGGTCCCGTGCAGTGTCGCCCGGGGGCCCGCCATGTTCCATGCCCGGCGTTGGCAGGGCGTCATGTCGAGGTGCACGTGAAGGTCACGCTGGAGCCCACTTCCCAGCTCACGGTGCTGAACGGCGTCCCCTGCCGGGTGTGGGTGGCGGTGGCCGAGGCGGATGTCCCCGAAGACGAGGTCGCCTTCTTCGAGGCCGACCTGCAGGCGTGCGCGGCGCCCACGGTGCGCTGGCCGGCCCGGATGGTGGTGTAGATGCTGCTCCACCTGCTCGCAGCGATGGCGATGCCGCATCACGAGCCGGCGCCACGCCAGACCGGCATCCGCACGCGGGGTCCGCGATGACCGAGCGCGAACTCGCTCTCCACCAGTCGGCGATCCTTCACCGCTGCGCGGCGAAGTCGGAGCCGCACGTGTCCGACCGCCGGATCGCGGTGGTCGCTGGCGTCGACCCCTCCGAGGTCTCCCACTGGCGGTACGGGCGGCGCGAGATCCGCCTGCCCCAACTCGTGCGCCTTGTCGAGGCCTTCGGCGCCGAGGTTCTCGTCGACGTCGTCGAGCTGGGCGGCGCCCGGCTGACCCACCTGGTCCCTTCGGACCCCGTCCCTTTCCAGGAGGGCGCGCGTCGGATCGCAGTGCTGGGGAGCGAGTACGTCAACGCGGTGCTCTCCGCGCTGGGGGACGGTCGCATCAACCGAGAGGAACTCGCGTCGATCCGCAATGCCCGCCAGAACCTGCAGCGCGTGCTGGACGAGTTGGAGACCACGCCGTGGCGGGTCGGCGGGGGGTGTTCGTGACGATCTACGAAGCCACTGTCCTCGCGCTGCGCCGCCAGCTCGCGACCCGCGGCCTCCACCTGACCACCGGCACGACCCGCCACGGGGTGATGTGGTACGCGGTGGACCCCGAGGACGGCCAGGTGGTGGTGGCCTCGTCGAAGGCGTGCCAGGTCCAGGCCCTCCAGGAGATGCTGTCCATCCTGGGGGTCATCGACCACCTGGCCGCCGAGCACGCGGCCGTTCACGGCGGCTGGAACGCCGAGACGGCGGAGGCCTGATGGACCGCCCGCTCCTCATCCTGGACCAGGTCGGGACGCTGCTGCGTCGGAAGCGGGAGACCTCATCTCCGGCCCGGGTGATCGGGGCGATGGCCTACCCGGGCTCCTGGCTGCTGCCGCTCCTGTGGCGGACGGGGCCCGACCTCCACCCCGAGCGCCGCGACCTGCTGGACGTCCGCCAGGGCCTCATCGATCCGAAGACCTACTTCGAGCGGGGCGCGATTCGCTGGTCGCGCCTGCGCCACGCGGGTCTCCTCGGCCCTGGCCAGCTCACGGGCTACGACCCGCGCCGCTACCATGATCGGGCGGTGCTCCACCGCAGCGCGGCGGCGCGTGTCCGGGATGGCGACCTGGTCGGCTGCACCTGCGCCAGGCCGGGCTCCTCTCGCCGGCGCCACCCCTGCCACCTCGAAGAAGTAGCGCCCCACCTGGTGCGGGCGGGGTGGGACGTCCATCTCTACGACCGGCGCCTCACGCTGAGCGGCAAAGGCGGGATGGTGGTCTACGCCGAGCACGGGGACCTGACCTATCGCCCGCCCTCCGCCGTGCTCAGCGCCTGGCCGCCTGTCCCCGTGCCCCGCCGCGCACCGCTGGACGAGGAGGTCGCGTGGTAGTCGGCATCGACCCGGGCGCGTCCGCCGCGGTGGCGCTCGTCGATCGCGCGGGTGCTGGCCGCCCGCTCCTGCTCGGCCTGTGGTCGGTCTATGGGGACTGGGCGCCCTGGCTCGCACGGGCCGACCTGGCGCTGATGGCGATCCAGGAGCGGCCGGACGGCGGGTCGCCCGTCGTCTACTGCGAGGCGCCCACCGGCGGCGGGAAAACCCGGGGGGCGAAGTTCACGCCCGACTCCTGGCTCGGCCTGGGCAAGCGCGCTGGTGCGCTGCGGGCGCTGGCCTGGGCGCGCGGCCTGGAGGTCTGGCACGACGTCGACCAGGAGGACTGGGCGGTGGCGCTGCGCCTGCCCAACCGGAAGTTCCCGGCCGAGCAGCGCCGCGGTGATCCCGCGGATGGGTGGCACCGCGTGCTCGAGGCGGGCCAGCTCGTCGAGGGCGCACGCGAGAACTTGAAGGAGATGCCGCACGAGTCGGATGCCGCGGTCGAGCGCATCGTGTGCGCCGCCGAGGCCATCCTCATCGCCTGCGCCGCCCAACTCGCCGGTGAGCAGCTCGTCGCGAGGACCGCGAAGAGGGCATCGCACTCGCGCGCTCACCAGACCGCGCACCACCGGAGGTCGGCGTGAGCGATCTGCTCCTCATCGCGCTTCAGGTCGCCGTGCCGCTCCGCATCGCTGAAATGCGTGGAGGGCCCACAGAGGAGGACCTCGCGCGGGCAAAGGCGTTCGGGCTGGAGCTGGCAAGCCGCGGGGATGTCCTGCTGTATGGCGGGAAGAAGGGCGAGGCGGCGGATCTCTTCAATCGCCTCGCCGACGCGCTCGCAGTCACCGCCTACCTGCCCGGCGGGAGCCGCTTCGCGGAAATGCGCTGGGCGGCCGCGGCCCGTGCCGAAGCTCGCCGGGATGGTGGCGGGTGAAGCCGCAGGACCGGACGCGCGCGATCCTCCGATCGGGGCTGACCTCGACGGAGAAGATCGTGCTCATCGCGATCTGCGACTACGCGGACGAGTCGGGGGCCTGCTGGCCTTCCGCGTCCACCCTGGCTGCGGACACGGGGCTGGACGAGCGCACCATCCGCCGGATGGTCGCAGCCCTGGCCAAGGGCGCCTGCCTCGTGCTGGAGGAGCGGCGCGGTCGGTCGACGATCTTCCACGTCCGACTGCTGGGCCTCCCACCCCGGATCGTCGATCAGGGGGGACAGACGATCAGGGGGGACAGACGATCAGGGGGGACAGACGATCAGGGGGGACAGACGATCACCCCTGATCGTGCGTCCCCCGAACCCCTGATCGACGATCCGACGAAGCGTTCAGGGGAAGCGACCACCGGAGACCCTGCACTCCCCCAACCCCTCGTCTCTGGACGAGGGGAGCAGACCCCGCCGGAAGTCTTCGCGGTCCACGCCCCGGACCCCAGGCCGCCACCACCTGCCGTGACCCCGCCCGCCCTGGCCGCCGAACTGGGGCGGGCGCACGACGGGATCGGTGGTCTCGGGATCCCTCCGGCGACGCTCCGCGCCCTGCTCGATGCGGGCGTGGTGGACGTCCGAGGCCTGCGCCGGGCCTATCAAGAGCAGCGGGTGACGGGCGTGGCCCGGCGTGGGTGGCTGGCCGTGGGGCGGGCGCTGGACCGGCTGACGCCCCCGGAGATCGAGGCGTGGTGCACCCCGGAGGCCGTTGCGGGTCTCCGTCGCTGGGGGGTCACCACGCTTGTCCGCCTGGTCGTGGAGTGGCCGGTGATGACCTACCCCGGCGGCGGAGGGTGGCCCGAGGACCTGGTCGTGTCGCTGTCGCCGGTCGCCGAGGTTCTGGGCCTGGGCCTGCCGAAGCCGAATGCCGTAGTCGATGAGCCCGCCCTGCTGCCCGAGTGCGGGCCTGGTACCGACCAGGAAGCACCCGGGGTCCAGGTCGGGGGAGACGCGAACCCTGGGGCGCGGCAACCCCGGGGCACGCTCGTGGTCGAGCCGGAGCCCCACCGTGACGGGGTCGGCGAGTCGTCGTCGCAGGACCTGGAGCGGTACCAGGGGGAGGCCGGTGGAGGCCTCGACGACCAGGTGGGTGCGAAGCCCACCCCTCCTGGAGGTGTGCATGGGCGAGTGACCCGCACCCCCTCGGCGGACCGAGGTGCCTCCTCGGCCGCCGAGGGCCAGGAGCGAATTGTCGTGCCCGTGGAGGAGGAGCTGCGCCCGGTACGCCGTCGCCTCGAGGAGATCCTCAACCTGGTGCGCGTCGCTTGGCGGGTCAGCGCCAGGCCACCAGGCCTGAAGGTCCGGATAGCCCTGGAGCGCCGGGGGCGAGAGTTGGAGCCGCGGCTGCGCGAGGTCCTCGCGCACCTCGATGCTCGCGGCCACGTCGACGTGGCCGCGCTGTCGGAGGAGCTCGATGATCTGCAGCACGAGTTCGCCGAGCTTGATGGCGGAAACGTTGCCGACGTGCAGGCGGTGGCCTGATGCCCGGCATCAACGTCGACCTCGGCGCCGCCCCGGCCTGGCTGGTCATCGTGGTGATGGTGGGCGCGCTCGTCGCCGAGCTCATCACAGGCGAGCACCAGGCGCAGGGCCTCCCTGTGGCGGACTGCCTGGTCCTCTGCGACGGCAACGTGGCGAACTGGTCGCCCTACGTCTGCGTGTGTGTACCGTGACCCGGCTTGGGGCCCCGCTTGTATGCCCCCCCCGGTGGGGTACCCCCCGAGGTGTTGGATT
>Ga0209518_1000958_pt1 | contig 34231 bp, 43 predicted proteins | sample RifGroB1_FD_183993 | JGI IMG/M metagenome (GOLD analysis project Ga0209518, IMG submission 183993) | Groundwater microbial communities from Rifle, Colorado, USA - Groundwater B1 (SPAdes) (version 2) | ecosystem: Environmental > Aquatic > Deep subsurface > Groundwater | place: Rifle, Colorado...
CACGTCGAAGAACTTGTTCGTGGCGCTGATGCTGAAGCCATTCGGCACGCAATCCGTTAGCATCGATACCCGGCCGTTCGTGTTGTACTCTCGCGTGAGGTACTTCTTCCGCGTGCGCAGGGCCGTGCCCACGCAGATGTTCCGGTAACTCTGCCCCGCGGTCAGCGTCGACGGCGTGAATAACCCGAGCGACAGCAGCCAACTCTTGACGTTGCGCCGCACCGTCATGTAGTGCTTGTCGACAGGCGCCACGGTATCCTTGCCCGGCTTCGGGCGCAGCCCGATGAGCGCCACTGCGAGCGAGTCATCCGTGTCCAACGACGGCAGGCCGGTCACCTTGTCGACCGCGGTCGGCCGGTAGTGGTCGGTCTGGCTCGCAGCTACGATGCCGAGCCCAGGCTGCACGCCAATGTTCGAGTCATATTCCGGGTCGCCGTACGCCATGGGTTACTCCTCATCCTCGCGCACGAGCTCCACGTCACCGATGCGCGACAGGAATTCGACCGCCGAACGCAGCTTGAGATGGTCATCCGTGAAATCTGCCGCCACGCCGTGATGGATGTCAGTCGGCACGCTGCCGATACGGGCCTGCACCGTCACCGACCCGGACTCGTACCGAATGACGCGCATGCTCTCGACCCACCACCGCAGGTCTAGGTATCCACTCGCATCGAATAGCCCGAGCCCCTCGATGCCGATGGTCGTTACTGGTCCACGGTTGATGAGTCCAAACTTTCGCATGCTAGAAACCCGTACTTTCCTGTGGCTGATTGAGCAATGTGCCCTTGTATGTAGCCCGGTAGTGCAACACGCCCGCACGCGACTCTGCCTGATTCTGCGGCAGTGACATGCTCCACACCTGCTGCGTGATACCGGCCTGCGCCGTGCCGAGCCGGCGGTTCTGGTACTTGTTCAGCTTCTTCAGCACGTCGTGAAACAGCGTGTAGCTGGCCTGCCGCTCGGCTTCGCTCGTCGTGTCAGTGCGCAGACGCCATGCCTCGATGCGGAACGCAGGGTCTATCCTCACTTCGTGCCCGCCCACGCTGGAATCCACGACGGTTTCACCATCGCAGAAAACTTCCCACAGCGTGCGCGGCGTGTTGCCCGTGACGAGCAGAGCCCGCCAGTTGGCCTCGTTGCGCATGTCCTGACGGCCGATGCGCACATAGCCAATGCTCGCGAAGCCGCTCGGAACGAACGTCTCCATGAGGTCGCGTAGCGCGTCGAGCGCAGTCCACAGGTCAAGGGCGGCCATCGAGCTCCCTTAGCTTCGCCTCGAGCATGTCGACGGTCTTCTGTGCGGCAACGGGGCCTTCCTTGTCGTATGCATCGGCCATGAAGCGGCGAGGCTCGATGTGCCGCGTCCCGTCTTCGAGGTAGCCGGCATACGGCGCCTGCACCACGACAGCGGCAGCGAATCCACGCTGCACCTGCGCGATGGGCAGGAGCTGCACGCTCCTCTTAAGTTGCCCTGTGCGCGTAACCGTGCGGTCCTCGATGTTCAACGTCGCGTGCCGCGCCAAATGCGCCATGCCGACCTGCATCGCCGTCGGCGTGTAGGCAGCCAGCTCCGCCATGGCTTCGGCAGGAGCCCGCAGCATGATGCCGCTGACATCTACCGTCACGCTGATCATCGGACCCTAGACCCCTGCCGATTCAGCCAGTTCGTCGCGTTCCTATGCGGGTACCTGCGCGTGAGCTGGCGGAACAGCATCTCTGGCACCGCAGTAGTAGCTCCCGCCTGCGCCGACTGGAGTCGCTGCGACAGGAGCGCATCGCCTTCCTTCTGCCATGAGTCCGCGTCGACGCGCCGCTGGTCCGCCATCGCATGCCAGTTCACGCCGTCGGCTCCGTCCTGGTTTGTGTTCTCCGCGTGCGATGCCGCGATCTGCCGCGCGAGTCGCACACTCGACCATGCGACGATGATGCTCCAGTCCTGTGGCGGAATGGTCGTCTCTGCGGTGTTCGTCGTCGGAATCGTGGCACTAAGAATAGTACCGCTGGCGCTGTCGGTGTAGGTCGTCGTGCCCGCAGCCACGGCTGCGATGTAGCCTGTCGTACCGCCTGTGCTCCTGTAGACACGATACCCGCCCACGGCATCGACGTTCGCTGCCCATGTGACTGTGTTCGTGTGCGTGGCGTCTAGCGGAGTCGCGCAGTTCGCTACGGTGACCTCCGTACCTGGTATCGTAACGCCGTAGTCGTCTACGCTCGCCACCCTGTAACCGAACGTCGTGGCGCCGGCCGCACCCGCATACACGACAGACGAAATCGCTGGCGCCGCGATGACCGGCAGGTGCGGCGCCTTATACGTGACGCGGATGTTGTCGGTCGCGAGCGTCGGAACGCTCGTGATGAACAGGATGTCCGTCGGCGAAGAGCTGAATGCCGGGTCAAGACGCCAGTCCCGCGGCGACTGGAGAAACGTCCGCGGCCGCGTGCCTAGCGGATACTCCACCTCGAGCAGGCACGCGTGCCCCTCGCCGTACAGACGAATCGCCTGCGCAAGCGCAGTAGGCAATGGCACAGTCTCGGTGCCATCGCCACTCAGCAGTATCGTGCGTCGCCTATGGATAAACCGCGAGAAGTCGCGGACGGCGTACGCAATGGCCTCCTCGAGCTGGGCCGTGCTGACGGCAGACCCCACCCAGCGGACGCGGTTCGTGACCGCAGTCGAAAAGCTGGGTGAGGTCGCCATCCATCACACCGCTACGCCGCGGTGAGCGCGTTGAACTGGATCCCGATGGCCTTGTAGTAGATCACGCCCGTCGTCCACACTACGCCACCGCCGGCTGCGGTGAACAGCAGATCGGTCGCCGCCGTGTACCACCGCGGCGAGAGACTGTCGGCCGCCAGCGTCGACGGGGCCGCGACAGTCGTCGCAGCAACCGCCAGTCCGGTGCCGTAGCGATCGGTGTCCGCCGTGACGCCGATGCTCCACGACGTGCAGCCTGTAATGATGGTGTCGACTCGAGCACAGACCCATAGCACCAAGAAGTTCGCCGGGAAGAAGCTCGCTACCGTGTGCGTGTCCGTGCCGTTGTTCGTCGTGACGGTCGTATTCCCGAGCACGATGAGAGAACCGTCGCCCTTGCGGCCACCACCGCCGAAGAGCGCACTGATCTCGCCGAGCCCGTATGCCCTGATGTCGCCGATGCCAAGGTTCCGCATGTTCGCCTCCTACCCCGTGAACGCCGCGGCAAACCGCGGATCCTGGATACCAGCGCCGCCGCCCCACTTGACCGCGAACTGCTTCACGGGCGAGGAGAACGACACACCGAATTGCTGGTTGTTGTTGATGAAGATCTGCGGCGTCTTGATGCCCTTGTAGTCGCCCACCCTGAAGAGCTTCTTCGCCCCGCCGATGACGATGCGGGCAGTGGACGATGCAGTGTCCCAGTCGTTCGCGGCGTAGAACTTCAGGTTCCCGAACGCCATCACCGCCTGGTTCGCGTTCCTGTTCGTCGATGCCGGGTTCGTGTCGAGAGACATGTCCCGCAGCATGTCGAACAGCCGAACGACCGAAGACAGCACCCACGTTGGTTTGTTCCTGAGGTGCTCGATGTCCTGGTTGTTCACCCCGTGCCCGTACGCCCGCTGCGTGCAGTACGTGACGAGCAGTGCGACGAACTGGTCGAACGTGTAGGCGTTCGTGTTCGCGTTGAGGTTGCCGGCCGAGAACAGTGTGTTCCCTGCACCGCCAGCCGTCGCCGTGTTCGCCCGCAGGACCTCGGTCACGATGCGCCGACGCCTGCGCTGCATGGCGCGGTACATCTTGTCGGGGATCTGCTCGATGATCTTGATGCTCGCGGCGTTCGCCTCCGCCTGCTCGGATACCGTCACGATGCCGCCGTACAGCGTCACCGAGTAGGTCTCCTGGTAGTCGGACATCGCCTGCATCTCCTGGTAGGAGTTGCCCTCGGTCACCGCCAGCGGGAGTTCGAACTCGGTGGAGTTGATGATCTTCGAGGTCTGGAAATCCGCCTTCGCCTCGTAGTCGCACATCTCGTCCAGTGGGACCGAGAACATCCCATCGTCGTCGACCTCGGTCTGCGCGTAGCCAGGATGCGGAATCTTGCCAACCGCATCCGCCGTCGCCTGGTCGATCCCGGTCGTGAGCACTGCGGCCTTCTGGCGCTCGCTGTCGAACCGCCCGCCCTCCTTCGCGACCTTCTCGCCGGCCACCGCGTACGCAGCCTTGCGGCGCTCCGTGATGTCCTCGACGTAGTCGTCGGCGTAGACATCACTGCGCTTGTGGTATTCGTCGAGGTAGAAGCCCGCGGCGCTCAGTGCGGCGTACTTCAGGCCAGCCTGAGTGCGCTCGCTCTTGAACTCCGGAGCCACGCTCGTGTAGTACCGCTTGAGCAGCTCGTCCATCGACTCGAGATGCAGCTTCCGCGGCGACTCGGCCGCCGCGAAGAAGTCGCACACCATTGCCGATGCCTTCTCGCGCACGTCGACGAACGTCCCCGGCACGACGCCGGCAACAGGCTCCGCTGGCTGCGCCTGCGGCACTGGCTGTGCGGCGTTCTTTAGCCTGATGGCGTGCATCTCGGTGTAGACGTACTCGACCGGCGGATCGCCAGGCTTCCCGAGCTTGTCCAGTGGGGCCTCGGCGATGAACGCTCGCACGGACGCCATGTCCCGCTCTGAGAATGCCTGCATCTTCCCTGTGACCTCTGCGAGCCGCAGGGCCTGATCTCGCAGTGCTTTCTCTTCTGGGTTCATCGCGACCTCCCTGGGGTGTGACTCGGCGATCGCCTTGAGGCTCGCCGCTTGCCTCTCCTGCCACGTGCATCCTGCATGCGCCGCGCGGTTCACGAGAGCGATGTTGTAGTTCCTGTCGAAGTGGTGCACGACCTTGCGGCCGTCGGCCTTGCGGATGCCGCTCACGTCAGAGTCGTGAGAGAACTGATACGGGGCCGGAGCGCCCGCAGCCTTCGCCCGCTTGTGCCGAGCGATCAGCTCAGTGTCGAAGATGCCGACACGACTCTGCGCCTTCAGCACTGGCTCCCCAGTGGGGAGAGTGCCCCACTTAAGCATCGGGTCGCCGAGTAGCTGCCCGACCTTCTGGAGCACGCGACCATGCGGGAATGCCTTGTCGTCGGCCTCGGTGCCGTGATCCATCATGAGGTCGCTGCTCTTCAGCCTGCCGGTCTCCACGAGCTCGGCCACGGCCGATGGAAGCACTTCCGCATCGAGGTCCAGCCGCACGCCGGACTCAGCCACCGTGGCGATGCCTTCGACCCACTCGACGCCGCCGGCGCTCTTGATCTCGTAGCCGTCGCACAGTGTCAGCGCCTGCGCCGTCATGCGCTCGCTGAACACCGCACCGGCACTCGCCACCTGACGCTCTGCCACCGGCTCCGCGGGGGCCTGCACGTGCTCCGCGAGGTACGCCACGATGGCCTCCGGCGTCCACTTCTCGCGCGAGAAGCGGTAGCCCACCTGCGCAAGCTCGCCATCGACCACGGCCATCAGGAGCGAGGCGCCGTCCATGTCCTCGATCTCGTAGTCCTTCACGTCGGCGTAGTCGCCAGGCCGAGTCCAGAAGACGTACGCCTTACCATCGGCCGTCTCCTCGAGGTCGTATTCCATTTCGGCCTTGCTGACGCTGCCACCGCAGGCGACAGCGCACGCCGAGCAAGACTCGGCGCAAGCGCTGCACTTCTTGGCGCAGTCGCTGGCGCCAGAAGAACATGCGTCCGAACACTCGCGACACGCCCGAGCGCATGCCAGGCACGCAGCGACGCAGGCCTCCATCCCCGGCACGCCGCGGCATGCCGAAGCGCAGGCATCGCACGCTTGAGCGCATGAGTCACAGGCGTCCTTGCACCTCTGCCTGGACGGAGAATCGCATCCTGCGTCGACGCAATCCCGGCAGGCCGAGGCGCACACGCTACACGCACTCGCGCATTCAGCCATTGCGTCGGAATGAGTCACCATCGCGGCCTTGTGGATGTGCTCCACCGCCGGGCGCCGGCCCTTGATTTTGTAGAAGCGCTTCGCGAGGTCTTTGTGCGCACAGCCGGCCTGCTCTCGGTCCGCTGCAGCGATGAAGCTGGGCATCATCCGCCCGATGGCCTTCACCGCCTGCCCGCACTTCGGGCACGCATCCATGCCTTCGGCCATCGGCGCCCCGCAGTGCTCGCACGTCGGCCCCTTCTTCTCCGCCGAGTCCAACATCTTGTGGAGTTGCGACGCCATGGCTGAGCACTTCGCCGCCGTGTCGTTGTCTCCGCACTCGGCCGCGGCCTTATGTAGCGCCTCGCAGGCCACGGCGAGCGCAGGCTTGCCAACGGGCTTCCCCTCGAGCTGCGCTACCTCTTCCGCCTTCGCCTCGTCTGCGGCGACGGTAGGCCCGTCTACGGCCGGATCCGCCTTGCGCACGATGGCGAACCCCGTGATCTCGATGTCCTCCAGGAGCCGCTTCTCGTCGCCGTCTGCCGTCTTGACCACGCGCCCCGTAGCCTTCGCCTCGAGCGAGTGCCCCACGCTTCCGACGAGGGCCTCCGGAGCGCGGTACTTCACTACGAGCCAGCCGGCGCCGAATTTCTCGCCGGCAATCGTCATGTCCTCCGGGACCACGAAGGCGCCGTGGAATGCGGCCTTCTCGACATGCTCCGTCTCGTGGTCCACGTCGATGGTCACGACCTCGCGGGCGTTGAGACGACGCGCGGCCTTCTCGATTGCGACGTCCGTAACTAGGTCACCCTGCTCGTCGACGATGCCGGGCTTTAAGAGCACGCCGTAGAAGACGCCCTCGCTGGCCTTCACGACACTGGCCTTGATGGCGTCGGTAACGTTCGCCGACAGCGCCGCAAGGTGCGCCTGCGCCTCGTCCTTCGTGGCGTGGCACTTCACTTCCGCGCCGGTGTCGGAGCGGAGGACGCAGAGCCCGTTGTCACTGAGCTTGTACGGCATGGCCTAGTTGCTCGATGCGTAGAGCAGGATGTCATTCAGCGTGGACTGGTCGCTCATGAAGTAGACCCGGTCATTGACGTGGTCGATGAAAAAGTCCGTGTTCTCCACGAGTGCCGTGAAGGCGCCATTGCCGGCGTCTTCAACGAAAGAGAATCCGCTGCGGATGCCCCCGGGCTGGTTGATGGCGTTGAAAGCCAGGGCCGTCGATTCGGCGTTGTCTACCTTGACGAACTGATCGAAGGTGACGACCGCACTGTCCAGCTCCGTCGCATGGTTTGACGTGAGCACGAGATTCGCGACGACGTTTTTGTCAGCGTCCGCCACGGCCGAGATGTCGATTCGCTGTAGCGTCCACTGGTTCACCGCCGCGACGGCCCCGAGGTTGACGGTCGCGTCTGGAGCGGCCGTGTCGTCGTCGAGCGTCAGCGTAAGGGTGCCGGCCGACAGCGCAGCCGTGCTGCGGATCCAGAGGAAGATGTACTCGTCCGCCGAGGCATCCCAGTTCCCGCCAGTCGCCATCGTCTCGGTAGCGTCCCCTACGCCGACATCCCCGAACGTCACCGACACGCCGCCGCTACCCACGCGGTACGTCACCGCCGTGTCGGCATCGGTCGGAGGAACTGCACCCCCGGGGGTCCAGGTCGCCGCAGAGCCTGCTTCGCAGTTGTCGAGGATGACATCCTGTGCCCCCGCAGTGCCGGCCACTACGTCCATGCGCACAGTTGGGACGCCTGACACGAGCTCGCCCGTACCTGCGTTGTAGCCGTCAAGGTCGGCACTCGTGACGCTGCCGTTCGTCGTGCTGATGGTCCCCGTCGCCGCGATTGTGGTGGCGTTGCTGATAGCTCCTGCGGCGGTCACATCAATCCCCGTGCTCGCCACCGCGAAGGTCGAGGACCCATCACCGAGGCTCACTGGAGCCGTCGTGGTAGAGATGCCCGTCCCCGCGATGGTCGTCGCGTTCGTGATCGCGCCGGCCGTGGAGATGTCGATGCCGTCGGACGCGACCGAGAAGTTGTCCCCACCGTCGCCGAGCACGACGATGCCGTTCGCCGTGAGGGTCCCGGTCGACGTGACACCTCCCGTGCCAGTGATGAGTCCATCCGCCGTAAGTGCGCCCTCGCCGAAGATCTCCACCTCGCTCGCATCAGTGTTGTCTCCGACGCGCAGAATCGTGTCTCCGGCCGCAGGGTTCCCGCCATGCGTAACCGCGATGAGCACGTCGGCTCCGCCGGTCAGCGTGAACGGCGACGTGATGGTCCCGGTGACCGCGGCGGCGCCGAGCGTCACGCCAGGATTGAACGTCGTCGCCCCGATGCCAGCCGAGAACACTGGCACTGCCGCGAACGTCGCGACGCCAGTGCTCGACACGATGCTGAGCTGCGCCGTGCCGGACGTGTTGTCCACGCGAAACGCCGTCGCGTTCGCAGTGTCGGCGTTTGGCGTGATGCGCAGCGCGAGCGTGTTATCCAGCGCCTTCACCACGTCCAGGCGCGGCATAACGAGCGCCCCCACCAGCAGCGCCACTGTGACGATGAGAACCCGCGTTGCGTTGCGCATCACTCTCTCCTTCACGACGCCGCCGCGTAATCGGGCAGCTTGTACGGATACGGGTCGGACTCGTACATCTGCGGCGGCTCTTTGTCCACCACGTCCGACAGCTTGGAGAACGCCTTCTGCTCGTTGAGCGCCTTGAGATCCCGCACCGGTTTGAAGACCCACTCATCCCAATCCAGGATGAACTCGCCAGTGTAGGCAGCGGCGAAGCAGTGCAGGTTCGCGCCGCTCGAGATGGCGCGGAACTCACCGCGCCCCTTGTTCACGATGCCGCTGATCCTTCCGACGCGGAGGTCACGCGGCCGCTCGGGATCGAGGCGAAACAGGCGCCCCTGATTCGTGCCGATGTCCATCACCTTCCGCTGCGAGGCCGCGCCCATGTCGACGAGCTTGACCGTCACAGACGAGATGACCTCATCCGCCATCGGCGTGTACTGGTCCTTCAACACCTTGCACGAGAAGCGGTCCACTGGGTTTCCGCTCGCGAAGTCCCTGTGCGCCCGCAGGTGCGCCGTCACGAGAATCGCACTACCCTTCGGCGTCTTCGCCTTGCGCAGGCACTCCAGGCTCTTCGCCCACATCTGCGAGTAGGTGCCGCCGCGAATCTCGCGGTCATCGTTCGGCAACACCCGCGTGATCCACTTGCACTGATCCGCCAGGCTCGACGCCGTATCGGTAGGCCCGGAAGGGTCGAGGTCGATGCGATGCAGCTCGTCCGGAGACGGATTGTGTCGCATGCGCTGCACCTGCTCTTGCGTGATCTGGTGCCGCAGTTCAATGAGTTCGTCCACGGTCGGGAAATCGTCCATCACTGACTCCACTTCTCCCACGCCCGCGTTGCCTCGTTCATGGACTCGAGCACGCCATCGTGCATGCGGAACCACACGATGCCCTGCGGATGACCGTCCACGAGCACAGCCATCGCGCCATCGGTGGAATCGCTCACGATGCGGCCGAGACCCGCGACGCACTCGGCGAGTGTCTTCGGTTTAGCGCCGCCGCCAGTAGGCTCGGCGCGTGGAGTCGACGCAAGGGCCGCTGGCGGCGGCAAGGGCTTGGTTCGCTTATGTCTGTAGTCGTCCATCAGTGTGTGCTCCACGCGTTGATGAAGTTCTACACAAATGCCGGGGGAGGGTGTCAAGTGTTTTTTTCTGGCGTCGCACTGGCGGTGCGCCGAGTGCGCACGTAATGGCGTTTCGCCAGTGCGCTATACTCGCGTACGTCACGGGGCCGTCGCAGCGGCACTGCGCCGCCGGGCCTAGCGGCCAACGCCTACCGAAGCCCGGCGGCCCGTGACACTACCGCAGCGCGAGGTCCGCGACGTATGGGAGCGATGCGCAGCGGCAGTTCCGCGTCTGCCACACAGGCGCTCGCGGGTCGAGCGGAAACATCACGCGGTCGTATCCGCCCTTCGGCGATGGCACCTTGAACGGCTTGTCGTACGGCACCGGCACGTTGTTCGGCGGGCGCATCATCGCGTAGTGGAACCAGCGAGTGTTCCGCTGTAGCGTGGCGTTCCATGTCTTCTGCAGGCCCGTCGTGCGCTCGCCCAGCTCATCGAGCCGCGCCTGTGTCTCCGTGCTCTGCATCGTGCCGATGCCTGTGCGTAAGAGAGACTTCGCTTGCCATCGCGGGGCATCGACGGCCGTCATCAATTCCGTCACGGCGACGCTCTGCGACACGTTACCGGCGCGTAGGTCTTCGGCGGTGCGGATAATCTGCCCTCGCGCCTCCACGCTCCAGCGGGCGAAGATGGCCGCGTACGGCCTGTATCCGAGGCTCCACGGGCCCCGAGGTGTCTCGTGTCCTGGCGCTCCTGGCGGCAGCCCGAGCGCCAACGCTGGCACGTCCACGAGGTCTCGAGCCAGACCGGCGACGCGCAGCATCTCCGCGTCGCGCTGCTCCGCGGCCTGGCGCAGTAGCCGCTCCGTCTCCGCGGCGATGCGAGCCGCGATGCGCTTCCCGTCTACGGCGCGACCGAGAGCGGCATCATCGACGAGCCTCTCCACCTCGCGCCGTATCGCCTGCGCTTCCGCCCACAGGCGTTCGAGGTCGCCCTCGGCGCGAGGACGTACCTCATCGAGCTCGCGCTGCACGAGCCGCATCCTGCGCTCCACGGCGCGGCGCAGCGGGGCCCCTATCGCCTGCGCCTGCTCGTCGGCTCGCATGCGCTCGAGCAGCGGTGCGTGGTGGCGCGTCACGGGCTGCGCCCAGTACACTAGCACCGCTACGGCTCCGGGAGTACGCGCACCCCTGGCGTCATCGCGGCGAGGCGATCAATCTCTTCGAGCTTCGCCTGCCGCGCTTGCTCGCTCGCGAGCCACTCGGTCTCGGCCTTGCGAACGGCGTCATCGATGGCCTTCCCGCCAGCAGGTCCGAACGCCTCCATCGCCGCGCTCTGCTCCGGCTCGCCCCCCCCCACACGCGCCATCTCCTCGGGCGTGATGAGCTCCGCCTTCACCGCGGCGTTGCGCAGAATCTTCAGCGCCTCGCCCTGCGGGAGCCCGGCCGCAAGCGCCTGCCCGACGCCGAGCGCGATGGCGTTGTAACTACCAGCCACCGCTGCACCCTTCGCCTCCGGCACCGCGACGGAGGTCTTGCCCTTCGCCGCGGCCTGCATCTCCTCAATGGTCGTGAGCCCCTCGCTCGTGATGAGCGTTGTGAAGATCTGCGCCGCCGCGCGACGGTCGAGGAAGCCAGCGTCCACTGCCCGCTCCAGCAGCGGAACGACCTTCTCGATAACGCCAACATGCTGCGACACCTCGTCCTGGCGCAACCTCGGAAGCTCGATCGTGAACCTCGGATCAGCATCCATCTCGAGCGCTCCGTGCGCCCTCGCTGTACTGATGACGCCGTTGAGCCCAAGCGTGATGAACGCTTTTGCTTCGGCCTGCGCAAGCTCGAAGCGCTTGATCGTCGGCTCTTCATTGTCGATGCGCGAGAGCCCCGACGTCGGGTCTTCCGAGAACCACGCCGGAGGGAGATTGTCGCTCTGTAGGATGCGACCCTTGCTCAAGCGGAAGAACGTCTTCGTCTCATCAGCGCTCAGGCTCGGCGTGACGGCCTCAATGTCACACTCGTCCTTCGTGCCGTTGAGCCATGCGACGCTGCCCGGACGAGGCTCCCACTCCTCCTCCATCTTGCGCTTCAGTTCGTCGGTCGGCGTGCCCACGAATCGGTACTTGTAGAGGTAGTCCTTCAGGCGGGAGACGCGCTCCATCTCCTCGCCGAACATCTGCTTGTCCTTCGCGATGTCGTCGAAGACGTCCGCGTAGTCTGGCACGCCGCGGGAGTTGCCCTCCCGGTTCACGCGGTAGTAGAGCACGTCGCCATCGTAGAGCTGCTCGCGCAGGAACGGCGCCATGTCGAGATGACCGCGCCATGACTCATCGAGGTCGCGGAGCCCGACAGCACGCCACGCCGCGGGCACACTGCCGCCGATGGGCGCTTTGTAGTCCGGCTGCGCATCGAGCACGACACGCTTTCCGACGATGTGGCCCTTGCCGTCTAGCTGCTCGCGCGTCCGCGCGAACCCGGACGCGGTCTTCTCCGGCACGCTCTTCTCGATGATGACCGTATCGGGCAACGCATCGTTTCCACCGTCGCCGAAGACGACCTTCCGAATCGCGTACGGATGGAACCAGTGCAGGCGCACAATGCCGGGCCTGCGAATCCCGCACGCCGCCGCGTACTCGCCGAAGAGCCGCAGCCGCATGATGTCGACCCACGGCTCCCGGATGAGCGTGTTCGCAGGGTCATCCGCGAACATGTCGACGATCTGCTGAGTGCGCTTGTCGACGCAGTGCACAGCGATGCGCCCAGAGCCCACGGTGTAGGCCGTCTTCAGCCGATGCATGCCATGAAGAATCGACGAAGAGTAGTAGAGGTCGAGCGCGAGTTCTTGGTTGCGCTGCTGCTCATCCGTGCGGTCAACGTCGGTCTTCCACTGCGCGACGGAGAGCGGCTGGAACCCCGCCGTCGTGAGCCAATCGTTGCGGTCGCCTTGGCTCGCGCCTGTGGGCTGGATGACCGCGGCGCGGCTGCGCCCGAGACCCGTCACGCGCTCTGCGCGGCGCGGCGCAGCGGGGGGGGGTACACCGCGCCATGCCGCCAACGCAGCGCGAAGGCGCACACGAAACGGCGGGCGGTAGATGTCAGCCACGGTTTTCGTCCCCACGGCGCAGCGCTCCGATGCGGGCCCGCTCGCACGACACCATCACATGCGCCATGCACTCGGCGCACAGGTCCATCACGTAGCGTGGCGGGCCGTCAGGCTGCGGGAGCCGCACGGCGCCGAGCGCCTCGCCGTCGGCCTCCGGCAGTTCCACGCGCACAAAGGCGCGATGCGCCTCGGCCATGTCCAGCGCCACCTGCGTCGCTGCCTCGGCCGTGATGCGCGGCTCGAGAATCTCAGTCCGCGCCTGATGCGCGGTTACGTCAAGCGACTCCTCGGCGCCGCATCGGTCGCAGCGAAACACGAAGCGCGTGCTCACGACTGCAAGCCTTGCACACTGACGGGGGAGGGTGTCAAGCCCTCCCCCAGCCAGGTTGCTGCGACGCCGCGGCTATGACGGCCGCAGTGTGCCCACGCCGGCAAGAAACGCAAGAGCCGCAGCCCGCGACGACGTGTGCTCGATGAAGCTCATCGCGGCCGCCTTCTGCGCGGCCTCGAGGCTGCCGAACATCACGACCAGGACGGCGGCATCGACTCCACCGCGCACCGCGCTCCACGGAATCGCGACGTCGTGCCACGCGTTCATGAGCCTCTCACGACGCCAGGCGGCGGCACCATGCCCGGCACGACGATGCCACTCTGCGGCTGCGGCGGCGCCACGAGCTGCGCTCCAAGGACCGCGAAGCAGTTGGCGCACGAGACAATCGACACAGGAACGCCTAGCGTCAGCGACGTCCGCTGCCCGATGGGCTCGCCACAGTGCGGGCACCACGGCGCCGCCTGCTCACGACGGCGCCGCAGATGCTCGGCCTCGGTTACGAGCGTGCGCAGGACGTCAGGCGCCTCGTGCTGCGACGGCGCATCGAGCCACTCACGCGCCTCGCGAAGCCGGTCGCGAGAGCACGCCGCCACCACGGTCGGCGCAGCGCCGTCCACGCGCGGGTCGCCGTCACCGTCCACGGAACACCGCCATCCCGTTGCGCCACGCACGCATCTTCCGCCCGACCGCCTTCGCGTGGTCCCGCGTCATGCCGTACATCCTCGCGATCTCCGCCCACGAATAGCCGATGTAGTGCGCGAGTGAAATCTGCTGGTCGCGCGTGTAGGCCCGTCGCTTCCCTCTCGCTACCGTGAACTCCTCATACCAGGCTGCCTTCATGCTCTGACTCCTTGTCGTCGTCTTCGTGCTCGGTCCGCGAACATCCGCTCTCGCGCCAGCTCCCTCCGCTTCAACCATGCATCCCGCGACACTGGCGTGCCATCGCCCTGCGGCGCCTGCGCCGGTCGCAGGTGCCGCAGGCATCTCGTGACCGCCGTCTCAATCGCGTCCTCCGGGTCATCGTGCTCCACGTCGCGAGAGTACACCCGGAACCTCCCGCGTACCTCGGCACTCGTGCGCCCACTACGAAACGTCCCTGACGGGAAGACGATGGTCCCGCGCTCGATGTGCTCGCGCATGCCGACGATGCGCGGGTGCTTCTTGATGCCGGCGCGACTCACGCATTCAATCGTCGGATAGTGCCCACTCTGCCGCGCCAGGACCGTCACGTTTTGCGCGAGGCGCTTGTCCTCAAACAGCACGGCATCCGGGAGCCACGCTCGGATCCACTCGACGATGACGGCCTCCTGCTCGCTCAGCGGAATCTTGCGCCAGTCCACGTCGACGACGTGCACGCGGCCATCGGCCTGCCGCGCCGTCACGGCGAGCGCCGTGTAATCGTGGCGTGCACCGGTCTCCTTCGCATCGTCGACCGCGAGCACGACGTATGAGCCTGCGGGGATCTCGAGTCGCGACGTGGGCGCGTGACCGATGCATCGCGCATCGGCAAGCAGCCAGTCTGGAAACGCTGGATCCCCGGACAGCACAGGGCGCGTCCGGAACGATCGCTGCCACGCGCCAGGGTATGGAGCCAGGCGGAGCTTCTGACGCTCGAGCTCCGCCTCCGGCCAGCGCTCGAGCCAGTAGGACGTGCAGCCGTCGCGCAGGTAGCAGTCGTAACGGTATCGCCGCCACTCCGCGAACGCCGCAGTAGCGGCTTCGTCGCCATCGCCATAGTGCTCGCGAGCAATCGGATCTCGGTACGGATACCGCTCAAACATCTGCGCAATCGTCGCCCGCGGGTGCGAGAGGTTCTCGGCCCGCACGAGTCGCGCCAGCGGGGATGTCCAGTCGAGGCGCGGGTAGAGCGTGTCGACGACAAACGTCTCGAACGCGCGGAACTCCGCCTCGCTCCCGTCCTCGCCGCCCTCGGCATCATCGGCGAGCGCAACCTGCGGACGCTGCGTGATGCCGGCCGTCGTGTGTACCATGCTCTTGAGGTCCATGTCGGGCGAGAGCGCAGAAAGCAGACACGTCGTGCCGCGGCGGCAGGGCTTCGCGATCTCGATAGCCTCTGTATTCCACCGCCCGCCGCGGAGCGTGCCGAACTCCGCGAGCGCATCGCTCTCGAGGAGCCGCGCGATGTTGCCGAGCTGCACGCGAGCTAAGGAATCCGTAGGACCGACGATGACGCCGCAAAGAAAGTCGGGCTCGAATAGCGCATCGTGCAGCATGCATGTACGCAGCACAGTCGATTTCGCGCTGCCAGCCGGGCCGACGATGGCAACAAGTCGCTGCGACCTGTCGAGCCATGTGCGCTCGATGTCCCGGTGCATCGCAGCAGGCGCACACGTGTAGGTCTGCGGCAGGTAGTGTACGCCGAATGCTAGCGGCGAGAGTGTGGCGTCGAGCGCGATCACGCCGGCTTCAGTTCCTCGCGCGAGCACAGTAATCGCGTCCGGGCCGTCATCCTCGCATCCTCCCTAACGGGTCCACGGGCTCCCTCCGGATCGCCTCACTCACCGCCCGCAGCGCGTCCTCGACATTCTCGCATCGCGCATAGATTCCGCCTAGCGCGATGACCTTGCGGCGCTCATCTGCGCACTCACGCCCGAACTCGAGCACCACGATTCTACCGTGCGGCCCGACCACACTCACGATGCGGTCGCGCTGGCGGTACGGCACGACGTCGCGACGCACGCGCAGCGCCCAGTAGATGCGGTCGACGGGACCGCTCACGTATCTACCTGGCCGCTTGGGCTCGCGTCCACGCCGACCACGAACGGCGCGAGCGTCGCGAGGATCAGGTACCAGCACAGGTAAGCCCAGGTCTCCATCAGCGCTCCTCCTCATCCATCGTCGCCTCTATCGCATGCGCCGTATCGAGCGTGATGATGCCGCGGTCGATGGCACGCTTCAGCCCCTCGAACACCGTCAGCCGCCGCTCGACGTTCTGCGCCTGGACCTGCATGACGTTGACCTGTGTCTGTGCGGCTGCCGCCGGATACAGCGCCCCATAGCCGCGGAACGCGACCGCGAATGACCGGCGCACTTCCTCGAGGTCGCCGCGCTCGGCAGCTTCATGCGCCATCACAATAAGCAGCGCCACCTGCTCCGGCAGCGCCTCGCGGAGTCGCGAAGCCAGCGCTCGTACCTGGCGCATACGCCGCGACTGCAGTCGCACGAGCTCCGGGTCACGTGGCAGCGGCGCCAGTGCGCGTGCTACCTCCTCTGGGCTTGGTGCTGCGTCGTCTGTCATCACCCGCCAGCCAGTGGTGACCCGTGTGGACAGCCGTGGTGACGCGGCTTTGCCGCGGAAAATGGCCCTGTTAGAGAGAGTGTCACCACTGTCACCACATATATATATATAGAAGGCATGTGCGCGGACCGATAGGGGGGTATCCAAATACCCGTTGTCCTATATATAGGACTGTGGAAATTTGAATGATCCTTTACCCCCCCTCTACCTTCGCGCAAAAGTGGTGACAGACTTTTTTTCGGGCTAAGTGTTGATTCCATTGCAGTTACTGCGACAAAGCTGTCACCACATGGCCGTGGTGACAAACATCTCGGACAATTTCGCTACCACGAATCCGGACTTTTTGTCATGGTCGGAACCTGACATTTTGTCATGCTCCATCGTCTGGCACGATATCTGCTAGCCCAGGTGCTCCGTTCTTGCAGCGGAGCACTCTTACCCGCTCTGCGCCGACCCGCCGCTGAACGCGCAGGTGGCGCCCCTGGGAGGCGATCCAGCCGCGGACGTGCCAGGATGTCTCGAGGGAGCGGAGCGCCCCGTAGGGCGCCAGGAGGCGGGTCACGCGTGGGTGTACGGGGTTGATGTCCAGGTGCTCGGCCGTACGCCAGGCGAGCGGCTCATGGTCTAGGACGGCCTCAGACTCATCCGACACTGTGGGGGGTAGGATGGATAGGGCCATCGAGATCAGGTCCTCCCAGGCGACGCTAGCCCGGTCTGCAGCCGACGTGCGCGCACCCGCCACCCTGCGACATAGCCAGGCGATCATGGGCGAGCTCCACTCGGGCGGCAAACCGAGGATACCCGCAAGCATGGCAGCGCCTAGCCAGAGCAGGGCGACGGAGGTAGCGTCGTCGCCGCCAAGGGCGGCCCACGATGCGCGGGCGGTTGTCTCGGCTGACGCTAGACACGCGGTGAGGTAGCCTACTGGGTCATCGATTGCAGAGACGAGGTCGCGAGGTAGGACGGCGGGGCCGAGGGCCAAATAGTCATGCCAGGCAAGGGCGAGGCACCCGTATGACCTCGAGGCGGCCTGGAGCAGGTGTGCGGTGGCAGCATTCGGGCACGGGGCGCCATCGAGCTGCAGGACTCGCTGTAGCACTCCGCCATGGCGGCCAGACACGAGCACGTCGCCCTCGGAGGCGTAGTAGCTGACGCCCCATCGGCGCTCGCCACCACGCGATACTTGGGTGCGCGAGGACGTGACGCGGCGCTGGCCGTTGCCGAGGTAGTAGAGAGTGTCCTCGATGTCGACGCCGTAGCGGCGGTCGGCGAGTCGTTGGATTTCATCTACGAAAACCGGAAGGTCTGCCGATAGGTATGCGAGGTCTTGAAGCCCGCGCGTCGTGCTCGACGCTGGGAGCGTAAGTTTCGCCGGGTCACCCCAGGCGCTTAGTGCGTAGGTGATAGCGCTGCCTTTGCCAGTGGAGGTTTCGCTCACGAGGCCCATGATGGGGCAGCGGCGGCCGGTGAGGCGCACGAGCGGTGATGCGACGGAGAGCGCCACGCAGGCAAGGGCGGTGTAGCCTGCGGTGCCGAGCGTGAGCAGATGGTCGACACCGCGGCGCCATTCGGCGAGGGAGCCGGCGACGGCCGGCAGTTCCGGGCCGCACCATGCAAGGTACTGTTCGCCGCGGTAGACGGCGCCCGCCGCAGAGCGCCAAGTCCACTGGCCGTTTATCCAACCCAGCCGAGACGTGAGTTTGACGTTCTGCTCTGGGGCGCGAGGAGTGGCATCGGAGAGCCAGTCAGACAGGCGATTCACGCGGCCGAGCGAGACAGGTGCACCGTCGAGGGCACGGAGCGCGGCGGCATCGCGAAGGGATTCCTCTGGGAGCCAGGCTGAGCCGTTGTGGGAATTGTCACCGGACCATGCAACGCGGACGTAGTGCCGTTTGGTGGCGATGTCGGTGCCGGACGCTGCCGGATAGATTGGGCGAGTGGCGACGACACGTCCCAGGTCTGGCTCGATGGAGCCACCTTCGGAGCGACGTGTGGGGTAGACGCCTCGGTCGGTCAGAAGCCATGGGAGTCCAGCCAGGTCCAGTCCGAAGGCCGACGTGTCCAGTTTGGCCGCACGTTGTTCGGCGCGTATGCGCAGGATGGATGACTGGACGAAACGTTTAGGGAGTTTGCGCGTCGAGCACAGTATCGCCGTCAGCTCTTGGGTGAGCACGAATGACACGACATCGGAGATGCGACCGATGATTACGTCAGTCGAAATGGTCGGGTCGTCAATGGCCGCCCTGATTGTGCGAGACTGGATTGCTTCGAGCTCGACGCGGGCCAGCACCGTAGGCTGTTCGCGTTTGCCCATACCGGCATCGCGCAGTGCGTCCTCGAGCTTGGCGGTATCGTCTGGAGTATCGGTCACGGACGCTCGCCGTGCTCGAAGCGAGCGCCGGTGGCGGCCAAGTATGCGGCGGCGATACGTGGATGGTCGCCAGTGTAGCACTTGTGCCCGAAATTACAGTCATGCATTATCCTCTCGCTCCTGGCTTCGAACTCGACACCAACGGCTCCGCACTTGGCACACACGCACCATGCGAATGGAGCATCCCATCCATGCTGGAAACCATCGTCTCCACGCGAATCGAAGAAAAAAGCTTCGAGGTTTTGAATATCGGGCCCAGTGGCGCCTAAAGCATTTCCGTCTGGCAGTTGCCCGGTAGCAACGATTAGGCGGGCGCTCTCGAACATCTCGATTTTTTCCTTGTCTGCGCCTGATGCTTCTACGCCTTTAACCTCAAACCACGTTCCGATGGAAGCAGGGGGGTCGGTTGACCCAATGCCAGGCAACCAGAAGTCGGGCAGGTAGCACAGCCCATTGCTTAGCACGAATCCTTGCGGCTCATATTCCCAGGTGATACCTAGCGCATCGAAGAAGACTGCCCATCTGGCCTCGAGTCGTGAACGGAATCGGCATCCAGCATAGTACGTCTCGATAGGGCGCATTAGGCCTCCGAGGATACGTCGCCCAGGGCGGCAGGGCCCCAGGGCTCCGGCGCAGTGTGCGTCACGAGCCCTGGGCGACGGTCTACACGGTGGAGATGTTATCACGCCAGGCCTGCCACGCCTGCCACGCCTGCCATGCCATGCCGCGCCCAGCCACGCCACGCCGCGCCCAGCCACGCCTGCCACGCCAGGCCTGCCACGCCTGCCACGCCTTGCCTGGCCGTGCCATGCCTCGCCTGGCCACGCCTGCCACGCCCTGCCGCGCCCCGCCGTGCCATGCCCCGCCTGCCACGCCCCGCCGCGCCGTGCCTTGCCAGCCGTGCCGTGCCACGCCACGCCTCGCCAGGCCTGCCTCGCCTCGCCTCGCCTCGCCTGGCCACGCCTGCCGTGCCATGCCCGGCCGCGCCCGGCCCAGCCTCGCCTCGCCTGCCGTGCCATGCCCGGCCGCGCCCGGCCCAGCCTGGCCTTGCCTGCCGTGCCATGCCTGGCCACGCCTTGCCTGCCATGCCAAGCCTAGCCCGGCCACGCCATGCCGCGCCGCGCCAAGCCTCGCCGGGCCACGCCAGGCCTGCCATGCCGCGCCCGGCCAAGCCACGCCTGCCATGCCATGCCAAGCCTAGCCCGGCCACGCCACGCCTCGCCAGGCCTGCCTCGCCTCGCCTCGCCTCGCCTCGCCTGCCGTGCCATGCCCGGCCGCGCCCGGCCCAGCCTGGCCTTGCCTGCCGTGCCTGCCATGTCTACGCACCCGCACCATGGATTTCGAAGCGACCCCACCCTAGCGCCGAGGTCTTTTCGGGGCGCCCCTCGCAGATTCCGACGCCCCAGCCCGCCTGCTCGATGAGCGCGACGAGCTGTGCTTCCGAGACGAGGCGGGGGTTGAACTCGATGCGCAGACGTACCGTCCACTCGCTGTACTGTGGCCGGTAGGCCAGTCCGCGGGTATTGATGCCGATGGTCACTGCGTCCTCGCGGATCGTGCCGATGGCCGGCTTCCCCGTCGGTGTCAGCAGCGGGATTAGCGATGCCCCCGGCGAGTCGAGCGCATCGACGAAGACCGCCTGCCTCAGGCCTACCTTGGTGAGGTCGTCGAACGCCGATGCGGCGGAGACGATTGCCTTCTTCAGCGCAGTGACTGGGATGCACTCGCGCCCTTCCGTGTCGACGTAGCGGTTCGCCAGAAATTCGGCATTGGTGTCACGGATGCCTTTCTTGGTGCGAGCCTTGTGCTCCTGTTTGTCGCGGATCTCCTGTTTCGCCTTTTCGCCGAAGTTGTGGACGACGAGGATGGACCCCTGTTTGTTCCGCAATGTCACGTTGATTGTGTTGATTGGCATCTTGACTCCACTGGTGTTGTTCGCACTGTTAGTTCTCGCCCCTCACCAATGCCGCGCCACGCCTTGCCTGCCATGCCGCGCCAGGGTCCGCCACGCCGAGCCGGGCCTCGCCCCGTCATCGCGCATTCTCCACCGCTGCCACCGCTTCTTCGACACTGCGCACGACGGCGTAAACGCCGCCGAACTTGACGATCATGGCACCCCATCGGTCTTGCTCTGGCGTCGTGCGCTCGCCCGGGCGCTTGACCTCGAGCTCGATACGCCGGCCGTCGGCGAAGATGCCGCTGATGTCGGCTTGTCCATGGACGCCGAATCGCACGGCGCGGTGGCCGTAGACTGCGACGCCGGTATTCTGTCGCCACACCCGGCAGTCTGGACGTGAGCCCAGGGCGGCGAGGATGGCGGCAGTAAGCTCTCGCTCGGTCATTCTCGACTCCTTCACGATATGCGGCACCCTGCGCGAGCACTCCTCGCACAGGCGCCATACGATTGCACCGCCATCTCGGCGCCATACGACTGTCGCGGGTGCGGCGTGGCAGTGGTCACAGGACATCGGCCATATCTCCGGCTTCGTAGAGGTCGAGTTGGCCGTGCGCGTCGCGTTTGGCCGCCTCGACGTTCTTGACGGCCTGGGCGTAGTAGCTGGCCTTCAGCTCGATGCCGATGGCGCGGCGGTGATTCAGGATGGCGCCGTAGACTTCCGACCCCACACCCATGAACGGGGTCAGCACCACCTCGTTCTCGTTGGACCATAGGATGACGGCCCGCTCGATTACGTCGAGTTGGAGTGGATGCACGTGCCGCTCGTCATCGTCTTCTCGGGCTTTCTTGTGCGGCAGTACCCTGTCGAGCCGTACGTCATCCCAGAATGCGGAGGCGTACTGACGCCAGATCCAATGGGAGTACCTGTTTTCGAGTTGACTCCCAGTCCATCCACGGTACCGCAGTGTGTCTGCTGGCATCTTGCGCTCGCCGGCATAGTCTGTCAATCCGGCAGGATGCGTTACCGGTACCGCATTCTGTCCGGCCCTGCGGAAGACAAGCAGGTAGTCGGCACTGGCGATCGAGCATCGCGTAGAGTCCTCGGTTAGGTTCTTGTGTGACAGGCTCTTCGTCATGGTCCGATTGCGAATGGTTAGCGGCTCCTTCCACACGTGGTATCGTGCGACGTATGCGAATCCATATCGTTCATGGAGCCTGATGATCTCCCCCGGGAAGTCGCGTAGATGGTCCAGCCCGGTGTTACCAGTCGGAATGTCCATGCAATGGACGGCCGACATACGGCCCGGCATTGTGAGCCGATGAATCCCTTTCACCACGAACTCGTAATGCTCGAAGAATTCGCCGTAATCGAGACAGTTGGACAGGTCGCGTGGATCCGATGAGTACGTGTACAGCCCACCGAACGGCGGCGAATACAGGGACAGATGGATGGACCCCTCGCGTAGCGATTGCATGACCTCGATGCAGTCGCCACGGTATAGCGCCCACCTGCTGGATATGGTTTGCTCCGCTACAGCCACGATGGAACCTCCTCCTTGCGCGTGCAGGCATTGACCGCAACGATGCGATTGGCATCGCCCATGTGCGAGACAAGTTCAACGAACATCGCATCTGCGGCCGTAGCCTTGCGGGCCATGTTCTCGCTGACGTATTGCTCTCCCGTAGTGGCGATGATGTCTACGGTTACCGGACGTTTCTGGCCAAAGCGCCAGCAGCGGCGGATGGACTGGTAATGCTGCTCCCAGGAGTGGGACACGAACGCCACGACATGAGCGCAGCACTGGAGATTCAGGCCGTATCCGAAGATGCGACTCTTGCTGATCAGGCGTCTTGGGCCATCGGCGCCATGCCCGCATCCGGTAGTTCTGAATCGTGGCATGTCGCACAAACAACGCTTGCCTAAGAACCACTCCACTGCCTTCTCCTTATAGTCGTCGTCGTGACGGCCGGCCACCTGTAGCGAATGCGGGAGCATGTCCTCGAGCATGTCGCCTTCGGCATTCAGATGACACCAAACGATTGACAGGTCATGCTGCGCTACCAGGTCGCTTACGAGTCCAATGCGTTCCTCCATTGTGCGCCTGCGTTCGTCGCGTTCCGCCCGCAGTCCGAACGCAGGCAACGTAAACAGCATCCCATCCGGTGGGCGCATTGGCTCGATGATGTGTTCATGCTCTATCAGTGGTGGTAAGACGAAACCATCATCGGGAAAGCCAAGGTCGCTAGGCATCCGGCAGGCTCTGGCCCACGAGGCAACCCATCTCCAGAATGGCTGCACGGCATGCCCCTTCAGTCGCCATTGGCCAATGGATTGCGACACTCGGAAGGATAATTTCGCGAAGTGATTTCCACCGCGTGCCGCCCGTGTATTGTGTTCCCGATCGCTACGCCAGTTCTTGACATCCTGGAGACGATGTTGCTTTGTCTCGTCCTGCTTGAAGAATCGCGACAGCATGTCCGTACGGCCAAGTTCGCCCAGCGCTTCGCTGCTTGTCCCAAGTTCGATGTAGTCGTTCGGTGCCGCGGTGGCCGTGCATAGGAGACGATACGGCACCTTTGACATGAAGCGCGTAACGCTTTTTTGCGTCGCCCCGGTGAAGTGCTTCAGGCAGCTCGATTCGTCGCACACCACAGCGGCAAAATCCTCCGGCTTGAAGTGGTGCAGCCGCTCATAGTTTGTGATGACGATACCGCCGCCGTGGTTTCCCTCTCTGGAGCGTTCAACCTCCATGCTGAACTTCGCGCCCTCGTCTACGGTCTGAGCGCTGACGGCTAGCGGCGCAAGGATGAGCACTGGACGGTTTGTTTTGCGCACGATGTTCTCGGCCCACACGAGCTGCATGGGGGTTTTGCCCAATCCGGTGCCGGCGAAGATTGCCGCTCGTCCTCTTCGCAATGCCCATTCGACCAGGTGCTTCTGGAAGTCGAAAAGGAAGTCAGGCATCCATAGTGGAGCGAAGCCGTGGCGCTCTCCTGATTGCGACTTCTGTGCGATGAATTCAGCGTACGTAAGCATTCGCGGCCTCCACCTCACGCTCCGACGGCCACCGCTTGCGGATCCCATTGAATGCGCCGCGCACCCAGCCGGTGCCGTACTGTCGTGTGCGGGCCTTCGCGATGAGCCGCGCGAGAATCAGCGTGTCGCCCGAGACGTTGCCGACGACGCGGTACTGCTTCAGCTCGGCTAGCTCGCCGGCTTTCGTACGGATTCGCTCGCGGGCCTGGATTGGGTTAGTAGCGCCGCAGCATGGGCAGACTACGCCAGAAAACACCGCAAAACACTGACTGCACGTGCGCAGCGGAATGGCGTCAGATGGGCGTTTCACGCGGCCATCGAGAGTCCACTTGCGCATCTCATCGGGCAATCCGTTCCGGAGGCAGTTGCCGGCATGGTCGAGGATGAGTAGGTCGCGTTTGCCGTCGTATGGACGCATGCCCCTCCCGACCATTTGTAGGTGCAGGGCCATGGACTGCGTCGGACGCGCGAGCACGACGCACGAGACGCGAGGAACGTCCACACCGTACAGGAGCAGGTCTGCACAGCAGACGATGCCGATGCGTCCCTCGCGCATCCTGTCGAGAATGACTCCCTGGGTGCGGCTAGTACCGTCCAGTTGGATGCCTCCGAGCATCTCCGCCAGGTGTTTGCTATGCTCGATGCCCGCGCCGAAAACGAGTGTGGTGCGCCCTTCCCCGAGCCTGCGCCAGGTCACCGCTACATCGGCCACGAGGTGCGGCCTGTCGATGGCCTGCGCGAGAGCGCCTGGCATGTAGTCTCCGCCGAGCCGCGGGACACCGGTTACGTCCAGAGTCGCTGGAGCAAATGCTCGCGCCGGTACGAGGTATCCTCCGGCGATTAGTTCGCCGGGCGCGGCTGCCTCCACGAGTGACTGGTAGACCTCGCCGAGCCCGCGGCCATCGGTGCGGCACGGAGTCGCCGTCATGCCGAGCCACCTCGCCGCGGGCCATCGGCTAAGCAGTGTGAGTTGCGCGTCATGGTTCAGGTGCGCCTCGTCGACCACGAGCAGCGCCGGCTCCGCCACGTCGCGCCGCTGGAGCATCGCGAGCGTCATGACCTGCGCCGGCGCATCGCCGATGTGCTCGTGCGCCTGTCGCACGAGCTCGCGGCGTGGCGCTACCACGACGACAGGGCCCTTCGCCGATGGCACGATGGCGCGAAGCATGTGCCCCTTGCCCGCCCCCGTAGGAGCGACGAGCAGCACGCGCTTCGCCCCCGCGCGATAGGCTGCGCGAAGGCGCTCGATGGCTAGCGTCTGGTACTGGCGTAGACTCATGGCAGCACAGTGATACGCCGTGCTCGGAATTTGCCATTCGAGGTAGCGATGATGTCGGACACATGGGCGACTACAGCGACCACGGGAATGTCCCCGTAACTCCGAGTCAACCATTCGCGCGATGCCAGGTAGATTCCTGGATGACAGTCCGTTTCCGTATCGACGGAGAAAACCGGCGCCATATACTCGCCAGGCGTATACGTCTGTGTGCCCACATGGCGTGACCTGGCGGTGCGCCACGCGTGGACAAAACCCTCTACGTCCGGAGGGATTCCAGCCTCCGTCAGTGCGGCCGTAGCGTCCGGAACCTGCGCCGCAGGGTCGAGGCATGTGTCGCTGAGGTTCACGCCGCGGAGGTTCGCGTCGCCGAGGTCCGCGCCGCGGAGGTTCACGCCGCGGAGGTTCGCGTCGCCGAGGTCCGCGCCGCTGAGGTTCACGCCGCGGAGGTTCGCGTCGCCGAGGTCCGCGCCGCCGAGGTACGCGCTGCCGAGGTTCGCGCCGCTGAGGTCCGCGTCGCCGAGGTACGCGCTGCCGAGGTTCGCGCCGCTGAGGTCCGCGTCGCCGAGGTACGCGCTGCCGAGGTTCGCGCCGCTGAGGTTCACGCCGCGGAGGTTCGCGCCGCTGAGGTCCGCGCTGCCGAGGTTCGCGCCGCTGAGGTCCGCGTCGCCGAGGTACGCGCTGCCGAGGTCCGCGCCGCTGAGGTTCACGCCGCGGAGGTTCGCGCGGACGAGGACCGCGCTGCCGAGGTTCGCGCGAACCCCCCCCGGCTTACGGCGCACCCACGCCGCATGTAGCCGTAATGTTTCGGTGAGGTTAGCCATTGCACGATCTCCATTCCCACAGGCGCCGTAGCGCCAGGAACGCCTGCCAGTGGTCTTCCATGTCACTGGCCAGAATGAGCCGCGGCTCGATGCGGTCGCCTTCGGTCTTCGGAATTCGGACGATGACGCCGGCCACGTCGCTGATACCGTCGAGACGTTCGACGGCACGGACGTATGCGGCGAGCTGAATCGAGTACTCCGGGTAGATGTCGCGCGAGGACTTCCAATCAACTACGACAGTGATCTCGGGACCGACTCGCAGGCGAGCGAGCATGTCAAGGCGCCCGGCGTAGCGATGCTCAGGGTGCCATACCTGCCGCTCGGTATCTAGCACGGTGAATCGCGTCTCGTCGGCCCACTGCTGCCACTGCTCTAGCGCGGCGAGCTGCGATTCTGAGAGGTCAGGCAGCGGCTTGTCCGTGAGCCGCGCCTCGATGGCCTCATGAATCCGCGTGCCCCAGTCCATCGCTCTGCGCGACTCACGCATGTAGGAGTATTTCCCTGCGGCGGCGCCGACGAGGTCGCAGGCGACCTGCGCCGCCTCCGGCCATACTGCAGACGGGTCAGTGAGCACGCGAGCGAGGCCGTCCGTTGGAGCGCTGAGCACGCGCCGCATCGCATCGAGCATGTGCGCCCGCTCCAGCTTGGCGGCCCACGGGACGAGAGCCTCCTTGGCGAGGAGCGCCAAGATTGAGGTCACGCGTGGGGCCTCGCCGGCCGCGAGCCTGGCCGTCGCCGGCCAGGCGTCGCGGAGCTCAGGGATGATGTAGCGGTCGCGGCTAGGCATCAGAACGGCACGTCCACGTCAGACGGCGGCGGAGGCGGCGCTACCTGTCGCTTCGCCTTCGACGGTGCGAGGTATGACTTGACACGATTCTTGTCGCCGTACTTCTCGTCGTGCTCGGTCTCGAGCCGTACGCGGACGTTGGCGTCAGAGAAGTTCTCGGCCTCGAGGTCCTCGCCCTCCTGGAATCCGCATGCGTCGCACAGTGCGCGAAGCCGCCACGCCGCAGGCCCGGCGAGCATGACATGGTCGTACACGTAGCGCTGACCCGCATCGGTGTAGACGGCCAGTGTGAGCGAGAGCATGTCATTTCCGTTTTTTGACGTTCGCTGCTCGCATGCATGGATGGTGGCATCGTACGTGCCGTCGGGCAGTAGCCCAGTGTCGTTCGGTCCGGGTGCCTTGAAGCTCATGTCTACTCCTTATCGGCCATTCGTTTGAGCATGTTCTGCTCGGCGATCCCTGCCGCAGCTACGACGCCGCGAAGTGCTGCTACGCCGGCATCTGCCTCTTGCTGCTCCTGCGCGAGCTTCGTCTCCGCCCACGCCAGCATTGCCGAGGCTTTGTCCGGCGGGAGCTCGGCCAGTGCGCCCACGCCTACGCGAGCGAGCATCGCGTCGATGGCGGGAGCATCGATGCGGCCGGCCTTGCGCAGCAGTGTCACTGCCTGCGTGAGCCGCGCGATCACGTCCGGCTCTGCGAGCATCTGAGGCGTCGCAGGCGTCTCGATTGCTGCGGCGCCGTAGCGCTCCGCCAGCGCGGCGTACGTCGCCGGGATCACGTCGCCGATGGCGAGCTGCGCGACGCGGCTCTTGACTACGACCGCCATCCGCTCCTTGCCGCGGAGCTCGAGGCGCAAGACGAGATCGAAGAGGTAGTCGAGCTTCGCCATCGCATCGAACGTCGTGCCAGCCTCCACGACCTCGCTCCCGCGCCGCTCCCACCGCGTCTTCGCATGCGCGGTCAGGATCACGCTCATGTCCAGGCGCAGGAGCAGATGGAGCAAGCGCTTCAGCTCGCGGTCCGCCCTCCCCTTGTGCCGGCCGTACTCGGTGCCGTCGAACCCTCGCGCCGGGTCTGCCATCCTTTGCGCCGATGCGTCACAGAGTCCTTGGTAGATGACGGTGATCGGGTCGATGATGCACGTGCGGTAGGCGTGACGCTCAGTGAGGAGCGCCGTGACCTCGGCCGTGACTTCGGCGAGGTCGATGGAGGCGAATCGAGCCCCCCCCCGCTCGCGCAGGAGCGCGGCATACTGCGGCCTCTCCGCGCCGCGCTCACCATCGATGACGTACGGGCTCGGGAACTGTAGCGCGAGCGTCGTCTTGCCAACGCCGGGCTCGCCGTACAAGAGTAGCTTGAGTCGCGCTGCGCTCGGCGCTGGCAGGGTACCTCTCAGTGTGGTCATCATCGTACTCCTCGAGGATAGACGCCCCGCCCGGGGATGATGAGATGCGACGGCCGGCCCGGGCGGGGACGAGGGTGTACCCGGCCGTCGCGATGGGACTAGGTGATCGGCGTGGCGAGCGTGCCCATGCGCCGCAGCGCCTCCTGGCGAGCGTCGAGGTCGGCCTGGGCCGACGCGATGACGCTCTCGTAGGCGAGCCGCGCGGCATCGGCGCGGGTCTGGAGGGTCCCCCACCGCGAGTGCAGGCGCTCCGCTGCCCTGAACGGGTCGCGGGGGGCGCCGCGCGGCTTGCGCGGACGAGTGGGGGTGGACGGGTCGATCGGCTTGCGTGGTCTACCCATTATGACTCCTCTCGCGACCGTGAGACGTGCGCCGCTCGGCGCACGAGAGCTGGCCAGACCTCGCGGTCGCGGGCGAGATCGGCGGCATGGTGGCGGGTCCAATCCGCGAGCCGGCCGTGGAGCCGGACGCGGATGCGGTAGCGGGCGCGGAGAGCGCCGAGCGCGAGGGCTACGAGCCCCCACGCGCCAGCGCCGTAGACGAGGAGGCGGGCGAGCATCAGTACCTCCCGCTCTCCGAGCGGCGGGCGCGGTCGAGCTCCTCGTGCTCACGGCGCCAGTGGCGGCGCTGGGCCAGGAGCCGGCGCACGCCTCGGCGCAGCACGTACCGCAGCACGGGGTCCGTGATGGTGCGTTGCCAGCGCCACAGGGAGCGGGCGTCGCGCTCCGCCGCATCGATGGCAGCCTCGCAGTCAGCCATCTCGTCGAGGCGCGGATCCTCGTCGTCGCCGTACCACCACGCGGGCGGCGTGGTCTTCCACTCGTCGTACCCGGGTAGGTCTTCCATGCTACCCCCTCCTCGCCGCCCCGATCGCCAGCATGCGCCGGCGGAGATCCTCGCGCTCCGCGACGAGCCGGTCCTGGAGCGCCGGGTCCGCGGCGAAACCGAGCGCTGTGGTGATGGTGGAGTAGCGCTCGGCCAGCGCGACGATGTCCTCGTGGCGGGCCAGGAGCCCGCGCGTCGCGACGGTGTCAGCGTGGCGAGAAGGGGCCTCAGCCTCGTCGGGTACCGGATGGACCCTGCGAAGAACATCCCCGAGCTTTACGGACCTGCTTCGGGAGTACAGGACCGCGAGGCGCCAGGCTGCGGGGCCTTCGAGCATCACGTAGTCGTTGACCCAAGCATCTCGGCCGGCGCCGGGGATGCGCAGTGTGACCTTAAGCATCGGCGTGCCCGACTTGCTCATCACCTCCTCGCAGTCGCGGATGACGGCATCGTAGGTGCCGTCCGGTAGCAGCGTACGCTCGTAGGTGCCGTCCGGTAGCAGCGTACGCTCGTAGTACTTCCTCGTCATCGTCATCTCTCCTCTCGTCTCCGCGCCTTCGAGGGGGCGCGGTCCCTGTCTGCTATGTACGCTATTCTAGCGTACCAGCGCCGCATGTCAAGCGTTTTTTTTCGCGCGGCGTATCTCATGCAGTGTCAATGATATGCCGGCATCGATCAGCCGTATCAGCTCCGCCGCGCGAGGGAGGCCGCGGCCCTGCTCCCAGCGCTCCAGCGTGCGAGGCATGACGCATAGCGTCATAGCCGCGACGCGACGCGTCATACCCCGCGCCTCGCGCCACGCTCGCAGCGCAGCGGCGACTCTACTCGGCGACGGCACCGGCTCTCCGCATCTGCCGCGCGAGACGCCACGTCCAGATCGCCGCGCGGACCATGATGCGCACGGCGTAGTCATCGGGGACGAGTGGGATATCGAGTCCGCTCGCATCGAGGATGCCGGTGATCACGCGCACGACGATGCGCTCGCGCTCCTTGCGGTCCGCGAGGTCAGGGCACACGTCGCCGACTACGCCCACGATGATCTTGACGCGGGCATAGATGGGCGCGAGCACCTCTCCTGCCGGCCGCTGCCCCGTGCGCCACGTCTGCCAGAGCTCCGGCAGGTCGCTCACGAGTCCTCTGCACTGTTCGATCAGCCCCTGTATGTCGTCGTGCATCGTGTGGGTGTCCATCGTAGTCTCCTCTTCGCTCGCTCGATGGCGGCATGTGCGCCGCTGACAGTGTATCCGGTCGCATCTGCGATATCGCGCAGGCGCAGCCCCTCGAGCCGGAGGCGCAGCGCCAGCGCGGCGCGTCTGCCTACGAGCACCGGCAGATCATGCTCGAGTGCGACTCGGGCGAGCACGGGCGCTAGCATCCCAGCGCATCTCGCGCCGCGGCGTAGTACCGCCAGCGCGACGCGAGCCCATTGAGGCCGCCATTGATACGGCGCGTGATCGCCCTGAAGGCGCCGCGGTCCGCCAGTTCGTTGCAGCCGTGCGTCGCCCAGAACCAGCCGGACACGCCCCCGGCCACGTCGGGGCGCTCCATCAACTCCGGCTGCTCCTCGAGCGGGAGCCCAAGCACGAGCCCGGCTGCGCGGGCGTTGTCGCGTCCCGTGATCGAGATCCACCCCCTGCCTCGATAGCGACGGCCGTCGCCAGGCCGCACGTTGCCGAGGTCTTTGCGGCCCTCGTACGCTTCGCCACTGGCGATCTCGCGCACGTAGACGAAGCCGCCGCTCTCGTGGGCGAGCTGCGCGAGCCAGTGGGCGACGCGGGAGGACGTAGTAATCTCGAAGCGCTCGGCGGCCTCGACGAGCCCAGGAAGCGCCTCCTTGAGCCGGCGGCGAGGAGTCGTGGGGCAGATGGCGCGGAGGATGTCGAGTGTGATCAAAGCGGTAGCGCCTCCTGCGCCGAACATTCACCGGGTAGCGGCACCTTGGCCCATGCTGCGCCAATGACACTGAGATCCCACCCTACGAAGCGCACCGTTTCCTCGCCGCAACGCGAGCACGCATACACGTACTCGTCCTGTCGCGACACACTGCACGAACGCCGGTACTGGATGCGCCAGTCGTGGGTCATGGTTGTGTGCCACCCATGGCGCTGTCTCGCGATGTCGAGAAAAGCGACGGCCTCTCGTCGATGCACCCCGGCGACAACCAGATCCGCTCCTTGTGTCGGTTCTTTCTGTTGACCCCACCGACTCCTCCGCCAAGATACGCTCCGCTCGACGACCAGGAGTGAACGCGCCAAGAGTCGGGCATCTCGTGCTCGCCATCGTAGCCGCAGAGCGCGATCCGGAGGTGCTGATCGTCGCCGTGGTCGAGCGCCCACGTTCGAACGTCACCAGCGATATCGCCCCCATCGACCCCATAGAGATCCGATGTGCGAACATCACCCCCGTAGGGCGGGTCAAGGAACACGCCCACGGTGCCCCACCTTGACAGCACCCCATCGGTAACGACGCGGCTCCAGTCACCGCAGCAGACACGGACGCGACGAAGGCGGGTCTGGAGCGCCCGCATGTAGCCATACACAAGTGGCTCTTCGCCCCGCCTCCAATGGGCAGCCGAATCCCATGTGGCTGTCGTGGCGCCAGAACCGCCGCTCGTCATGTCACCAGAAGAGTGAACGGCACCCTGCCCGGCGTCACCGAGGTGCGGGCGCTGGCGGTTCACGCCCTGCCCGGCGTCACCGAGGTGCGGGCACTGGCGGTTCACGCCCTGCCCGGCGTCACCGAGGTGCGGGCACTGGCGGTTCACGCCCTGCCCGGCGTCCCCGAGGTGGGGAAGTTGGCGCGTATCGACGAGCAGGCCGTCGCGCGCGACCCAGGGGCCGGTGCCGGCACACCATCCACTTCCGATCCACGAGCATTGCCCCCACAGCCACCACCCGGCGACCTTGGCATCAAAGAAGTCGGGATCGCCCTCGATCTGTGCTATCCGTTCGCGGCCAGAGGTTACGAGCCATGCATGGCGGGCAACGAGATCAACTTCGTTAACGGGAGAGTCGGCCCACCGTGCGACATCGTCCGGAGCGGCGCTGATAGCTCGCCACAGGTTCGCGATGTAGGCGTCGGCGTCATTCACGGTCTCGACGCGATGCGAGTGGTGCGCGGGCCGCTCTAGCAGCACCGCGAGGCTACCAGCGAACGGCTCAACATAGTTGTCCACGTCGCCTAGCGCAGACCACGCCTCTGGTGCCACACGACGTTTACCACCGAACCACGGGAAGGGGGCCTTCACGACTTACGCCACACCCGTTCTCTTGACACCCCCGCCGCGAGTCCGGCCACGAAGCCGATTGCGATGCCGATGGCGCAGGCGAGGATGGAGACGCTCACTGCGCACCTCCGGGGACCGGAGCCTTTGGCAGCGCCGCCTTCGCGGCACACTCCTCTGGCGCCTCTCCCCACGGTCTCCCGCAGCGGCAGGCGAAGCTGACGCGCCCGGCGTGCGGCGGGTCCACGCAGCGCCACTCGTCATCGCGCCATTCGGCCCATGCGCCGCATGTCCGGCACGTGCGGCGAGTCCCGGCGTCCTCGCGGGTGATCATGCTGGCGGCTCCTCGCCCGTCGCCCGCCGCGCGTCCTCGATACGGGCCCGTAGCTCTCGTGCTGCACGACGGGCGGCGCGTGCATCGCGCCATCGGCCCCACAGCGACCGCACCCACGCGAGGTTGCCACCGCCGGCCGGGCGCGGCACGCCCTCGCGGCGTGGGGCACGGAGCCACGGAGCGCCTACGGGGTCGTTCGTCACGGCGTCGCTCCGGCGTGGCAGCCTGCCTTTGCCGCGAGGCGTTCGTCAGCGATTCGCGCCCACTCGCGATGAGCCCACGCAACCAACTCGAAGTAGGCGCCTGGGGCCCGCCCTGGCGTCACCGACACGGCGCCACCTTCTGGACGCGCATCGAGCCCGATGGCCCGGAGTTGCGCCGCCACGTCCCATTGACGAGCCGACGCCGGAGCGTCCTCGTCTACCGTTATCGTGGTGCCGTCCAACACGCACAGCGGTCGCTTCACGGCGTCATCCACCCGCTCAGCTCGACCACGGCCTCGCCGTTCTCGTCGGTGACGGCCGAGCGTGTGACGGTCTGCGCCTCTGGCATCGGTACGAAGTCCTCGATGAACACACGGACATCAGCGACCGGCACTCCGTCTTGGGTCAGGCGCAGCCGCCGCGTTACGGTGCCGGTGGCAGACAGCTCGATCAGGATGTCCCCGTCTGCGTCAACCACGCGCAGCGGCGGCGGCGATGGGCTCGCATGCGGCGCAATCGTGAACGTTTGCCCGGAGGACCTCGGTTCCTCTGGCGGCGGCCAGAGTAGCCACACTGCGAACAGGAACACTATCGGCGTCAGTGCCAGGAGCACCCAGGCAGCCATGCGTACGGAATGCTCGCTGGGCCACATCGCTAGGGTCCAGGCCATGAGGCGCCTCCAGGCTTGCGCCTGGCCCGTCACCGCCGCACCACGACGTGATAGAGCCCCACCGTCCCGCGGTCGGGCTGGACGGCGCCGGTCACGGATTCGCTGTCCACAAGGAGCCGCGTCAGCGGGCCCTCCAGGACGAGCACGGCAACACCCGTCGCGTCCGTAGTGCCGCTCCGCCAGTCCGCGGCGGCGGAGTCCCACGCCTCCACCTTGAGCCCGGCCGGTCCAGGCCGCTCGTCGTCGAGTACGGCTACACGGTACGTCCGCGCGACGAGCCCGGCCCCCGAGAGCGCCGAGCCCTCGCGGGACGCCTGCGCCTGGCTGGCATCGCCGAGCGCGACAGAGGCGCGAGCCCCGAGGCCCCGCGGCGTGGCGCAGCCGGTGAGGATGATGATGCCGAGTGCTAGGATTCTGCGCATGGTGCGTACTCCTCCCCCCTGAGAAAAAACGTCGATGCGATCGCGTTGCGTGCCGTGGGCTCCTGGGGTTCTCCGAGGTCAAGCCTGCCATCGGTGCGCACACGCATGGGCCGCAGCTCCGGGTGGACCGGGAGCACGTAGCGACGCCGGCTCCCGTTCGGTCCCGGAGTGCTGTTGAGCACGGAGACCGCGTAGCTGTCGCCGATTCGGTACAGCTCCCCCGTTTCGTCCCAGTGGACTGGCACAGCCCCACTCTCAGACAGGTAGCGCTCATGCCCGAAGCGCTCCGTCATCACGCGGCGGACTTCGGCGTTGGACTCGCCGTCTATGATCTCGCGCGTAATCCAGTCAGGCCGGACTACAACGAAAGCCGGCACCATCACGCCATGCCAGAAGTACAACCGCTCGATCGCCGACTCTACAGCGGCGCCAGTCGCATTATGGAGCCTGCGCCGGCCGTTGGTTCGATCCACATGCACGCGTGGCTTTGAGGCCCAATAGAGGGTGCCAGCTGTCCAGTAGAGGAGCCACGCCCCGGCACAGTACGCCTCGAACAGTGGCGCTGCCCACGCGTCCACCTTGGGTTTGCTGGTGGCACCCAGGTGCGTGGTGACGACGTAGGATAGCTCGCGCACGGAGTACCACCAGCTCCACGACTGCATGCACCAGGCCGCGAATCGACGGAGGGCGCCAGCCCTGCGTCGTTCGCGGCGGGCGTCGAGGG
>Ga0209518_1000961_pt1 | contig 34166 bp, 89 predicted proteins | sample RifGroB1_FD_183993 | JGI IMG/M metagenome (GOLD analysis project Ga0209518, IMG submission 183993) | Groundwater microbial communities from Rifle, Colorado, USA - Groundwater B1 (SPAdes) (version 2) | ecosystem: Environmental > Aquatic > Deep subsurface > Groundwater | place: Rifle, Colorado...
ATTCAATCTATAGGTGGTGTAAGGATTTTTGAAGAAGGTGAATTGTTAGAAGTACAATATAGCAGTGATAGTACGAGTGGAGATTTATTTCCGTATGTAAAATAAAATAGTAAAAAGGAGTGACATTGATGTTAAATTTAAAATGTTCTGAATGTAATACAGAATTTACTATTAATAATGAAATAGAGAAAGGTACACATGTTTCTTGCCCAATTTGCCAAGTATTAGTTATGGATGGTTTTGATTGGGAAGATAGAGAAGATGATGAAGAAGAATTAGATATGGATTATACAGAACAAGAATATCTTAATATATTTTTTGATGATGTATCTGATGTATAAAATTTGAATTAATTTATGTAAAGAATTGTAAATAGCAAAAAATTGAAACTTGAATAAAAGGATAGTTCTATTACATAATTAGGAGGAGATGTAATGAGTTTAACTTTTGAAAAAATAAAAAATTCATTAAATACTAACATAAAAGGTAAAACTAATTTAACAAAGGAAAAATACTCAATAGTTGCATTTTATGAATCGCTTTGTAATTTAGTAGATTTATATGAAAAAATGGGTAAGACACCAAAAGAAGCATTAAAATTAATCAAGGAAAAACTAAAAACATAAACTAACTTTGAATGAATGAACGCATTTATAACATTATTTGGAAGGAGATATAAAATGAAATGTGAAGAATGTATTAATTCAACTCCTGGTTTATATGGTTTTACGTTCTGCATCAAGTCACAGTTAAGAGAGACCAATGTAGAATGGAATGAAACTACTGGAGAATATGATTGTGATAGTTTTAATCAGAAGTAGTAATCCAAATATATCCATTTATCATCAAGTAAAAATATTTTTACAAAACTATTGACATTATTTACTGCATAGTGTATACTATATTTAATAGTAAATGCAGTAAAGATTGTCAGGAAAGGAAAACGACATAATGTTTGTATCAGAATACATTTCAAATATTTTAAAACACCAAGAAAGACAAAAGAATTGGTTAGCTGATAAGATTAATATTTTTAAGCAAACAGCAGGTTATAAACTTAAGCATAATAGTTTTACCGCAGAGGAATTGTTTGACATTGCTGATGTTTTAGGTATTAATCTTGAAGAAATGAGAGAAGAAAGAAGGAAGTATAAAGATAAATTTAAGGAGGAATAAATTATGACAACTGCAAATATTACAAAAGGTGATGAAAAAAGGAAAGAAATTGCTCCAGAAGGACATTATTGGGTAACAAATTCAGTAAGAAGTAGGGACGCAAGATATTTAAAAAATTTGAATTATGATTTATTTACATTGGTAAGTACTGCATATGATAGAGATGGAGAATTATTACCTAGTGAGTATGTGTCAGTTTATAAGAAAATTACAGAATAAATCAATTATTTCATAAAATTATTTGAGGAGGAAATTAATTATGATTTTTAGAAAAGGTAGCCAAGTAATAATAAACACTGATTTAACACCATTTCTCACAGAAGATGATACTTTTAGTTTTCCTAAAACTGCATTTGGTAGTGCTCCGATTATGTTTGATGGAGAAACTACCATCCTTGAATGTGATAAAGAACGTACCGTTTTAGATATTGTTGATACAGAAAATTTTAAAATTACAGTTTTAAATGGTCGTGGTGATGTAGAAAATATTTATTCTTTTGAAGAAATACCAGAAATGAAAAACTCTCCCGATTAAAGGAGAGTTTCAACCTTATAGGCAGACTAATTTTATTATTACTTAATATCAGCTACCATAACTTAATTTGTTCATTTAGAACATAACCAAGTATATATTTCAATTCCTCATAGGTAGGCTAAATGGTAGTTGATAAATAAAGTATAAATTAAAAATTATATTTTGTCAAATAAATTTTTATAAATAATGTTTATACATATTGACACAAACCATAAGTCTGTGATACAATTATATTAACAATCTATAAAATTTAAGGAGTGATATAAATGATAGTAGAATTAAACCAAATATGTGACTGCGGAGCAGAATTAGAATGGGATAGTAACATAGATGGTCACGATGTTGAAGATTTAATTGACGATCAACTCTATAAACTCCCATGTCCTAGTTGTGGTGAACACTGGCAATTTAGAGAGTCAGACGTTATTGTTAAAAAATTCTATGTATATGGTTCTGGTTCTGCACAATCTGAATTAATCCGTCAAGGTGAATTTTCCGATAAGGCAGCAGAGTATGCCATTTCAAAAGGTATGAAATTTGACAGTCCTGATGATTGGGCCGTTGAAGTTGAGTCAACAGGAAGTGAAATGGACAGTGCAACAAGGTTTGACCAGAATGTTCATGGATATAGGGAGGTAGAATAAAATGATTAAATTTGCAAATAAGGAATTATTCATAGAATTCTGCAATGAAGTTTTAAATTCTACTAGTGATAAATATCAAACTGTAGTATTTGCAGACCACAGTATAAATAAAGTTACTGGTTCGTGGGAGGCAAATAAGGAAATATGGTGTATTTTTATGTATAAAAGCACTTTTGAAAATGTTTACAATGGATTGTATGAATCTTTTGAAAACAATGTTGGAATTCCTGATATTCCATATAATAATAAAGGAGGAGTTAAATAATGAAAAACTTTGAAATTTGGGAATCAGACTATAACCAAAATACAGATCGTGGTGGAATATTAATCCCGTCTCATGAGATTTCACAAATGGTAAACTTAGCCAATATCTCAATTTGCAGTATTGTTGATTTACCTGTTGCTGAGATTGATAAGTTAAATGAAAAACTAAAATTGTGGAATCCATTATCTAATGAAGAAGATTTAAGAATGTTTTTAGCCGATGAAGGTTTTACATTTAGCAGTATCGACTTACTCAATAATTCAGAATCACCAGAAGAAATTGTTTGCTTTGATTTTCACAATAAATCCTTTGATGATTTGAGTTTATTTGAAACTACTCCTTGGTATCAATGGCATGACGGAAGCAATTATAAAGAAGAATGGGCAGGAGAAAACATTACCGTTACAAAGGTATCAGTACCAGATGAAAAATACCTTGACTTGGATGAGTATGATGGTAGCAATTGGTGTACTGGTGGTAATAAGTTTTACCATGAAACAGTATATAAAGTAGTAGAGATGGATGGTAGCAAGGTAGACGATATGTATATGTTATGTCAATATTCAGATTATCAAGGTAGTCATGAAACTGCTGTGATTATGACTCAGGATGAATTGGATGCACACCTTAAAGAAATTGGTTTTAGTGTAGAAAGTGATGATGAAGAAGAATAAGAGTAAGACAAATTATAAATCTAGTCTATCAACTCTGCATATTTGATTTTATATAAGTATGCGGAAGAGGTGAGATTAGGTTGCAAAGTATATCTAAAATCTAAAAATAAAGGAGAATGATTAAATGAATCTTAATGAAGTAATTGAAACTTTAAATCACATAGTAAAAGAAAATCCTGATAAGAAAACTGGATTATATACAGCTTGCGATGTTGTTGCTACACACATATGCAAAAATGCAACAATCGATAAAGAAATTAAATTAGATACTCATTTCTCAGCTAAATATAAAGTAGTAGAAGTAGAGGAAGAGTATTATAATGGCACTTTGCCGATTCGTGAAATTAATTTATATTTATTACAAGTTAAAGAAAGAACACTTTATGATGAAACGACAGAAGAGCCTTATATTAAAAAAGAAATTGCTTATGTTAACCGTCCTGGTATAGACAGAAAGGACAGAATTAAGATATATTGTGATTATGTATCAGATAGAAATTTCAAGGTGAATATGCAGTTTGCAAAAGATGTCAGTAAAGGATTATTGTCTGTTGTTGTAGATTGCTGATTGTAAATAATATTCAGTCTTAATTGTTTATTGCCGAGCAAAAAGAAATAATGAAGAATTATTAATTTGTACGTGAGGAAAATATATGTAAATTTATTAATAAATAAAAGTTATTAGAAAGGATGAATATTACAATGAGTGAAATTTATTGTTCAGAGTGTGGCAATGAGGAAGTAACTTTTGATTTTAGAAATCAGTATCATAATTTTTGGATATGTAATTGTGGTAATCATTTTAGGACAACAAAGGAGAAAGTAAATTAACGGTTATGTATTGTTTGAAGCACACAATAGATTTAAAAATGTAGTTAAACTTTTGTTTACTGACAATCCGAGTTTATATGTTAGATAAATAAAAGGAGGTCTAACCCAGTGTTAAATACGACGTACAAAGTTAACCTTTATAAAATAGAAAACGGCAAAGCCATGTTTATAGTTACCAAATTCTTAACTTTCGTTCCAATTGTAGATATGGTTTTAAAATTAAAGCAAGAACAAGATATGTTGAAAGTTAAACTGATAAGTTATGATTTTGATAGATACGAGTTTGATGTGTTTGCTGATGTATGTTAAATATAATATTAACTAAAAGTAAAGATAAATTTGCTTGTTTAGAGTGCAGTGAAAAGGCAATAAAGGAGTTAGGGAAGAAGTATTAATTATACTTAATAAATCCTTAAGTTATTAAAAATTTAAGGGTTTATTTTAGAAAAAGTATTGCAATTATATTTACTATCTATTATACTGTATATAGTAAGTTAATTAAAAGGAGGAATACCAACATGACATTGAAAACTAAAGAGCAACTAATCGAAGAAGGTTTTATTCATATTTCAACAAATGTAGTAAATGGTATAGAATGTTGGGCAAGATTCACAGGTTATGAGGATTGTATCCAGTATATAAACTATAAAGATGGTGCTCGTATTGGAGAAATTCAATTAACTAGTTTTGGGAGATTGATTCTTTTTGAGCAAATGTATCATAAAATGATGCAATATCCGAAGGTTAATCAAAATGGGTATATGGAAAAAGTGTCTGAGAAGTGGGTGTAAGATTTTTTACAGTGCCACATCTTATTTTAATAGTGTGGCACTAACTTGGAATAAAAACTTCATTTTGTTATGATTTTGAGTAAGAAAGGAAAAATAATTGTTGACATTGGTGTTAAGGTGTGCTATAATAAATTATAAATTAAATAAACGGAGGTATGTATAATGATTAATACTCCAAAAGTTATCAGGGACAATAAAGGAACAATATCAATTGGCATTCACAATAATTTAGCAAATTTTAACAAGAAAGAAGATTCTCAGAAAGTAAAACAAAAACTAGACAATAGTGGATGTTATACAACTGGAAATGTTGAAAGCAAAAATAATCAATATAGTTTTAGTTATGTTTTAAAGCAAAAAAGTTTACAAGACTAAATATGATGTGTGTTGTGGCGTAAACCATTTAGTAGTAACTCATTCTGGTGAGTATAAATAGAACTTTAAGCCAGAATGAGTTACTGTCTTTATGACAGGAAGTAGTTAAAATTTTAAAAGGAGGAATACATAAATGAAAAAATGTAAATGTGGGTATGAGACAGCAAATAGCAATTATAATATCTGTCCTTTATGTGGTGAACAATTGGAATTAGACAAAGGGAAAGATTGTATATGATGGTATTGTCGGCTGAAGATAGTTACGAAAAAGAAATTGAAATGACTTATGAAGAAGCCAAAATAGTTAGTAGAGTATTAAAAGAATTAAATTCTGGTACTAGAGGCTATTGTGGCACTTGTTGGATAGACTTTGAATAAAAGATCGGTTTGGTGTCAATATTTGGTAGATTAATTAATAAAATATAAAAAGGAGATTGATATTATGGGATGGTATAATGATGTAAATGAATTAATTGGTAAAATTTTAGTAAAAATTGAGTCTTACAGTGATGAAATACTATTTCACACAGATGATAATAAAATTTACAAAATGTATCATGAGCAAGATTGTTGCGAAAATGTATCTGTTGAGGAAATAATAGGAAATCTTGATGATTTAATTGGTATGCCTATCACTATGGCAGAAGAAGAAAATAATATAGAAGATAAACCTAGAAATGATTATGATGATAGTTTTACATGGACATTTTATAAGTTTGCAACCATCAAAGGGTATGTTACTATTAGATGGTATGGCACTTCTAACGGGTATTATTCAGAATCAGTTGAATTTAGACTTTTAGAAGATTCAAGGGAGGATAAATAAATGAAATTAGAATTAAAAGTTTATAGAGCGTTGCCATGTGAAACAGAAGAATTTATAATTAATGGTGTAGATGCAGATAAAAATTGGTTCGTTAAAAATTATGATAATGGTGAAGGTAGAGAAATTGAATATGGATGTAATAATAGAGTAACTAAGTTACTAAGAATTTCAGAAGTAATAAGCAATCTTCCAGAATCATTAAAATGTTTATCTGTTGAAGAAATAGAAGAAATTCAAAACAGACTTGAAGAAGAATTAGTTAGTGGTGGGTGTGGATGGTGTGTATAATATATAATTAGGAGGTATAAATATGTTTCTTTATAATAGAAATATTGACCAAGAATTAAATAATCAAATTAATACCATCATTAAGCAAGTTGAGAATAAGCAAATACCAGAATCATATCCTAGTGAAATGGTTGATAGACTTCATATGGATAGAATTGATTTAAGAGGCCAATTCATTAAAAATATTGGTTTTACTCTTATCTCTAATGACTGGATTAAACCATTATCTCGATGGATAGGAGATAGAAAATGTCTTGAAGTAATGGCAGGTACAGGCTCATTAAGTTTTGCACTTCAACAACAAGGAATAAATATAATTGCTACTGATAACTTTTCTTGGGAAGGACAGAATAGTTGGAATAATAATGACAATTATTGGACTGAAATTGAACATATAGATGCTATAGAAGCAGTTAAAAAACATGGCAAAGATATTGATATTATTTTAATGTCATGGCCTTATATGGATGATACTGCATTTAGGATTTTACATACTATGAGAGAAATAAATCCAAATTGTATTATGATTTTTATTGGTGAAGGTATGGGTGGATGCACAGCAGACGATGAATTCTTTCAATCAATAGAAGAAATTGAGGATGAAGAGTTTGAACAAGCTGTAACAAATTTTAAACAATGGCATGGATTACATGATTATCCACAATTAGTTAGGTAAAATAACTTTGAATAAAAAGTTGGTTTGGTGTCAATATATGGTATATTAATTAAAAATAAAAGGAGATTGAATTATGACATACGAAGTTTATAAGTTACATTATCTATTAGGAACATATAAACATTTTTACAATATTGAAAGAGATACAGAGCCAAAAGTGGGAGTAATATTACATCCCACATCCAGAGATACCTTAATAGTCAGAAATGTAATTGACGATAAAATATTCAGTGAAGTGTATGATTCGCAATATCCTGGTTTTAGTAATTTTTGGCCTTTAGAATCTGATAATTGGACAATTCAAAATACTTTTGAGTAAATACTGCACCTCCTAAACCCTTATATTATAAGGGTTTTTATTTTACAATTTTACATAATATAGAACAGATATTCTATCACATTATTTGGAAAGAATACTAAATTAATATAATTGATATTTTATATATAATATGTTATACTAAAAAAGATTAAAAATTATAATCAGAAAGGTATAATAGTATGACATTATTAGAAATATTAAAAGAAAATGAGAAGAAGTATAATTATATTGTTGATAATTTTGACAATATTCATACTATGACTTTATGTAATTATATTGAAAGTTTAATGAAATGTAAAACAGATGATTTAGATGTTCTTAATCAAATAGAAATATATACTGATGATAGATATATTTTATCTGATAATATAATTTATATACCAAATGTAAATAATAGTAAATTTGTTTTGTATGAAAGATGGCCTCATTTTAAAATGGATATATGTGTAGATTGTAATAGAGAAAGAAAAGTATATTCTAAAAAACTTAAATTATGTCGCTCATGCTATTTTAAGAGATACCAAAAAAAATTATCGGACAAAGGAATATGTACTATATGTGGAGAAACTGCGAGGGAAGGAAAATTACATTGTCAATCTTGTGCAGATAAGAAAAAAATATATTTAAATAATAAAAGAGAAGAAGCAAAACAAAATAATATATGTATGAGATGTCTTGTAAGACCTGCAAGAGAAGGAAGAAATTCATGCCAACATTGCATAGATATAGCAAAAGCTAAACAACGTGAAACAAGAGAAGCGAGAAAAGAAGAGAAATTAAGAAAGGTTGAAGTTAAACAAGAATATTCAAAGGAAAAAGAAAAATATAAAATAGAGTAGAATAGCAAAAACTCTAGGTAGGATTAATATCCAAAACCTAGAGTTTTTGTGTGGAGTGATTAGCCAGATGAGTAGTAATCACTTTACAATAGTCATTATATAAAATAGTATGGAATATGTCAAGTAAAATTTCAATTTGATATTGCAATGTTGGTCTATTTGTGATATTATATTAATAGAATGTAAAAATAAAAATGTGGAGGAATCACAATGCAAAAAATTATGGAAATTACCCAAGAACAATTAAGTAAAATAGAGAATAGTATAAATTTAACTAAAACAGTAAATGAAATTTTAAACATATCCAATAATGTAAAAATAGATTTTGGAACTACAACAATTGATGTAAAAAACACAAAAAGATTAGATATATTCAAAAAATCTTTCAATAATAGAGATATTTATTATATTGTCATAGAAATTTTGGATGATGAATGTGCGTTTGCATATTTTATTTATCCTAAAGGTTAATATCTATATTAACCTTGCATATATTTTAAATTAATTAGAAATATACAGATGTATAGAAATATGCCTAATTCGGACATTTAAGGCCATTGAGTAGGCATATAAGGTTAATAGAAGTATTGTAAATATAATTATTAAGGAGTTAATGCAAATGACAAACAGAATATTTAACTACAATGAAATTCAGAAAAAATGTGAAAAGTTATACTCAGACATTATTTGTTTTAATATTTATGATTTAAAAACCAAAGGTGAGCAATGGCAAAGATTCCATGATGAAATGGATAAAGTAATAAATGAATCTCAAGGTGAATATAATAGTTTAAATTTACACGATGAAATACTTTCAATTGGAGATAAGATTATAATCTATTACATGACTGGAAGAATAGCAATTATTAAGTCTATAATTGTCATGTTGGATTATTGTACATGGAAGCCTGAGTATATCATTGAATCTGAGGATATACATACTGGTGAGGTTTATAAGACTTCTTATGATGTTTGTGTTCATTTAGTTTAATAGAGGTGATAGTTTTTAAAAGCAATAAAAAACTTTAAAATTTAATCAATTATTTTTAATTTAGGTATTGCTTTCTTGTTTCAAGTGTGGTAATATATCTATAGAAAGTAAATATAATAATTAATGAGGAGATGGAGCGAATGACAAAAAGCATATCTTTTACACCAGGAAATAAAGAGGTAAAATCCATTGTAGAACAGGTGAGAAAACAACAAATTACAGTAGGTGGACACTTACAGAATATCCTTCTTGCTGAAAAAGAAGCAGAAGGAAGTAAGGTTAAGAATGTTCGTGAATACATGGAATCGCAACGTGCATACGTATGGGAACCGTGGCGGGCATCGAATTTAATCCAAAGTTTACTACTTAACATTTTTATCCCTGAAGTAATCCTTTACCGTGCAGATGAAAAATCACAGTTCCGTAGGGTTTTGGATGGGAATCAGAGATTAACCAGTATTTACCTATTTATCACTGATGGTTTTAAACTTGATTTAACTAAAAGTATTTTCCCTACATTCGAGATCGAAGGAGAACAATATACATACGAATCTATTCAAGGAAAATTGTTCTCACAACTACCAGAATTGTTTAGGGATGCAATTTTAAACTATGACCTAAGAATGACAACCTGTAATAACTGTGATGAAGAACAAGCCGAAAAATTCTTTGTAAGTATGAATGCAGGAGTAAAAGTATTAAAACCTGCTGAAGTAAGGAATGCAGCAATGGGTATGAGCACAAGAAGGTTTATTGCAGAAGTGTTAAAATCTGATTGGGTACTACATACTATGACAGTTAAAGCAGCAACAAGTAACATAGGAAGTGAAGTAGTATCACATGTAATAACACTTATGCATAATGTTTCAGCAGTGGAATTGTCCAAAGAAAACATTGACAAAGTTATTTACTCCTTCCGAGATGGTGGTGTACCTGAATCAATGAAGGAAGATATAACAAATGTCTGTAACTACCTCAACGAAACAACAAGCATATGGATTGAATTGAAAAAGAAACATGATGAACAGCAAACCAAGAAAAAAGGTAAAGGAGTTTCAAATTACTCCACATACCGTTTTTCATTCTTTAACAAAACTCATACCGTTATGTTGATGATAGCAGCCGACAAAGCCATCAAAGCCAATGTATCTGTTGAGGAGTTTGCCACATGGTCAAGAAAATTCTTTGAGAATACTTCAGAGGACTACAAGAAGGGTATGGATGGTAAGGCTAACGAATTGCAAAATGTTGATATGCGTATACTTGCAATTCAGGATGAAGTTAGTAAGTTAAAGAAAGGTGAAGCTTATGTAGTTAAAAAAACTACAGTCGAGGAAGTTCAAGCTGTATTAGATGAATTCAAAAATAGTGATACAGTAGTCAATGATGATACTGTATCCGATACCACTAGCACAGATGCACAGATTAACCAAGAAGTAGTGAGTGAAGCTACAGATAGCACAGATATTACCAATGATGCAGAAGTAACCTTACTGGAAAGTGCAGATAATACGGAAGAGAATGTACAGGATGATGGTATTGAAGTTAAAGAATTCACGATTGACGATATTCCTAATGTCTATGAATTAGAAGATACTCAGGAAGACAATCAAGACCAAGAACAGGCTAGTTAGTGTATAAAGGGAGAGTTAAAAACAACACTCTCCCTTTACCCTGAATTGATAGATGATGAATATAAAAATATATAGATAAAGGAGAATCTTGATAATGAAAATCAGAAAATGTATAGAACAATTAAATAAAGTTGGTAGTCATATTGTACATTGTAATAATGGTGCAAGAATATACTTATTTGTTGGAGAACAGGATTACTCTTATAGTAAAAGAATAAATGGAAAAGAAGTTTTCAGACATATACATTGTCTTGTATCAGAAAGAGATAAAGCAATAAAGATACCAGAAATTGAAAAGTATAGTTTAATTTATAGTTCTGGAGATGATTATATACTTCCTGAAAGAATTATGAATTTACTTATTAATTGCAATGGTGGAATTGATGAATATCTAACCATATCAGCACCATATTATATGATGGTTGATACAATGAGTATGATGGAAGATATGGAATGGTTAGAATAATACATATAAGGAGTGACCACAATGACCATTAACACCACAATCAACCTACAAAATACCTTTTTAGGATTCACAGACACCTTTACACCTCTTCAAAAATCCAAAGTATCATCAACACTAGACACACAAATTAAGCACAATAACGTCATCATGCCTAAGAAACAATTCATCTATCTTAAACTTAATGAAGGATATACTCCACATATCAAAGAAGATATTTCATATTATAGTAGAAAACTACAGGATTATACTAAACCTAAGTCAGAGTATAGACTATCCAATTCAGAAGGTAGTTATTATTCAATAACAAAGACAGAGTATAATTTTGCTGTTTACATTATTCAGAATGACTTCTTAGACGTTGTAAAGGCTAAACAATACATAGATGCAGAACAAATTAAACTTGATCAGTTAGCACAGATTGAATTTGATAAGAAACAACAAGAGAAAATAAACAAAGAGAATTTACAACAACAGAAACAAGAATTCGATAATTGGCTATCCGAACAGGCTGAAAACTATTCAGACAATACCAAACTTGACATTGCTAAGAGTATTTTTGAATTTGAACAAGGTGATTATAACGAATTGTACTTATGTAAATTGCTTGTTACAATTGACAATATAGATATTCTTGCTTGCAAAGAGAAATTAAAAAATTCTTTGTACAGTCATAACAAAACAAGTAAAAAGGTATTTTATTATGTGACAGGCATAAAATTACCTGCAACGGATAAAGGTACATTTGAGATATTGGATAGTTTAACTGTATCGAGTTATCAAGGTATTATTCCTTACAAAAAGAAACAATCTAAGACCAGTAACAATGATACTCAATCAATAGCACCAATAACACCAAAAACAGAGACATTCTATAAACTTATAAGAAAACATTCTGATTATCATTTTAAATCAGTAACAGGCTTACCTGTAACAAAGTATGATTTAGAAATGTTTATCACTCAAGATGAATATGGTGGTTATCAGTTATCAGAATCTAAGAGTGGTGTTTTAATTGTTGCTAATGTATCTACCAAGAAAGAATTGATGAGCAAATTAAAATCACTTATGGATCAGTACGGTATTGAATATGCCAAGAAACTTATCCAAGAATCAATTGATAAGTATGGCATTAGTCCGAAATACCAGGATGTTGTATGACTGTATAACAGCAATAATATAAACAACATAATAAATTTAACAAAACTAAAAAATAATTGTTGCATTGTATCTAGTAGTATGATATAATATATTAACTAAATAGCAAAGGATGATTATTATATGTTGCAATTTATTAAAAAATTCATTAAAAGTATGACCAAGGAAGATGTTTTTATTTTAATGTGTATTGTCGGAATTAATATAGTATATGACATTGGAATGTGGATTTATTTTCATAATTAACAATAGTAAAATAAAATAGTAAAATAACAGGAGTAATAATTATGTGTATAGAATATAAAAATGGACAATACGTTAAAGAAACAAGAATTATAGGATATTGTAAAAAATATGATAGAGTAAAAACATTATCAGAGGCTAAAAAAGATGGATGTATAGATAATAATTTTAAATTTTGTGATAGCTTAGAATATAACAATAACAATCCATTTTTGAATAATAAATCTTGTAAATTGCTTAAAAATGATTATCCTGAATTATATTTAATTAAATTAAAACCAATAATTCAATTATCCCAACTAGAATCATTAAATATACATAAATATGATATATTTGCATATTTTGATGCAAGTTTTAATATGGAAACAAAAATATCAGGTTTATCATTTGTTATTACTAATAGTAATAATGATATATTATATAAAAATTTAATACATGATTATTGCTATTCAAATAATGATGCAGAATTTGAAGCATTAAAAACATTAATAGATTTTATCGAAGTAAATATTAATTATTTTAATGGTAAAATATTAATTTTAGGAGATAGCAAAACAGTTATTAATATTATAGAAAATAATATACGTCCAAGAGATATTTTATATGAAAAACAAGTAGCATTAAAAAATAAATACTCAAAATTAAGAAAAAATAATAATATATCAATTAAATGGATAAAAGGTAAATACAATAAAATTGCTGATAGATTATCTAAAAGTGTAGCAATGTAAAAATAAGCTATTTGAAAACCCTTAATTTATAAGGGTTTATAGATGCCAATATTTGAATAAAATGGTTAATCTATCACAACTTTAGAATCAAAGGAGGAATACATAAAATGCTATGCGAACACGCAAAGAGAAACAATCCTCTTAACAACCATCCAAAATTCAAAAATTTATCTGACTGGATTATTATAGATGACTATTGTGCAACAAGGATAATCAAAGGTGGGAAAGCAGATAATATTTCTAACAGAGTAGCTTTTATCGAAAAATCTCCAAGAGTTAGAGTTAATAAGAATAAACTTTGTATGGAGAATAATCATAGTTGTGCTATTTCTGATGCTTGGTTATATGGTAGTAGAGGTAGTAGTGATTATGGAAGGGATATAGAAAGTAGAAAATGGTGTGATGATATGTTAAAATTATTAGGATGGGAATAAAGGAGGTAATAATAATGAGTACAAATAACACTAAAAATGAAATCATAGTTGATGAACTTCCTAAATGTGATTTCTGCAACAGCAGAGCATGTTACGACATGAAATTAGCTAGAGGTGGTTATTGGGCATACCTTTGTGAGAATCATAAGTATTATGGGATTAAATTAGGTGTAGGTTATGGTCAAAAGTTGGTATTAAATAAATAGAAAGGTGGTATTTCAAATGACAGAACAAAAATTTACACAATTACTTTTAGAAAACCAACTAAATATTGATGCGGAAACTACACTTAAATGGTCAATTGATACACTTATGAATACTTACACAAGAGAAAGTGGCAAGAATCTGAGTATTGAGAAAGCTAAAGAATTATTATTTCACAAAGTAAAAACACAGATTGAAAAGGAATGGAGATAGGGAATTATCCCTTCTCCAATACATATAAAAATATTGTATATAATTAGGAGGTAAATAAATTATGTATGAAGATGTATACTGTCATGTTTGTGGTGAATTAGTATGTCAATCATGTGGATGTTGTTGTAACCCAAAATGTGAACATTGTAGTTGTCCAGAATAAAGGAGGAATAATTAATAATGAAAACAATTTCTAGACTTGAAGTTCTTCAACATATAATAGAAATATGGGAATTTACATTAAAAATGAATGGTAATTGTATAAAATATGGACGTTGTTTAGGTAGTGGTATAAATAAAAGAATAAGAATATGCAAACCTGAACAAGATCAAAGAAAATATTTTTACGACCAAAGAGAAAAGCGATTTGATAAATTAATAGAATTAGGTGTCGGCGGTGATAATATTAGGTCTATTATATTACAACATGCTGGTGATTTTCATTTTGACCATTTAACACCAATTTGGATTGTAAGAACGATGATAGAAGAAATTGATGATAATACCAAAGGTGTATTGAGAGGGAATTGGGAATTATCATTTCTTCGTTATTGTTCTGATAATATTCATGGTTTATAAAGTAATACTATAGAATACGAATTCTGTTGTATTATTATATAATCAGTATTGACAAATAGTAAAAATAATAATAAAATATATGTAGGAATTAATTTTGTATCTAAGATGAATAGGAGTGAATAATATGAGAGTGTTTTCATTTCAAAAAGAAAAAGTAACAAATATTCTATTAAATGATGGAGAATATATCAATCGTAAATCAAAGTCAAGGAGAAATGATAAAACATTTTTCTATTGTGAATTGCTAAAGATTAATGAATGTCCTATATATACTTTTGCGAAAATAGGTTGCAATGATGATGAATCAGCAAAATATCCCATAAGTTTAGATACTTTTAGATTTAATTGGTCAGAATTAATGGGATACTACAAACTATTTGGAAGGGATTTATTAGAGTTAGAAATACCTTTGAATATTGGCATAATAGGTTGTTTAGATGATGGTGAAGATAGATGTAGATTAGCAAATATTAATGAAAACTGTACTCTTGAGTTTGTTATACCTTATTTAAAGTTAGAATGGGTTAAAGCAATATACCAACCAGATAATAGATATAAAGGATATGCAAAAACTCAGTTTAATCCTGTTTATATTTCAAGTAAAGACATTATCTTCCCTGAATCAATATCATTTTCTGGCGATGGTTATGGAGATGATTATGATGAATATAAAAGGAGAAATATAAAAGGAGAAATACAAAATGATAATCGTAATATGTCCATGTTGCAATTCAAATAATGTTAACTTCGACAAAAATGGATATGGTTTAAATACTAGTAGTTGTACATATTTCAAATGTAATAATTGCAGTGCCGAGTTTGAAAAATCTCAAGCAGAATATGAAGAAGGTTAAGGAGGAGAATTAACATGAGACTATGGGAAATTATTAAATTGGCTGATGAAAGGAAATTAACAAAAGGTGATAAATTCAAAGCAATAAACATTCCAATTGATTTAATACTTGAATATGATGAAGATGATTCTTTAGTATATAATACCATAATGGGAAATACAACAGAAAGAAAATTAGTTGGTCTATGTAGTGGAGAAATAAATACAGAGTATATTAAGATAGATAATAACTTTGAGAAAGGCAATAATAAAATATTATGTTTTGCTTGTGGAGTAGAGTTTAAAGAAACTGATGTATTAAACTACAATAATATTTATAATTGTCCTTTCTGTGGTCGTTCTAAAGTAAATAATTTAAGTTTAATTAGTTTAAATGGTGAGATGCTAATACCCTGTTTGGAATTGAGAAGATAAAGAGGAGACAAATAATTAAATGTTAAAATTGGATATAGAAGAATTAAGAGAGTTTGTATGGACTTGGTTTGTAGAAGGTACAAAAGATAGAACATTAACACCAGAACAAACATTATTTTTATATGATATATTAGTTGTATTAAATAAAATAAAACAACATAATATAGATATAATTGTTAATGATGAAACAATGAGAAATGTGTATAAAGAGAGGGTTGAACAAAATAATGAATCTAGCAGAAGAATTGAGATTTATGAGTCACTTAGAAATAATCCTAAACTTTAAACCAGAAGAAATTGTAATAGGTTTATCAGAATTATCATTTTCTCAGCAAGAAGAATTTTTATTAAACTGTAAAGAGCAATTTGATGATATTAATGTTTCATATGGTAAATTTATAGAATTTCATGAAAAAGTTAAAAAGTACATACCCTCTAAACCCTTATTTTATAAGGGTTTGTAAAATCCAAAAACAGTATAAAATGTGATTTTTATGCAGAAATAATGAGGTGATAATATGAAATTATTAAAATATTTAAAACAACAATATCTATTATTAATAGGTATAATAATGTTAGGAACTGCAATATATTTATTTTCAGAAAAAGATACAACAACAGCAGGAATATGTTTTTTATTCGCAATATGTACATGGCAATACAAAGATATATCTGATTTAAGCCAACGTGTTTATGATTTAGAAATAAAGAATTGTGATTTAGAACTTAAAATAAACAAAATAAAATGGAATATTAAAGATTAAACAAACTATTAATAATGAAAGGAGACAACTATGAAAAATAAAATAAACAATCATGTTTTTGCTATTGTCCAGAATGTAATAATGAATTATGTGGAACAAATAGTTTTGTTTCAGACGTTAATGGAATTGTTACATATGAATGTAGCAAATGCGAAGTAGTATCACAGTTTAATTTTAATGTTGCACCTGTACCTATATTAATAGAAAAGGAGAGATAATCACAAATGAAATCTAAACTAACAGCAAAAGAAAAACATCTTCAAGATAAGATTGTAAAACTTCAAAAAGATAATAATATTTTAGAAGATAAATTCAAAGAATGCAATGTTGAAAACAGGAAAATAAAACTTGACAATATTAAACTTCAAAAAGAAAATCAACAACAGAAAGAATGGATTGAAAGGTTACTACAATATACTGAGTTATCAGAAAAAGATATTAAAATTGCATGTGAGAAGGATAAAAACTTATCTCAGATGTTTGGTTTATTTAATCAATTAGGTGCATTAACGAGAGGAGTATGTTAATATGTTTAAATAAAACACTCGTACATTATACTATTAAATTTATAGTTTGTATGAGTGTTTTATTAATTTCTATTAAATAAGTAAAAATATTATTCAAAATTTTAAATTAACTATTGCAATGTAAATATATAAATGCTATAATAAGAATGTAAATATAATAACTAAGCAAAAATACATAATAAATTTAAGGAGGAATCCAACAATGGAGCATAAATTATTTGAAGTTATTTTAACAAATGGTACAATAAAAACTACATATCGTAAATATGCTTTTTGCTCAGAACAAGCAAGAATACTTGCACAGGCTGATGCAATACGTCAAGGAAGTGGTTATGATTTAGTAGATATTAAAGTAATTAAAGAAAAAATATAACTTTAAAGGAGAGATTACATATGAAAGATGTTAGACGAATACTTGAAAGCAGAAGTAATTTAATACAAAAGATTAAACTAATTGACGAAGAAATTAAAAGATGTAGAGAAGATGTAGAATATATTATTTCAGAAACTATTGTTGGCTATGAATCAAAATTAAAAGTGCTTAGAACACATTATTATAATCAACTCAAAGGAATTAATTATTGTTTAGATGAAACTGCTAAAATTGACGATAGTAAATTGAATAATTATTTTAAAGATTTACCTAAAGTATTATTCTACGAGGAGTAAAACAAAAATATAATAAAATGAGGCGATATAATGTCTAATCCCATATCAAGATTTTGCAACGAATGTTCATTTTATAATATTAATAGATTTTACAGAAATGATATTGAAGGCTGCGTTTGTAGAATGCAAAAGTCTGTTAATGGTAAACCAACTTTTTGCCCGAGAAATGATATTATTTATAATAAAAAAGATATATTTTCTATTGATAAAATGGAAGTAAAACATGTAAAACATATGGATAAGCATGAAATATGGATGTGTGATTTTATTTATAAGGAGTGAATTATAAAATAATGTTAAGTATTATTAAATATGATATACTAAGTTTTTGTTATAAGTTAAGGTATGATATTAAGAAATTATATTTTAACTATATTAAAAATAAAACCTCTTATGATTCTGTAAAATATTTTATTGTTTTAAAGAAAATGAATGACAATACTAATAACTATTTATGTGAAATTGAAAAATGTAAAAGTATTATAGTTAAAGCAATGAATAAATATGAAAAGGAGAATAGATAAATATGATACAATTACATAGCAATAAAAGAGTATGGTATAGATATATTATACCTAAAAGATTAACGATGAAAAGTTGCACACCAATTTATAGATGGTTGTTTTGGGTATGGTAAATAATGTAATAAAAGATTGATTTCATAATGAGATAAAGGAGGTAGAATAATATGAACGATTTATGGACTGATAATATAACTATTAAATATGTATTAGAGTATATAGTGCAAAATAAAGAAGCAATTGTTGGTTATGTTGCAGAATGTCAATGGTTAGACAACAAAACATCAAATGAAAAAAGTATAGAAGGTACTATAAGTAATAAATATTATGTTCCTACTATTACAGAAGCAATTGATAATGTGCTAAATTCTTTAAAAACATTTAATATCAAACTTTGTACTGAGATGGAAGAAACTAAACATATGGACTTTATATTATTTAAAGGTAAAAAATGTTTAAAAACTGAGGAAGTAGAAAATATAATTATTCAAGAAGCAAAACGTAGAGGTTGGAAATATTATGTTGAGAGATGATATGAATAAAGGAGAAAATAACCATGAGAAACAAACTATATAAATTAATCGAAGACAAACTATCAACTAAATTAATTGTAATATTGTTACATGAAGAAGGGTACACAGACATAGATATTTTCGATGCATTAAAAAACAGTGATCATACCTTATCAAATACCTCTGACACTATAGTTTTGCATGGTGATGATGTCATTCCAATTGATATATGGATATTGCAAGTTATAAATACCATTAAAGAAAGAGTAGAATTTGATAATAAAATATTCAAAGATGTATCTAAACACGATATTATAAGTAGTAGAGGACATTTCATGCAACAAAATGTAGATTTATCAAATGAATTATATCGTTTAAAGAAGTATGTTGAACAGCTAGAATATGAGAAAAGAGATTTGCAAAATAAACTTGAAAGTGCAAGAAATTGTAAGAATCTAGATAGGAAGTGTTATGAGTGTAAAGATGAATTATGTGTGAATAGTTTTCATTATAAGAAATAATTGTCGCATTTAATGTATTGGTATGATATAATTATTGACAGATAGTAAATATAATAATTAGGAGGAATAAAATAATGGAAAGTCCAAGCAAATATCATAGATATAGTTTTGTAGGTAAAGGAATAAAAGGTGCTAATGAGAATGGTTACTCATATCATTGGGATTCAACACATCTAGAATTAGAACCAACAAGTACATTTGCTTTAGGTTGTTCTAATTATTGTTCTTATTGTTGCAACCCTGCATATCTTATACAAGAAGGTCTAAGAAGTGATTTGTATATGTTTGTAGATTTTTATGATAGAGATTTTACAACAACGGGATATACATGTATTTGTGAAGGTGCAGAAAAAGAAAAAGAATTAAGAGAAAAACTTATTGAAATGGAAAAGAAACACAAACAAGAAAAATATGAATTAGAGAAAGAATATAAAGATATTCTCAAGCATGATAAAAGAGGTAGATTAGAATTAAAACATAAGAAGGAATTGAAAGAATTAGAATGGAATGAAAATGGTTTTAGATTTGATTAAATGTATGATTACAAAGTCACTATTTATAATGGTTTGTAAATACCAATATTTGAATAAAAGAGAAATTTTATAATGTTATATTAAAGGAGATAAATATTATGTTTAAATATTTCAAATCATTATTTAATAATAAAATATTCAATATATTTGCGATAAGTGTTGTAAGTATTGATTCATTATATTATAATTTTACAAAGTACCATGATATACCACTATTTACATCTATATTCATATTAATAGTTGACATAGTTATATTAGTGCCAATATTTTTATTGCTATGTAAAATATTATGTTATATTGGTGATTATGTTTCAAATAAGTTAAAAAAGTTAAAATAATGAATCCTTGAGAACATTGATTTTACAATAATTTTGTAAGGAGATGAATTTATGAGTAAAGATTTACTACACAGATACAGAAAAGCACTCGAAGGATTAACTGTAGGAGGATCTGAATATTACAATAATCCTGAGAGATGTGCAGAGGATATAAGGCACAGATTGAATAGTCAAGGTGAGTTGATTAAAAGATTGATTAAAGAAAGAAATGAAATGAGAAAATTAATGGGAGGAATATATTAATATGACAATTCAAGATTATGTTAATGAAGGCTTAGAATATGTTGTTAATCAAATGAGAGAAATTAGGAAAACAGAACACTCTATTTATGGAAGTTCTATTATATTTCCTAACGGATATGTCGTAAGTATTATTAACAAAGAATATTCATATTCTGTTGCGGTTTGTGATTATGAAGGATATTTTAATTGGCGTACTCTTGATAGTTTTAAGAAAGGTGATAAAAATAAAAGTGGTGCAGTTATTTGTTATAGTGAAGATGAAGTATGTAATATATTAGAATACGTTAAGGGATTGGGAGGTGAAAAATAATATGTACGGAATATTTTATGAATATATTGATGAACAAGATTTCTTATGTCATTATATGGTAGGTATTACTATTTATAAGACAAAGGAATTAGCAGAAAAAGCATTAAGAACTCAATATGGCAATAGTCCTGATTATGAAGTTGTAGAACTTGAAGTGATAGGAGGATAATAAATAATATGAGCAATGAATGGATTTCTACTATTGCATTTTTATCAGTCATGTTTACTATGTCAATAATATCAACTATTTCATTAATATTAATTAAATTAAATAAAAATATAAAATTATGGAAAATTATATTTATTTCATTATGTTTAGGTATCCCAATTAGTTTAGGATTGATATTTGGTTTTCTTAGAATATTATATGAATATCAATATATTAAATGATTTATTAACTTGACAAATAGTAAATATAATTGTATAATACAGATAGAGGTGAAATACACTCTATTTGTTTTTATTTAACAAATTAATGCTAATCATTTAAAAGGAGTGATTTTTATTTGACAATAGGTATTTATAAAATCACTAATAAGAGTAATAATAAGGTTTATATTGGAGAATCTTTTAATATTGAAAGAAGATGGAATGAGCATAAGTTAGATTTAGAAAATAATTCTCATCATTCTTATAAGTTACAAAATGATTATAATATATATGGTAAAAACAACTTTAAATTTGAAGTAATTGAAGAAGTTAGAATTAGGAATAAATTAGTTATCCAAAAAGTTTACTTATTAGCATTTGAAGATAAATATATGAAACAGTTTAATAGTATAAACAATGGGTATAATGTTGAAAATACAATAGAAAGCATAGTAAAAGAAAATAAACCAGTATTTCAAGATGAGCCATTACATAAGATATATGTAAGTATGTTAATAAAATTAGTTAATAAAATAGAGAACGAGATTATATTTAATATGTATAATGACAATTATAACGAGTATAAAATTTTTAATAATTGGTTGGATAATAAAAATATAAACAGCAAAGAATTAACTGTCCTTATATTTCTTTATACACATTATATTTCTAATAAATCAATAAGTATATGTTCTTTTCAAATGTTAATAGATATAATAAGAATTGATGAAGTTTTACAATTCAAAAGAATTATAAAATCTTTATTAAAGAAAAATATATGATATAAATAATAATAAATTAAAAATTAATTCTATAAAAAGAGACAATTTATTTTATATTAAACTAATTGAATTAAAAAAAGATAGTTATTTTAAAATAAATAAATGTGATGTTGATAAAATATTTATATTTTTAGAAAATACAATCATTGATAAATTTAATTTATTTAAATATTTTATTACTTGTAAAAGATATGTAGATAATAAAGACAAATTAAATTTAATTAAGAAAACAGAAAATAATAACATTATTCAAGAGTATGATAAAATATTACAAAATGACTTACAATTAATCTAAAAAATAAAAAATATTATCTTGCATTCAACATCAATATATAGTATAATAATTAAGGAATATAAATATAATAATCTTAATAATTAAGGAGTGATAAAAATGGCTGCTGTATTCGGACTTATTATTTTGTTCTCAATGTGCGGATTAATAAAATAATATATAATAATAATTTTAAACTAATAAATATTAAAACAAATCACAAGGAAGGAGAGTGCATCAATTATGTTTGCAACAGACGATAAAGGATGGGATGAATTTGAGATGGTAGGCATCCTATCTAATCTCTCAAACAAATCCAAACTAATATTCACAGAAATCATCAATTCAGCTATGACTGGTAAGCAATTATCACAAAGAACAAAAGAAATATTGTGTTATGCGTGTTATCACAGTACATTACCTATTGATGATGAGGAAGTATTGAAGTGGAGAGATGATATAGTAAATGGAATGCTAGATTAAATTTAAAAAGTAAAATAATTTAATTTATCAGTAAAGTTTTTCTTGACTTTCAAACAGAAGTGTAATATAATTGTATTATCAAGATAAATAAATCGGAGGTAATACATAATGAAAATGATTGAAGTATCTTTAGAAGAGTATATAACTTTTAAGAATTGGTATTTTGAATATGCAAAATTAACTCAGAACATTAGAAAGTTAAAAATTAAAGACAAAGTAGGTACACTATTTATTATAGATAAGAAATCTAATGAAGTAGTAAGTAGTGAAAGTCATGCAAATGGAAAATCTAAGTATAGAATTGATTCAATTTGGTATGAAATGTTTGGAGGATGTGAGTGAATATGGTCAGATAGTCTTGACTAAGGTTATTGATAAATAGCAAAATATAATGTGAAAAGGAGATTGATAATATGAAATCTGGAGATATAGTAAAACATAATAATATATTAGGTAAATTAGTAAAAGATGATAAAGAAAATTTTTTATTCCTTCCTGTTAATTTTGGTAGATATTCCTATTCTCAATTAGATGTAGTAACAGAAAATAGTATTGAAGAAACCACACATGAAGAAAAAATTCATTATTTAAGATTAGAATTTAATTGGGGTGTAGTAACTAATGTTTATTGTGTAGGAGAATACATTATCTTTGAATATATAAATAGTCCTAATGGTGAAATTTTATATCATGCATATATAGATTATAAGAATATTCCTGTATCTTACCATACTTTGGATAGGTGTTTGGTTGGTACTATTGCTTATAAGTATGATGGCGATGATAGCAAAGCAGCAAAATATTTTTATAATATGATTGGTATGTAAATGTAAAATCCAACCTTGACACTTATAACTTGCTATTCGGGCAAATAGCGAATAAGTTATAAGTGTCAGTAATATAAACACCATTAGTATGATAACTTGGTAGATTGTCATGATCCATTCCTCTGGGAGTAAAATCTCAGAGGAAACTCCTCCTACATAAGAAAATAAATATAGAAAAGGAGATTAATAACATGATTTTATTTGAAGAAATAACAGAAAAATTAACACCTGAAGAATTAGAATCTGCATACAGAGATTTAGTTGAATGGAATAATATTGGTATATTAAAAATGGAAAGTATCATCAGAAATATTCGTAATCAATATAACAAAGAAAATAATACTGAATTTCCTATGTATGGCATGTCAAATGTTATTTTGAATGAAATTGCTAAAAGACATTATGGATTTTAAAATTTAAAGGAGGTAATATTAAATGAAATTATTTGAAAAACACGAAGCAAGAATTTACACTGACAAACTAGAAAATATAGCAAAGATTGAAGAAATCATTAAGGAAATAGATAATTTTGAGTATGAATACTTACCGCATAATTTAATTGCAGTATTTAAGGGTAAGATTGACTATGTATATAATGGTAAATTTTACGATATTGATATGGATGAAGTAATGAAAAGATGTTGGGAAGAAGGTATTTTTGCTTTTTATGCAATAAAAGAAAGAGAAAGAATTTGGATTTAAAGTTAAAAAAGAAAGGAGAATAAACAATGTATAAAGAAATTGATGTCTTAATAAGTATAAATCCAAGAAAAACTATAAAATATTACATTAATGAAAGAGTATTTTATTGGAGTTATATTGATGGTATATGGCAAGAAGGTAAAATTATCAGATTTACCGAAGACGGTATGGAAAGTGTTGCTGTTATTGAGTATAATGGTAATATAGAAAAATATAAAGGTAAAATGCAACATACTTCATTTGTTAATATTAGAAAATTAGAGGTGAAGGAGAATAAATAACAATGGAATATTTTAAAGTTAATATTAATGTAGTGTCAATGAGTGGGAAGATATTTTTTAAAACACCAGAAATATTTGAATTTAAAGAAGGTAAAATGATTTATGATGACAATAGTAAATTAGAATTAACAGGCAAAGAATATAAAATTGATGTTGAACAATTGTATGAAAATAATAGAAAATATTATTTAAACTGTGTAAAAAATGAATATGAAAATAATTTATATTGGTTTAATTATGAGATATATTTTAATGGAATTGCGTTGAATTATGCAGGTAAAATAATATCATAACTAAATCGTGATTTCATTTTAACAGTCAAGGATGGTGATTCTAATGATTAATAGAACAATAAAAATGAGAATAACAAAAATATTAAAAACTAATGGATTTTCAAAATCCGAATTTAAAAAAGAATGGAATCATCCTAAACGTAAAATAGCAGGTTTTGAATATTTTGAATTTAATAATGGATTAACATATTATATATCTGATGGTTTATTTTCGGAAGAAGAAAGATTAAAATTGTTAAGTAATAAAATAAATAGTATGTATAACATACTTGTTGATAATGGTTTAGGACAGTATTTAACAAAATATGATTATACTATAACATGGAATGTAAAGGAGGAATAAGATGATTGAAACTACAATATATCTACACAGAATAGGCAAAAGATTATTTGGTAGAGAATGTGATGAAATATCAGTGTTTGATATAATAGAAAAAGCCTGAAGATGATTACATTAGTAAAATTATTGAACAGAAACTTGGTTTTAAAATGGTAAAAGGTGAAGGTAATTCTTTTATAACAGAAGATAATAGGATTGAAGTAAGATACCATTGTTGGGATAAAAAATAAATATTAAATTTCAAGAGGTGATAAAATGAGCGAACAAATTATACATTTTTCTAATTTTACTTATGATGGTAGTAATTTTCATTGCAATACTTGTAAGTCTAAAGGCTTAATCCACAATGTACGTGTTGTAATTAATGCTTATATTTCATTTGATATAGAAAATAAAAAACTAGTAGATGCAGATATGGATAACATTGCAATTATAAATAATCAAACACGTTTAATATGTGAACATTGTAGAATGTCAGAATTAGTAGATGATAAAATTAATATTAAGAAAATTAATTATAAGTATTTTATTGAATTTAAATAATATTAAGCAATAAGAAGTGGTCAAAGAGGTATTGATACAATATTTGGTTCATTATCAGATGAATTATTAGACAACATAAGTATAATATTTACTGAGTGTTTTCCAAGTAATAAAATATTTACAGAACCAGGATTTGCGATTCATGATGATTTTATTTGGGATTAATGGTATAATATAATCATATAATAGTATAACAGGAGGATTACACTATGAATGAAGATTATTTTACCTATCTTGACATACTTAGAGAAAGTGGAGTAACTAACATGTTTGGTGCAGTTCCATACTTGCTAGAAGAATTCTCTGAATTATCGGCAACAGAAGCAAAAAAGGTATTAAAGAATTGGATGGAAACATTTTCTGAAAGACATAAAGATTAAATTTATTTATTAAAAATATGTGGTAAGATTGATTTGTTATTAAAAATTTATTCTTGCCACATATAGCAGAAAGGAGTAATTAATATTAATATGAAAATTACCAGAGAATCAATAGAGCAAATTGCCAAAGATAAAAATATAACAACATTAAATGATTTATTAATACATTTTGACCATGAAGAATTTTATGAATTAGTCAATGATAAATCCAGAGAATTAGAAAATGGAATATTAAGATTTAGGTTTGATGATAGAAAAGAAAAATTAGATTTATTTAAAAAAGAATTATTTGATTTAATGGTTGGGAAAGGTAGATTGTTAGATAAGGATAGATGTGGTATTATTGATAAAAAAGAAGAAAAGGAATATATTTGTCATTATTATAGTGAATGTGAACATCAAAAACATAGTTCTCGTTCATATATTATAATTTGTGCTTGGGAGCATGCAGAAGATTGTAAATATTGTAGGTTAGGAGAATGATAACATGACATTAGAAAATAAAACTGAAAATATATCAGAAACAGAATACAAAATACAAGTTATCATGGATCCTCATCCTTGGGATAATGAAAAAGAACCTTATTTTTGGTGTATTCTTGGATGGTATACAGATGCATGGTGTAATAGGGGTTGCGGTTGGTCTGTAACACCAGAACAGGCATGGATAGATGCTAATGTGTATTATAATAAATATATTGTGAAGGAGAATGATAATGGATAAAGAATTAAAATTCAACATTGTAACAGCAAATGAAATTTGGCAGACAGGTAAAATATCATTCAGATTTATATTTGATTCTAAAATGAATTATGATGATCATGCAAAGGTTAAAAATTGGGGAGTTATTTTGAAGGAACTTAGTGGATATGATAGATTAGTTAATGTATTTAACTCAGATGATTTAATATTTGGATGGGGAAATAAAGGTATGGATGAAGAATGGTTAACTGTATTATTAGAGAAACTACCATGTTGTTCCTTGCTGATGGAAAAAGAAGATGCAGAATTATTTAAAAAGTATTGTGATATCTTAGGATACAGATATACTTATACTCATTTTGATGGATATTTGAAAACTGCATAGAAAAAATAAAGGAGAATGGATAATATGAAAATTGAAAATGGAGTATTTTTAAATAATTTTGTTAGAATTAATACAAACGATGGTGTTTCAGGACAAATTGTAATTAATCGTATATCAGAAAACAATGTTATAGATTTAAATTCACATCAACTTATTATTAATGATGCATCAGAAGCAAAAGAAGTTATAAAATTAATCGAAGATGCAATTGATTATCTTAATGGCAGATATTGAATGAAAATGTACATTGATCATGAAATTTTAAAATTAAAAGGAGGAAATATAATATGACTAATTTAGATGCTCAATCAATACTACTCAGAGAAAGAGAATATTATAAAAAATATAATAACACTCAAGAAATTTTAGATGCAATTGATTTAGCAATATTAGCACTAGAAAAACAGATACCAGTTAAACCTATAATTAAATCTGATTACAGTCCTGCATTATGTCCTTTATGTAATGAAGAATTAAGTGAACATTTAGGTGATGGATATTATAAACATTATTATGGTAGAAGTATTTGTGAATGTGGTCAGAAATTGAGATGGGATTAATATTTAAAGGAGTAATTAACTATGTTAAAAGATTTTTATTTTTCAGCAACATATGATAGACTAGAAAGAAATGATTTTAAAAATCAATATATCCTAAAAGAAGTATTAATAAATGGCAAATATGAAAAGTATTCTTTTTGTGTAAATATAGATAATAAATTTGATGCAATTTGGAATGATACTATCTATGTTGGTACTGCCGATGATAATTGTTGTGTATTTAATAGAAAGTAGGATATAATAGAGTATTGATAATTTATATTAAATTAATCAATAAAAAACGGAGGTACATATCATGGACGATTTTAAAGATACTGAACATGAAAGTTTTGCAATGTTAGATATTTCAAGAGTTAATTCTAACAGAGGACAAAATCTTTTTGGAAGTTCAATTAAACATAGTAATACAATTTGTATAAAAATATCTCCTGCTAAGATAAGTAGAAGTTTAAATAGGGATTGGTTCCGTGCAATTAAACTTCCTTATATTGAAATTGAAATGTCTTATTCTCAATTTGCAGAAGCTATTACATCATTGAATCATGGTGAAGGTGTTCCAGTAACACTTACAAGATTAAACGGAAGAGATATAGAACCATGTATTCAGTTTGATAAACGTCAACAATTTGAGGCAGAATTTGAAAGTAAGATGTTAGCAATTGGTGAAACTCTTAGAATATTAACTAAAAATACTGAGAAATTACTAAATAGTAAAAAACCTCCTACTAAATCAGAGAAAGATATAATTCTTAATGATATTAATTCTTTAAAACAGGAAATAGAAAAAAATATTCCGTTTATTCAGCAGAGTTTTAATAAGCAAATGGATAAAACTGTGCTTGAAGCAAAAGGTGAAGTAGAAGGATTTATGATGCATAAAATTATCTCAGCAGGTTTAGAAGGATTACAGAATGAAATGAAGATGCTTGGTAATGATAGTGAAGAAATATTAGAATTGGATGTTGCAAGTGATGCAAAATAAAATAGAAGATAAAAAATATTCATTTTCATATAATTGTAAAAATGCAGTAACTTGGATTGGTGGTTGTAAAACTGGTTATGTAATGGCAAAAGATGAAAACGCAGCAAGATTAAAAATAAAAGAATTCATGGAAAGAATGAATGGTGAAGTGTGCAAAGAATATTTCTAATTATTATGAAAAAATGTAAAATTAACATTAAAATGCAAAACAGTATAAAACTAACATTTCATAATGATTTTGGTATTTGTAAAGTATTGATTTATAAGGGTTTAGAGGGTATGGATTTTTAAAATTGATAATATTTAGGAGGAATTTTATGAAAACTGCATTAGAAATTATTGAAGAAACTAAAAATTTACTTTATCCAAATGCTGGTGTAAAAGCACTTGCTAAAATGGCATACGATGATCCTGATGGGTTTTGTATAATGGATAATATTATGGACAGACATTCATATAGAGAAGAATGTTTAGACGGAGGACTTTGTCATCATCCTGATTTTATGTTAGCATGTTTACAGACAAGATATAATAATCAGTTAGGTGAATTAGCAATTGAAATATACAATAAAACAATGGATGAATAATTATGAATATTGAAACATTAAAACAAGAAATAGAAAAAATGTTAGTTAAAGCAAAAGAAGAAGCAAATGTATTGAATATACAAGCACCAGATTATTATCCTTTTAAAGATGGTAAAGTTTATGCATTAGAAGAAGTTTTAGAATTATTTAATAAGGAGGATTAATTATCATGAAAGCAATTAGACAAGAAAGATTGGATGCATTAATTTTTGCCAATGAAGAAATAAAACAGGTTTATGATTTATTAGAAGATATAAAAGAATCAACAATATGTGAATTAACAAAGAGTAAAATTGATAAATTTTTAAGTTATAAATTTGAAATCAATCAAAAAATATTAGGAGGAAAATATCATGGAATTAAAAACAAAATTTAATTTAGGAGATAAAGTTATAGGAATTTCACATTATAGCAAAGAAGTATTTATTCATTGTTCAACATGTGATGCTACAGGAGAAATTATAATTAAAGATAAAAAATTTGAATGTCCAGATTGTTATGGTCAATGTGGCAATACTGAATACAAAACAAAAGAATGGAATACTGCTGATAAAGAAGGAATTATGTCTGGTTATAATAATGTTATTAAAATTGATATAGATATAACTAAAGAAGAAACAAGGATTAGATACTTACTAGGTAGAAAATATAGTAAATCATATTGTGGTACTTTGTGGGATGAAAATGATTTATTTGAGAATGTGGAAGATGCCGAATTGGAGTGTAGTAAGAGAAATAAAGAATTAGAAAGTTAATAATAAATTGATAGGAGGAAAATAATCATGACATACGACATATATCAAGTCTACAGAGCACTTAAAGATTATGCCAATATTAAACAAGGTACATTGTTACAAATAGTAAGAATTGAGAGAACAACATCCATTGGATTAAAAGAAGAAGGAGGGAAACGGTATCATTGGTTAAATGCAATAGAATTATTAAATGAAGAAAACTTTCAAAGAGTATTCTAGATAATAATACAATCTTTAATAAGGAGTAGACAAACAATGTCATTAAATATTAATGTATTTTTATTTGCTTTTATGATTTTAGTAAGTATGTTCGTTGGATTTTGTATTTGTATGTTGTATAGTAAAAGTACAATTGTATATTCTTGCGTTGAAGATAATTCAAAGTTAGAGGGAATGATAAATGGAAAATTGACAATAAAAGGAGATAATTAACATGATTAAACCACACACAAATTACACAGTAGATAACGATGTTATAATGCCATACGGAAAACCTCTATATAGAGGCGATAAAATTACAGTAATAAGTATAGACGAAGCAAATGATAAAGTTAAGATAATGAAAACAGGTGATTATGATAGAGGATGGTGGACGTATTTATCAAGTTTTAATTTGATATTTAAAAAAGTAGAATACAAAGATGATGATATTGAAGAATATTTTATGAGAATGAGGTAGTTAACTATGAAAAAACGATTAATTAAGAAAGTTAATAAACGAAGAATAGAAAATATCTTAAATAAAATCACAAGCAATAATTTTAATATAACCAGTAAAGTATTTGGTAATGGATATTTTATATTCTCATTTGGTGAAAACACAGTATGTCACTTCAATTTAAAAGAAACATTATTATGGAAATATGGAATATGGTTAAGTAAAAATGGTTTTCAAATATTCGGAGAACATGAATGGTTGATTGATAAATTCAAACCTAGTAGAACATATCTTAGTTTTGCTAATGATATTACAGGATTTATAAAAGAAGTTAAATTGATTAGTGAAAATCCTAAATTATATTTTGTTGATTCTCTTACAGATGGTGATGCAATATTCGATTATGAAAAAGAAGATTGGGAAGATGGAGAATTTAGTTATAAAGGCTATCAAGCAATTAGAGAATTTAATGAGGAAACACAATTATGGGATAAATTTAGAAGGGATGAAACAATAACTCAAGAAGAATTTGTTAATAGTAAGTATGATGAATTTTTGAAAGAAAAATTGCAAAAAGAAGAAAATAAAGAATTTGATAGAGTCTTTGCATTTAACTTTTTCAAAGAATTGCCTAATCTATTTTCTAATATTGAAGTAGTGGGCATACATGATAGAGATAAAAGTGGATGGAAATGTAGTCCTAGATATGATATTAAAGTATTAGTGAGCAAGGATTTATCTAATGAAGAAGTAGATAAATTATATGATGAATTGGATGAATTAATAATTAAGAAAGATAATTCAAAAGAAAAGAAAACATATGAACATGGATTTTCATTTATGGGATTATATGATGAATTTGAAGATGTGAAAAATTGTGATTATAAGTATTATAAAAATTAATACCAAAAACTCATTTGGTTTTAAATAATTAAAAAAAGGAGAAAATTAGATTATGAATAAAACATTAAAAGGAAAATTAGAGGAAAGAATATCTAAAAGTAAAGAAGAAATAAAACAAAATGAAAAGATAATTGAATTAATTGTTATGTATTCTGATTTAAGAATATATTCTAATAGGTGGAACAAAGAATATTTTTGTTCTAAATTAATTAATCCAAAAGTCACAGATGTTGAATTTGCTAATGGATGTGGATGTTGTGCAGACACTCCTTTATATGCAAAATTCTTTGTTGAAATAAACGGAGTTAAAATATATGCAGAACCAGTTGAAGTATATATAGGTGAAGGTAGTTATGGCGGTAGTGGGTATATTAATACTGAAATATGGGAAAGTAGATTAGATGCGTTGAATATAAATAAAAGTGTATTTGATAAAGTAGAAAAATATTTAGAGGATAATAAATTTGAACCATATGATGAGGAAGATGATTAGACATTAAAATAATTTAATAAACTATCATAAAAGCAGTTGACAGAATAGAAATATAATGTTATACTGTTTTTATTACATATATGAAAGGAGATGAATAATTATGAAATTAGAAGAAATATTAATTAAATTAAAAACAGAAAAATTATGTCCTTCACATTTTGGATTGATTGATTATTATGGTTTGGAATGTGTTGATGGTGATTATATTGTAGACTGTAATCATTGTAGGGAAATGTCAATTAAAAATAATATAAATAAAGAATGTCCAGAAAGGAATAACATCTGTATAAAGTAGACTTTTCATCATAATATTAAATAGGGAGGAAATTTACTATGAAAATATATAGATTATATGAAATTGATGGGTATCAAGGTGATGATTATTATGGTATTCCAAATGAAAGGGAATTAGGTTATTATTTATCAAAAGAAAAAGCAGAATCACATCCAAAATATTTTAGAAAAAGAACGTGAAGAAGAAATAAAAAATATGACGGATGAAGAATATGATGATTATATAATGTATGAAGATAGAATTCCATATGGTTGTAATATTGAAGAAATTGATGTGATTGAATGAAAAGGAGAATATAAAATGTTTAATTGTTACAATGAAAATACTCATACTTGTGATGGTAGGTGTCAAGGTGCTTCGGATTGTCCTCTAGCACATGATATAAATGTAAGTGGAGATGAAATGAAATTATATATTGAAAATGCAATTAATCAAAAAGAAAAATTGGATAAAGTTATTGAAGAATTGCATAAAGATGAAGAATTTTTGAAATATATTGAAAAACTGAAATTAAAATTTGAGAATAGGAGGAATAACTATGCTAAAAAATAAATTTAAATTTGAATTAAGTGATAAACTCAAAAAGACATTCCCAGGAGAAGATTTTATTTATACTGCAATTAAGATTAATGATGTTGAATATAAAATAACTTGGGAAGAAAATATTGAAGGTGTTAAATGGACTATTAAAAACACAGAATATAATATAGATAATAGACATTGGATTGTAAAGGAGAATAACTAATTATGAAATGTGTAAAATGTGGGAATGAATTAGGATTTGCATTTGGAACATGTAATGACTGTGGATGGAATTATCTATCTAATCAATTTGAGTTTATAAAAGTATTGGTAGATGATTTACCAGAGAGTGAACAAGATTATTTGGTAGGGAAACATGCAATGAGATATGAAAAATAAAAATTAAGTAGAAGGAGATAATAATATGAAGTCAGTAATATCTTGCAATAAACTAATTCAAGTTAATCTACCAATTAAATTCCGTAAGAAACTATTATATAATGTATTTAATCAAGTGTGGCCTTGGGCATTGACATTGATAATGTTCTTTGGATTAGCAGTTTTAGGATTGAGATGTTTTTAGATTAATTAAATAATACATAATAGAGAGGAAATATAAATATGATATACATAACTGGTGATTTACATGGTGGAATTGATATTAGTAAATTAAATGCAAAGAATTTTCCACAGCAAAAACTATTAGATAAAGATGATTTTGTAATTGTTACAGGTGATTTTGGACTTGTATGGGATAACTCTAAAGAAGAATTGTTCTGGCGTAATTGGTTACATGAAAGAAATTTTACTACAATTTTTTGCGAAGGTAACCATGAGAATTTTGATTTACTTAATCAATTTCCAGTAGAAGAATGGAATGGTGGAAAGGTACATTTTATTAATGATTCAGTAATTCATCTTATGCGTGGTCAAGTATTTACTATTGATGATTTAAAAT
>Ga0209518_1000962_pt1 | contig 34151 bp, 36 predicted proteins | sample RifGroB1_FD_183993 | JGI IMG/M metagenome (GOLD analysis project Ga0209518, IMG submission 183993) | Groundwater microbial communities from Rifle, Colorado, USA - Groundwater B1 (SPAdes) (version 2) | ecosystem: Environmental > Aquatic > Deep subsurface > Groundwater | place: Rifle, Colorado...
TCTTGAAGAGTGGGGACCAGATCATGCCCGTAATTTTAAAGTCGGTGTATTTATAGAAAAAGAAATGGCTGGCCAGGGAGAGGGACCATCCAAGCAAGAGGCTCAGCAGGTGGCCGCAGAAGATGCACTTAAGAAAAAGGGTTGGTAACGAACTCCGCCCAGCCATATTGAAGAGTACGGCCGTAAATGCCTGCTGGCATTTCGCCCCTTACTCGCCTCGTCAGGCTCCGTAAGCCTCTTCAATATGGCTGGGCTTTGTTCCCATCTTTGGCTATTGCCTAGTAGGAATTTATTTGCTAGAATCTAGACCATGCTTAATATTAGACTACAAAGGACAGGCAAGAAGGGACAGGCCTATTTTAGGGTTATCGTCGTGGAACATACCAAGAAACCAAAGGGAGAGTTTTTGGAACTTCTAGGTTCGTATGATCCCCACATGAAGAAATTTGTTGTTAAAAAAGATAAAATCGAGGCTTGGATAGTCAAAGGAGCTCAGGTTTCACCAACAGTTAATAACTTGATGGTTAACTATAAGATCTGGGACAGGCCCAAAGTACAGAGCTGGAAAGCTAAGAAAAAAGAAGCTGTCAAACCGGTTGCAGGAGAGCAGAAGCCGAAAGTAGAAACTGTGGTAAAAGAAGAACCAGTAATTATAGAAGAACCAGCCAAAGAAGCAGAAGTCATGGCATAATGAAATTAGTAAAACCCGCCAGAGGCGGGTTTTATGATACTCGTATTCGGATAATAATTGATTTTGGTCGGTTTTAGTTATAGATTTACTGATAATGGAGATAATAACTATTGATTCGGCCAGTGATTACGAGGAGGCGATTGGGATTGCTGTTGGTGTATTGAGTCGCGGTGGCGTCATTGTCTATCCCACAGACACCCTATATGGTCTTGGGGCAAATGCCATGAATTACGACGCTGTTCGTAGAATTTTCGATATTAAAGAAAGAGACCCTTCTAAGCCTCTCCCAATCCTGATAAAAAATATGATCTGGGCTAAAGGACTGGCCTATATTTCTCCAAAACAAGAGCGAATTCTAGAAAAAATATGGCCAGGAAAAGTAACCGCAATCTTAGAAAAAAAAGATATCGTATTAGATATTGTCAGTGCAAAGACTAGAACTATTGGCATCAGAATAGCTGATCATCCTTTTACGGATAAACTTTTAGGTAGATTTGGCTACCCAATTATATCAACTTCGGCAAATATATCTGGAGATGAGCCGACACTGAAGATAGATGATATTATTCAGATTTTTTCAGAAAAAAGATTTAAACCTGACCTAATAATTGATATCGGGACTTTACCAAAGTCAGATGCCTCTATAGTGATTGACATGACAACCGAGAAGCCAAAGATTTTACGTGTTGGTCCGTCCAGTCCAGATGAGCTACTTAAGATATTAGAAATATGATAATTAACGGTAAAAATATCGCAGACCGCATTCTAACCGACATGAGGAACAAGATTGTTGGCAGGAATTTTTGCGTAACAGCAATAATCATTGGGGATGATCCTAGCTTGGTTAAATTTATTAATTTAAAACAAAAAGCAGCTGAGGCAGTAGGAGTGAAATTTAAATGTATTTCACTAGCAAAGAATGCCAGTCAAAATGAGATTGAAAAAATCATTGACGATTTGAATTTAGATGAATCTGTGCATGGTATTTTTGTCGAATTACCCCTGTCGAAACATTTAGACACAAGGAAGGTACTAAATAAAATTTACGCGAGCAAAGATATAGATCTGTTATCCGATACATCAAAGACTAATGCCGACGAGAACATTAATGGCCTAATGTCGCCGACAGTTTTTGCGATTGATGAAATTTTGAAGGAATTTAATATTAATTTACTAAACAAGAGTGTGGCTATTTTTGGCATGGGGGAGTTGGTTGGTCAGCCGGTAGCAGTATGGTTCAGAAAAAATGGCTGTGAAGTTTTTGAAATTGACGAATTTACTAAAAATCCAGAAACACTATCCAGAAAAGCAGATATAATCGTTTCTGGTGTAGGTCAGCCTGAGCTTATAAGTAAAGACATGGTCAAAGAAGGTGTTATTATCTTCGATTTTGGATATGGGGTTAAAGACGGCAAGATAAGAGGAGATGTCTGTGATGATGTGTCTGAGAAAGCCAGTCTAATGACACCTGTACCTAACGGCGTCGGACCATTAGTAATCGCCGCTATTTTTAATAATCTGCTCTTACTAAACGAATCTAGTCTTATTTAACAGCGAAGCGCGTCCCGCATTTTGGCTTCTAAAAAACCGTCTAGTTCCATTCTGGTGCCCGAGGTGGGAGTTGAACCCACAAGCCTGTAAAGGCACACGATTTTGAGTCGTGCGCGTATGCCAATTCCGCCACTCGGGCCGATCTTAAAAAACTGTCGCCGAGTGTTGGTCTTAGACGACTTTTTGTCGCCCGCGAAAAGCTGTACATGCTCGCTTTTCGCCCACTCGGTTCCTAACTATGAGATATTATCATTTTGAGACCTGATTTTCAACTTAAATTCATATTGCAAAGAGGCCATGGCATGATATGATTAGTCTATAAATTATGGCTAGAATAATCGCAGTTGTGAATCAGAAGGGCGGAGTAGGCAAGACGACCACAGCCGTTAATTTAGCGGCATACATGGCTTCTCGGGGGAAATATGTTTTACTAGTTGATTTGGATGCTCAGGCTAATGCTACTTTAGGTTTGGGTGTTCATGTCGGTGAAGATAGATCTAATATCTATCATGCCTTAGTGATTGATCAAAATCCTGAAACTATTTTGAAACGCACTTCCATATTTGGTTTCGATATATTGCCAGCAGATCAAAGTTTAGCTGGTGCAACGGTTGAGTTGGTATCGATGGAAGAAAGGGAAAGCCGTCTCAAGAAAGTTCTAAATTCAGTTCGCACTAATTATGACTATGTACTGATAGACTGTCCGCCATCGTTGGGACTTTTAACAATTAACGGTTTAACTGCCGCAGAGCGTGTGATTATCCCGGTTCAGTGTGAATATTATGCCCTTGAAGGTCTCAACCAGTTACTAAAAACCATTGATCTTGTACGGGCTGGTCTTAATCCGGACTTGCAAGTATTGGGAGTTGTCCTTACAATGTATGATAAGAGGAATCAATTGGCGAGGCAGGTGGTAAATGAAGTTTTTAAAAATTTTCCAGGTAGAGTCTTTGATTCAATAATTCCCAGAACCATTTCATTAGCTGAAGCGCCAAGTTTTGGCAAGACAATATTGCAGTTTGACCCAAACTCAAAAGCGGCAAAAGCCTATAAGCAGTTAGCAGAAGAAGTCATAAAATATTCAAATTAATAAAAAATTAATAAAAAGATAATATGTCAAATGAAACTCCATTGACCTTTGAGTCAAAAGAACAAGGTAGCTCAAAATTTATTGAGATAGAATGGTATAATAGAGGAGGGGGTCGTGATCATGTGACCCTGAAGATACCAGTTGATTGGGATATTAGAGCTCTATTAGAAGAGTGTAAAAAGGACACAGATTTTTGGACTAAGAACTATGGATTAAACTGGGACGAGGGCGAAGACAATAAATGGGGTGTATTTGCGGTCTGGCTTAAATCTAGAGGGGCACAAGAGGCAAGCATTGAGAAAATCAATTCTAGTACAATAAAGTAATTATTTTTTCATGAAAAAATTATTCGGGCTAGGCAAGGGCTTAGGGTCGTTAATTCCACCGACGACGAATATTAAACCTCAATTACAGAAGGAGAATGTTTTTTATGTTGAAATAAATAAAGTTAGACCTAATCCGAATCAACCTCGACGTGATTTTGACGGAGAAGGTATAAAAGAATTAGCCAAATCCATTCGAAAATATGGAGTACTCCAACCATTGTTGGTTACCAAAATCGAAGAACAGAGTAATCGTGGTCTCGACGTTTCTTATAGCTTGATTGCCGGAGAAAGAAGATTGCGTGCCGCCAGAGAAGCCGGCCTGCCACATGTACCAGTAATTATTCGGGATGATTTCGACGAGGATAGAACGAAATTAGAAGTGGCATTAATTGAGAACGTTCAAAGAAAGGATTTAAATCCAATCGAAGAAGCTGAGGCCTATAACAGATTCAGTAAAGAATTCGGATTAACTCAAAAAGAAATTGCTGAAAAAGTTTCAAAGTCTCGCGAAGTTGTGGCTAATGCCGTTAGACTATTGAGTTTGCCCGAAGATATAAAAGAATCCGTGCGAACGGAAAAAATTAGTCGGGCCCATGCTAGAGCTCTTCTGGCATTTAGTGACGAGGCCAAACAAAGAAGTATATACGGCCAGATAATAAATGCTGGTCTTTCGTCGAAAGAAGTCGAAGAGATCGCCTCAATAGTTAAAGGCGCAAGTGCTAAAGTTATAAAAGAACCAGCTAAATTTTTTCAACTTGAAAAAAATTTGGGAGATATGCTGGCAGTGCCTGTCTCTATACATTCAGGGGGGAAAGGTGGTAGAATAGTAATAAGATTTGCAAGTTTAGAAGAATTAAATAAAATTGCAAAGACAATTATAGATTAAGGGTTATACCTAAAAGGCCGCGAAAGCGGCCTTTTAGGTTCTCGTGATTATTTATTTGCGGCGTTTATTCTTAGAACCTGGCTTAATAATTGGTCGTGCTTTATCAGTTTTTTTATTTGTAGTCAGAACCTTTATAGCTTTTTTAACTGATTCCATGGCCGAATGTTCTTTAAGCCAAATATTGATTTCATGGCGAGCTTGATTTGTCTTTACTAGTCTAAGCCAGTCTCTAGATGGCTTAGCATCTTTGCCTTTTATGATTTCTACAACTTCTCCGTTCTTGAGTTCATATTCCAATGGCACGATTCTGTTATTAATTCTGGCGCCACGTGTTCGATGGCCTAAGTCGGTATGCACTTTATAGGCGAAATCTATAGGCGTTGAGCCCCTGGGTAGATCTTTAATCTGACCATTTGGCGTAAATGCAAAAATTCTGGATTTCAAAAAATCGGACTTAACGTGATCAAGAGTTTCACCGGTCGTAACGCCTCTTAAAAAGTTTCGCAGTTCGATAATCCATTGAACTTCTTTAGGGTTTATTCTAAACGCATCTTTTTTCCCGCTTTCACTATAAAGCCAATGAGCCGCAATACCTTTATCGGCATAATCGTGCATTTCGGGGGTCCTTATTTGAATTTCGACTATTTTACCACCCTCACAAAACACAGTTGTATGAAGAGACTGATATCCCGATGGCTTGGGCAGGGCGATATAATCTTTAACCAATCCGGGCAATGGCCTGTAATATTTATGTATAACACCCATTGTCTCATAGCAAGACTTAATGTCGGGTACAATTATACGTAGCGCTACGAGATCATATACACGATTAGGATCCCTGTCGTATTTTATAAGTTTGCGATGCAAACTAAAGAGATGCTTAACACGTGAATCAATATTAATTATCTTAATGCCAGCTAGGAGTATATGTTTTTTTATTTCTGGTTTAATCTCATCAATGTATTTCTTTCTGTGGAGATATTTATCTTTAATCTGGCTCATTAACCAAGTGTATTCTTCCGGCTGAGCGTATTTAAAGGCCAAATCCTCGAGTTCTCCTCTAAGATTCCCCATGCCGAGTCTTTCTGCGATCGGTGCATAGATCTCCATAGTTTCAATGGCAATTCTCTTTTGATCTTCGGATGGCATGAATTCAAGGGTGCTGATATTATGTAAGCGATCGGCGAGCTTTATGATAATAACGCGGATGTCATCAGCCATGGCAAAGAACATCTTTTTTAATGAAGCTACGTGCGTGGGATCTTCCAGGTCACCGTTTCTGCCTATTTTTCTAAGTTTAGTTACACCTTCAACTAGACTTGCGATCTCTTTGCCAAAATCCTTTCTTATTCTTTCAATCGTGAAATCTGTATCTTCGGCAACATCATGAAGAAGAGCGGCAATGATTGTCGGTGTATCCATATTCCAATCAGCCAATATTTCAGCGACTTTTAAGGGATGAGATATATAATCCTCGCCAGATTTTCTTTTCTGTCCAAGATGAGCTCTTTGGGCATAGTCAAAAGCCAGAAGTATTTTATCTTTGTCAGCTTTGGTATATCTTGGATTTGATATAATTTTCTGAGGAATATCCATGACCTTGACGATCTATTAATGGACCAATTGTATTATATCTAGTTATTTCTGGCAATTATACTAATAGGAATCCGCCGATAACGGATTCTTATTAGACGCGAAAATAAGTATTAAAAATTATTCCTCTTCTTTGTCTTCTTTATCTTCCGTAGCTTCTGCCCATGCTCGATCATTATTTTCTTTTTCAGTTATCTTATCGGCTTTTTCCAGAGTAGGATTATGGGCAATTTTCTTAGTATTTTTGCATTTGGGATAATTCGCACAGGCAATAAATTTACCAAAGCGACCTTTTCTAAAGACCATTTTACCACCATCTTTTTCACAAATTTCACCAGTCTCTTCATCTGGTTCTTTATCTTTTTTGTCTTTGAGGATGTTTTTACATGTTGGAAAATTGGAACAAGCAGCAAATCGGCCAAATCGGCCCATTTTATAAATCATCTTACTACCGCACTTATCACAATTAACACCAACATCTTCTATATTGGTTACTTCTTCTTTTGTTACTTCTTCGTATTTTTCTTTTAGGTTTTTATCAAATGGCATATAGAATTCTTTTATTACCGGAATCCATTGCATCTCGCCTAGAGCAATAGCATCAAGTTCTTCTTCCATTTTAGATGTAAATCCAATATCTACAATGGTGGGAAAGTGTTTAACTAGCACATCATTAACCATAATTCCTATTTCGGTGGGATGAAAATAACGAGAGGGGTCTTTGGCGGTATAATTACGAGCTAAAATCGTAGAAATAATTGGGGCATATGTGGAAGGCCTTCCAATGCCTTCTTTCTCAAGAGTTTTGATCAGCGAAGCTTCATTAAAGCGAGCTGGCGGTTTAGTGAAGTGTTGTTCTGGAGTCAGGCCTGCTAATTCTAGTTCGTTGCCCTGCTTAACTATAGGTAAGTCATTCTCGGTAATCTTGACTGGGTAAATCTTAAGGAATCCATCAAATTTAATAGTTGAGCCGTTGGCTCTAAAATTATACTTGCCAGCACCGATGTCGATGCTAGTTGCATCAAATACTGCCTTAGGCATTTGAGAGGCGATGAAGCGTCTCCAAATGAGGTTGTATAATTTGAATTCTTGTGATGATAAATAGTTTTTAATACTATCTGGTGTACGATGCGGATCGGTAGGTCGAACTGCTTCATGAGCCTCTTGAGCTGATTTAGATTTTGTCTGATATTTTTTGAGTTCGTGATATTGTGCTCCAAGATTCTTTGTAATGTAGTTACGGGCCGCGACGAGTGACTCTTCTGATAAATTTTGCGAATCAGTTCGCATGTAAGTGATAAGACCCACTGAACCATCGTCTCCTAGCTCAATACCTTCATAAAGTCTTTGAGCTAACATCATCGTCTGCTTGGCTGAAAAATGTAACTTACGTGCCGAATCTTGTTGTAGAGTACTAGTTGTAAACGGCGCGAATGGAGATCGAGTAGTCTCATTTTTATCAACATTACTGATAATATACTTTTCGTCTTTTAAGTCCGTTAAAATCTTTTGGGCTTCGTTCTCATTTTTTATTTCTAGTTTATCTATGGTTTTATCGGCAATCTTATTCAGGAATGCATCAAATTCACGGTTATCAATTTTGAACTTTGCCTGAATATCCCAATACTCGTCAGCTTTGAATTTTTCTATTTCTCGCTCTCTCTCAACAATTAAGCGGACGGCTACCGACTGTACTCGTCCAGCCGAAAGTCCACGAGCAACCTTTTTCCAGAGGAATGGGGAAAGTTTATAACCAACTAGTCGGTCAAGAATACGTCTAGCTTGCTGTGCATCAACAAGATTCTGGTCGAGCTTTCGTGGATGTTCCAGGGCGTGATTGATCGCAGTTTTAGTAATTTCATGAAATACAATTCTCTCCGTGTCTTTTTTAGATTTATCAATCCCCAGGGCTTTGATCAGGTGCCAAGATATAGCTTCTCCTTCGCGATCCTCGTCAGTAGCCAGAATTATCTTATCAGACTTATCTGCCAGTTTTTTTAATTCGGAAACGGTTTTTCGCGATTTTGTCGGTATTACATATTTTGGAGTAAAATCATTTTCTGTATCAATACCAAGATCACCCTTTGGTAAATCGCGAATATGGCCAAACGAAGATTTGACAACAAAATCTGTGCCAACAAATCGAGAGATGGTTTTTGCCTTAGTAGGCGATTCAACAATTACTAAATTCATTAATTATTATTAAGTATGTACTTGCCAGAGTTCAACTGTCTAATTTTGCTCCCAATTTCCATAATTGACAACCTTGTTAATATTTTCGAAGCTTCATCCTGACAGAATTCGATTATAGTGTCAAGATCAGTAGGTCCATGTATGCTAAGGCATTCGATAATTTTTTCCTCTAGTAATCCCTCTGGACTTATGGCTTTTTGGTAGATAGGTTGCATCCTGAGCTGCCCATATTCTTCGACAATATCATCTGCCGAAATGACAAGCTTAGCGCCTCTCTGAATTAATTTATTGGCGCCAAGTGACTTAGGCGAAAATATTGTTCCAGGGATTGCAAAGACGTCGCGATTTTGATCAAGCGCACAATTGGCCGTGATTAATGATCCACTTTTTTCATCTGCTTCAATGATCAATACTCCCATAGATAATCCGCTGATAATACGATTGCGAGCCGGAAAAGTAAATGCAGCCGCTCGCTTATCTGATTTATATTCAGACAGAATCAGACCGCCATTCTGAATAATTTGTCTGGCAAGCATGAAATTTGTTTGGGGAGCAATAAATCTATCTTCAATACTTGATCCCAGAACGGCGATAGTCTTACCGTTATTATCAAGCGTGGATTTATGAGCAATTGCATCAATACCCAGGGCTAATCCGCTGACAATCGTGAAGTTGCTTTCTATGAGTCTTCGAACAATAGTTTGGCAGGCTTCTTTGCCGTAGGATGTATGTTTCCTGGTGCCTACGACGCCTATACAATCCGAACTTAAGAGCTCGGTATTGCCACGACAATAAATTGCCTTTGGGGCAGAAGGAATATGTCTTAACCGATGAGGATAGATTTTGCTAGAAATCTTTATTTCTATAATCTTCTCGGCAGTCATTGTATAAATATTAAATCAATAGAAGAAAATCGCAAAGTTCACTTTGATATATTCTTGAAACTATGTATATAATTAAGGATAAATTAAGTAATAAGTATGCATTTATCCGTAATTATCCCAGCCTATAATGAAGAAGACAGAATTACAAAGACGATAAGGTCAGTTTCTGAATTTTTGTCTAGCGAGAATTATGATTATGAAATTCTTGTTGTGGATGATGGTTCTCGGGATAAGACAATTCAGGTCGTCGATGATTTAAAAAAAGAGATTACTAATTTAGAGTTGATTGGCAACAAAGATAACAATGGCAAGGGCTATGTAGTTGGGCAGGGGATGCTCAGGGCCAGAGGCGATGTTAGATTATTCATGGATGCTGATAATGCCACCCCGATCGACTATATAAAAGATGCTGAAGTTTGGATAAGCAGAGGCTTTGATGTTGTTATTGCATCTTTGACCGAACCCGGATCTAAGATAGTGGGCCATGAGATGTGGTATAGAAGATTTCTTGGACGAATCGCAAATATGATAACTCAGATATTAGCAACTCCGGGCATATCAGACACACAGAGGGGTTTTAAGGTTTTTACATCTAAGGCCGCTGAAGATATATTCTCGCGAACAACAATTAAGCGTTGGGGATTCGATATGGAAGCATTAGCACTGGCACAGAAACTTGGATATAAAATTAAATCGATACCAATCATCTGGAACAACAATCCGAATTCCAGAGTAAATATTTGGGCTTATCCGAAGACATTGCTTGACGCAGTCAAAATCAGATGGAATCTTTGGACTGGAATCTATAACAATAAATCGAAACGCCATGCTTAATGAATTTCGCCAAGATATTGTAACCAGTGAATGGGTACTCTATGCTACCAATCGCGTCAAAGGTCATATTAAAACTGAGACGGAAGATAAACCATCACCCATAAGCGAGTGTCCGTTTGAAAATCCCCAAAAGAGTGGCAACGAGAAGCCGATTTTGATATTGAATAAGGGACAGAAAATTGAATGGAGTGAAGATGCAGAATGGACAACGCAAGTTTTGCTAAATAAATTTCCGGCATTAACTCATGGTAAATGTGGACAAATTAAAATTGATGGTCCATTCAATTCTTTTGATGCTAGTGGACTACATGAATTAGTTATAACACACTCTCACGATAGGCATTTCGCACAGTTTACGAACGATGAAACTTTAGAAGTATTGAGGTGCTATAAAGAAAGGCTAGAACAAATGGCAAAAGATGACTGTGGCGAATACGTTTTTATATTTCATAATCATGGCAAGAAAGCTGGGGCGTCTCAATATCATAATCATTCTCAGATAATGTCTCTGCCAATTGTACCGCACAATGTAATAAAAAATATACGTGGCGCCGAAGAATTTTATAAAAAGAATGATCAAAAAGTTTTTACGGCATTGTTAAATTGGGAATTGCGTGATCGCAAGAGGATAATTTATGAGAATGAAAAATTTATTGCTTTGTGTCCATATGTTTCAAAAGATTTATACGAGATTAAAATATTTCCCAAAGACGATCATTATGACTTCAGGCAGACGGATGTAGCTGATTTAGTATATTTCGCAGATGCGCTCAATAAGGTTCTGGCCAGTCTAAATGAAAAGCTTGGAAATCCTGATTATAATTTTTATATTAATACTGTTCCGATATCGAATGATTCATCAGTTAATCACGAATATTTTAGATGGCATCTTGATATTATGCCTAGAGTAAATGTTTTAGGTGGCGTTGAGCTGGGCGTGAGTGTCTACGTTAACATGGTTGACCCCAATGATGCAGCTGAACTGCTTAGAATACGATGACGAATTTGATAACGACAATTGGTGCTTGGGTTTTAACAATAATTGATAGGATGGGTTATAGTGGTGTCTTTATCTTATCACTAGTTGAGAGTGCTGGAATACCCATACCTTCAGAGATAGTTTTACCATTTTCTGGTTTTCTGGTTTTTTCGGGCAGATTCAATTTTTGGCTGATTGTATTGCTAGCAACGCTTGCAAATTACGTGGGCTCGGTAATCCTTTTCTATATAGGGAAAAGCGGCGGTAGATGGTTTTTAGAACGATATGGAAAATATGTATTAATCTCTAGCCACGATCTTGAGATTGGAGATAGGTGGTTTCATCGTCATGGAGGCAAGATAGCTTTTTGGGGCAGACTGTTGCCAGTAGTTAGAACTTTCATATCTCTGCCGGCCGGTGTTTCCAGGATGAATTTTAAGAGATTTTTGCTCTATACTTTATTAGGGGCACTACCTTGGAATCTCACGCTTACTTATATTGGATTAAAAACTGGTGCCAACTGGGAAATTCTGAAGAGATATTTTCACATGGCCGATTACATTATTATCGGCCTCGTAATCTTATTGGTAATTTGGTTTATATATAAAAAACAATGGGCAAAAAGGAAAAATTAATAATTTCGAACTGGAAAGATTATGTCCAAACTGAGATTCAGGCGCGAGAAATATTAGAGGGTGTTAATGATTATTTAGAATCACTCTCGGAGACTATAGATATACCATTAGTCTTTTGTCCGAAGAATGATTTGTTGATCTCGGTATCTGAATTATTAAAGAAGTCGCATTTGGCACACAATGCTTTCCTGGGCTTACAAGATTTTCCAGATATAAGAGTAGATGGATTGAGATATGCGATTCTGGGCCATTCAAGTCGAAGATATGATTTGGGTGAGACCGACGATGTAGTGAATAGGAAAATAAACAAAGCGATAGAAGCAGGATTAATCCCAGTAGTATGTATTGGTGAAAAAAATAAAGACGACAATGCTGATGAGTTCATCGAGAGTCAAATTAGAGCAACTTTCAAAGATTTATCAATTGATCAGATTGGGAAGTGCATGATTGTTTACGAACCGGTCTGGGCAATTACAAGCGATCTTGGCTCAGATCCCGATGGTCCGGGTAGTGCTTCTGATAGAATTAATTTTATTAATAATTTCCTGGCGAAGAATTGGGATTTAAAATCTGAAAGTCTTCCGATGGGGCTCTATGGCGGTTCGGTTAATAGTAAAAATATTAATGCTTTCCTGTCTAATGAAGCATTCTCGGGAGTCTTAATCGGAAAAGCTAGTAGCGTAAAGACGGAGTTTCTGAAGATATTGTCAGAGATAGTTAAATCTTAGGAAGATGAAATCAATAAAGGAAATCGGAGATATTAGAAATAAAAAGATATTATTAAGAGCTGATTTAGACGTGGCCGTAGCTGAGAATAAAATTATCGAAACGTTCAGAATTGACAGACAAAAAGAGACTATAGATTACTTAATTAAAAATGGTGCCAAGCTTGTGGTCATTGGTCATATATCGGACATTGATTCTTTTGGACCGATCGTAGAACAACTGAGTCAATTATGGAATTGTCGATTGGAATTTTTACCTAAATTAACAGATGTAGGATCTTTTTTAAACAATAGTCAGCTCAATGTTGCTATCGTGGAGAATATAAGGCGCTTTGAGGGCGAGAAAGAGAATAGTGATGAACTTGCCAGAAAATTAGCAAATGGATTCGACCTCTATATTAATAATAATTTTGCGGTTTGTCATCGAAATCACGCATCAGTTATGGCAGTGACAAAATTTTTACCATCTTATGCCGGATCTCAACTGGTGAGAGAGGTTGAGATATTAACTAAAGCAATTAATAAACCGAGATCCGGTAAAATAGTTGTGATAGGCGGTGCCAAGACGGAGACCAAAATCCCTGTGATGAAATCTTTTTTAACAAAGTCCGAGAAAATATTAATAGGAGGTGTCGTTGCTAATGATTTTTTGAAGGCGAGGGGATTTGAAGTTGGAAATTCTAAAGTTGATTCGGACCCGGGGAAACTATTTGCGGGTCTAGAACTTGATAATCCGGCCATAATATCACCAAAAGATTTTGTAATTAATGATAAAAAGATTTTAGATATCGGAGCAAAAACTATTGAAGAATTTTGCACCATTATTAAATCCGCTCAAATGGTTATATGGAATGGACCCTTAGGATATTTTGAAGACGAAAAATTTGCCAATGGTACAAGAAGGATTGCTGAAGCGATTGCCGGTGTGCCTGAGTCAATTGTTGGGGGTGGGGATACAATTTCCGCGATTGATAAATTTGGCCTAGCGAGTAAGTATACGTTCATTTCGACTGGCGGTGGAGCGATGTTGGAATTTTTATCTGGCAATCAATTACCCGGACTGACGGCGTTAAATAGATAATGACTAAATTTAAAGAAAATAGAGAAGAGGAGAGAAAAATTGACGACGATAAAAAAATTGTTGTCTTTTACCATAAAAATTGTTCTGACGGTTTTTGCTCGGCATGGGTTGCGTGGAGAAAATTTGGAAATGAGGCAGAATATGTAGGCATTGATCCGGCAGATAGAGCGCCGGTTTTAAGTGGCAAGCAGATATATATGCTCGACGTTGCTTTCATCCCAGATGATTTGAAAAAACTTAAAGAAGACGGCAATAAAATAATAATCATCGATCACCATATAAGTCGTAAAAGCATTGTAACTCTTGCGGCCGAATTCTTATTTGATATAAATCATTCTGGTTGTGTCCTAACATGGTTTCATTTATTCCCTCAAGAATCTGTGCCTAGTTTATTGTCTTACGTAGAAGATGTTGATTTATGGAAATTTGAATTACCTAATACCAAGGAGATTATATCTTATCTAGAAATTTATGATTTCGGTTTTGATATCTATGATCAACTTGCCAAAGATATGGAGGAAAAAGATAAATTAGCGGATTTTGTCATTAAGGGCTCTAACATTGTTCAGTATGAAGAAAAACAAGTCGAAAAGATGATTCGTAATAATTCTGAATGGGTTGAATTCGAAGGCTACAAAATTTTAGCTGTTAATTGCCCGCTATTGCATTCGCAAATAGGATCTAGAATTAGAGATATATTTCCACCGATGGCCATTGTCTGGTACTATAAAGACGATCATATTTGTGTTTCATTAAGATCTAATGATACCGTGGATGTGGCAAAGATTGCAGAAAAATTTGGCGGTGGCGGGCATGCCAAAGCGGCTGGATTCAACGTGAAATCAGTAGAACAATTCCCGTGGAAATTTATCGGTAAAAAATAAGATTAATATAACAATGGAAAAAGTTATTATACATACAGACGGTGGATCCAGGGGTAATCCCGGCGAAGCGGCGATTGGCGTAGTCATAGAAAGTGTATTAACCGGCAAGAAGGAATATGGTGAATATCTTGGTCATGCCACCAACAATCAAGCAGAGTATCAGGCCGTAATTTTTGCTCTAAAAAAAATGAAACAACTTGTCGGTTCGGATAAATGTAAAGATGTAGTCGTGGAATTTTATGTTGATAGTGAACTACTAGAGAAACAGATGAACGGTGAATATAAAATAAAAGACGAAGACATAAAAGATTATTTCCTGGAGATATGGAATTTAAAAATAGACTTCAAGGAGGTGTCTTTTAAACATATTCTACGTGACAAAAATAAGGCTGCTGATAAGTTGGTCAACCAAGTATTAGACAGAGAGTCTAGCAAATTAGCCATATAGTATTATTTTAAATAAGACCGCAACTGACCATACAGCCAGTTGCGGTCTTTACTTTATAATGAACTAGTGTATAATATAATACGTTATCTAATAAGAGGAGCACAAAGTGGCAAGACGAACGATGAGTGAAATGCAGGTCGCATTTATCGAACTTTTAAAATATATAAACAAGAGTAGACCAAAGCTTAACCTTACTGGTATCTCAAGGGAAGTTAATAGTCGTCTCCTCGAGAATGACAGAGTATCATTACCTACGGTAATACAATGGGTTAATAAACTCATAAGTTGTGGAGCTATATTGCGTACTAGCGATAATCATCTAGAATTTCCTGATTCTAGGCTGGACAGTATCCATAAAATGACAACGACTTTATTCTCAAAGGCTAATGGACGTAAAGACAAATGGGCCATAGTCGCAAATATATTTGGTCTGACCAAAGAGAGGGGAGTGATTAATATCAAGAAATCCGATCAAATTATTCCTGAGGTTATTGCTACTGTTGAGGCTGAGATTGTTGATACGCAAACTACTGTTTTGAGTCAAGAGATTCGTAAGAGATTGGATGAATTTGCTCATATGAAGGAAGATCTCCTGCGCCTTGAAGCATCTCTTATTGGTGACATGCGAGCGAGAGTTGATGAAATAAGAAAAGAGATAGCATCAATAGAAGCGTATGCTTCTGGAATCATTTGTGACAATTGTAGGATAATGAGAGCTCGTATTACCAGTGATAGGATTGATATCCAAAGAGCTGCCGATAGATTAAGAGAAGCTCAATCTAGGGCCATTGAGAGAGTTAAGACAGGAGAGACAGCGGTTATCGTGGCCGGCCGAGAGTAGTCGGTATCACAGGGGGCATGGGCTCCCTTTTATTTTACTCTAAAATATGCTATAATATACTTGTCCTTGTAAACTAGGCAATTACTCTCGTCGAAAGATGAGGGAGGAAAGTCCGAGCACTGCTCCGCGAGCGTAAGCGAGCGGATAAAACGGTAGCGGGTAACGCCCGTCACCAGTGATGGTAGAGGTGCGAGCAGAGACGCCTTGCTCCGAAAGGAGCTGGAAGCTAATACCCAAACTTTTGTCTTAATGTCATTAGTTAATGCTTAGTCTTGGTTGGGGCTTATAAAACCAAGAGTGAAACGGCTAAATCCTTACTGGGGTGCAAGATCAGCGTTTTCGTCATTCGGCGAATTCGAAAAGTTAGATCGCTATAGGTCAATAGTAATATTGATCACAGATAAATGATTGTCCTCGACAGAACTCGGCTTATTGTTTACAAGGATACTTAAAAACCGCCATATGGCGGTTTTTAAGTATCCTTTTGGCTAAATTGAATAAAACCCTCATTTATGCTAATTTTGCCTCAAGAAGCTTGAAACCGTGATTAGTCCTATCTTATGAAAAAATCCGATCTGTTTTTTAATGTCACTAGATTGCCTGCGGACTTTATCATGTTATTGCTTGCAGGCATGGTTACTTATCTGCTAAGGACAAGAATTCTGGCATCAGTAAGACCAGTTCTTTTTCAATTTAATTTATCGTTATCTGATTATCTATATTTAACGGTTTTTGTTTCTATATTATTCATTATCGCTTATGCCATTTCCGGACTTTATTCTATGGAAGTTAAAATGGGACGAGGGGAGGAATTATCTAAGATCATCGTGGCGTCTTCGGCTGGCATCATGTTGGTTATAATCTTCATCTTTTTAAGACAAGAATTATTTAATTCAAGATTTTTGGTCTTGGGTGGCTGGTTCTTCGCAATCATGTTTGTATTTATCGGACGCCTAATAGTTCGATTAGTTCAAAAAATTGCCGTGGTTAATTATGATTTCGGCATTCATCGTCTAGTAATTATCGGCCAGGATAGAGCCACTAAACAAATAAGTGAAAATATAAAGGAGAATCCAGCTTTTGGATATCGTATTGTGGCAGAACTAAATAATCCCAGCCCAGGTGAATTAAATAAAACCAAAGATATAGACGAAATTATACTGGCTGACCCAAATTATCCATCAGATAAAATCATCGAATTAATAGACTATTGTCACGACAATCATATTATCTTTAAATTTATTCCAAACCTTTATCAAACTCTAACAACTAATTTTAGTTTTGATATTATCGGTGATTATCCAATTATTGAATTAAAAAGAACGCCAATGGATGGCTGGGGAAAGGTTACGAAACGATTAGCAGATATTATGTCCGGTATCATCGGTGCAGTCATTTTATCTCCAGTTTTTTTGGTTGTGGCTGCATGTATTAAGTGGGATACAGATGGACCAGTTTTCGTAAAATTAAAAAGGATAAGCAAAAATCGAGAGTTTGGCTTATTTAAATTTAGATCAATGGTTAAAAATGCCGAAGAACTCAAACCTTCTCTGGTAGAACTGAATGAAAGAAAAGATGGGCCCCTGTTCAAAATGAGAAATGATCCAAGAATAACTCGTGTGGGTCGAATAATCAGAAAATATCGGATAGATGAAATCCCTCAATTTTGGAATATTCTCATTGGTGACATGAGCCTAGTTGGTCCTCGGCCTCATCAACCCGACGAAATTAGCAAATATGCCAAGCATCACAAGAAAGTGTTAGCAATAAAAGCAGGAGCAACGGGTCTGGCACAGGTATCCGGTAGTTCTGATCTGCCATTTGATAAAGAGGTGGCTCTGGACGTATTTTATATCGAAAACTGGTCGCTGCTGTTGGATATCAAGATAATCTTTAAAACATTATTTAAGGTCCTTACTGATAGAACCGCAGTGTAGATCGCCAAAGCCTAAGACTTTTAATCATACGGCTGTATTCTCTACTGAGAATCAGTCTCTATCTCGCGCCGTCGCGCTGCGATAGTCTCTTAAAAGTCTCAGACTTAGCATTCATCTGCGTAGTATATAATTAACGACGCTTAGTCATATTGAAGAGGCTTACGGAGCCTGACGAGGTGAGTAAGAGATGCTTTTTCAGCAGAAAAAGACAGCGTACTCTTCAATATGGCTAAGCAGGGTAGGCCATAGAATCAATTATGAAGATAGCCTTTGTACATGAATATTTAAACCAATTTGGTGGGGCTGAAAGGATGCTCCAGGCTTTGTGTTCAATATTTCCGAATGCGCCCATTTATACTTTGATGTATGATCGCTCTGCTACGGGAGGTATTTTTGACGGAAAAGAGATTAGAACTTCATTTCTTCAAACATTTCCATTCGCTCGTAAACATCATCACGTGTTCCCGTTGCTAATGCCTCTTGGCATTGAGCAGTTTGATTTCTCGGAATTTGACGTAGTCCTATCTATCTCGGCATCTTTTGCCAAGGGCATCATTACTAAACCCTCGACGCGACATATTTGTTTATGCTTAACACCAACAAGATTTCTTTGGGACAATAGTCAGAAATTTATCGATGGCTTCGGTTACCCATCCTTCATCAAGAAATTAATCCCGCCATTTCTTACATATCTAAGAATCTGGGATAGAGAAGCGGCATATAGGGTTGACGAGTTCTGGGCTATTTCTAAATTCGTCCAAGAAAGAATCAGAAAATACTATAATGCTGATTCCAGAATAGTTTATCCGCCAGTTAATATCTCGAAATTTAATCTATCCGAAGAGAGGGGGGATTATTATCTTATGGTTGGGCGCCTCGTATCTTATAAGCGATTTGATTTGGCGATCTCGGTTTTTAATAAACTGGGCTATAAATTAAAAATTGCTGGAGTGGGGCCAGAGATGAAGCGTCTAAAAAAAATAGCGGGCAATAAAATTGAGTTTTTGGGATTGATTTCTGATGAAGAACTGGCAAGCTATTATGCAAAGTGCCAGGCACTAATTTTTCCACAGGAAGAAGACTTTGGTATCGTACCACTTGAAGCTATGGCATCGGGTCGACCGGTTATCGCATTTCGAGGCGGTGGTGCCTCAGAAACAATTATTGATGGCAAAACTGGAGTATTTTTTGATGAGCAGAATGAAGGGTCATTACTTGAAACAATTAAAAATTTCAAGTCAGATGCCTATGATCCCGATGTTTGTCGCTCTCAGGCTCAAAAATTCGATATAGGTAGATTCAAAGAAGCCATCATAGAATCATTTAGATAATTGTCATGATCATTGGAATTGATATTAGATTATTGGCTAGTAAATATAAAAGTGGTATTGAAGAATATCTTGAAAATCTATTATTGAATATGATTCCTCTAGATTCAAAGATTGAATATAAATTATTTTATAATTCCTTCAGAACACCATTGCCGAATTATAATTGGCTTAAATTACCCAATGTTACTGTTTTTGATTACAGGATTCCTAATAATCTATTGTTTCTGTGCGGGAGATTATTTAATAGGCCCTATATCGACAAACTTTTAGGTGGGGTTGATGTTTTTTTCTCGCCCCATTTTTTTCTTGCGCCATTAAGTAAAGAGTGTCGTCGTGTTACGACTATTCACGATTTGTCTTTTAATTTATTCCCAAATTTTTTCTCATCACGTCATAGATTTTGGCATAGATTTGAAATGACACCTGCAAGACAGGCCAGATATTCAGATAAGATTATTGCCGTGTCAGAATCGACTAAACAAGACCTAGCTCGTTATTATGACATTGATCCGACTAAAATCAGAGTAATTTATTCGGGAGTTTCAGAGAAGGTAACCAGACAAACAGACAAAGACCTTGAAGTGTTTAGACTCAGTAACAAATTACCCAAAAGATTTATTTTGTTTCTTGGCAAACTGGAACCACGTAAAAACGTCTCAGCCATCATTCGAGCGTTTAATTTAATTAAATTAGATAAATCTTTTCATGATCTGCATCTGGTAATTGCTGGGGCAAGGGGATGGCTATGTAATGAGCTTGATGATGTGGCTAGGCAGTCGCCATTTACCAAGCAAATAATATTTACTAGCCAAGTCAATGATCGCGATAGGAGTTTTTACTATGGCTTAGCCTCAGTTTTTATTTATCCATCATTCTTTGAAGGTTTTGGTTTCCCGCCAGCAGAATCTATGACTTGTGGTACGGTCGTTATCACATCAAATCGCTCGTCTCTCGGAGAGGTTATGGGTGATGCGGGAATAATTGTCGAGCCTAATAATATTATAGAAATTACTTTTTGGCTGAGAAGATTATTAAGCGATCAAGAACTGAGAAATCAGTTTATCAAAAAAGGATATAGACAGATTCCTAGCTTTAATTGGCTAGAAACTGCAAAGAAAACTCTAGATTTAATTATCAACGCCTAAAAGAGCCACCGTTTGGTGTATAATTAAATCAGATGCCCCCAGATAATCGTAAACTAATAGGGGCGATATTTGACGTAAAACCCGTAGATAAAAACGGGCGGCTTGATGTTACTAAAATGGAAAACATTAAGCCAGTCTTGTGTCTTAAAAAAAATAATTTAAATCAGTATAAGCTTGAACCCGTGGCCGAGTATGGAGATGGCAGTATCAGTATAGGAATTGCCTCGTTAGGGAAAAGCAGGAAAGAGAATGATCTCGGTGATGGCTCATCGGTTCCGGATATTGATAGGGCGGCGTATGTCATAGAATTAGAGGAGGGACTCAATCAAGGGGGTAACTCCATGAGAGAACTTTCAGATATTGGAGCCAGATTCGTCAATGGCAATAATGCAAAATCTAAGTCGAGAATTAGGCCAATTACTCAGAATTATAGAAGAGCAATACCTAAAATTGGTGCCTTGAGCCATGAAAATTCTGAACACGCACGAATTATCGCAGAGATAGGAAAACGGCTGATTCTTAAGTCGGAAGAATCTTATGCTCCCGATTCTATGGGAATATCGTCATTAGTATCAGAAAGGGCAGTTCTAACAAATAATCTTGGTCCGGGCGATATTAGAAAAGCCGAAGTCGATCTTTGGCTAAGTCATCTTCAAAAAAACAGAATGGTATTGAGAGAGATTGATTCACGAAAGAATTCTTTCTTCTCTCGTCTAAAAAACGCTTTTTTCCCGCAGAAATTATTAGTCGTTTCTGCCATATTAATTATTGGTGGAGCGATAGCTTACTATGGGTACGGATTAAAAGATAATATAGTTAGAGATAGTAATTCAGCCGTGCAGAATTTAGAAGATGCGAAAAGCCAAATCGTAAAAATGGATTTTTCTAGTGCGGCTGGTAGTTTTACTAAGGCTTATGAGGATTTTTCAAAAGCTAGCGAGAATTTAAATTTTATGGGGGCAAGTATTGGTTCGCTCTTGGCAGACCTGCCTGGAGCAAGTAAGATTAAGTCTGCTAATAATATCCTCGAGGCCGGTAAGCTGTTAGCTGATTCTGGGCAAGTTATGGCGCAATCGATGGATTTTATTGCCAAGTCTGGATCTATTCTTAATCCTGCGAGTGATGCGGGCGAATCTATGGCAAAAATGCTCAATTCGCTCAAAAGTGGCCTAGCTGTAACTCAGCGCAACTTGCAAAAAGCCGATGTTCTTTTGGCTGGAGTTGATGTACAATCTTTGCCTGAAGATAAAAGAGCTAGCTTCGAAGATCTTAAATCAAAATTGCCAATATTTAACGATCTTATCGCGATGAGCGTTGATTACTCAGGTTTTCTGGGAGATTTAGTTGGTGTCAGAGGTGCAAAGAAATATTTACTGTTGTTCCAAAATCCGGCTGAGCTTAGAGCTACGGGTGGCTTTCCTGGTAGCTATGGCACGATATCTTTTCAGGACGGCCAATTAAAAGAATTTTTTGTTGATGATGTGTATAATTTAGACGGACAGTTGAAAGACAATATTATACCTCCAGCTCAGATGCAACATATCACTCCGACTTGGGGTATGCGCGATGCTAATTGGTTCATCGATTTTCCTACTTCTGCCAAAAAAATAATGTGGTTTTATAAAAAAGAAAGTGGTACTGACGTTGATGGTGTCATAACATTTAGTCCTACAATTGTTGCCAAAATATTAGATATTGTTGGTCCAATCGAGATGCCCGAATACGGGCTAATATTAGATGGCAAAAGTTTTGCATCAGAGATTCAGGATGAAGTTGAATATGGGAAAAACCGCACACAACCTAAGCAAGTCCTAAAGGATATGGCTCCAAGGTTGTTAGCCAAGATGTATCTAGCCGATAAAGAGGAATGGATGGCCGTGTTTAACGTGCTTATTTCGAGCATGGAGAAAAAGGATGTACTCATGTATTTTAAGAACCTAAGTCTTCAAAGCTTTGCTTATGACAAAGGATTCACCGGTCACGTGCAAACAGTTGACGATGACTATCTGATGGTTAACGTTTCTAATATCAAAGGATCTAAGACAGATAATGTGACAGATACTTCTATTAAGATAAATACAAAATTAGAGAATGGCAGTGCAATGCACAAGCTAGTGATTACTAGAAAAAATAACGGAGGAGACCAGAAATATGGTTTTTATAATAAATCAAATCCAGCCTATATTAGGGTGCTGGTGCCCGAAGGCTCAGAGCTTTTAAGTATTAACGGCAATTCAAATCCGAATTTTAAGCCTCTAGTCACTTATAATAAATCAGATTTTAGAAAAGATGCCGATTTGTCCAACTTAGAGTCATCGGCTAATTATGATTTAGATAAAAATGTTGCCATACAGAAAGAGGCAGGGAAGACCGAGTTTGCATTTTGGATGATCGTTGATCCTAAAGGAGAGCAGACCGTAGAGATTGAATACTCGACGCCTCTACGTCCTGTGACTACTAACTATGAATTATATATTCAAAAACAACCCGGATTAGTTATTGATAACTTTGAATTTTCTATGGATAGTCAAAATATATCTAATAAAATTGAATCTACTCCGGTATTGAATAAAATCGGTGATCGCTATATCTTGAATGGGTCGCTAGAAAATGATTTGCCGATTAAATTAAATTTTGAATAGGTTAAAACAGATATTCGGTGGGTATTCGGGTAAGATATATCGGGCCGGAATGATTCTGGCTTTTTTTGGTTTGGCTTCACGATTAATCGGTTTATGGCGTGACCGTATTCTAGCCGGAAGCTTTGGTGCATCGACGTCCCTGGACATATATTACAGTGCTTTTAAAATTCCTGATTTTATTTTCAATCTTATAGTTCTTGGCGCGGTATCATCTGCTTTTATCCCGGTTTTTATTGAGAAGTATCGTTTCGATAAGATTAGAGCTTGGTATTTGGCTCAAAATTTCCTATCTGCCATTTTTGTGGTAGTCCTAACGGTTTGTTGCCTCACGTTTATTTTTATTCGTTCTTTGACTTTCATTTTTATTCCCGGATTTAGTGGAGCTGACAGGGAGTTGGTAATTTCTCTAACCCGATTGATGCTTCTAAGTCCGATCATTTTTTCATTTAGTACGGTAATCGGTTCAATCCTTCAGGCGCTAGAAAGATTCTGGGCCTATGCAATTGCGCCAATATTTTATAACCTGGGCATTATAATTGGTGCAGTCTATTTTGCTCCTCTCGTTGCAAGTCGTGGATATTCGGAGGTTTATGGTTTGGGATTAGGTGTCATTTTGGGAGTTCTGTTGCATTTTTTGATTCAGTTGCCGGCAGTGCTAAGGGCAGGCTTTAGATTTAAAATTTTATTTGATTGGGCCGATGATGGTTTGAGAAAAATATTCAGACTGATGATTCCCAGAACAATTGGCCTAGGCGCTTATAGTATTGATTTAATCGTTACTAATGCCATCGCTTCAACCATGACTGCTGGTAGTATCGCTATGTTTAATTTTGCCAATAATCTTCAATTCGTACCAATATCAGTTATAGGCATCTCAATGGCGACAGCCGTTTTCCCCTCATTGTCATTTCACGCTTCTGGTCAAGAGAAATCTGAGTTTAGTAGAAAGTTAAACAGTGCATTAAAAAATACTTTTTTTGTTGTTCTGTTGTTGGCGATTATAATTGCGATCCTTAGTCCATTTTTAATACAATTATTATTTGGTAATGGTCTATTCTCTGATCAAAATGTTGAACAGACGGCCGGAATTTTAAGTATATTTATGATCGGTGTTGTTGCACAGAGCTTAGTGCCGATTGTCTCGCGTGCTTTTTATGCGATTCAAAATACGCGAATACCTGTAATTATATCAATTATTACTATTATCATTAATATTTGCCTTGGATTATTATTCTCATTCGTTTTTCATTGGGGTGTACGTGGCTTAGCTCTGGCTTTTTCTATTTCAGGTAATTTTAATTTTATTACCCTTTGGATCATGTTTTATAGATCATTTAAGAAGTATTAATACCTAAACGACCATACTTCACAAAAGCAGGCCGTTCTAGTATAATTTCGCCATGGCCATAGAAAGACGCAACTTACAGCACATACCTGATCTAGAGGACATACCCAGAAAGCCAGAGGCCATATATGGCAAGGAGGGGCACATAAAAGCTTCTTTTTTGCAAAAATTCGCCATAGCATCTCTAGAAGCCGATGCTCAAAGGATTGAGACGATGAGCTCGCGTAGAAGGCTTACTCAGTTAGATCGTGACCAAATAGAGAGTTTGAGAAAGAGAGCCATAATCCTCGGGCCAAGCGTTTCTAATGCTGGCATAGATACCCGGCAATATATTGAGGCCAGAACTCATACAATGCAGTGTTCTAAATGTAGGGAAGAAGTCGAGAAGATTAGAGGAGATCTTCCGGTAGACGCTCTTCCTTTCTAGCTATATCATATGGGCCACTTGGCCCTTCTTTAATCTTATGAATATCCGCAATTTTTGTATCATTGCTCACATTGACCATGGAAAATCGACCTTAGCGGATCGTTTTTTGGAGTTGACCGGAACTGTAGAAAAAAGAAAAATGCATGAGCAATATTTAGATACCATGGACCTAGAGAGAGAACGTGGGATTACTATTAAACTTCAACCAGTGCGAATGAAATATAAATACATGGGTGAAGATTATATCTTGAATTTGATTGATACACCTGGCCATGTTGATTTTTCTTATGAGGTATCTCGCTCTTTGGTGGCGGTTGAAGGTGCAGTTCTCTTAGTTGATGCAACTAAAGGAGTCCAGGCACAAACTTTAGCTAATTTACATTTGGCGCAACAGCAGAAGCTGAAAATCATTCCAGTTATTAATAAAATCGATATGCCTAATGCACGCATCGAACATGTAAAAGAAGAATTGGCATTCTTATTATCGATTGATCCAGAAGAAATAATTGAAGCATCTGGAAAAAGTGGCGAGAATGTCGAATTAATTCTTCAGAAAATAACCAGAGATGTACCACCGCCAGATATTAAACAAGATCATACCGTATTGAAAGCTCTGGTTTTTGATTCAACATTTGATGCCTATAAAGGAGTTATTGCTTTCGTACGTGTTTTCGGCGGTTCTGTTAAACGTGGAGATAAGATAATGGCTTTTGCCACTAAGACTAAGGCAGAAGTGCTTGAGGCTGGATATTTCTCTCCCTCATTGACCGCAGCTAAAGAAATTCATAATGGTGAGATTGGTTATATCGCAACCGGCTTAAAAGATCCTGGCCAGATCAGAGTGGGTGACACTATCACAATTCAATCAGGACAGGAACAGTTTGAGCCGCTGGCTGGCTATAAGGAGCCTCGGCCGATGGTTTTTGCAAGTTTTTTCCCCGGAGTGAGCGATGATTATGATTTACTGAAAGATGCTTTGTCAAAACTAAAATTAACCGACGCATCGTTGGTTTATGAGCCGGAAGCCTCGGCCGGCCTCGGCCGAGGCTTCCGTGTTGGTTTTCTTGGTATGCTTCATGTGGAAATAATATCAGAAAGACTCCGACGTGAATTTGGATTAAACTTAATCATTTCAACACCTTCCGTAGAATATGCCGTTAAACTAACAGATGGCAGTGAGCTGAAAATTCGTTCAGCGGCCATGCTACCTGATTTTTCGCGTATCATTCAAATTGCCGAGCCAGTTGTGGACCTTGAGATCATTACCCCTACGGCATATTTAGGCAATGTTATGGAATTGGTCGCTGGTTATCGCAACACGTATAAGGCCACAGATTATCTTGGTAAGGAGACGGCGGTTATTAGTTATCGCGTGCCTTTATCAGAAATTGTTACTGATTTTTACGATAAGCTTAAGAGTGTTTCATCTGGTTATGCCTCAATGAGTTATGAGCCTGGAGAAATGCAGGTTGCCGACTTAATCCGCCTAGATATTCTTATCGCTGGTGATATCGTCGAGCCATTCTCAAAGATCATTGCCAAAGAAAAGGCTTTTTATGAAGGTCGTTATATGGTGGCAAAGCTGAAAGAGGTGGTCCCGCCTCAATGGTTTCAAGTTACTATCCAGGCTGCTATTGGTAACAAGATCGTGGCCAGGGAAGATATCCGCGCTCGTCGAAAAGATGTTACCGGATATTTATACGGCGGAGACATAACCAGGAAGATGAAACTTTTAGAAAAACAAAAAAAGGGTAAAAAAAGAATGAAAGAGACTGGCAAGGTCAATCTCCCGCAGGAAGTATTTTTGAAGATGCTTAAGCGTTAGGGCTGGACAACTTTGACTGTGCGTGATACTATATGCGAGGTTCATTTTTTGGAGTAATCAGGAACATGCACGATTCAAGTATGACTGGACTGTCATCGAGAGTTATGGGCAAAAGCTTTCAGCTGTCGAATGGGCAGAGAGCCGTAGATTTTATTGAGCGAGTCCGTCAATTAGTTAGGCGACGGCACAAGATTATTCGAATGCTCGATCTTGCTAAAGGGGCCGGAGCCAATTTTATCGGTGTTCCTCGAACAATTACGGACGGACCGACGGTCATATGCGTCGGTATGAAATTGATTGCACCAGACCTTGGTCAAAACAATTCCTATCGATTCTATTATGTATTTGACCGTGATTTGGCCAGGATTCTCGAGGTTATCATGAGAAAGAAGCATATTATTATCGTGCATAAAAGAGCGCCTTCGGCGCCTTTTTAAATTATCAGAATTAGTTTAAAATGAGATTATAATAGAGCTGGAAGTGCCAGAAAACCAACCATTGAAACGGCCACAATGGCTGAAATAATAATCCATATAATTCTAATTGTATTACGATTTAACATATGAATTTAAGAGATAACGAAACAATCTATAAGATTGTTAGAAAACATTGGGTCGATTTGTTGAGCATGGTTGTTGTAACTGCTCTGGCCATTACCGCGGTAATTATGGCAAGCATCTATGTGAATTTTAGTCTCTTTGGATATAATTGGCAAGTTTATTATGGTATTTTGACTATTGTATTTATAGTAGATGCTTATTTGATAGTTGTTTGGAGGTTAAATGCAGTTTGTATTACGAATCAGCGCATTGTTTGTCAGCGACAGCTTAGCTTATTTAATAGGCGAGTAACAGAGGTTCTTTATCACGATATTAGTGATGTAACATTCTCCCAGAATGGTCCGCTGGCCATGAGTTTCAATTTTGGTGATATATCAATACGAACAATCGGTGATGCTGATGTTTCATTTAGCATGGTGCCCGAGCCGGAGAAGATTATAGAATTAATTAATCAGATCAAACTAGAGATAACAAATGGTTCAATCAATCCTAAGATCTAAATATTCTGCGCCAATCGTTATAGTACTTATTTTTTGGTTGGGCTTAGTGATAGTCAAAACTCATAATCAGCGAGTTGATGTCGATTCTAGGGTCAGTGACCTAGAGAGCAAGGCAAGCGATATTGAAAGGGCAAATCGTTATATTGAGAAATTATTGACTTATATTAAAACTCCAGAGTTTCTTGATCGTGAGGCAAGAATCAGATTAAATTATATGTCATCCGATGAAAAGGTAGCCTATGTTTATACGGATAGAAATGCTAAAATCGAAATCCAAGAATCCGAGAAAGACGAAGGAGGGAATGTGAACATTTTCCAAAAGTTCTGGCAGTGGCTGACCCGCCGAAGCTCCGAAGGAGCGTAGGCGGGTGTAGTACAGTGGTAGTACGCTTGCTTCCCAAGCAAAGAACGGGAGTTCGATTCTCCTCACCCGCTCAAGGTAATTAATCAAAATGATAAAAAATAAGACAGTTGAATTTAAGACCGAGAAGGATACGCAGTTTATTGATATAACTGACGAGGTAAATAAGTTTATCAGTAAATCGGGCGTGAAGAATGGATTGGTCAACATCCAGACCCTGCATACCACAACGGGCGTGCTGGTTAATGAGAATGAGCCACTATTATGGGGAGATTTTGAGAAGCACTTTGATAAGATTGCAGAAAAAGGAGCTGGTTATGGCCATGACGATATGAATATACGCACGGTCAACGTATGTGATGACGAATGCGCTAATGCCCATTCTCATTGTCGGGCATCCCATCTAATGAGCAATGTGACTATTAATATAATTGATGGAAAGCTTCAATTAGGCCGTTGGCAGAGGATTATGTTCGTTGAGCTTGATCGGCCCAGAAACAGATCGTATCAAATGTTAGTAATAGGAGAATAAAATATGAAAAAAGAACAAAAAAAAGTTAATGAATGGGTCTCACAATATAAAATAGGTTATTTTAAACCGTTAGAAATACTAGCTCAAATAACCGAAGAAGTCGGCGAGTTAGCCAGAGAATTAAATCATACCTATGGTCCAAAAAAGAAAAAACAGAGCGAACAAAAAAATGAGATAGGAGAAGAAATGGCGGACATAATATTTGCCATCATATGCCTAGCTAATTCTCTGGATATTGATTTAGACAAGAAATTTGAAGCTATAGTAGATAAACGTTACAGCAGAGATAAAGACAGATGGGAGAGAAAATAGTATATTGCCGCCTTAGCTCAGCTGGTAGAGCAATACTTTCGTAAAGTAGAGGTCCCGAGTTCGAATCTCGGAGGCGGCTCCAAGTTTTCAATCGTCTCGTGGTTGTGCTAGGCTTAGTATATGGAAACACAAAACAATAGCACGCCAAGGGATGTTTTTATGTATCTTTTGGCCATAATTACTCTGGTCGCAAGTTGTATCGCTTGGGGTTCGGTGTTATTTGATATGGTTAATGTATATCTGCCAGATGTTACACAAGCAGGTAGTTGGTATTTTCAAAGTATACTCTCATCTCTTCGCATGGGATTGGCTACACTAATTATAGTTTTCCCTATTTTTGTGTGGCTAACTAGAACTCTCAATAAGGATCTTGAGATTTCTCCAGAGAGAAGAGAGTCGATAATCAGAAAATGGCTTTTGTATTTTACTTTGTTTGTGGCGGCGTTATTTGTTATTGGTGACTTGGTCTCAGTATTGAGGAGTTTCTTGAACGGAGAATTAACGACTAGATTTCTAATTAAGTCAGTCATAATTCTAGCTATTGCTGGATCGGCATTTTCTTACTATCTGTCATATTTGCGTTGGCAGAATATCAGATGGGCCGGCATATTGAGCAAGATAATAATCGTAGCGATTATTGCTTCTATGGTCTTTGGATTCTATATCAGTGGATCTCCCTTAAAATCAAGAAACGAAAGAATGGATCAAACGCGTATCTCAGATCTTCAGAATATTCAACAGCAGATTGTAAATTATTGGCAATCTAAAACAAAGATTCCGACAATACTAAGCGAGCTAGATGATTCAATATCTGGTTTCATCGTTCCAGTAGACCCAGAGACTGGCATGGATTATGAATATAAGGTCGGAGCTGTTATGGCTGGATCAAGGGCAACATTTGAGCTTTGTGCTACTTTCAAGACCGCTAGTATCGTGAATACTTTTGCACCAGCACCAACACCTATCAAAATGGGATTGATTGATCCTTCTAGCGGTGCTGATAACTGGGATCACTCAAGTGGTAGATCTTGCTTCTCTAGGTCAATCGATCCTCAGCTTTATCCCCCAAGGGTCAAGTAGTAAAATTATAATTAGATAAATTATCACAGACGAGCGCTGAAGGCGCTCGTCTGTTTATATTGACAGCTACCAAGATATAATCTAGGATATATTATTCGTTCTTTGTCATGGAGGCCTAAGTGGGGACAGTCACTGTAGCCAAATCCAATATTTATTTAGTAATTGCGCCAAGCCAGTATATTCTAGCGGCGACATTTATGAGATTTCAGGAATATCATGAATCTCCTGAATTTAAGGGCCGGATTTTTACGGTTGAGGAATACATGGATTGGTATGCCAAAACTTATGGCAATTTTACATATTTTGAGGACTGGCATGGATTCAATATTCCAGCGCATGCATTTGATCCTTTCTTGAGTCAGAAGTTTAGTCCGCTTACTAAGAAAGAGCTGATTCTAATAGATAAACTACATGAAGCAAGCTTTGACCTATTAAACGGCTACGTGATCGGCCTTACTGATAGAGATGTTTATAGGGGATCAACATTAGAGCATGAATATGTCCATGGCCTTCTTGCTACGGATGAGCATTTTCGCAATGAGATGTCAGCAGTTATTGCACGATATCACTGGGCACCCATAGGCAAGATTCTGGAAGAGATGGGCTACGATAAGAGTGTTTGGCTCGATGAGGCTATTGCTTATTTCGTAACTGGTCTTACCAAGGAGTTTAAGCCTGTCGCTGATGAATATCGAGAGATGCGATTTATGCTTGGCCGAACTTTTAAGCATGTTTGTGGCTATTCTATCCTAGGGGCAAGATCAACGCAGTATATCTTAGACCGAGTCCATGTGATTAAGCTGTAAAATCTTTAATTCCAAGCGGCGCTTCGCGCCGCTCTTTGAATTGAAAAAATGACAAAAAAAGCGTAATATTAAGTTAATAATGGAAATCGCGAAAAACAAGGTTTTAATGGGAATTTATGCTGGAGCCGGTGGTGTAGATGCGCAAGACTGGGCCTCAATGCTTCTTAGAATGTACCAAAGATATGCTCAAAAAAAGAATTGGGCATTTGTTGTACTCTATGACTCTTTGGGCGAGCAGGGCGGTATTAAAACGGCATCTATCGAAATAACCGGTCCCGATATCTACGAAAAATTAAAACAAGAGAATGGCGTCCACCGTCTCGTTAGAATCTCTCCTTTCTCGTCAAAGCAGTTGAGGCACACATCCTTCGCATTAGTTGAGATAATGCCAGAAATACAATCGCAGGACGTTAAGCTAGAATCTAAGGATTTAAAAATAGATACATTTCGTTCTTCTGGTCCAGGTGGACAGAATGTTAATAAGCTTGAGACGGCCGTGCGCATCACTCATATCCCAACGGGTCTAGCCGTTGCCGTTCAATCCGAGAGATCACAGGCTCAAAATAGAGAAAAAGCCATGCAATTACTCTATGCCAAGTTACTCAAGAAAGTGGACGACAAGAAAGCTAAAGAAATATCTGATCTTAAAGCCGAGCCGGGCACAATAGAATGGGGAAGCCAGATTAGATCATACGTTTTGCATCCTTATCAGATGGTTAAGGATCATCGGACTGGCGCAAAGGTATCACAACCTGATAGAATACTAGATGGGGATCTTGATAAATTAATTCAATGATAAAACTTAAGCACATCTCTACTATTTATGATGATGATTTCATGGCTCTCAAGGATATTAATCTTGAGATCAAGCATGGCGAGTTTGTTTCTCTAGTTGGTCCTTCTGGCGCTGGCAAATCAACTCTCTTGAAAATCTTGACGAGAGAACTTATCGCTAACGAAGGAGAGGCGGTTATTGATGGGATCAATCTGGCTGAATTAGATAATGATGACATACCGTTCTTGCGACGGAAGATAGGTACCGTTTATCAAGATTTTAAACTTTTGTCAGCCAAGAATGCTTTCGAAAATGTTGCCTTCGCGATGGAGGTATGCGGAGCAAGCGATGAGGATATAAATAAAGACGTTCCCAAGCTACTAAGTATCGTCGGTTTATCAGATAAGTCTAATAATTTTCCTCATCAAATGTCAGGCGGAGAAAAGCAAAGACTAGCTATTGCTCGAGCTTTAATTCATAGGCCCAAGATGATATTAGCTGATGAGCCAACGGGAAATCTGGATATGGTTAATACTTATGATATTGTTAAGTTGTTGCTAAAGATTAATGAGCTAGGCACGACAATCATCCTAGCGACACATAATCGAGAAGTTGTTAATACAATCGGCAAACGTGTTATATCCATGGAAATGGGTAAAATTGTTCGTGATCAGATCGTACAAGGTAAATATATAATTTAATAATTATGAACTACAGAGATACCCTTGAGAAAATAATAGCGCATGGATGGACTAATTTTAAACGCAATAGCTATTTAAGCATTGGCACAACTGGTGTCATGACGCTGGTTTTGTTACTTTTTGCCGGACTAATGAGTTTGAATTTCATTTCGACAAAGATTGTCGAAAGCTTGCAGGATAAAGTTGATATATCAGTCTATTTCAAAACTGATTCCACCGAGGAAGAAGTTATGTTGATCAAGAAGGATTTGGAGAATAATTCTCTAGTGAAAAACGTTTCCTATATTTCTAAAGATAAGGCCCTCGAGGATTTTAAAAAGCTTCATGCCGGTGATCCCTTAATTCAAGAATCGCTTGCCGAATTATCTGAAAATCCTCTTCAGCCGGCACTCAATATTAAGGCCGTTGACCCTACAAAATTCGGCGATATCGTAACTTTTCTTGAGGGTAATAAATTTCGAAGTTTTATTGATAAAATAAATTATTATGAGAATGAGGCGGTTATTTCAAGAGTTCAGAGTATCACCAGCGGTGTCCGCAATTGGGGATTGATTATCAGTCTATTATTGGCCCTAGTGGCGGTTATGGTCACATTTAATACTATTCGTCTCACGATCTATAATCAAAGGAACGAGATTGAAATTATGCGTTTAGTCGGCGGTTCTAACTGGCATATTCGCGCGCCTTATTTAATCGAAGGCTCCCTTTATGGTATCTTAGCGGCAGTCGTTACATTGGTAATCTTCTATCCTGTGATTTTCCTGATTTCTCCCAAACTCAGTATTCTAATTCCGGGAATTTCACTCATGGGTTATTTCTTCAGTAATGCTATCCAATTTGTCTTATTGCTTCTGATCATCGGTATTCTTCTGGGTATGGCCTCTAGCGCCATCGCTATTAGGAGATTTTTAAAGATTTAATATATACATCTCGGGACCCTAAAAGCGCCTTCTAGGCGTTTTTAGGGTCCTCTGGTTGAAAAATAATGACAATTAAAATATACTCAGGCCAGCCATTTAACGAGGGGTTGTATGCCGAAATATACGTCGTTCCCAGACTTTCTTAATCAAAGACAATTAGATGACCAAGATGGCATAATTGGTTGTGGCAGGTTAGCTTTCTATAGATTAGTCCTGAGAGATTATTCAAGAGGCGAGCGAAATATTAAAGTTGTTGAGGGAATGCAGGAAATTCAAAGATTCTTGATAGTTATCACTCCTCGGAGTATTGTCAAGGCAAAAAAGAATATTATAGGACTTCTCAATGCCGGCGAGATAGCTCGGAGAGTCTGTCATATTAGAAGCTATGACATTAGACATGATTTTATCTATACAAAGGCTGATATTGAGAGGCTTGAGGAGTATAAAAGAAAGCACAAGGCAAGCCTAGTCACCATCTCAAAGATTTTAGGAGGTGTGGCCGTATCGCCACAGGAGATTAAGGCCGTGGAGGAATTTCTGGATAATCTCTATAAGGTTTTCTGGGATATGGTTATTGCTCTAAGATATCAAGTTAGATTAGACGATTAGGGAATAACTGATAATCAGGAACATCAACCGCGCTTCGCGCGGCTTTTTATTTGAGAACTTTAGTGCTAGAATGTGGCCAGTTATTTAACAAGGCATTATATGCTAGAGCATGGGTCCTTTCCAGAATCTCTGAGTTTTAGTTTACTATGTGATCAAGACGGATTGATCGGTAGTTTAGCAATTATTAGCTTCTTGGAGGCCCTAGAAAATCACTTAGAGGGTAGGGACGATCCCAAGGAAGAGCTTGAGCGAGTTTGGAGATTTTTAAGGATTATCACGCCCAAGAGCATCCTTCTACCACAGAATAATATCATAGAATGCCTTAATGCTAGCAGGATAACAATAGCGGTTTGCCACATATATGACCATAGGAGAGGATTCTCTTTGGCAGAAGATGATATTAAAAAGCTTGAGGCTCACAAATTAAGATGCCAAGTTACTTCAGCTACCATGGCTAAGATCGTAGAGGGTGGGGCTGCCTTGCCCAATGAGATCGAATATGTAGAGAACCTCCTTACTGATTTACATGCCGTCTTTTGGGGCATGGCCCTTGATCAGAGACACAAAGCTGGAGACGATGAATAGTTATTGGACACTCAGCCGCGCTTCGCGCGGCTTTTAATTGAAAACCTTCTATGATAGGATCTAGCCAGTTACTTAACAAGATGGTGATCAATGTACCAAGAACCCGTCACGTTTATT
>Ga0209518_1000963_pt1 | contig 34133 bp, 37 predicted proteins | sample RifGroB1_FD_183993 | JGI IMG/M metagenome (GOLD analysis project Ga0209518, IMG submission 183993) | Groundwater microbial communities from Rifle, Colorado, USA - Groundwater B1 (SPAdes) (version 2) | ecosystem: Environmental > Aquatic > Deep subsurface > Groundwater | place: Rifle, Colorado...
TTTTTTAAAAATAAAAAAATTGCAGAGATAATTAGATAAACAAATGAAAAAATCACAATTAGTAAAGGGATTAATCTAAAAGCAATCGAGCCAATCCGATTTATTACCTGTTCATCAAAACTTATTTTTGCAAGGAATATAGAAATTGAGATTAATAAAAGTAAAATAAAAATAATATTCAATATCTGCATTAATTTCATAAGATAAATAAGTGGAACTTGTTTTTAAAGTTTTTTAACTGCTTCAGAAATTCTTTGAGAATCTGCTATTAATTCTTCTACTCTCCTTAATTGTTCTTTAGAATGTTCTTCAAAGTATCTTGCAATTTCACTAGGATGTGTTAATAAAAAATCTTCATATGTTTTCAAACCATTGCACGGACAACCTAAAACAAAATTTCTTCCTGCCAATGTTCTAACTGAAATCGCTTCATAATTTTCATGACCAATAAATCTATTTGGATTTTTTCTTGTTCTTTCTCTTAAAGAATCTAATTCTCCTTCTTCCATAAATTCTGAACTTCCAGCATAATTTATTCTTCCACAACTACACTCTGCTTGAGGAGTTCCAATTCCAGAACCACAAAAAGTTTTCATAAAAAGATCGCTTGGTTCTCTATCTTCACTTAGCATTTATAAAAATATTTTTTAGAGTTTTAAAATATTGTTGTGATGAAAAGAAACCTAAGCGGTTTCTTTATCGATTTCCCTTCTTGTGCAGAAAAGCGATTTCTTAAAATGCCCCCAGTTGAAATCGCATAGAATTTTACAATTTCCTCTTCACAACTTTAGCGCCTTCAATTTCCCAGTATTCGCAATTTTCTCCCTCGACAAGTGAGTCAAAGACCTCTTGGTCTGGGCAAGCAAGGTCAAGTGTTTCAAAATTTTCAAGATTCATTACATTCACTACTTTATTTCCTTTTGATAAAACTTGTGCTTTCATTTTATTTACAACTGGAACTTCAAATCTGTCGTGACCAGGGGAAACAAAAACTTTTTTGTTTCCAGAAATCATCCCGATAACTTCCATTCTGCATTTTGCGTGTCCGTGTTTTCCTGTTTTTGAAATATCAACTTTTCTAACAGTGCAGGCCTCTCCGTCGACAATAATATTTGTTCCGACTTTTGCCTGTGTTGCATCAACAATTTTTAAAACCATAAATGAGATAAAAAAATTAAGTTTATAAATTTTTACTCTTGATTAGCAAAGTTTTTTAAGTGAGATAATTTGTAAATTATTAACGGGGATATGGGGTAGCCTGGTAGCCTTTCAGGTTTGGGTGAAGAACTCTTGAAAATATCTTGAGAACTTCCTGAATACCTGACGACCGCGGTTCAAATCCGCGTATCCCCATTTAATATTGAACGCAGTTAAATATTATTATGGATGTGGTGTTTGCGTAATTCAAATTCAATTTTTAATCAAATCCCGAAAGTTTACGCGAGGGCTATTGCCTCAAAACAAAAAGTGAGCGTGGGCTTGAGCAGTATCCCCATTGGATTTGAACAAGAGAAGCGGTTCAAATATTTCAAATGTAACGTCATTTGAAATTCCCAAAATTTTCTTTGAAAATTTTTAGGACCGCGTATCCCCATTAAAAAGAACCTAAGCGGTTCTCTCAAAATTTTTTATTTTGTTTCTTAAATTTTTGGGACATAGAAAATCCGCTGGAAGATTTTCTCTGTTTTTAGAAATCTCCCTTTTCTTTGCGGTTAAGCGATATTTTTTTATGCCTCCGTTCATATCGCATAGAATTAAATTTAAGCGGTTCCCACAAAATTTTTTAATTTTGTCTTGAAATTTTTAGAACCACGTATCCCATAAAATAAAAATCTAATTTGAAAAGAATTTCCCAACCCAAAATTTAAAAACCCATTTTACAAAGCTTAAATATAAAATGTCAACAAAATTAAAAAAAACAAAGTCAGCTGGAAGGTTTGGGGCGAGATATGGAAGATCTGTCAGGACAAGAATCGTCGCTGTTGAATCAAAACAAAAGAAAAAACAAAAATGTCCATACTGCAAAAAGTTAGGAGCAAAAAGAACTTCAAAAGGAATTTGGGAATGTTCAAAGTGCGGAAAAAAATTCGCATCAAATGCATATCATCTTGAATAAAATGGCAAACTATAAATGTTTCAAATGCGGGAAGAAAATAAAAAATAAAGAACTTGAAAAAAGATTTGTTTGCACAAATTGCGGAAGCAGAATCTTTTACAAACCAAGAGAAAAAGTAAAAGTTGTCAAGGCAGTTTAAAATGACAAAAGAAAATCAAGTTCAGGAAATAAATTTATTAGAACAAAATTTACAGCAATTGCTTTTGCAAAAACAAGCGTTCAATATGGAACTTTCAGAAACAGAAACTGCGTTAGAAGAAATAAAAAATTCTGGAGAAGAAGTTTTCAAAATCGTCGGACAATTAATGATCAAATCAGAAAAGAAAAAAATTGAAGAAGAACTTTTGCAAAAAATAAAACTGCTTCAACTTCGTTGCAATTCCCTAGACAAACAAGAAAAAATTTTCAGCGAAAAAGTAGAATCATTGAGAAAAGATATTTTAAAACAGACCAATTAAAATATATAAAACATCCCCGAAATCTTTATAAATCAACCACTTCTAATTTCCTTATGGTGCTTGACAGAATCAAAAGAGTGTTTTCATCTGGCGAAAATGACGTCGCTGATTATCTGGAAATAGATGTTGAATCAAAAGAAGAAAAAGAAAAAAAAGTTCAGGTTAGATTATTTGTTATGCGATCTTACGACGATGTGACAACGATTCTTGATTCTTTAAGAGAGGGTTATACTATCGCAGTGATTGACATAAAAACTCTGAGACAAAAAGATCCTATTGAATTAAAAAGAGCAATTTCAAAAATCAAAAAAACTGCAGAGGCACTTGAAGGAAGCATTGCATTATTTGGCGAGAACAATGTTATTGTTACTCCCTCTTTTGCACAGATTTCAAAACAAGTTCCAAAACCAACCGAAGATAGATCAAAATATGATTTTACAGATTTTTAATTCTTGAAAAAATTAATGAGAGATTAGGTGAAAAAATTTTGCAAAGCATCGTTGATAAAATCGTTAATTTCTGCAAAGCAGTTTGAATTAAAAATAGATTATAGTCAACTTCTTTGTAATCCACTTTGCATAAGATAAAAAAATCGCGACTAACTTTAATTCAGAATTTCAGAGATTAATATTATTTTCTTAAAATTTTCTGCCAAGCGATTAGCAAAAAAAATTTTCAAACAAGTGCGTGCCTTGAGTGCGCCAAAAATATGGCGACGAAGTCGCAAAATTCATTTGCTTCAAAATTATCCCGCTCCAAATTTTTCTACATAAAAATTTTTAATTGAAAGAAAATTTTTTCTAGTTTCTCGTCGAGAAAATCCTAAGCAAAATATCTGAATTGTAAATTTCTTGAAACAATTACATTAATACATTTCATCACAACAATTTTTATAAACATTAAAGTTATGATTTTTGTATGAGTAAAAGAAAACAAGTAGTTATCCCAGAAAAGGTAAAACAACGGGGGACTAATAGAGAAATAAATAGACCAGATTCAATAGTATTTGATTTTATGCCAATTCTAATCGGAAATGAATTTAGAACAAATGAGATATTAATGATGCAATTATTTCGCGATTCTCCAGCAACAAGTGGCCCAATGATGTTAATGAACACTGCTTATTCTTTACTTGGATCTAAATATCTTGATGATAATAATATAACGCCTGCATTAGAATGTTACAAATTTGCTTTATGTGAACGAACAGCATTAATTGGCTTTGTTTCATCTTTAAAACAAAATGTTTTATTAAATAAAGCTAAATTTTGAAAGTGAATTAGAAACCAGATTAATGCATGAAATTGCAAAAAGAAGCAAAACAGAAATAAATACAGAATTTTATGGGCCTTGGGTTGAAAAGCTCAGGGCATTACGTAAGTATGTATATTCACTAAACGGACCAGAATACAAAACAAGACAATATTTTGAAGCCCTTCTTGAATTAGGATCTTATGAATCAGCGAGGGATCTTGCCAAAGATTTAGGGGGCATGGATTTAGTTAAAAGAGTTGAATTGGCGAGACCTAAAGAAATATTAGATGTTAAATGGTTAAATAAATATGTTCAAAAGAATCATCCTGAGACTTCTCTCATGAATTATTAGATAAATCTGTTCGGGGAAATCATCCTGAGTCTTTTATCGTCTTTGCATGTGATTAATTTTTCCTAATAACAAAACCTCAAACTTATTTTTAATTTTTCTTTAGTTCGTCGAAAAGAAATTAATTTTTACATTGCACTTCTGCAAAGATCATATATTCCAACTCAGTTGATTTTAAATAAAGTTGGTGATTAGGTCAATTCTGCATTCTTCACAAACTCCCTCTTAAAAAATTTTCTTCAACTTTCTTTTAAATTATTTTACATAAAAATTTTTCTCGCAAAATTTTATAAACCCCTTATCACAAATTATTTTATGGAAATTACTCAATCAACAAAATCTTTTTTTGTAAAATGCCGACGGGTTTGGCAAGTTATGAAAAAACCGACGAGAAAAGAGTTTCAGCAGATCGCAAAAATTTCTTCAATCGGTATTTTAGTTCTCGGAGTTTTGGGTTTTGCAATTTCAATTTTTGTAAAATTTTTTAATTAGAAAAATTTATAAACCGCGATTTCACTCTAATATTATTCTTCTAAGATTTTATATCTTAGTTGGAACAAAATAAGAAAAATAAAATGATTTTCATAATAAAAGTAACGACAAACAAAGAAGAACGCGCAATTGAAATGATAGCTGAAAGAGTTCAGAAAAAAAATTTGAACACTTTTTCAGTTGCAGTTCCTGCTGGACTAAAGGGTTATATAATTTTAGAGTCAGAAGACAGAGAATCCGCAGAAGAGTCGGTTTTTAATCTACCTTATGTCAAAGGAATTTTGGGAAATACAATTAATTACGACGAGATAAAAAATATGATTGAGCCAACAGCGTCGGTGATTTCAATAAAAGAGGGGGATATTGTGGAAATGATCGGGCAAACTTTGAAAGGAGAAAAAGCAAAAGTTTTAAGAATAGACAAACAGAAAGAAGAAGTAGTTGTTGGATTATTGGGCGCCGCAGTTCAACTTCCAGTAACAGTAAAATTAGATAATGTAAAAGTTATCAGAAGAGATGAATATGAAAACACCGACGAGGAAATTGAAGAACAACATGAAATTCCAGACGAGCAAGGAGAAATTGTTCCTGGATTAGGAGATTATTAAAATGCAAATAAAACTTTTAGTTGAAGGCGGGGCAATGAAGCCAGGACCTGCGCTTAGTCAGCAACTCGGACCAATTGGAGTTAACGTCGGAAAAGTTATTACAAGAGTTAACGAAGTTACTCAAGGATTCAAGGGATTAAAGGTTCCTGTTGAACTTGAAGTTGATGTTTCTACAAAAGAGTTTGATATAAAAGTTTTCTCGCCTCCTGTTTCAGAATTATTAAAAAAAGAATTGGGCCTAGAAAAGGGCTCTGGAGAACAAGAAAAAATAAAAGTCGCGAATGCTTCAATTGAACAAATAATTTCTGTTTCAAAAACAAAATTTCCAAACTTGCTTTGCAAAAATTTAAAACTTGCAGTTAAGACTGTTGTCGGAACTTGCTCTTCTTTAGGAATTCTTGTTGAAAATAAAAATGCAAAAGAAGTTGAAGAAGATATTGAGTCAGGAAAATATGACAAAGAAATTCTTGAAGAGATTACAGAAACCCCGTCGGAGAAAAAAGAAAAATTAGCAAAATATTTTTCAGTGATTAAAGACGCTCAAGAAAAACAAAAAGCTGCTGAAGTCGCTGCAAAAGCAGTTGCAGAAGCTGAAAAAGAAGCGGCTGCAAAAGTTGCCGGAACAGAAACTGCAAAAACTGCAGAAGCAGTTGCAAAAACTACAGAAGTAGCAAAGCCAGTTGAAGTGAAGAAATAATTTTTGCGGTTGAGGGGAATAATTTTATGAAAAAATTTGGAGATAGGAATGGCGACGAAGTTACATTTATTAAAATGATTAATCTCTAAAATCCTTAATTAAAATCTACCGCGAGTTTTAAATCGTCATCAAGGTTCTTGCAAAATTATGAAAAATTCTTAAAATTGTTTGATTTGTTATTTTCTCTTTGGAGTTCGGCAAGTTGCAAAATTATTTAAAGAGAAATTCATCAAATTAAATTATATCCTGTAAGATAGAAATATTTATAAACCATAGTAACTGCGAAATTACAACAAAATGAAAAATAATTTATGTTTCACAATCGCAAGCGTTTTGACAATTGTATTTTTACTGAATGTAATTAGCGCAACAATCACAGTCGGAACAATTCCAGAATTATCTATGACTGGAAATTCTTTTAGTTTTAGTGTTACTTCAAATGAAATAGAAAATATTACAATCACCGCAGATCCAATTATTCAAGGAAGTCAGCAAATAACTTTTACATCAACAATAATTGAGATTACTGCTGAAAATGAAACAAAGACCGCAACAATAACTTATTCAGTTCCTTCAAATTTTGATTTTCAATTTGGAAAAAAATATTCTACAACAATGACTTTAACAGGAGGTGTTTCTGGAGTTGTTACAAAAACAATTTCTTTTGCAGTTAATGAGGACTATTGCGAAGAGTTAGATGAAGCAGACGGGGACTTGAGTGTGACAATTGAAGAAATAAATAATAACGGACTTGGAGAAGAAAACGAGTGGTTGCCTTTGGATGAAATTGAAGTTGAAGTTAATGTTGAAGCAGGCGACTATGATGTAAAAAATATTGAATTAGAATGGGGATTATATAATACTGCTACACAAAAATGGGTAATTGATGGAAACGAAAATGATTTTACATTAAAAGAAGGTAAAGATAAAACAATTGTAATTTCTTTTACATTAGACGAAAACATTGACGAGCTTGAGACCGGCTCATTTAAATTTTATGTTAGAGCATCTGGAAAAATTGACGCAAATAGCGGAGATGTTATTGATGGAAAAAAGACATGTGTCAGCACTTCTGATTCAATTGATATAATTATGGAAAGCGATTTTGTCGTCGTGAACGGACTTGAATTTTCAGAAAATATTTCATGCGGAGCTGACTTAGATATTCAAGCAGATGTGTGGAATATTGGAGACAACGACCAAGATTCTGTCTCAGTTTTAATTTCAAATTCTGATTTAAAAATTTCGCAAAAAATTGAAGTCGGAGATATTAACGCTCTTGACAGCGAACAATTATCTGCTGTTGTAAAAATTCCAGAAAACACAAAAGAAGGAATTTATTATTTGGAATTCAAGGTCTATGACGAGGACGGGGATCTTTATGAAAATGAATATGATGAAGACAAAGCAGTTTTCTTGTTTCCATTAACAATTCAAGGAAGTTGCAGTTCAGCATCTGATGTTGCGATTTCAGCGTCGCTGGTTTCAGGCGGAGAAGCAGGAAAAGAATTAATAATTAAGTCAGTAATTTCAAATTCTGGCTCTGCTTTACAAACCTACACACTTAATGTTAAGGGCTCAACAGCATGGGCAAGTTCAGTTGAATTAGACAAACCAACAATTGCTGTTACATCTGGACAGTCACAAGAAGTTTTAATTACATTTAAAGTAAATAAAGGAATTGAAGGAGACCAGTCATTCACACTTGAAGTTACTGACGGAACAAATGTTATTGCTTCACAACCAGTTTCAGTTTCAATTACAAAGTCAGGATTTGCATTCTTAAATTTAGGAAACAAGGGTTATCTTTGGATAATCGGAGCATTGAACATAGTTTTAGTTGTTGTAATAATTTTCGTTGCAATAAGAATTGCTAAGTCCTAAAAAATTAGAAAAATTTTTGGGAATTTAAAAACCCAAAAAAACAAATAAATAAAATGCACAATGTTTTGAAATAGTTAAAAATAAAAAAATTTTTTTATAAATAAAATGGAAAAGAAAAAGGTTAGATTGATGGGAAAAAAATAAAATGATGAATTTGGATAAATCTTTACAGAAAGGTACTCTTGTTGGAGCGGGAGGTGTTTGTGCGGGACTTCTCATTTCATCTGGCTTAATCTTTTTTAGTAATTATTGTCTAAAAAAATCTCTTCTTCAACCAAGTTACCCAAATCAAACAGAAATTTATTCAGTTGCTGGTGAAAGAGCAATGAGACAATTTGAAAGAGAAAAAACTCAAAGAGCATATGAAAAATCTCAAGCAAGTTATGAAGAAAGAAAAAGAAAATACGACGAAGAAATTGGACAACTTGAACAAGAATTTGAAAGAGGTACTCTTGATTATGAAGTAGAATTAAAAAGAATAGATGATGTGCTTAAAAGAGCAGAAGAATATAATCAAGCATTGAAAGATCTGACAGAAGAGATAAAAGAATTAAGAGGAGGGGGAAAAAAATAAAATGGCAATAGTAAGAGAATATCCTCAAATTGCAGGGTTAAATTTATGTATTTCTCGTGTGGAAAAGGGGTTTTGTTTTTATAGAAGCGTTTTAGCTGGATTTTATGGAAGTAGTGGGGCAGGAGGTTTTGTTACAGAAAGATGTGAAACTCTTGAAGAAGCAGAAAAAAAATTAGGGAGATATGTTCAAAAAGAATTAGATAAAATGGTAGGAAACTTAGAAAGACAATTAGCAAGAGTAAATGAAGTTAGATCTGGAGTTCAAGCAAAAGCAAGAGACAATCCAAATTGGTTAGCAAAATATAAAGAGGATTAATAAGATTTGTCGTCGGGAAAAGAGTTTTGTAGTGGGATGAATGTAATCAACTTTGCTCAATGATAAAAAAATCGCGACTAACTTTAATTCAGAATTTCAGAGATTATTTATCTTCCCAAAAGTTTTTCGTCGGTCTTTGACAAGAAAAGTTTTCAAATAAAGAAATTGCTTAAAATTTTCGCATCTCAATTACAGCGAGCTGCGGAGTATTGCGTAAATTTTTTGCTATGCAACCAGCAATTTCTGTCTTTCCAATTTGGCATCGTAGCAAGTTGCGGAGTATTAACCCAAATTGAAAATAAATGCGCGCTTGTGCGCGTAAAATCAATTTGCTCCAAAATCTTCTCGAGCCTGCGATCGCCTACGACGTGAAACTAAGAAATGCAATCGCAAACTCTCGCCTTCGTACAATTTTTTCGTAGAAAAATTATTAAGATAAAACGAATTTTTTAATTTAAGGTGCTCGATTTTATAATCATTATCTAACTTTTGCAAGTTATAATCATTAAAGGTTTCGTGAAGTAGAGATATTATCTCGCATTTAATTTTCTTGTAATTAATCCATTTTGCAATTTTCCGTCGAGGTTCAACCATCTTTCATTCTTATTTTCAAATTCTTTTCTCCTCAAAATTTATTAACCTAATTCTCTAATTATTTTTATGTCTGAGAAAAAATTTTACTCATCGTTAATTTTGCGTTATGCAACTTTAGTTTTAGTTGCAATTCCAAACCTTTATATTTTTTATTTTGTTTTCACACCGCTCACAACCTATCCTGTTAATTTTATTTTGAATTTGTTTGTCCCGACTTATTTAAGTCCTGGAGAAATTTTAATGGAAAGTGTTTTGATTCAATTAATCCCTGCCTGCATCGCGGGCTCTGCGTATTATCTTTTGCTGGTTTTGAATCTCACAACTCCGCAAATTAAAAAAAGGGGCTCTGCAATTTTGTTCTCTTTCTCGTCGCTGTTGATTCTAAATATTTTGAGAATTGTTGCGCTTAGTTTTCTTTTTTATTTTAATTCTGACTGGTTTAATTTCACGCACAAAATTTCTTGGTATTTTTTAAGTGTTTTTTTTGTAATGCTCATTTGGTTTTTTGAAGTTAAAATTTTCAAAATAAAATCTGTTCCTTTTTTTTCTGACTTGAAAAATTTGATTAAAAATATAAAAAATTAATTATTTTTTATTTTCACCAAAACCTCAACTAAAAATTTTTCTGTTACTTTCAAAATTTCGCAGTTGTTGACATAGAAATCAAAACATTTTTTATCTGTCTGTTGTATTCTTGTTTTATTTCCTTCTTGAATATTTATGTAAACATATCTTTCAAGAGAATCGCAACTGAGCGTTGAATTTTTCGCAATCTTTGTATTGAATAATCCGTCTAAAATTTGTCCCATATTTGCAATTGAAATTATTCCGTCGCCGTCGCAGTTAAATGAATTTGTCATATTTAAAATTACAATATCTGAACCCTGAATCCCCATTATCGCAGTTTCAACTTCTTCTAATCTTCGCGGATCATTTCTTAAATAAACATTGTAGATAAAATTAGTATTGTTTTTTACAATCGGAATCCCTGTATGATAAAAAATTCTCCCGCCTTGATCTTTTATTATATCAAATTTTATATTTTTGTATTCAAAACTTTTTAATGACTGGGAATAAAAAAAAATCCCAAAACCTAAGACAATTATTATTCCTATAATAACAAAAACCCAAATCAGGGTTTTATTTTCTTTTTTAATTTGATCTTTGCTTGGTTTTTTTTCTGGCTCAATTCCACAAGATTGAATTATTTTTTCTCTTCCGTCTTCTTCGATTTCAAAAGTTTCGCAGATTTTTTTCCCCTCTTTTTTTGGAACTTTCATAATAAATTTCTAATTTGTTTGCTTATAAATTTTATTGTAATTGAAGACAACCCGCAGTTTTCTTCAGAAATTTTATTTTATTGAAAAAACTTTGAATAAAAACTCGTCGGTTATTCTCAGCAAATCTTCTTTTTTACCCTCGACAAATACACATTTATTTTCTTGTCTTATTTCAGAATTTTCGCTTTCTTGAACAATTATAAAATTATTTTCGCAGTTCTTCGTCGGGAAATCCTGTTCGCAAGTTTTATTTTCAGGGCAGGCCTTTTGCATTCTTTGAACAAACTGACCAAGAGTTCTGTAAATTTCCAAGTCCACATTTGAATTATTTGAATAAAGATAAAGAGGAAGATTTTGATATTGATTTAACAAATTTATTTGGTTTGAAAAAATTGTCTCGTTGGGAAAGTTATTAAAATAAATTTCTTTTCCGTATAAATCTATTTTCCATATCCCGTTTGATTTTAAAAATTTGTAATTTTCATAATAAACCGCGTTGAGATTTGAAGTTTCTTCGTCAGAAGTTCCAAAAGAATATCCAAGAACACTAAACAGCATAACCAGAACAAGAAGACCCCCAATAATTATTTGGTTTCGTTTGTCTTTTTTTGATTTTTCTTCTTGAGAAATTATTTTTCGCATAATTAATTTTACAAAAAAGAGTTTAAATATTTTCTGTAATGAAATATAATTTATTTTTCAACAACCCTGATTCCGTAAACTTTTTTTCTTTCGAGAAATTCTTTTGTTTTGTAAATTTTTTTATCTCTCAACTTTGATTTTAATAAGCCGTAAATAATTCGTCTTTTATTTTTCCGTCTGCTTTGCAAACTTTAGATTTTCTTGCTAAACTTTCTTTTTTCGCCGCGAATTTTTTTAATAATTTTCCTAACGACTGATTTCCAGTAAATACTGACTCATTTAATCTTCTTAATTTTAAAAACACATTTTACCGACGACAAAAGTCACTCGATTAAAAAGCAATAGAAATTTGTTTTTGAAAACAACAAAATAAAAAATTTCCGTCGGAAAAACTAAAATTAGCAAAATTTGTAGTCCCAACTCATTTGTAGGGGATTATTAGGGGGTAATTAAAACAGTGTTTTCAAATGCCTCCGAGGACATTGCAGAAGAAACCTAAGGTTTTTTTGAAACTTCCTAAGTTTCTCTTTTTTTTAGCTCTTGCTAAAACCTAAAAAAAACAGGAAATTTTTTATCTTTTCAAGTCCAAAAAAATTAAGTGAGTTTTCACTAAGACTTGAAAATAAAAAAAAAGAAATAGAAAAATAAAGACAACCTTGCGGTTTTCTTATAGAGTTTTCCCTCTATTTGCGGTTAAGCGATATCTCTAAGTGCCTCTGGTGGATATCGCGGAAAAGATAACTTAGCAGTTTTTCCGGAAATTTTTTTAATTGGTTTGAAATTTCTGGAACCCAGAAAATTATTTGTAGAAATTTTCTGCGTCTTTAAAACTTTCGCGTTTATTTTCAGTTTTTAATTTTTTCTTCGACAAACTGAAACCAAAAAATCCAATGGATTTTTGGGCACAGAAAAAATTTTTATTTTTTCTGTGAGATAGAAATTGCTGGTTTGCGAAGAGATTGCAATTTCTTTATTTTTTACAGCTCCAGCCAAGGTAAAAAATAAAAAAAAACAGGAAATTTTTTATCTTTTCAAGTCCAAAAAAATTAATTGAGTTCTCACTAAGACTTGAAAATAAAAAAAAGAAAAAGAAAAAATAAAAAAAATTTCTACTCTACAACTAATGTAGCACTTGTTGATGATGTGCCTTTATACTTAGTTCCAGCGTCAGTGTTAACTACTTGGTGTGTTAAGTATGTTGCGCCTGCAACAGTGTCATCTACATTATAACCAGCAACAACAAGAGCGATTTTTCCAGTAGTGAATTTATCAGTTACTGATTGTATCAAGAATTGTCCTGATTCAACTCCAGTTGCGTCTGTGAATGCAGAGCCACATGCTCCAGCAGCGATTCCTAAAGCTTCAGCAGTAGCAGTATTAATACAGCTTCCACCAACTATGATCACGTTTTTACCTGACCAAGATGCTTTTTCAGAATCTTTGTATACAACATTACCAATAGTAGCACCACCAGTGCTTCCTGTTGAAACTGCAATCTCTCCAGAGCTGATATAAACCAATGGTTTAACAATCTCTTTTGGAATAGTTGCAACTATTTGAGCAGGAGCACTTGAACTATCTGTGCTCTCAATATAAACACCGTATCTTGTTCTAAATGTAGATACATCGCTATTTTCTGGATCAGTAATCCATGTAGCACCAGGATGTATAACCCCTGTTGTTATATCTGGATTTGATGCGCTTCCATTACCAAATGTTATTGTAATATCAGATGTTTCAGGCAAGGTAAGATCATCTCCGTCTCTTGCAGTATCATCAATACTTACATTAATTATCCATGTTGCATTTATTGGCCCAAAAATTGAAGCCGCAGCAGTACTTATAGCAAATTCTTCTAATGACCAGTTAGTATCTGTGATATTTATCAAAGCATTATACTTTGTTCTCAAATATTGACTTCTTGTAATATTTGAGTTTGCACTTCCTGCATCACTATCACCAAAGTCTGTGCTTGTCAAGGATAAATCACAATCACTTGCATGACATGAAGAAGCATTTGTGAAAGTAAAACTTGTTCCACCAATTTTTAGTGTAGCTAAAGTTGATACTCCTGTAATGCTTGTAGCCATATCAATTTCTTGTGTGCCTACTCCAACAATATCTAATGTTAATTTTGGATTAGTGTTTGTAACTTTATCAGCTGATTTATACTGAACAACATATGTTCTTGCATTGTTTGAAGCTGTAACTGGATCTGCTGTGTTTAAGATGAAGTAATCTTTTTTAGTAATGTTCTGTCTTCCAGGAGCCATTACAAATCTACTATCTGCATCTTTACCCGGATAAAGTCCGGTAGCATTTCCTGCAATTAAAGGCAATGTGATTTCATCACCATTATAATTCAAGAAACTTATCTCATACTTTTCATCAGAATTTGTAGAAGATATCTTTAATTCCTCAGTATCTACTGATTCATATCCTTTAAATTCAATATCCCAATTTTGACTTACTAAAACTCCAGGTTTAGCAAGATCAGTTGCAGTACTAAGTTTTCCATTTACAGGAACAAATAAATCATCTTCTGCAGTCATGTTAATAGATATTTCAGTAATTGAAATATCATCTGTATTTGTGTATGTCATAGTAACAGCTGCGTCGCTGATTGATTCCCCATTAACTTCCATGCTTGAACCATTCTTAAGTATTATTTTGTCTGCACCTACCCAGAATGTTGCTTGGTGTAAACCACCAGAGAAAGATTCATAGTCAATATCTGTTACAGCGATATAATCGTTTGTATCAGTAATTGGTTCTATTTCTCCAACTCCCATTTTGTCAATAGTTTTTCCATCAATAGTAAATCTAACTTCATTTGATCCTATAACTGCAGCACTTACTTTATATGGCCCAACAGTTAATTCTTCTCCACTAGCAATTGTTGCTGAATAAGCTCCACTCATTAGTGTAAGAGAAAGTTGGTTTGATGAAGAGTTTACTGCACTAGTAATAGTGTATGTTTTTCCAAGCATTGAAATTGTTTCATCTTCAACGTCATCTAAGAGATTAGATGCAACATCTGTGTCTAAACTATTTGTAAAGTCAATTACATATCTTGCAATTACTTTACCGCTTTCAATTAGGAAAAAATCACCAACATTATCATCATCATCTTCGGTATAATTTACCATTGATGAAGTAGTATCTTCAAAATATAAGTACTGTTTATATGTTGCAGTTCCTTTTGAGTTAATTATTGTTCCGTCTGTTAAAATTGAAAGTTCGTCTTTTCCAATATAGTTTTCTATATCTTTAATACTTTCTCCCATTTCTAAGGCATCGGAGCCAGTTATAACTTGCCAGGCATCTCCAACAACTGATGAACCAGAATCGCTTGTTCCTCCTCTTGAAGTTAAGTCAAAGTTAATATTATAAGCTTGGACTGAATCAAGAGAATCTGCTCCAGCGCCATAAACAACCGCAACATCTCCACTTATGAATGGATTTGGGTAGTTTGTAGCAACTGCAGCTCCAGCACTGATTCCAACAATCAAAGCACTTGTACCAATAGCCGCTATTTTTTTTAATAATTGTTTCATTTTTTAACCTCCTTTCAACTCTATGTATCGTTGTCAAAGACAACTTCATCCAACACATAATCCATAGGGAAACCATATGCTGAAATGAATATGCTCTTTCTACGCCCTATGTAGACCGCTTTCGCGTAATATGAAGAATAGAATTTCTTTAAAAAGGTTATTGTAGATTTTTTCTGTTTTTGGTTAAACTACCTGTAAAATTGGAGTTTTATTTATAAAAGTTGCGTTACTATTGGATAATTAATATATAGTTTAAGTAGTCATTTCAACCAAAATGTTTATTAATCAGATAATCCATAAAAATATAGGTTAAAATAAAGAATATAACTTCAAAATATATATGGTATATATCTATTCAAGAAAGGAAGATATCATTATCGTCGGTGAAATATGACAAAAGAAAGAATAAAAATTAGGGAAATAACTTTGCGAGAATCAAAAGGAACTTTTTCTTTATTTAAGAAAAAAGGAATTTCTAAAAAGGACTATGACTTTTCAGGAATTTTCGCATTAAGACAGCTTCTTAGCAATGAAAGGGCTAGGATTTTAGATGTCATAAAAATTCAAAATCCTCTTTCAATTTATGATTTAGCAAAAAAATTAGGCAGAACTTTTAAGTCAGTAAGTTCAGATATTAATATTTTGAAAAGATTTGGATTAGTTGAATTAATTGAGCAAAAACACAAAAACCGAATTCGCCATAAACCGCAATTGATAACTGATACATTAACGATTCATTTGAAAATTTAAAGATTTAAAATTTTTCTAAGAGAACTTTGCAAAAATAGGTTTTTGAAATTCAATTTTAATTTATGCAAAAAATAATTAACTTTGTCGTCGGAAATTTCTTATAAAGTTTGCAAAAATATTTTTGCGACAGAAAAATGTGAATTATTCAAACTTCTCTAAAATTAAAGATTTAAGGGGTTAATTTTTCTTAAAACAAATGCGTGCTTGCGCGCGTAATTCTTTTCTCAAACCCTTTCAATAGAATTTATAAACTTCTTTGTTTAAGTTAATTTATTATGAAAAAAGTTGTGATTGTTTTTTTAATTTTAGTTTTATCTTTTTCATTTGTTTCTGCTGTTTGGTGGAATCCAGCTACATGGTTTAAGAAAAATGTTTTGAAGAGTCCGTTAGCAGATTGTCCTATTTATCTTGCAGGAGATGGGCAGAGATGCGACCCAAATAATTTTCCTAATTATTGTATTCTTTATAACGGAGACAATGATCATAGTTGTGGAAATATTGTTAATCCTAAAAGCTATTATTTTTATTCTTGTCCGCTTGGAACATTTAGACCAGAGTCAAATAGTTATTGCAAGGTTGCTTCTGATTCTGGTTGGGATGATTGCGACAATGATGGTTATGTTAAAAATGATATTGGCTCGTCAGCGTTGTTAAGTGGTTGTCCGCCTGATAAAGATTGCGATGATAAAAATCCTTTAATTTGGAAATCTCTTGAAGGATATCCTGACAACGACGGGGATGGCTGGACTGCTTCAAATTTACCGACGACATTTTGCACAGATGGAAATCTTCCTGCTGGATGGATTGCAAGCCATTCAAATCCTTTGGATTGCAATGATAATAATCCATTAATTTTCCCAGGGGCTTCTGAAATTTGCGATGATAATTTAGATAATGACTGTGATTTTTTAGCAGATTGCTCAGACACTTCATGTCAGGGTTCTGCCCCAGATGTTCCAGGGTCTATTTGTGGAAATGCGGGAGGAGAGATAAAAAAATGTTGCGGGCAATCTTGTTCTTTACTTTTTACATATTATCCTGATTCAGACGGAGATGGGTTTGGAGATTCAAGTGACCCATTAATTACTTGCAGTCAAACTCCTCCTCCAGGATATTCAAATAATAATTTAGATTGCGACGACGGAAATCAAAATATTTTTCCTGGTTCAAATGTATGCGGAGGAAATTCTTGCGAAAAATGCGATTTGTCTGGAAATTTTGTTTTTGAAATTTCTTGCAACGAACCAAATAAAGATGCGGACTGCAAAAAATGCGACGTTGTTTCTGGAATTGCCGACGACAATTCAGATTCTTCAATAGGTCCTTGCGATAAATGTATTTCAGGAACTAGAATTTATGACGCGTTAATAAATCCTGCTAATGACGGGGACTGCAAAAAATGCGCCCCAGGCAATACCCCCTCTGAAATATCTAAACTTATTGGGGACTTAACAGATAATTTTTTAGATCCTGATTGTCAAAAATGTGTTTTAGGAACTACTGGCGGAGAGGTCTTAGATTCAAACTCAGACCCTGTTGCAGATGATTGTTGGACATGCAGTGAAGGAGCAAAAGTTGTTAATGAAAATGATTTTCCAATTAACGACGGGGACTGCAAAAAATGCGATCCTGTAACCTTTGCCACAATAAATGATGATACAGATAAACCCAACCCTTGGAAATATTTTACTGAATATGCTTATCAATGGCTTCAAAGTGCTCCAAGAGAATGCGTTGAGTGTCTTAACCAATTACCAAACTTTGATGCGAGTTTAAATCCTCCAAATGACGGGGACTGCAAAAGATGTGACGCGCCCAGTTTAATGATGCTTGATGATGGGGGGGATTCTTCATTAATTGGAACTTGCAAAAAATGCAAATTGTCAAAACCAATTGATATTCAAGACGGGGGAGGATGCAACGCCCTAACTTCTCCAAGCATGTGTTGCGGGGGTTCTTGTCAGATTTATTCTTCAAATTCTCAACAACAAAGATCTATGTGTTGCGGGGGAAATCATTATACTTTTTTTAGTTTAATCGAGAAAAGGAGGAATACTTGTTGCAATGGTAATGTTTTATCATTAAGATCTCCAAATTCTTGCGGAAGTTGCGATAAAAAATGTTCTGGTTCAACGCCCTATTGTCATATGAAACCCGGGTTTTTTGAAGATTGTTATAAATGCGCAGAATGTTTAACTACTGCAAATTGTCCGTCTGGAAAAACATGTATTATGGGGGTAAAAAAATGCATAAGTTTGTATCCCCCTTCTATTAGCGGGATATATACCTCAATAATTAATGCGTCTTCTGCGACAAATGCAGTTAATATTCTTAAATCTCAATTGGGTTATTCAAGCAATGTTATTTGTTCAGGTGGCGGAGTTGAAAAAGTTACTGTGAGTATAATTAGCATTGTTATAAGCCCAATTCTTCCACCTGGTTCAGGATTTTTATTTACAATTACATATAATATAGTTACTTCTATAGTCCCTGGAAGCGGGGGAAGCCCATAATGAATCCTAAAAAAAATCCGCGACATTTATATAATGGTTTAGTTGCACGCGTATTTTTTTGGGAATCCAAAAACCCCAAAACAAAATGGCAGGGTTTTTTTATAATTAAATTTTTTATTTTTGTTCTTATGGGGGTTTTTTTATTGCAGTTAGTTTCTCCACTAAGTATTGGAGAATTTTTTCAAGATTTAAAAAATAGTCCGGAGAATTATTATGTTCTTTGCGATTCTGAAAATTTAGAAATAATTTCTAAAGCAAAATCTTTTGCAGATTATTTTGAAATTGGTTTTTCCAATGAGATGCTTGAAAATAAAAATCCTCTTGCGATTGTAATTCCGCCTTCATTTATGGGATATTTTTATTATTTTGAAAACCAATTTTCTTATGTGGAATCCAAACAAACACCGGAAATTAATTTGCTGGTTTTGTATTTTTCTAATTCTTCAAATGAAAAAGTTTTAAATGAAATGAATTTTATTTTTTCTTTTTTGAAAAGTCATCAAGATAGCGAGGAGAATTATTTTATTTTTAATGAAGACGGAAAAATTCTTTTAGAAACTTTTAATTGTCAAGGATTTATTAACACTTCAATTTTTGAAAAAAATATTTTTAATCATTCAGGAGTTGCTTTTGAAGACCAATGTCTTGACGAAAAAACTTTGCTGAAAATGGAATGCGTCAGTGAATTAAAATTTAATTCTGTTGTTTGTGAAAAGAGTTGCAATCTCGGAAAGTGCGTTGATTCAGAAGTGTCTATTTTTTCTTTGGTGAAAAGATGGACACTTGGAAAAAATGTTTCTTTTAAAAGAATTTTTGAATTATTTAAATTAAACTTTGGTTTGTTTGTTGCAGAATGAAAATTAATTTTAGCAAAGGACTGGCGTTTTCATTTATTTTTGTTTTATTATTTATTCAGATTTATTTTATTTTTAAGCCATCTGAAATAAGTTTTAGTCCTGAACAAGAATTTTCTATTCGCAGAATTCTTCCAGAGAATTATGAAAAAGGGGTTCCATTTGAAGTTGTTCTTGAAATAACTGCTGATGAAAATTTTTCATTTAATGAGTTCAAATTTTTTTTATCAGATGTTGCAGAAAATTCTGAAGTTATTCCTTTTCAAGAGGACAAAAATGCAAGCGCGAATAATGATTTGATTTTTTGGAGAGAACTTTTTCCTGGAATTTATTCTCTTGTTTATTCTGTTGTAAGTTATGAAAATAAAATTAATTTTAATGGAAGATGGGAATTTGATTTAAATTATTCTGAAACAGGAAATTCTGTTTATTCTGGATTTGTCGTCGGAGATTCTGAAATTTTTGCAATTGCTGAAGAAATTTCTCAAGAAATTTCTGGAGGAGGGGGTTCTGGCAGAGGGGGGGGCGGAACTTCAAGAAAAGAAAATAATATTTCTAAGTCATTCAATCAATCAATTGCTGAAGAAAAAAATATTTATGAAGTTGATTCTGGATCTTCAGATGAAAATTTTATTCAAAAAGAGATTATACAAAAAAATCTTTTACGGATTTATATTTTAATTTCTTTGATAATTTTTGTTGGGGCGATTATTTTCTATTTTATTTTTAGAAAGAGATTTTTTGAAAAAGTTTAAAAGTAAGTAAATCCTATATTTTTATGAAGAAAAAGAGGGAGAAGAAAGAAAATAAAACATTTAATTATAAAATTTTAATTTGGGTTTTAATTATTTTTGTTTTGATTTTTGTTGGAATGGTTATCTTGTTCGGAAGATCTTTTCTTTTTAATCCAGGGGATAGCGTGACGCGTTCGTTTAATGATTCTGAAATTCACGTCGGAGAAATGGTTAATGTGACCTTGAGAATAATTTCAAATTCGCAAGGATCATCAAGAAGATATATCATAAATGAATGGACGACAAATTATTCTAAGGTCGTTCTTGTTCCTTGTTCTGATGGGGTGTTTACAAATAATGTTCTTACATGGATTGATGCTTTAGATGAAGTAACTATTGACTTATGTTATACAATTAAATTTTTAGAGTCAGGAAGTTTCTCTGGGTTTTTTGATGGAAATTTTATTTTCCAAGATCTTACTTCTGGAGAAATATTAAGGGAACAGATTTCCGGACCAAATTCAATTAATGTTTTTGATTATGATGAAATCTGCGATGGATTTGATAATGACAATGATCAAGAAATTGATGAAGAAAATATTTGTTCTGCAAATTTTTATTGCGATAATGATACTGATACTTATTTTGATAAAAATGTCGACGGCAACTGCAATTTATTTAATTGTGTTCCCACAAATTGCAGAAATGCAATCGGAAATGATTGCAATGATTCTAATTTTACAATTAATCCCTCTAAAACTGAAATCTGCGATAACATAGATAATGATTGCGATAATTTAATGGACGAAGGAAGTTTGTGTTCTGGAAGTTTAGTTTGTCAAGATGGAGCATGTGTTCAGCCAGGTTGCAATTCAGTTTGGGTTCAGCATAATGAGTCCTGTATTATAAATGACACGCGAGTTGTTTGGTATGAAGATACAAATTGCAGTTTGAAAAAAGCAAATGAGACATATGATTGCGATTTTAATTCAAATGGGATTATTGGAAATATTTCTGATGTCAGAACTTTAAGAATTGATAGTTTGAAAATATATATTGACGGAAGAAAATTCAACTGGTCAAAAGATTATGCTGACGATGAATATGAAGTTGAATTTATGGATGAAGATGAAAATATAATCTTATCTTTTGATTATGACTTTGAAGATGATCCTGCCTTGAATTTGAAAAATATTTATTTGGAAAAACAGCGTTCAAGTTCTGACTTTGGTTATTTAATCGTCGACGGATTAACAGATATCAATAAAACTTTTTTAGTTGAAAAAGTTGAGTCAGATAGCGAATATGTTTGTGTAAAAGATAAAGAAATTTTAGATATGGGTGATTTTAGCGATAAATGCACTGGTTCAAAAGAATATTGGGTGAAATGTCCTGGAAATAATAGCAAATTTAAATGTATTGTTGCAGGTTCTTTTTTTTCTGTTTCAGGTTTAAAAAATTCTGCAATTAAAGAATTAATTAATTTTATTCAGATAACAAATTCTAATGACAATGACGACGATACTGCATCTTGTTCTCAACGCTGGAATTGTGTTTGGTCAAATTGCAATAACAATATTCAAACTTATGACTGCGTTGATTTAAACAATTGCAACAATCTAACTGGGATGCCTTCGCAATCTCCGAGAGCATGTTCTTCGCAAACAACAACTACCACAACAACCACAAATGCAAGCGGTGAAACTGGAAAAACTCCAACTGAAAAAGGAAAAATAATTTTTTATGTTTTAATTTCGGTTATAATTTTAATTTTCTTAATTGTTTTAATTATTTTCTTTGTTGAATATACTAAAAAGAAAAACCAAATTTCTGTTCCTGTGAGATATGGTTAAATTGTTAAGGGGAAAATAATTTGGAAATTCTGTAACAGAATATTTGGAAAAATTATAAATCTGATAGAAAAGGGGAAAATAAAAAATATTTTTATGAGTTTGAAAAAAATATAAACTCAGTTAAATTAAGCGATGTAAAAGAGATCGCGAAAATGCAATAAATAATTTTAGTTTTTTTGTTCTGGTGCCTGAATGATTTTAGTAATTCCTTTTAAGTGGTTAAAAAGAAAAGTTTAAATACTATTATTTCTTTTATTTATTATGAAAAATTTAGAAACTCTTTTTAATAGAAAAACTTTTTTAGCTGTAGCAGGAGCAGTTCTTTTATCTGGATGCACAAGCTATCAAACTCCTAAACAAGTTCCTGTTTGGATTAAATCTTCTCAAGGAAAAGTTGTTGAAATTCATTATGAATTACAAAAACCATTAAGTTTCCGAGAGATTCTTGATGGAGCTTTAACTTCTTGCTTAATTACTCCAACTATTATTTATTTGGCGAGGTAATTTTTCAAACTTATTTTTAATTCAAATGAAATTGTTTTGAGAAATTTTCAATGTAAAGAAAAATTTTTGCTCTGGGTTCTCGCAGTTTAATTATTGGATTTTATTTTTTTAGATTATCTTTTTGCAATAATTGAAAATTATTTTTTCTTGTTTTGACGACGACAATTTGTGTTTATTAAACTACTTTTGAAAAAGATATTTTTTAATATGCTATTTTTTGATATAGTATTTTCTTTCCCCTATTTATTTATAAACTTCAGCTATTTTGTTGTAAAATGAAAAAAGAATTGGTGATTTTGTCTCTCTCTCTCTTAATGCTTGGATTAGTCAGTGCAAATGAAGTTGTGTTTGATGAGAAAAATATTTCAGGGGATGTTTTTTTAAACAATAATTCAATACCCTTTGACTATTATTCATTTATAACTTTTGATTTAAATAATTATTTTAATGATAATTCAATTGACTTATATTCTATTAAATCCAATTTATCTTTAGCAGTTATTGGGGGGGTTTTAGCTCCAAACATGAAAATTGGATTAATACAAAATCAAAGTATAAATCTATCCAGTGACTTTGTTTCTTTAATTTTTAATCAACCAATAAGTTTAGAAATAAATTATCAATGGACATCTCCTACACCAACTTTTAGATATGAAATACCAATAAATAACCTAATTAAAAAAGCAATTACAGAAGGAAATAGATATGTTACTATAAGATTGAATGATATTAATTCAAATATAATTCCAGATACAAAATATGATTCTGGAACATTAATAATTGGAAGCAATGCTAATTCATTAACATTTGGTTCAAGCACAGAAAATTCTATAAGCGATTATAAACCAAAATTAAAAATTTATTACGAATTAATTAATAATTCAAACATCCCGGTTCAGCCAAATGAATTTCGGTGGTTGCCTCAATTAAATTCAACTATTCAATTAGATACTTCTGGTTTAGAAAGAACTTATTTATTTTGCACTTGGAAAATAGATAATCAAGGAGGAAACATCCCATTTAGAATTAATGGAACTCTTTGTCCGCCTGAAAGACAGAATTTTACTTTTCTCAACGACGAAAAATATTTTGTTAGTATAGATTTTTCTAATATTTCGTATAATACTAACACTATGGCTTGGGAAGTTTTAAATGTAAACAATTCTGTTAATTTAACACAAAATTATAAGATGAATTTACCCGAGCCGTCGGAAAGTTTATTCATTTCAATTATTGATACTATTAAGGGCTGGATAAATTCTATATTGTGTTTCTTGTTTGGAGTTTGTTGATTTTTTAAAACACCGACGAAAAATTAGCAAAACTTTTAAACTTCTCTTCAATTTATTTTTATGGTTTTTATTGTAAAAGTTCCAGGAGTGAATAACTCTGAAAGTGACTTGGGTTGCGCAAAAGCAGGAAATGAAATTCTGAAATATTTGAAAAAAATTTCTGTGAACGAGCAGAAAAAACCAATTAATTTTGAACTTTTGGATTTGGAAGAAATTCATCTTGATAATTCTGATTTAGAATTGACAAATAAATTAATTTATGAAAATGCTTTGAAAATTTTTGAAACAAAACTAAAAACCATTTTTTTAGGCGGAGACCATTCTATTTCTTATTCTTTAACAAAGGTCTTTTTAGAATATTGCTCTCAACAGAAAAAAATTCCTTGTTTGATTGTTTTTGATTCTTGTCCTAATTGTAAATCTAAAAGAAAAAATTTTTCAACAAACGAAGAATGGCTTGGAGAAATTATAAAACAGAGTTTCCCGACGGAGAATATTATTCTTGTTGGAATAAGAAATTATAGTTTAGAAGAATTAAAATTTTTATCTGAGAAAAAAATAAAACAAATAAATATTAATTCAATTGAAGAAGATATTGACAATATCGCAGACACTTTGATGGAATTTTGCAATGGAAAAGAGACATATGTTTCTCTGGACTTAAGTGTTGCAGATGAAATTTTTGCTCCGTCTTGTTTTTTTTCAGATTCTGGGGGAATGACAAGCAGACAACTAATTTATATTTTTCAAAGATTGAGTAAAATTAAAACTTTGAGGGCAATGGATATTGTTGAAATAAATTCTGAAAAAGATAAGAAGTTTAATGATATCACTTTGAAATTAGGGGCAAAAATTTTGAGCGAGGTTTTATGAAAATGAAGACAACCTGCGGTTTTCTCTCAACGTTTTCCCTTTTCTGTTCCTGAAGAGATTATTTCTTCTGATGAACTAATTGCTTCTTCTGAAAATGATTCTCCTTCTGGAGAAACAGTTAATTGCACAAATGACTGCAATTCTTCTGGACAAAAATCCTGCAATGGAAATTATATAAAAACTTGCGGAAACTTTGATTCAGATTCTTGTTTAGAATGGAACTCTACAACTTATTGTTCAAATGGGTGCTTAAATGGAATTTGTTTAAATCAAACAATACCAACCTGCACAGATTCCGACGGAGGAAAAAATTATCTTATTCAAGGAATCTGCAACGATTCACTTGGAATTCATGAGGACGAATGTGTTAATGGTTCAGTTCAAGATTGGAGTTGTGTAAATAATTTGTGCAGTGTTTCTACACTTAGCAGTTGTTCAGCGCAATATGGTTTAGCATATTCTTGTAAAGAGGGAGCATGTGTAAATAAAACCACTCAAACAAATACAACAATTAATGAAAGCGTAACAAACGATTCAATTTCTTCAAGTGGAGGAGGGGGAGGGGGAGGCGGAAGTTCTGGAATAAGAAAAAATACTCCTAACTCTCCAAAAAAAATTAGTATTTCTTCAGAAGACAAATCTAAAATTATCAGTGAAAACAATGAGGTTTCATCGCAGATTCCAATTAGTGAATCAGAAGAAAAAGTTTATGCAACTCATAGCAATGGCGAACAAGTTGAAATAAAAATCACTCCTGAAGAAGCAATTCAATCTACAAATAATCTTGTTGGGGAAAATACAATTGAAGGGGTTAATGTAATTGAATCAGAGGAGAAAGTTCTTTACGAAATTGAATCTGTAAAAGAAGGTAAATTTTTATTTATCTTTAATGTTGATGCAAAAATTTTAACTTATGTTGATGTTGAAAATGGAGAAGTGATTTCAATTGACAAACCTTGGTGGTCTTTTCTTGCTAGATTAAAATAATTATTTTTAATCTTCAATAATTTTTTTAAATCCTTGTGATTTTTTTCCAAGAATTTTTTCCAATTCTTCGTCGCTGGAATTAAAAATATTTTTTAGTGTTTTGAATTCTTCAATAAGTTTTTTTGAAGTTGTTGGACCAATTCCTGGAAAACCTTCCAAGATAAATCTTTTTTGTTCTTCTGAATTTAAAGATTTCTTTTTTACATTTAAAGAAAGTTCAGAACTTGTTTTTTTATTTGCAATTATCCTAATGAATTTTGCAGTGTCTTTATAGTCCTTTGTAAACAAGATAGGGATTTTGTATCTTAATAAAATTGAAAGCAAAAAACCCCTTACTGAATTTGGATTCATTTTTGTTTCTTCATCAGAATAAATTTCCTGTTCGTCAATTCCTTCTATAATCAATAATCTATTTTCATATTGCTTAATTTCTTCAAGTTGTCTGAGCAACCTTCTGTTTAACATTGATGAAATAAAGTCAGAAACAGTTTTTCTTTCAATTGCAATTCCTCCGACGATAAAATCCCCTATTTTTAATTCTTTGAATTCTGTTTCAATATTTAATTTTGAAAGTTCTGACGGAACAAGAGAATTTTTCTCGCGATAGTCAGCAATAATTTTTATTTTCTCTTCTTCTTTTTTTATTTGGGTTTTTGATTTTGAAAAAATATCTGAAATTGGTTTGATGTGGATTGTTTTCATATTAATTTTTTCTGCAAATCTTTTATTTCTTTTTTTTGTTCTTCGGTTTTTTTAAAATTTTCCTTTAATTCTTGTTCTTCGGTTTTCTTAACAACCTTATTTTCTTTTTGATTTAATTTTTCATTTATTGAATGAATTATTTTTTCCATCTTTTTCTCGCGCGAACGAGAAACATAATAAAAAGTTTCGTCTCTTGTGTTTTTTGTTATTAACATAATTAATTTTCCTTTCATTAATCTTGCAGTTCTTCCCCGACGCTGAATGCTCCTGATTGCAGACGGAATTGGTTCGTAAAAAATTACTGCATTGACTTCTGGGATGTCCAGGCCTTCTTCTGCGATTGAAGTCGCAACAAGAACATTTATTTTCCCTTCTGAAAATTCTTCAATAATTTTTCTTTGTTGTTTTTGATTTAGACCTGTTGTAGTATCTTCGCCTTTATTATTTGTGCTTGTTTTTTTTGCTTGTCCTACAAAGACCTTAGAATTTATTTCTGGAATTTTATTTAGTCCTTTTGAAATTATCGTAGCTGTTTCTCTAAATTGCGTAAAAATAATTATCTTTAATTTCGGATTTTCTTTTTTTTCGTTCTGAACTATTTCCTGCAGTTTTTTTAATTTTGGATGTTCTTGATTTTTTGAAAGCAGTTCATTTGTCCTAATGTAAACAAAATTAAATTCTGGTTTGCTGACTAATTTTACAACTCCTTTGCTTTGTTTTTTTGAGGCCTGTTCAAAAATTTTTTTTAAATAACTATTGAATGAATCAAGTGTTTGGGTCTCCAGCAATTCTAATCCGTGCTGAATTTTTATTGCTTGTGCACATGAACTCATTGCAAGCATATAATTAAAATTTTTGTTTTGTCCTGCCAAACTCATAGACATTTTTTTTTGCAATTTTAATAATTCGGTTTTTGTTGCTGGCGTGAACAAAACTCTCCGAGTTCTTAATTCTTCAACATAATTTTCAAAAAGTTTTTTTAAGACCTGTCTTATTTCTTCAAACTCCGACGGGAATTCTACTTTTATTTTTTCAATTTCCAATTCTTGCAAATATTGTTTTACATCTTCGCTTTCGCGAGTTCGTATCTCAACATGTTCTATTGAAAGATTTTTGCAGATTTCTAAAATTTTATTTGTCTCGCTTCCAGGCGAAGCTGTTAGTCCAAGTATTCTCGGATTTTGCGATTGCAAAATATATTCTCTTGCGACAAAATTATAATCATAATTTTTAATGCACCTGTGGGCTTCATCTTCAACAAGAAGACAAACTTCTTTTAGATCATATAAATTTTTTTTTAAATCATTTGCGATGCATTGCGGGGTTGAAAAAATTATATCTGCGTTTTGCCAAATTTTTTTTCTCTTTTCCGATTCAACTTTTCCTGTAAATAAATCCATCTCAGCAAAAAGTTCTGGCAAGTTTTTTTTAAAATAAATCAAGTGTTGTTCTGCAAGGGGTTTTGTTGGCGCAAGAAAAAGAATTTTTTGTCCTGGAAATTTTTTCATTCTATGAATCGCGAGCATAAGCGCGATCAAAGTTTTTCCAATTCCTGTCGGAAGAACAACAAGACAATTTTTCTCCGTGCATTTTTCAAAAATTTTTTCCTGATATTCTCTTGGAGCAATATTATTTAGAAATTCCATAATTGATAAAATTTAATGGGGGTTATAAAACTTTTGAGATGTTTTAGAAAAGTTTATAAATACCTACTTTTTAGTGGTTATATGAGATTAAAATCATTTGGAAAAACTTTAGCAGGGCTTTGTCTAATCGCAGGTATGGGGGGGTGCATTTCACCTCGACAAAATGTTTTAGTAAATTCTGCGGATACAAAAACAAGAGTTGAACAATCAAATAAACTTTCTGTTGAAGAAGTTGCAGAAAGATTTAATCAATATCTTTGCGAAGCAAATGTTCCAAGAAAATTCGTTGATGAATTAACTATAAAATTTTCTTCAAAATTGGGAAAAGGTGAGACAGATTATTTACCAGAAACAAAAACAATTTTGATTCATCCAGATTTAAAATTTATTAATTGGTATTCTATGAGCGGATTTTCTCAGCAATTTGGTAAACATGTTTTAACAAATGTTTTTTCAGAAAAAGAAAGAGAAAAATTTTGTTTTCTCGTTGACAATTATGAACAAAGAGCATATCCTCATTTTATTGGATTAGATTTAATGGATTCTTCAAAAGCAAATGAAAATTTACAAAAATGCGCTTTTATTGACCCCTTGAGGTATAGTGGATTATCTGGGGGAGAAAGAAAAGCCGAAATTATTGGGTATTTTTATTTTAATCCTTACAGAGAAACATGGAATTATAAGGCAATTGGAGAGATAAAAGTTAATGCAATTAATTCAGGGAGAGACAGATTCTCGTCGGAGTTTTGCGATTTTTTTAAAAATTTTGGGAATAAAAGGGCAAAAGAAAGAGATGTAAGATTTGTGGTTGAATGAATTATTTATATTTCTTAGTAAAAATGTTTTTGGGTGGAATGTACTGGGACAGAAGGAACTTGCAGTAGTTTTGGAATTTTCTTTTTTGTTTCATTCTTTAGTGTAAAGGGAAGGTTTAAATAAAATCATTCTTCGGAAATTTTTTTCCTGTATTCATCAATTTCTTTTTTATCTAATTCAGAAACAAACTCGTCAAAATAAGATACAAAAATTTTTGCTTCTCTCAGCATTTCTTTTATTTTTTCTTCTTGCTCAATTTTTAAATAATATTACGCACTTTATTCTTTTCTTCAAAAAATTGGAGTAAAATGTGAGAATCATTCTTGCTCGATTTTAGCAACAACCTTTCTTTTAGAGAAGTTTGTAAAAATATATTTTTTGATTTTAATTTTGATTTATGCAGAAATAATCAACTTTGTCGTCGGGAATTTTCCATAAAGTTTGCAAAAATATTTTTGCGACAGAAAAATGTGAATTATTCAAACTTCTCTTTTAGAAAAGAATAGACGAGCAATGCTTAGAGAATATCAACAACAATACAGCGCTTTCTTAGATAAACAAGAAGGAAGATAAAAATTTAATTCTTTTACATAAATTTATTAAATCTATTTTTGTTTATTCTTTTATGCTAAAACTTTACAACACTCTGACAAGAAAAAAAGAAATTTTCAAACCTATGAAAGATAAAGAAGTTCGAATGTATGTTTGCGGTCCGACAGTTTATTATTTCGCGCATATTGGAAATTTCCGCGCTTATGTTTTCGCAGACACTTTGCGGAGAGTTTTGAAAATGAACCACTTTAAAATTAAACATGTAATGAACTTGACAGATGTCGGGCATTTAACCAGCGACGAGGATGAAGGCGAAGATAAAATCGAACGAGAAGCAAAAAAAGAAAACAAAACCCCGTCGGAAATCGCGGACTTTTACACAAAATATTTTTTTGAGGACTTTGAAAAATTAAATAATGAAAAGCCAGAAATAATTTGCAAGGCAACAAAACACATTAAAGAAATGATTGAACTAATAAAACGACTTGAAAAAAATTCTTATACTTATATTGGGAAAAACGGAAATGTTTATTTTGATACTTCAAAATTTTTAGATTATGGAAAACTCGCGAGATTAAATCTTGAAGAATTAAAAGCAGGAGCAAGAATCAAAGTGGATGAAAATAAAAAAAATCCGCGCGACTTTGTTTTGTGGTTTGTCGAGGATGGAAGCAAATTCAAAAATCATTTATTAAAATGGAACTCTCCTTGGGGCGAGGGCTGGCCAGGCTGGCATATTGAATGTTCTGCAATGTCTATAAAATATTTAGGGGAACAATTTGACATTCACACTGGCGGAGAAGATCACATTCCAGTTCATCACACCAACGAAATCGCGCAATCAGAATGTGCGACAGGAAAAAAACCATTGGTGAAAAATTGGATGCATGTTTCATTCTTGCAATTCAATTCTAAAAAAATGTCAAAAAGTTCTGGCGGAATTTTAAAAGTTCAGGACATAATTGAAAAAGGATTTTCCCCCATGCACTTAAGATATTTTTATTTAAGCGGGCATTATAGAAAACCATTAAATTTTACAATTGAGAATCTGGAAAACTCAAAAGAATCTTACGAAAGATTAAAAAAAATAATTTCCAATTTTACCGAAGATAAAACCCTAAACGAAAATTATTTTTCTGAATTTGAAAAAGCAATGAACGATGATTTAAACACTCCAAACGCAATTCAGGTTTTGTGGAAATTTGTTCGCGACGAAAACGCAAAAGGAAAAATACAGACAATAAAAAAAATTGACGAAATTTTTGGATTAAAATTATTTGAAAAAGAAAAATTAAAAATTCCTGCTGAAGTTTTGAAATTCGCGAAAGAACGCAAACTCGCGAGAGAAAAAAAGAATTGGAAACTTTCAGACGAACTAAGAGAAAAAATAAAAAATTTAGGATTTAAAATCAACGACACTGAAAAAGGAAGTGAGTTGGAGAAGATATGAATACTAAAAGATTAATTCTAAGAGATTTAAAAAAAACAGATTGTAAAGAATTGGCAGAACATGGCAACGACAAAGATATAAATTTTTTTAATTGGTACATTCCCTTTCCGTTCAAAGAATCTGATGCAAAGAGAATAATTTCTGAGAGGATAGAAAATTTTGACAAAAAAAGAACAATTCATTCGTTTGCGATCGTCTTAAAACAAACAAAAAGATTTATTGGAATTATTGAAATCTATGGATTTAATAAAGAAGATTGCAAGGCAAAAATCGGTTACTGGCTTGGAAAAAAATATCGCGGAAAGGGTTATGTTCCAGAAGCATTGGAAAAAATAATTAAATTTAGTTTTGAAAATTTAAAATTAAATAAACTTTCTGCATATGTAATTAAATCCAATAAAATATCAATTAATATTTTAAAAAAATTTAATTTTAGAAAAGTAGGTGTACAAAAAAGAGATAAATTATTTGAAGGAAAATATTATGACGTGATTTTATTTGAACTTTTGAAAGGAGGGGAAAATGAAAAAGGTTTTTATTATCGACGGAAAAGAAGTAACTGAAAAAGAATTTAAAAAATTTTGTTCTCAATTGAAATTTTCAGAAAAATTTAACGAGGCATTTTTAATTAATGGGGAATCAGAAAAAAAAGATCATGGTTCAGCAAGATTTGTTCAGGCCACAAATAAAAAAGGAAAAAAATATGAATACTCAACAACTTCTTGGTCAGAAGAAGATATTTTTGAAATAAAACCTTTAAATTAAAATGAAATTCAGAGAATTTAAAACCTCGTCGGGAAAAATTGTTTTAGCAGGAAAGTCAGCAGAAAATAATGAAGAATTAGTTGAACAAATAAAAAATTACGAAAATGTTTTTCATACTGCAAAACCAGGAAGCCCGTTTGTAAATATTAAATCAAAAACAACAAACGCAAAAGACAGAAAAGAGTCAGCGATTTTTTGCGCAAGCAAAAGTCAGGACTGGAGAGATAATAAATCCGATGTCGAAATTCATTGGTTCAAGGGAAAAGATATTTACAAAAATAAAAATATGAAAGCAGGATGTTTTGGAGTAAAAAAATTTAAAACAATTCTAATCAAGAAAAAAGAAATTGAGGAATTTTTTGAAAGATTAAAAAGAGTCATTTACTAATCTACTAAATGGATCTTCACCAACTGCTTTTAGAAGACGTTCAGATAATTTGTTATAAGCTTCTTTTCCTTTATCTGTCAGTTCAATTTTTCCTCTTCTTAATACTCCTGTTCTAAATGGTAATTTTTTAACAACTTCTGCTTCAGTTAAACTTTTAACTAGATCTGAAACAGTAGAAGGACTATATCCAAAAGTTTCTCCAAGATTTTTCTCAGTAAAATGTCCTTCAGGACAATTTCCAAGAGTTAGCAAAACTTCTAACCCCTTTACATTTAAACCTAAACTATTCGTATCTTCAACAACTTCTAATGCATATCTCATGCTAAGATAAGATCTAATCGTTTTATCTGTTTCATTTCCTTCCATGAAACTAAAGAATAAAAAATGGTTTTTAAATCTTTTGTTTTGTTACTACTAAAGAATTATTTATATTTTCTTAAAGAAATCCAAGCGCCGAGCATTGCTCCGAGAGTATTGAAAACCAAATCCAACGCATTATTGTAATATCCGCCGACACCGGTTGCTTGAAAAAATACAACGGTTAAAAATTCAATTATTTCATTGAACGCTCCGATTCCAACTCCAGACAAGACAGAAATAAATCCAATTAATTTTTTTGAAGTTTCTTTTCTGCTCATTTTTTTAATTATAGCATAGACAAAAAGTGTAAGAACAACATAGCAGAAAAAATGAACAAACTGATCATATTTTAAAAAATTAAAAGGTTCGCCTAATATTGGAATTAAAATTAAATCATAAAGTTTTGTCCCATTTACATAAAAACTTCCGCCAGAGAGATGCAAAAGCATCCAGATCGTAAAACCGAACTTAGCAATTTTTGAATAATTAAAAATTTTGTCTGACTTTGCGAGCACAAAAATCAAAATACCGAGGACAATTGTGTAAGAAATGAATTCATAATTTTTTTTGAAAATAAAAAACAGCGTGAAAAACAAAAGAATTAAAACATTTAGATAAACAGACCAATCTCTTTTTTTCATATCACTACAAAGATTTATAATATTTAAACCTTGTCTTTATCTATGGTTTTTTCAAAAGTTCAACTCGGCAAAAATAAAATTACAGAAAATTTTTTTCTTACATTAAAATCTCATTTTAAAAAACACAAAATTGTAAAGGTGCAGATTTTGAAAAATGCAGGGCACAAAAAAGAAAAAGTAAAAGAATTTTCTGAAAAAATTTTGAAACGGCTCGGAAAAAATTATTCTGCGAGAATCGTCGGGTTTGTGATAAATCTAAAACGATTGCAAATGAAAGAAGAATGAAGACAACCTGCGGTTTTCTCAACTCGCAATCTCAAATTTCTGGAATATTATTGAAATTGCTCGCACACATCTTTCCCTTTCTGTTCTGGTGTGCGATATCTTTCTAACTCGGACCCGCGATTGCTTACGACGTAAACAAATAAATGCAATCGCAAATCCTCGATGCCTCCGGGGGATATCGCGAAAAACTCGTTGAGCAAATTTAATTGCAAGAAAGTTAAATAAGAAAAAATTCGCGACTAAATTTAATTCAGAATTTCAAAGATTAAAAATAATTTCTTAAAATTTTTCTTATAATTTCGCAGAAAAATTTTCAAATAAATGCGACGAAGTCGCGTAGTTTAAAAAAGAAAATTTGTCGACGATAAAATAATCTAATCTTCTTTTTCTAAAATTATTTGAATTTCTTTTTTTAATCTTGGAATATCCTCTTTTACGGATTTCCAAACTATCTTTAAATCAACTCCAAAATAATGATGCATTAATTTATCTCTCATTCCTGCAATTTTTATCCAATGAACTTCGGGATATTTATTTCTGAAACTTGCGGATAAATTTTTAACTGCTTCGCCAATAACTTCAATTTGTCTAATAACTGCGCTTTGCTTTTCTTTGTTTTTTAAAAATTCTTTTTCTTCAACATTTTTTACAAAAGATTCTATATTCTCAATAGATTCTAAAATATGTTTGATAAAAATAATTGGATCTTTATCTTCGCTCATATAATTTTTACCTCTTCACTTAAAATTTTTTGTTTTAATAAAGGGTTAATGCTGTTGTAAGTTAATAAATCAATTTTTTTCTTTAGTAATTTTTCTAATTCTAATTCTATGCCGACTAAATCCAATAAACTCCCCTTGAATTCAATTAAAATATCTATGTCACTTTTTTTATTTTGTTTGTTTTTTGCATAACTGCCAAAAATTCCAGCTCTTGCTATGCCTTTTTTTTTCAAAAATTTTGCAATAATTGGTTTTAATTTTTCTATTTTCATAATTATTAAAGAGTTAAGAGATTTATAAATTTTACATATTAAAAAAAGAAAAAAATTAGTTTGAGGATAATTTTATGTATTGAGCAAAGTTTTTTGCAAGTTACAATTAATTATATCTTTTACAAAGCGAAGAAAATTTATTTGCGCGACTTCGTCGCATTTATTTGCTTCAAAATCGTCTTGCGACAGATTTTTCCGCAAGAGAGATTATTAATATGAAAGGAAATTTTTAATCGTGGGTTTATCGGATTTTGAAATTTTGGTTCTCTGATTTTTTTGCGAGGTTCTCGTAGAAATTTAAGAAAGTTCATTTTGTCGTCGTGGAAAAATAAAAAAGAAAAAAATAGAAAAGA
>Ga0209518_1000964_pt1 | contig 34084 bp, 43 predicted proteins | sample RifGroB1_FD_183993 | JGI IMG/M metagenome (GOLD analysis project Ga0209518, IMG submission 183993) | Groundwater microbial communities from Rifle, Colorado, USA - Groundwater B1 (SPAdes) (version 2) | ecosystem: Environmental > Aquatic > Deep subsurface > Groundwater | place: Rifle, Colorado...
TTTTACCGCCATAGATTTAAAGTTTAATTTATATGCCGGCGTGCTTGATGCATTCCGTGGCGGCGGGGTTGGCTTCCAGCCGTTTGGATTCAATGGGATGAGATTCGCCTTCTTGGCTGGCACAAACGCCGTAAGTTCCTTTTTTAATATTATCTAAAGCTTTGCTCACCAAAATAAATCTTTCTTCCAAAGTATTTTCAATGGCCGAGCGATTCTCCATCTCTTCAAAAGCGCCGGACAATTCGCCGGTGTCTGATGTTTCCACATTCAAATCTTCCGGAATGGCTTCCCAATCCCCCGCCACTTCCGGATTCTTTCTTCCCACGCGGGAAAGTTCGCTTTCCAGCTGTTTTTTCTCCTCTTCCAGCTTCTCCTCTAAGTGTTTTATTTTTTCTTTGGTCAACGGCATAAAATTTAATTGGCTTAATGATAGCAAGGCGAATTAAAAAGTCCAGCCTTTAGATACAAAATGAAAACGACTTTAATTTTAATTATTCACACCTTCAAACGCTTGACATCTTGCGTCAGGGATGTAAGGTAGAGGGTAGAAGTATGCAATAATAACTTATAAAGCGCCTTGGTGTTCCCTCAGATCGTCTGGGGCTTAAGCTAAGGGAAACCGCTTTATAAGACGCTACTTCTGCCAAAACAAGTCTGCCAATGCAGGCTTTTTTTGTCTCAAAATAAAAAAATTATTTATATTCAATCCCCGCTTCTTTAAACAATTCCTTGCCCTCGCTTAAAATATTATCTTTCAAGATATTCATATATTCTTTTCCGTTTTTTCTATTTTCTTTGTAATGCGCCAACGCTCCAACTATCCAATCGGCGATTTGTATATTTGGACTTGTTGAAGAATCAATCATCTCTACCTGAACAATCGCTTTCGCGGGCAATTTAGCTAAAATACGCCCCCTTATATTTTCTCTAAAATCGATAAATTTTATTCCGCGCAATTGCCTTCTGTCGCAAAAAATACGAAAGTCCAAATCTGTGGACGGCAAAAATGTGTCAATAAGTTCGCCGACTATGTTTGTATACAAGAGACCGCCTCGTAATTTTGTATCACGCCAATATTCCAAAGGAATATTTTTTCTTAATAAATAAACATAACGAACGCGAATGTCAAGTTTTGCAATGTATTTCAAGGTTCTAATTCTTAAATCGGCGCTTATGCCGGTTGATGACCACTTGATTTCCGACCTGTTTCTCATTTTCTTTGGAAAACGAGACTTGCACCACGACCTAAAAGATTTTTCCGTTCTGCGGGGATCGCCGACAGTAAAAGAACCGACAACAAAATATGCTCCGTCGTCATTTTTATTAAATTGTCCGCTTTCATCTAAAAATATATAGGACATTATGAATAACTTATTTCTTTCAATTATAATATAACACGAAAATGTTACTTAATTTATGCGCCACGGAGAGCACTCCCATTTTTGTAACACCTTCGGCTAACAAAAATTGGTCGCTCCAACTTAAAAATGGTAACATTTTAAATTTGCAATATTTCGTAAGATTAAGATTTTGGGTATATGTGCGACACCGAGTGTCCAACATTTTAAAATTCCCATTGTCCATATTTGTGCCGATCGGCTCATTTGTGGACAATGCGAGCGAATAATTTAATTTGTTACTTGCGACAACTCTCCTTTCATCTATACATCCAACTATCTATGCAAAATCGTAAGAATTTAGCACCACGGCTTACTAAGTCAGCATCTCTAGCATTTTTTATATCCTTTGCCCCGTGGAAAAGATTACATCTAATTTGATATACAAAATCAAAAGTTTGTTCCAAACTATTTTCATCATTCAAGTAAACCATTCTGCCTGAGTTCGGTCTCATATCTTGAATAGGAGAGAGTTCTTTTAATTTAATTGCATATCCAGATAACGAGTTCCACTTTGCCAGAATTCGATCTTTAAAATCAGACTTGTTTTGGTAAAAATAATTCAGTTTATCGCGATCTAAACCGGATTGAGAAATTTCAGTTAAATACGCATCGAATATCATCCAACACAACATAAAATCAAGCCATGGATCTTGCCATATTTTTAGCTTTACATTACTTAGTTTGAAATACCACCAAGCTATTCTTTCCTTAAAATCTTGATTAACTTCACTTGTACCTGCGAGTACCATAGATTTATTTCGCCTCAACTATCTTTATCTCCTCCTCCGTCAATCCATAAAGTTTATAAACCTCATCGTCAATTTTTTTGTCGGTTTTTTCTATTTCCGATTTTACGCTTTCCCACTTGTCCGAATGTTCCGATATTTCGCGAAGTTTTTAAAAGTATTTTCCATAATCTTTATTTATTAAAATCGTAGCTTTGTTTGATAAGCGCAAAAACCATGTCCGCTTCGTTTGCACTTTCAAACTTTACTTCATAATCGCCGTTGCCCCAATGCCCGATTGGTTTCGGCTTGGTTAAATCACGGGCAATTCTTTGTGGGTCATTTAATCGTCCGCTTTTTACATTCAAAAATATTTTCAAGCCGTATTGTTTAACAACAACATCAACAAAATTTGTTGATGTTTTATAAGCGATATATTTTGCTTTTGCTTCCTCTATAATATTTTGGTCGAGCGAAAGAATTTTTTCTCGCAAATCTTGAAATAAATCTAGTGTTTCTTTATTTTTTCCTGCTAAATGATCATCAATGGAATAAACTTTTTGTAATTGATTATCTTTTATTTTTTGCATTTTTGCCTTTTTTATAATTCCAGAAGTAGATATTTTAACTTTCTGATAGTTTTCAGGTTCAAGGAAAAGAATATTTTCGTCATAAATACGATAACGCAAAAGCTCTACATTGATAGGTAAAATATCGGCTGTATCAATATCAAATTTGCTATAATTTTCCGCAATACAAATAACGCGCGGAGAATCCCAATCAATTTCGATATCCGCCTTTTTGCTTTGACATAACATTTCAAAATCTGCTTTGTGGTCTAGAAGCCAACGCAAATATGAAAGTCCTTGATTGATGACATTATCATTTTGATTTTTCTTGTATTCAATAATGCAAGGCGAACCATTTTTATCTATACCAAGAGAATCAATGCGACCGCCAAAACTTGTAGCGTATTCATGGGCAAGAAAAATGATATTCAAAAGTTCCTCTAAGTTTTGTTCAAACAAAGATTGCAGATTTTTTTCTAAATCTAAACCTTTTGCAATTATTTTTGTTGCGACGGAGCCGTTTATTTTGAATAGTGCCATATTTTTACTTTATTAAATCATTAATCCCCTACCACCCCGCATTTGGATTAGCGTATTGGACGGAAGAAAAACGGCGGAAAATTTCGGATAGGGCTTCTTGGCTGTTGGCGATTACGAGATATTTGCGGTCAATGAAAGCATAAGCCAAGTCAATTTGGCCATCTTTTTCCGCGATGCGGGCGTCATGATTTTGGATATATTTATCGGCGAAATAATCGTTGCTTATCAAACTATTATTGGGGAAAATCGCTTTCAGGTCGTCGGTCAAGCTTTTTTCCCATTTTAACATTTCAGAAAAAACATAAGTGTAAGATTTTGATTTAAAAACAAGAATCGGGGAATTGTCCGTCCCGCCGAAACTGAGGAGCATAAAATCTTTTTCCAGATAATCTTTCAGGCCTTGCGGCATTGAGACGCCGAGCATAAATAAAAATTCGTCTTTGGTCAGGCTTGTTTTTCGCTCGCCGCTTATTTTTACAACGGATATTTCCGAGAACGCCCCTCTCTCTCCATCCTCCATTGCGCTTTCAAGGTCTCTCTTAAAAACTTCCTTTTTGTCCTGGCTGGCGATAATTTCAACTTTCTGGTCGGTTAGAATCGGTCCTTGCGTTATTTGAATAAAATTATCGGCGACATCGCTTCTTTTAAGCAGAGGTTTGACAAAGCCGAAATAACCGCCGACAGAAACAAGTAAAACGGCAACAAAAATAAAAATTATTTTTCTGAAATTGAGAAAACTGTTTCTTTCTTCCGGATTTTCAAAGCTAAGACCGCGCACCTTCGCTTCTTCGGCGGCGATATCAAGGATGGAAAAATTTTTCTCTTTGGTGTATTCGGCGATATCGTCCTCAAAGGTGCGGATTCCTTTTACCGAGTCGTTTTTTTCCTCATTTGTTGTTGAATTTTCCTCGGCCATAGTTGGGGTCCAATTGCTTGATGGAAAGGTTTACTCTTCCTTTCTCGTCAATGCTTATAATCTTGGCTTTCACCGTGTCTCCCAAGTTTACCACATCGGTAACTTTGTTGACTCTGAACGGCGCCAGTTCGGAAATATGGACCAAACCTTCCTGCATCGGGCCTATTTCCACCATCGCTCCGAAGTCAAACAGCCTGGTTACCGGCCCGCTGACCAATTCGTCCACCGCGTATTCGTGAGTAAGCCCTTCAATTATTTTCTTGGCTTCGTCGGCTTCTTTGAGGTTTTTACCAGTAATATAGACGCTTCCGTCCTGCTCTATGTCAATTTCCGCGCCGGTTTTATCTATAATGCTGTTTATCATCTTGCCTCCCGGACCGATTACTTCCCGTATCTTGTCCGGATTTATCATCATTTTTATAATTCTCGGCGCGGTCGGAGAAAGTTCTTTTCTTGGTTCGGGTATGGCCTTGAGCATCACGGCCAAAATTTCATTTCGGACGATTTTAGCCTGCGCGAAAGCTTCTTTTAGGGCGGCTAAAGGAATACCGCCGACTTTTATGTCCAGCTGGATGGCCGTGATTCCGTCTTTTGTTCCGGCGCATTTGAAGTCCATATCGCCAAAATGATCTTCAAAACCTTGAATGTCAGTCAAAACCCGGTATTCTTTGTCGTTTCTCATCATCAGCCCCATAGAAATTCCAGCCACCGGATTTTTGATCGGCACGCCGGCATCCATCAAAGCCAGCGTTGAGGCGCAAATTGAGCCTTGAGAAGTGGAGCCGTTGGAGGCCATCGCTTCAGAAACGACTCTGATAGTGTAAGGAAAGTCGCTTTTTGGCGGTAAAACGGGCAATAAAGCTTTTTCCACCAGCGCGCCGTGGCCGATTTCTCTCCGACCAGGACTGCCCATTCTGCCCGTTTCGCCGACGGAAAACGGCGGGAAATTGTAGTGATGCATAAAATGCTTGATCGTTTGCACCTCCATTCCTTCAATAAGTTGGGCGTCTTGCGGCCCGCCGAGAGTAACCGTGGAAAGAATGTGTGTGTTGCCGCGGTAAAACACAGCCGAGCCGTGAAGCGCGGGCAACAAGTCCACACTGGCGCGCAGACTTCTCACCTCGTCCGTTCTTCGGCCGTCCTGTCTTTTTTCCTGGCCCTTCGGCGCGTCTATGACTTTGTTGCGCACCAATTCGTCCACGCCGTCTTCAAAAATTTCGTCGACGAAAGCTAAAATTTCTTCGTTGGCTTGGGACTTAAGCAATTCCATCCATTCTTTTTTCAAAGGATCAATGTCCGGCTTTGCTCTTTTTTGTCCGCTTTGGGCGGGGTTGTATAAAACCGCTTCCAATTTCGGCAAGATATTTTTCTCAAATAACGCCACGGCTTCCTTCGGTTTGTCTTTTATTTCTATTTTTATTTTTTCCTTACCAATTTCTTGGATGATTTTTTTCTGAAATTCTTCTATTTTGGCGATTTCTGCCAGCGCGCCTTCAATACCCTTGACGGCAATTTCTTCCGCGATTTCTTTGGCTCCGGCTTCTATCATATTGACCTTGCCGTCTTTGGCGCAAACGGCGATGTCCATCATTGACTTCTCCCTCTCTTCGTAAGTGGGATTGAAAACGAATTGGCCGTCCACTTGCCCGACTCTAGCCGCGCCCACTGGTCCGCCCCACGGTATGTCAGAAATTCCCAACGCCAAAGAAGCGGCGATAATGGCCGGTATGTCGGAATCGTTTTTTCCGTCCACTGACAAGGCCAAAACGACAACTTGGATTTCGTTTCTCAATCGCCTGTCAAACAGCGGTCTGATTGTCCGGTCTATGATTCTGGCCGTAAGAATGGCCTCTTCCGAAGGCCGTCCCTCCCTTTTGATGAACCGACTGCCCATTATTTTCCCCGCCGCGTAAAACTTTTCTTCATAATCAACGGTCAAAGGAAAAAAGTCTATCCCTTCTCTTTTATTTTTTGATATCACCGCCGTAGCGAAGACAACCGTCTCTCCGTAACGGACCAAAACGGAACCGTTGGCTTGATCGGCCAAATCGGAAATTTCCACTTTTAATTTTTTCCCGCAATAATCAGTTTCGTATGTTTTTGTTTGCATAAAATTTATCATTTAAATTTATACCGAAAAACCTATCGGGTTTTTCGGCTTTGTTTCCTCCATTAAAAGACACTTGATCGCCTCAAATATTTCCCTTAATTGCTTGTCATATTTTTTCTCCATATTTTCTATTTTTATTCTTAACTCTTTATTGGTTGACAAAAGTTCTCTTAGTTGCGTGAAAGTTCTGATAATTTGGATGTTTACTCTTATTGCCCGTTCACTATTTAAAACACTTGAAAGCATGGCAACGCCTTGTTCGGTAAATGCGTATGGCAAATATCCACCCAGATACTTCATAGATGGTATCACAAAATGTGATACCAAAAGTTTTGCCTCTTCTTTATTGAGTTGGAACATAAAATCAGATGGAAAACGATCGATGTTTCTTTTAACAGCCTGCCTGAGAACAATAGCCTTGATTGCATAAAGATCGGCAAGATCCTTGTCCATCATCACTTTTTTGCCTCTAATTAAAAATACCTTGCTGATAATTCTTTCGTCCGGCATAGCTATTATTTCTTTTTTATTTTTCATAAATATATTACAACCTTACTTGCACCACATCGTTTAATATTTGATATCTCTGCTATGAAGTAAATTACCTAACTTCAACTGTTTCTATTTTTTCTAATTTAAAAATATCGCCAACTTTAACATAAACAGGATACTGCAACAGATTTTCATTTAACCACTTGAAATTTTTGTCTCCTGCGCCCATTGTTGAGCCTATTGTGCCTATCCCAAGATTAGAAACAGAATCAGAAACAAAGCTTTTATTTTTAACATCATTTAATTTAGCAAGGCCTGTTTCTTTGTCCTTTAAAAAATCAAAAACGGCTATTGAGTCGCCAAAATTCAAGGCAATCTTTTCGCCGCTAGGAGAAAAACCCGAATGAGTAAATACATAAGCGAGCGTAAAATTATTTAATTTTTTAATACTTCCAGTTTTTATATCAAAAATATACGCATCCAGCAAAATTTCCGTTCCATCCACACCTCTATACAAAATTACTTTGCCTTGTTTGGGAATATAAGAAAAAACTCGAGGATATATTATTCGGGCATCATATTTGGTTAAAGGAAACAATTTGCCGATGTCTTCTTTTATTATTTCTCCATCAGAATAAGTTAAATCAAAATAAAGAGAACTGCCATCTAAAACAAGCGGGTTGTCATCGTAAACAATCCTATCTTTTATTACAACTGTTTTAAGTATTGTTTCATCCATTTTTTCAATATTATTTTTTTGCAATGTTTTATCCGCTAATTCAAGATTATTTTTTGACACCTTGTTCCCAACAAAAAATAAACTGGCGATCAAAATAATTCCAATGATTAAGATTATGAATATTTTTTTATTAAATATTTTATTCCACATGAAACATTTGGCTCTTTATCCTTTAATTAAAAATCTCTTCGGTTCATCGCTCAAGTCCACGAATTCGTCGGCCGCTTCCTTAAGTTTGGCCGAAGCGGATTTGCCGAAAGCGAAAACTTCCACTCTCCGGCCTTGGTTTTTAAGGTATTCCACCAGAGGCACATAGTCGCCGTCTCCGCTGGCCACTATCACCACATCCACTATCTCCGAGGTTTTGATGGCGTCAACGGCCAAACCCACGTCCCAATCCGCCTTTTTCATACCTCCGTAATATTCCTGCAAATCTTTCACCCGCATTTCTATCCCCAGCTTGGTGAGCGCTTCAAAGAACGGCTTTTCTTCGCCGGTCTTCGTCCGCACCACATAAGCGAAAGCCCGCACCAGCTGTCTTTCGCCGACCGCCGCCGTCAAAAGTTCTTTGAAATTAACTCTTTTTTGAAACAACGCCCGGGCGGAATGATAAAGATTCTGAACATCTATCAAAACCGCAACCCGCTGATTTTTGTATTGCGCCGAATTAAATATGGAAGTCATTATCGTTTAAATTATTTCTTTTTGAGGTCAAGTTTGCCGGCCAGAGTGTTGTGTCTTCTTTTGTTTTTCTTGGCCAGATAATTCATCAGAGTTTTTCTGTCGGCCACCATCTTCAACAAACCCCTTCGGGAGTGGTTGTCTTTGGGGTGAGATTTTAAATGCTTGACCAACTGTTCAATCTGCCCGCTTATAAGAGCGACTTGGACATCCGGAGAGCCGGTGTCGGTCTTATGAACCTTGAATTCTTCAATGATTTTGGCTTTTTTCTTGATAGTTAACATTTGCCCGTAATCATATCAGAAACGCCCATTTTTTGCAAATTTTTAAGAATTTTTGGAGCTAGGGGAAAATTTTGTAAATGTCTATTTGTCTAATTTCCGTCAGATTTTTGGCGATTAGAAAATCTTCCGAGCAAATTTTTCTTACATCCGCCTTTGTGTTCTTGGGGAGTTTTTTAAAATCTTTAATAAAACTCGGTTTAAAGAAAATGTCCATCAACGGAGATTTGTTTTTGTTTTTTTAAGTGAAATATTGGGTTCTTTTTCCGTAATACTCATTAACTGCCCGAGATATTTGTCTTCAATAAACTCCATCAGATCATCCAAAATGGCCGCTTTTGTTTGAAGCCGTTCAATTTCTTTTTTGTTTATTTCTTTTTCTCCTCTAGTTATAGTTAACATTTGCCCGTGATCATATCAGAAACGGCTTATTTTTGCAAATAAAAACCAGAAACGCAAGCAATTAGCGTTTCTGGTTTAATGTTTTCAACAAGGTTATTATTCTCTGTCTATGCAAGATTTTTCCTCTGGTATCTTTTTAGACATCCTTTTGTTTTTTCAGCCATGATTTTTATGAAATATTTGATGTTGATATTTTTTGAATCAAGGTTGGGGATAATCCTTTTTTCTACATCCTCCGCCGTTTTGGAAGATACCCGCCAAGTCTTGCCGGAATATCCGGAAGAATCTCTAGTGTTTTTAAAAATTGTCATTAGAAAACTTCTATATTCCCCGTCCAACCCCAAATCCCATTCCAAATCAAGAATTTTTTTTATGGCCAACGCCACCTTATACAAAGTCTGTGGTAACCAACTGTTATCACTCATCAAATTCCCCATTGAATCCGATAAGACTTCTTCAACATCTTCTCCCCAATGTCGGGGATTAAAATAATAAGGTGTTATTTTTGCCATCGCGTGGATACCCGTCATATCATACAAACCGCAAACAACTGCTGTTAAAAACAATTCTTCATCTATTGGCAAAAAGTTTTTTCCTCCATTAGAACAATAATAAATCAACAGCCCGCTTAATTCCCCCTGAAATTCTCTGCCTTTTTCCGTTTTCAACTCAAGCGTTTTTAATTTTAGAATCATTCAAAATCTTCTTTGTTTAATTTTGCTTGCCTAACAATAGATCTACAAGGACTTTGATAACGGCTTTTGACGGCAACAATTTAGACATACTGCATAATTCTATCGTAACAGTTAGTTTTTCAAAAACAACCCAAAAACATTTTCATTTTCAAAGCAACATTTTTCCACACGGGAACATAATTATGAGTTCCTTGATAACACATAATCCATAATCAGGCCGGCGACATTTCTGGGTTTGCCGGTAACGGGATAATGGTGCATATCAATATAGGGTAAAGAATTGGCTTCCAAAATGGCGCATTCCTGCTGATGGTACGGTTGGGAAATATCTTGGCAGATGAAGTCCAAACCGATAAGTGGAGCCTCGCAAAGTCGGGAAACTTTTTGAAAAAGAGCGATGTTGTCCGGATGAACTTCGTCGGTTTTGTCGTGGATGTCCGCGCCGCATTTTAAAATAATTTTGTCCTGCAAATACGCTTTTGTTCCTTTCGGTAAGACACTTTCAAAAGTAAGCCTTTGTTTGGCTAGAAAAAATCGCGCGTTTTCATCTGCGACAATTTTATGCAAAGTAAAATTTTTCTGATGAGCCTCTCCCCGCCACGAGTGCTTGTTTTTTATTTCAATCAGCTCGGCGATAGTATGCGCCCCGTCGCCCGTAACATTTGGCGCCTCCCGCATACAGCACCCCGCCATTTCGTGATTAACCAAGGTAACGCGATGCGTATCGCCCTTGATAAATTTTTCCGCGATAAAATACGAATTGATTATTTGGGCAATACATATCGCTTTTTTCAAATCAGCTTCGTTTTGGATATCGCAGGTGATATGTTTGCTTAATGAACTGTTGTTCGGCTTAACCGCCAAAGGAAAACCCAGTTTCTTGGCGTAAGCAAGCGCCGGCTTAATTTTGCTAAAACATTCTCCTTCGGCGCGGGGCAAATTGGCAGCTTGTAAAATTCGCTTAAATTTGTATTTGTCGTCAAAGTCTATTTTGGCGATTTTCGCTATTTCTTCGGTCGGCAAAACTTCAAAAAATATCTTTTTATTTTTTATTTCCGCGGAGAAAAAATTCGTGCTTCCTCCGCCCAAAAATTTAAAAGACTTGACGACAATTCCTCTTTTGGCCGCTTCTCTGGCGACAACAAATGTTCTATTGGACAAGGTTTCGTCGTTATCCGCGACATTGGATTCTTTCAGTACACGAACGATTAAAAGCGCTCTGAATAAATTGTATAAAATTATTTTATGGAGTGCTAAAAGCAGTTTGGGAAATTTGTTTTCCAACATCTGACTCGCCGGCGTCAAAAACCGTGTCAACGGAAACAAGAAACTTCCCACCCGCTTCGAAAAATGCCACGGGTGACTGACAACCGGATCACAATGCCGGCAAATTTTTCTGGGCATTATTTTATTAAAATTATTTCTAATTCAAAAATTTATAAGTATTGTCATTTTTTCTTTCAATGCTTAATAAAAACACTTTCTTATTCTCATCAATTCTGTAAATTATTCTTATTTCTCCTTTTCTGATGCGAAAACAATTATCCAATCCTTTCAGTTTTTTAATGTCCAGATTTGCGATATTTCCAAATTTAATTTTTTCCAAAACTTCTTTAATGACCTTTCGTTCTTTTTGGCCTAATTTGTTTAGAAATTTGGCGGCTCTATCCATAAATTAAATTTTTGCTAAAACATCACTCAACGGCACTCCTCCTTTTTTAATTTTCGTAAAATCAACAACTTTTTTCCACACCCCTTCATCGCCCCACGCATCCAACGGAGCCAATCTGAAAACGGGCTTTGACTTTCTCACCACAACAAAAGATTTCCCTTTATTTATTTGGGAAATGTAGCTGTCCATGTTTTCTCTTAAATCTTTTAATCCTATTATCGCGCTTTTCATGATAAATTAAGTTTAACTTAAGATAAACTTGCAGTCAATCAACAACTGCAAACAAATGAAAAATGGTGCTGATTTTACGCTCCAGCATATTTTCAACACCATTTTAGATACAACAAAAGGCAGATATAAAATTAGTAAAAGACTATTTTATGGAAATGGAAAACATTTTCCCTTTCCTCTCTCTAATTTTTATATTTACATACTGTTTGGTGACTGTCAAGCATTGCCTTATAAAAATCTAAATGCTAGGAATAGATTTATGACTCCCGAGCAAGAAGAAAAAATAAGAAATGTTTGCGCCAACGCCGGGTCTTTTGCCGTTGTCTCAAACAACGAAGCGGCGGAAGAAGTTTATTTGGCCAAAGAAGCCCTTGTGGCGGCGATAAGAAACGCCGGACTGCCGGTTCATTCCCTCCCCGAAAGGCAAAAAGATTTCGCGGAAAAATGGCTGGCCATTCTTCCTTCTGAAACTGGCGCGTCTGCCGTTTTCTCCACTTCCATATTGATACCGAAAAACAAAATAGAGACCAAAGAAATATCTTACACCGAAGACGACCGTTATGTCAGCATCAACATCAGTGCCAGCAAAGAAGAAATATCCAAAGAAAATGTCGTTTTCAAAACCTTGCCAGCCAAAGTTGACATTATTTTTTCCTTTCCGCCCTTCGGCCAAGAAAACAAGGACGACAAGTTGCCGGAAGAAGTCTCCAAGAAAATAACCGCCGCGGAAACGGATAACATAATAATTCTTTCCTCCGGCGCCGGCGAAGAAACCTTGGCGGAAAAAGTTTTCTCTCTAATCGGCATAATTGAATCAAGTGGAGATTTTTCCGTAAAAAAATCCCCTGTCCCCGACCTCGTCTTGGCCGCCCTGCTGGCGGAAACCGACCAACTCCAAAACAACATCAGCGCAGAAACTCTGGCTCTGGCTTCATCGCTTTTAAAACTCGGCGCGGATAAAGAAAAAATAACCGCCATCTTAAGTGATAAAGATTATCCTTTCGCCAGATTGCTTGGACGCGCCATGGCCAGAAGTTATCCGAACGAATCGCTGAAAAGCGTCTGGATGTTTATCTCCGACCAAGATTTGGAAAAAACAGGCAACAAACCGAGTCCCGCCCTTTTTGACAAAATAATGAAAAAAATAAAAAATCTTCTAACGCCTCATCCATTTTTTGTCTTAATCTGGCAATCAAAACAAGAAGTTTGGGCGATGGTTTCTGTCTCTTCCCGACCGGAACATCGGGACGGCCAAAACATCGAAGAAAAACTGACAATATTACTCTCGGCCAAAAAAGAAAACGGAAATTTAATCTCCGGCCCATACAAAAATTTCTCCGAAGCGGAGCTTAAAATTCAAAGCGCGTTGAAAAAAGTCGCGTAAAAGGATAAAATAACAACACCAATGGCATTGCTTAACGACGACAAAAATAAAGAGCAAATGGAAAGAATTAGAAAGGGCGAGGCCGAAGACTTGGCCAAACTTCTGTCGCAAAAATACGGCTTGCCTTATCTTGACCTTTCCCGAATGACCATAGACATAGACGCCCTTAAAGTTTTGACCGAAGAAGAAGCCCGCCTCGGCAAGTTGGCCGTCTTCCAGAAAACAGGCCGAAAGCTCCAAGTGGCCATAGAAAGCCCCAACCCGGGAACAACTCAAAGAATATTAAAAAACCTCCAAGAAAAAGGCTACAAAATAAACACATTTTTAGTTTCCGAAGAAAGCCTCGCCCGCGCGTGGAAACGATACGGCGAAGTGCCCGAATATGAAGAAGCGCGAAGAGGCGTCATAGATGTTTCTTCCGAGAAACTGGATGAGTTTTTGAAAAAAACCTCCACCACGGAAGAACTGAAAAATTTATTCGTATCATCAGTCACTACCCAGAAAAACAGAAAAATTTCGGAGGTGTTGGAAATAATTCTGGCTGGAGCGTTAAGCGCCGACGCCTCCGATGTCCACATAGAACCGCAAGAAAAACAGGTTCGCCTTCGCTTCAGATTGGACGGAGTGCTCCACGACATTTTGCTGTTTGATTACAAAATTTACAACCTCCTTCTTTCCAGAATAAAGCTTGTTTCCGGCTTGAAGCTGAATGTCCGAAACCAGGCCCAGGACGGCCGCTTCAGCATAAAAGTGAAAGAAGAAGAAATCGCCGTCAGAACCTCGATTATTCCGGAAGCCTACGGCGAATCTGTCGTCTTAAGAATTCTTAACCCGAAATCAATCGCCATAACCTTTGAGGAGCTCGGGATAAATAAAGACTTGATGAATATTTTGGAAAAAGAATTAAACAAGCCCAACGGCATGATTTTAACCACCGGTCCGACCGGTTCCGGCAAGACCACCACTCTTTACGCTTTTTTGAGAAAAATTTACGCGCCGGGGTCTAAAATTATCACCCTGGAAGACCCGGTGGAATATCATCTCCCCAACATCGTCCAAACTCAAGTGGAAGAAGCGATCGGCTATTCCTTTTCCGCCGGCTTGAGGTCCATTTTAAGACAGGACCCGGATATTATAATGGTGGGCGAAATCCGCGACTTAGAGACGGCCAAAACCGCCATTAACTCCGCCTTGACCGGCCACCTGGTTCTGTCCACCCTGCACACCAATAACGCCGCTGGCACCATTCCCCGCTTGATAGACCTCGGAGTCAATCCAACCAGCATCGCTCCGGCTGTGAACATCTCTATGGCCCAAAGATTGACAAGAAAGCTCTGTGATAAATGCAAAGAAAAACAACCAGCTTCGGAATCAGAGGCGGCTATCATAAAAAAAATTATCGCGACTTTTCCCGAAAACATAAGCCAACCGGACACGGGAAAAATATTTGTCTGGAAAGCGAAGGGTTGCAAATTTTGCAACAACCTCGGCTACAAAGGAAGAATCGGTGTTTACGAAGCGATATTGATAGATGAAGAAGTGGAACCGCTTATCCTTCTTAATCCCACCGAAACGGAAATTCTGAAAAAATCGGAAAAACAAGGCATCCTGAATATGAAGCAAGACGGAATCTTGAAAGTTATAAACGGAATCACTTCGCTGGACGAACTGCAAAGAGTGATTGAACTTTAAAAAATCCGCCCTATAAATCTCTAAGCAACTTCTTTTAATATGCGTACCAAAAGATTAGAATAACTTCTAAGGATAGCCCCAGGAATTCCGCCGAAGCGGGACACCAGAGCGTCCTTTGACGATATTCCGTAAATCCCGTTTTAGCGGGACTGTTGCTTAGAGTTTTATAGGGCAGATTTATCCCGCTAACAGCGGGATTGGCCGAAAACTCTTTAATTTTCATCATACTAGCAAATAATAACACAAATGTCAAGCCCCAAAAATAACAATTTAAACAACCCGAAATCAACCGCTTCGCTGGATAAAGCGCTAGATCAGACTTTGCGGCCGCAAAAATGGGACGAATACATCGGCCAAGAGATGATAAAAAAGAACCTCCGCATCCTTATTCAAGCCGCTTCCGAGCGAAAAGAAAGCATAGAGCACTTGCTTTTTTACGGCCCGGCTGGATTGGGCAAAACCACCCTCGCTCTTTTGATAGCCAAAGAGCTTGGGGCGCAGATAAAGACCACTTCCGGTCCGGCCATAGAACGGGTGGGCGATCTGGCTTCCATTCTCACTAATCTTTCTCCGGGCGATATCCTTTTTATAGACGAAGTTCACCGGTTGAACAAAACCATTGAAGAAGTCCTTTATCCGGCGATGGAATCCCGGTCGCTGGACATTATCATCGGCAAGGGCCCGTCGGCGCGAAGCATCCAGCTGGAGCTCCCGCCGTTTACTCTTATCGCCGCCACCACCCGAGTGGCTATGCTCTCTTCCCCGCTCCGTTCTCGGTTTTCCGGTGGCACTTTCCGGTTGGAATTTTACACCAATGAAGAGGTCAAAAAAATAATCACCCGCTCGGCCGGCATTTTGGGAATGGAAATTTCCGGCGATTCGGCCGAAGAGATAGCCAAAAGAAGCCGCTACACCCCAAGGATCGCCAATCATTTCTTAAAAAGATGCCGCGATTTCGCCCAAGTGCACGGAGGCAGCGGGATAGATTTGAATTTCGCCCAAAAAGCCCTGGACTTGATGGAAATAGACGAGCTGGGACTCAACAATCACGACCGCCGCATTTTAAACATCCTGATAGAAAAATTCAAGGGCGGCCCGGTTGGCTTGCAAACCTTGGCCGCCGCCACTTCCGAAGACGAAGCCACCATAGAAGAAGTCTATGAGCCTTTTCTGCTTCAGCTTGGCTTTATAGAACGCACTCCCCGCGGCCGCGTCGCCACCGAAAACGCCTATAAACACCTCGGCCAATCCCAAATCCAAAAAAACTTGCTGTAACCAAAAACCAACAGCGGATGTCAGTTTTTGGCGCAGTTACCTTGAATTTTTTAAAAGATTTTTGGCGAAATTTAAAAGATATTGGTAGGCCGGCTGGGCATCGTCTATAAATTTCTTGATTTTCTTAAACCTGATATCCAAATAAAAACATCATTATAAGTTTGAGGAATTCTCTTTTTCGGATAATGAGCGCGACCGTTGTTTAATCTCCCAAAAATCTTTGACAAATTCCCTAAAATCAACGGCGGTAGAAGTAATAGCCAAGAAAAAATCAAGGTAAAGCTTCTTGTTTTTTATAATTATCGGCCGGCCTTCTCTCATCACAGAATCAGCCAGCGTTGACGGCGCGCGATTAAGCACCACAAAATCAGTAGGGATGCCCAAAATACTTTCAACTTCATTCCATATTTTATTTTCGTTTTCATACTCCCCCGCTTCCTCCCATTCAAACCGGCCTGTTTTCGGTTTAAAATAAACGGCAACATCGGCGTCCGATTCGCTTGTTTCTTGACCTTTCGCTCTTGAACCAAAAAGAAAAGCCATCTCCACCTCCGGCCTTTTTTCAAAATATTCTTTAAGCGATTTTAGTTTTTCCGCCAGTTCTTTCTTCATTTCTTATATGATAACAAAACTATGGACAGATACAACAAAAGGCAGACATAAAATAGCCTTTTATTGCGACTATTTTATAATCTGCCTCCTTTCTTTCCGCTTATTTGCGGAATTAAATGGAATCTTTGACTCATCCGAGCCAACTCCTTGCCTTTTGGTAAATAACGCTTTTGCGTTTTATGTTGCCGAGGCGTTTCCCCGCCTTTTTTCAATCTGCTCATCAGTATACACAGGTGAATTATTTTGTCAAGCGGTTTTGACATTTCTTTGTGTTAAACAACAAAAAAATGGCTTTATTAAGCCGTTTTATAACAACATCTTTTTGTTTGCGGTGGTTGATGTTTTAAATAAATATGCTCGGAAATTACTTCATTATTTTATCTGCGATTTCCGGTATTTTTTTAATGAAAAAGTTTTTCACCTTTTTCCAGTTGGCATCAAAATTGATCTCCGGATCAGGATCGTTTTCCGCATCTTCAAAGTAGACCATGCTTTTTAAAATATGGTGGTAGTCGTGCGCCACTGACGGATATTGGACTTTAAGTCGCTTGATAATTTCCTCCAAAGGTTCTATGTTTTTGGCGCACCAGTAGAGATCAAAAAAGTCCCTTTTTCTGCCTCGTTGGGAGATGGCGGTTATTTTCATAACGGCAATATCTTTAGCTTGGAGTACTTTAATCGCCCCGTGCCGTAATGGTTCCTGTTTTGGAATAAAAAAAGGGTAAGCAATAAAACTCACCTTAGCCATTAGAAGTTGCCCGTAGATAGTGTTAGTATCTTCCACCTCTGTCTGCCAATCATTATTTCCCACAAAATGCGCGATTAATTTTTTTCCATCAAAATTTCTGTTTTGCGTAAAAAAATCCAAGTCCAACGATTTGCGGTTTCCCGTTTGAAGCGCCAATGCCGTCCCGCCAGCGAGATACCAGCTCGATTCTTTAAGCCAGTTTTCTTCAGATAAAAACATCAAGGCTTTCTTGGTTTGGCGAGGCAATGCTTCATAATGCCAATTTTGTCCATAAGAAAACTGGTTTTTATTAGGAGTTATTTTTTGAGAATGAGTGTCCATAAAGCTTTTGTTCTTGGTCGCAGGCACCTTGACTTAGTAATGACTTTTCTCAATAAGTTTTTGTCGTAATGATTTAATGCCCAGTGTGCCTCTTTATCATTGCCGAAATCTGCAATGCGCTCAATGACATATTGAGCATTCTTTTTCGGGTCTATTTTCTTTGGGTTCACATCCCAAAAAAGAGTTGATCTGAATTTCATTTTCATATTTATTTTTTAAGTATACCATAAATGCGGTCTGATTAACATGGCTTGTATTTGCAATGAGAAACAAAAAACCGCAATAAATTGCTGGTTTTTTGTTTGTAAAAAATTTTTCTGTTTTCGCTCTTTTGAGCTCATCAGCACCGATACGCATCGGCGGAACAGGGAAAACTAGCTTCCAGATATTAAAAGGTACTATTCTTCGGGAAAACATTTTCCCCTCTTCTTCTTTCAATCTGCCTAGTAGTATACACAAGTGAATTATTTTGTCAAGCGGTTTTGACATTTCTTTGCATTAAACAACAAAAAAGTGGCTTTATTAAGCCGTTTTATAACAACATCTTTTTGTTTGCGGTGTTTAATTTTGGGTCAATTCAGCTAATTCGCCGATTTAATTTGTTATCCTCGCTTGACATTTATTTTGCGCTGTGTATACTAACATTAGTTTGCACATTTTTATTTTATTTCGTTGAATCCATTTTAAGCCACTGAAAGGGGGTGATAGAAATGGCTACCACTCTTACAAAAGAGAGGCGAGGGGAAATCGCGGAGATTCTTATCAAACAAATGATGTTTGGTAAGGGGATTACTCTGCGACCCGAAGAAACAAGAAGGGAGCTTGGCAATCTGGCAAAAAAAACTGGATTGTCAAAAGAAGAAATCAATTTGTTTCTTCGTCCAATCATAGAGGATATGACGCAATGAATAAGGCTTTTTCTGTGTAGTACCCATTCTTTCCGTCCTAAAACCACAGGTTTGAGCCAAAGGCTCACTAAAAGGGTAATTGCGCCTCTCCGCTTTTTTGTGCGGATAAGGGCAGAACAAGAACCTCACCTCGGTTTGGCAAGCGTTCGCTTGCCACTAAAATTTAAAAATTTTAGTTTAGGAAAGGAGTGAATCAAGTGGGTTTGGATTAAAAAAATCAATAATTAAAAAGGGAGATGTTGTTTTTTAATTATTGATTAACCGACCGGGCGCCTGAAGTTTAGGCGCCCGTTTTATTTTTGATATTTTTCTGCTCCTTCCCACGCTAGATTAAAAATAGATTTGAATGTATTAGAAATTTCATTATTTTCAACAATAACACCGACTAGTTTACCCTTCAAAGAGACCATACTGATTTTATCATCATAAATAATTAAGGAGGATGTTAAAGGAAATTTTTCCTTATGTATAAACATTCTTTCTGTTAAATCAGACTGTCTTGTTATTTTTTCACTGTTTGTATAAATTAATTTAATTTTAATTTTTCTTTTTTCTCTTTCAGACGATGCTTTAATTCTCTCGTCTTCCGAAAAAATATTTTTCTCTTCATCTATTGCAAAAATTCCCAAAACATTTTTATCTTTCGCCTTGAAATAGTCTTCTCTTATCGCTATGAGCCCATCCTTCCCTTCAAAAAACCTTACCTTTGGTTTTTCTTCGGCGATGTTGAATAAAGTTTCCAACTCCGGCAGATATTTTTTGAATTCTTCTTCTTTTCTTCTCAAACCTTCTTCCTGCTCTTCTAGAAGTTTTAGTAACCGCTTCGGGTCTTCTGTTTGGAAATAAGTTTTCTTGCCTTTTTCCACCGAGCTCATCAAACCTTTTTTCATCAGCTTTTCTATAATCACATAGGTCGTCGCCCTGTTTATCTCCGCTTTTTTGGCGATTCCCTGCGCCGCGCTTGAGCCCAACTCAAGAGAAGCCAAGAAAACCTTCGCCTCTTTCTCCGCCAACCCTATTTTCTCCAATTGTTCTTTTAGCATTTGCGTTTATTATATCACAAAAAATTATATTTTACATTTTTTGTTTTTAGTTTTAAACTTTATTTTATGTTAATCCTCGGCATTGATCCCGGTTTTGAACGAATGGGCTGCGCGGTTTTGGAAAAATCGCATGGTGGCGAAAAACTGCTTTATTCCACTTGCCTTATTTCATCAAGAAGCGACGCCCACGAAAAAAGGCTTCTTTGTTTGGCCAGTGGCTTAAAAAAAATAATTAAGGATTTCAAACCGGACACGATGGCTATAGAAAAACTGTTTTTTTTCGCCAATCAAAAAACAGCCTTGAAAGTGGCGGAAGCCCGGGGCGTCGCTCTCCTTTTGGCCGCCGAAAACAATTTAAAAGTGCTTGAATTCACCCCACTGGAAGTAAAAATGGCGATGACCGGCTATGGCAGGGCCGAAAAAAACCAGGTTAGAAAAATGGTGTTGGCTATGCTTAAAATAAGCGACAGTAAAAAGCTGGACGATGAAATTGACGCCATTGCCATAGCTTTAACTTGCCCCGTTAAAAATTATTCACAGGGTCGCTCTTGAAGTACTTTACAAATTTTTTATACTTGCTACAAAGATAATGTCGAAGTTTTATTTAATAAATAATTCAATAAATATGGACGATTTAATAAGAGTCAACACTCTATTAATAAGCGGGGAAGATGAAAACGAAGAAATGCCCGATGAAAACATTGATGCGGAAGGGTCTGAAAAACCCGACGACGATGAGGATGATGAGCGCGTGGATGCGGGTAATTGGGAAAATTAATTTAAAAATCAATCCCGCTTGAAGCGGGATTGATTTTTTTATTGCCGTTTTTTGATACAATACCATCATTATGGCCAAAAAGAGCAAGAGAAAAAAGATTTTTAAAATACTTTTGGGTGTTTTTTCTTTTTTGTTTGTCGTTTTTCTTTTTATCGGAACATTTGTCGCTTTCTGGATAGCCACCCTAAAAATTCCAGACGCCAGCTCTTTAAACGACCTTAAAGTCGCCCAGTCCACGAAAATTTACGACCGGACGGGCAAAATAATCCTTTGGGATATTCATAACGACATCCAAAGAACGGTGGTGCCCTTGGCTGATATTTCCCGCCACATTAAAAATGCCACCATCGCCATAGAAGATTCTTCTTTTTACCAGCACGGGGGCATTGATGTTTCCGGCATTTTAAGGGCGACTATGGTTAATCTAAAATCAGGCCGGTTAAGCCAGGGCGGATCCACCATCAGCCAACAGTTAGTCAAAAACACCTTATTGACCACAGACAAAACTTTCGCCAGAAAAATAAAAGAAATAATTTTGACGCTAAAAATCGAGAAAAAACTTTCCAAAGACAAGATATTGGAGCTTTATCTTAATGCCGTGCCTTACGGCGGAAGCAATTACGGCATTGAATCGGCCAGCCGTAATTTTTTCGGCAAAAACGCCTCCGATATCAGTTTGGCCGAAGCTTCCTACTTAGCCAGCTTGACCAAAGCCCCGACTTATTATTCCCCCTACGGCAACCATCAAGAAGAGCTGTCCCAAAGAAAGGATTTGGTTTTGAGCAAAATGGCTGCCTTGGGCTTTATTCCTCCTCAAGAAGCCGAAACAGCCAAAAAAGAAAGGGTTGTTTTTATCAACAAGGGCCAAAATTCCATTAAAGCCGCCCATTTTTCCGTTTATATCAGGTCTTATTTGGAAGAAAAATATGGCCAAGATGTTGTGGAACAAGGCGGACTGAAAGTCGTCACCACGATAAACTACCCTCTCCAGCAAAAAGCCGAAGAGTTGGCGGCTAAATACGCCAAAGAAAACAAAGAAAAATTCAACGCTTCCAACAACAGCATCGTGGCGATAGACCCGAAGACCGGCCAAATTCTGGTGATGGTCGGCTCCAAAGACTATTTCAACCAAGAAGACCAAGGTAACTTCAATGTGGCTTTGGCCCATCGCCAGCCCGGTTCGGCCATCAAACCGTTTGTCTACGCCAAGGCTTTTGAAAAAGGTTATTCTCCCAATACTATTGTTTTTGACGTCCAAACTGAATTCAATCCGTCTTGTCTAGACAAATACGCCACAACAACCTTTTCGTCCTCATCATCCAGCTTGTCCGCCGAAGAGGCGGGCGAGAAAGATGAATGTTATATGCCGGAAAACTATGACCATAATTACCGCGGACCCGTAACACTTCGCGAGGCCTTGGCTCAATCTCTAAATGTTCCATCTGTTAAAACTCTCTACTTGGCTGGTATTCGCGACTCTCTTGATATTATGAAAGATATGGGTATCGCTTCTTTGACCGACCCAGACCGCTACGGCTTGACGCTGGTTTTGGGCGGCGGTGAAGTGAGCCTCTTGGAAATGACCGGCGCTTACGCCGTTTTCGCCAACAACGGCGTCCGAAATCCGCCCGTCGGCATCCTGAAAATAGAAGACAAAAGCGGGAATGTTTTAGAGGAATACCGCGACGAATCAAAACAAGTCTTGGATAAAAATATCGCCCTATTAATAAGCGACATTCTTTCCGACAATAAGGCGCGAACGCCGGCGTTTGGCGCCGGCTCGCCACTGTATTTCCCCGACAGGCCGGTGGCGGCCAAAACCGGCACCACCAACGACTACAAAGACGCTTGGGTGCTAGGCTACACGCCCAGCATCGCCGTCGGCGCTTGGTTCGGCAACAACGACAACACCCCAATGGAAAAAATGGTGGCTGGTTTTATCGTCGCCCCGATGTGGAACGAATTTTTAAACGAAGCGTTCAAAGACCTACCCAAAGAAGAATTTGAAAAGCCAAAAAATTTAAGAGGCAACAAACCTTTTTTAAACGGCCAATGGTTGGGCGGACAAACCTATCTTGTGGATGAAGTTTCTGGTAAACTGGCGACGGAATTCACCCCACCGGAAATGGTCCAAGAAAAAGTTTTGACGCAAATCCATTCTATTTTATATTGGCTGGATAAAAACAACCCAAGCGGAAGCAAGCCAACCAGTCCGGAAAATGATTCTCAATTTAGAATGTGGGAAATTCCAGTCAGGCGGTGGGCGGAAAACGCTAATATTAAAGACCAAACAGAAAACGATATCCCGAAAGAAAAAGACGATGTTCATAAGCCGGAATACGCGCCGAAGCTCAAAATAGAATCGCCAGAAGAAAATAAAATTTATAATATCAGCGACAATATCACCATTAAGTTTTCCGCCAAGGCCAGCAACTTCCCCTTTGGTCAAACTGATTTGTTTTTCAACAACAACTATCTCGGCTCATTAAACCAAGAGCCGTACGTTTTTATCTTTAAGCCGAGTGACTTCGGCCCCGCGCCAAACAACTCGGATATTAAGATAATCGCCTACGATAAAGTCAGAAATAAAAGCGAAACAATAACACCTATTAAAATTAACTATTAAAATCTTATGTCTTTAATTCCGCTTTTTTTTATTTTTTGATATAAAAATTGAATTATTTTTTCTTTATTTAAAAATATCTCGTTTTTAAGAGCGCCGCTTATGGTGTGATTTTTTATATAAATAATCCCAAAGCGAAAATCTATATCGTCTTCGGATAGGTTTATATTAAAAATTTCATTAAGAGCTTTAATAATTTCTTTCTGATAAAATTTTCCCGGCGGAGAGATTATAAAAAATTTTTCCAAATACTTGGCTATATTATTCCAAGCCATATTTTTTAGATTTTAGATTTGAGATTTTATTTTAATTAAACACTCATCGGCATTACCAAATACTGGAAAGTGTTGTCTTGGGTGCCGGTTATAAGCAATGGCTTGCCTTCGCCGGAAAATCTTAAAATTATTTCTTCGGAATTAATATTGGGCAGGCAGTCGTAAATATATTTATGATTGAAGGTTATTTTCACACTTTCGCCGGTAATTTTCGCCGGAATTTTGGCTATATTTTCTCCGGATTCATTGTTGGAAGTTTTAATAGTGAAAAAACCATCTTCCGAACTTACCACCATGTTTAATTCATTAAGTTTTCCAGAAAACAATCCGGAAATTTTCAAAGAATTAATAAAAAATTCTTTATTGATAATCACATCAACGATGAATTTTTTTGGTATAATTTGGTTGTAATCGGGAAAAATTCCATCCGTTAACCTGGAAATAAAAATAATATTGTCTTTTATTATATTTATTTGATTTTTATTAAATAAAATATCCAACTTACCCTCCTTCCCTTCAAAAATCCTTATTATTTCCACCACCGCCTTAAAAGGAATTAAAATTGGTCCAAGTTCCGGAAAAAAGTGATTTATTTTTTTCTCCGCTAAACGAAAAGAGTCCGTCGCTGTGAAAGTAAGCATATTGGCTTTATTGGAATAAATATAAACTGAGGAAATTTCCGGTTTTATAGATGATGTGGCGCAAGAGTAAAAAACTGTTTTAAGTCCAGAGATAAAATCAAACACAGAAAGAGTAAATTTATTATCTTGTTTTAATTTCGGCAGATTTGGAAAATCATCAGTTGGTTGGCTTTTAATAAGGGTGGAGTTGTTATTAGTGGAAATTATTAGATTATTATTTTGAACTTCTAAATTAATTTGGTCACTTCTGGAAATATTAGATAAAAAACTATTAAAAATATTGGCTGGAATGGTAATTTTGCCATTTTTTTCTATTTTTGCCGGAATTATTATTTCTGCGCCTAGTTCAAGATTAGTAGAGGTTAATTTTAAGTCTTTTCCTTCAGTGTTAAGTAAAATATTACTCAAAATCGGCAAGTTTAAATTCTTGCCGGAAATTCTATCACAAATAAAAACAGCTTCTTTGAGATCTTTTTTTAAACAAATTAATTTCATTTTTTAAAAATTATTATATTAAGTAATTCTTTTTATATATAAATACATTATTTTTATTATTATATCTATGGATAAGTGGATAAATTAATTTAATAGTTTTTAATTATAATTATTCTAAATTTTTAATGTATATATTTTTAATATTAATTGTGTTTATTTTAATAATAAAAAATAATCTAAAAAATATAAAATTTTTACCCACAACTTATTTTAATTTTATACCCATAGTTATTGTTTTTTAATTCACATTTTTTACACTCCATAAAAATATAATTAACTTTTTAAAATAATATCCCTTATATTGTTTATTTCTTGTTCTAGTTTTTTGTCTATTTTTATATCACAAGTTATTTTTTTATAAGCGTGAATGGCGGTGGTGTGGTCTTTTTGGCCCAACCTCCGGCCAATATAAGGGTAAGGAGTGTTTAAATCATTTCTTAATAAGTACATCGCTATTTGTCTTGGTTTAACAATTTCCTGCCTTCTTGTTTTTTCACTTATATTTTTTTCTTCAATATTATAATAATTAGCGATTATTTTAATCATCTGGTCGGCGGTTATTATTTTTACCGGCTTAATTTTTCTTTTTAAAATCTCTTCCACGTCGGCTAAACTTAAAATTCTACCTCTTATTTTTGACTGGCCAATAATGGAATTAAGCACTCCCTCAAGTTCGCGGATGTTTTCTTTGATGTTTTTAGCGATAAAATCAGTTATTTCATTAGGGATTAAATACCCCCGTTGTTGCATTTTAACTTGTAAAATAGCCATTCTTTCTTCTAGTGAAGGTTGGGAGATATCCACCATCATTCCGCCCTCAAAGCGGGATTTAAGCCGATCTTCCAGGCCGACTATATATTGAGGAGGTTTATCAGAGGAAAAAATAATTTGATTGTTTTTGTCGTATAAAGCGTTGAAAATATGAAAAAATTCTTCCTGGATTTTAAGTTTGCCGGAAAAAAATTGGATATCGTCCACTATTAGAAGATTATATTTGCGGTATTTTTCTTTAAAAAGGTGGATGTTTTTATTTTGAATAGAAAGAACATAGTCGTTGGCGAATTTTTCCGAAGTTAGGTATTGGATTTTAATGGAAGGGTTATTTTTTTTTGTTTCATTGCCGATAGCTTGGAGAAGGTGAGTTTTACCTAAACCAACCCCGCCGTAAATAAAGAGGGGGTTATAAAGATTGCCGACATTTTTTGAAATAGCGGCGGCGGCGGAATGAGCCACCTCATTAAAAGAAGCCACCACAAAATTATCAAAAGTGTATTTGGGGTTCAAGTTGGCCTCCGTGTCTATGTTTAATTCTTGAAAAACAAGTTGTTCTTCGTTGTTTTGTTGTTGTTTAAAATACTGTTTCTTTTCTTTTGGTTCAATTTTGGGCGGGTTGGGCATTATTAAGTAATCGGCGTGGCGGATGCTTGGGTTAAGATTACGAAGAGAGCTGATAACGAATTTGTAGTATTTTGTGGACAACCACTCTTTAGCGAAATCATTGGGCACATTTATAGTTACCACACCATCTTCATATTTACTTATGTAAGTGTCTCTAAACCAGGTGGAAAAATTAGCTTTTGAAACATTGGGCTCTATCTCAAAAAGAGCGTCTTTCCATAGTTTTTCAAAATTATCCAACATAGTTATTTTATTATACTCAAAGATATTTTTAATCAAACTCCAGCAAATACCAAAAAAACCGCCATTAACTTAATATCCTGTGAACAATGTGTTAATATTGACGACAAGATGTTTCCCCGAAAAAACAGGATTGATAAAAAATTATTTCCGGAGTTTATGAAAAAGGCGAAAACTTTTTCCTCAGACAATCTTAATTTGAAAGTCGCCTACAACTGTCCCAAAAACAGAGCCTTCGCCTTTGTTGCGTCTTTGAAGGTGTCTAAAAAAGCCGCAGAGCGCAATAAGTTGAAAAGAAGAGCGAGGGCGATAACTTATTCTTTGCTTAAAAATGTCTCGCCGGGAATTTGCGCGGCGGTCTTTTTTAAACCGGCGATAATGGGCAAGAAATACGCCGGAATAAAAGACGAGCTGACAAGCCTTTATAAAAAAGCGAAAATAATATAGAATAAGCGGTATGTTTTATTTATACAACTTAGTTTTCTTTGAACCTTTGTTAAACGGACTGGCCTTGCTGATAAAATACATTCCCCTTCATGATATGGGACTGGCCATTATTGTTCTTACTGTGGCGGTGCGTTTTATAATTTTGCCTTTTACCCACAAATCAACCGTTACCCAGATAAAAATGAAGAAGCTGGAACCGGAGTTGAGGGAAATAAAAAACACCCACAAGAACGATTCGCAGACGCAGGCGAAAAAGACGATGGAGTTGTATAAAAAGCACGGCATCAATCCTGTGGCCGGCATTTTGACCCTTTTTATCCAAATTCCCATTATCTTCGCTTTGTATAAAGTTTTTTTGGGTGGAACGGTTTTTGATCCGGCCCACCTCTACGCTTTCGTAACCGTTCCGGATTTCGTCAACATTAAGTTTCTCGGTCTTATTGATGTGACTCAAAAAAGCTACATTATGCCGGTCTTAGCCGCCTTGACCCAGTTTTACCAAATGAAATTAGCCATACCGCCCATCAAAAAACAGGATACAGGCAACACCTTTAAAGACAGTTTAGCTAGGAGTATGAATGTTCAAATGAGGTATGTTATGCCCTTTTTCATATTTTTTATCGGCCTGAAGCTTTCTTCCGGCATCGCTCTTTATTGGACGACGATGAATATTTTTGCTATAGTGCATGAAGCGATAGTGCGAAGAAGAGCGGAAAAATTATATGGAGAACCAAATCAAAATAATATCAGCCTTACTGGAGGAACTGCTTGAAAAAATGACCGTTATCGGCCAAGTTGAATGCTCGGAAATGGACGGCGGGCCGGTTTTCACCATCAAAACAAAAGAAGCCGGGATATTAATAGGAGAAGACGGAAAACACCTGATAGCCCTAAGCCATATTGTCAAAAAAATAGCTGAAAATAAACTTAAAAGGGATAATTTGGAAGAAATGCCTTTTCTTTTGGATGTCAACGACTATCAGATGAAAAGAATTGAGGAGTTGAGGAATATCGCCCGAATGAACGCTCAAAGAGTTATTTTTTTCAAAAAAGAGATGGAAATGGAGCCGATGTCGGCTTACGACAGAAGGATTATTCATTCAGTTTTGGGCGGGTACCCGGATATTAAAACGGAAAGCGTCGGAGACGGCTTGGACAGAAGGGTGGTCATAAAACCCATAATATAATGTTGGAAATAAAATTATTGCCCAATTCGGAGATGGAAATAATCGGCGAAATATCGGCCGAGATTTTTATGTCCGGCCGGGACGGGGTCGTTAAAGAGTTTTCCGAAAAAGTGGAAATGGACGGTTTCCGGAAAGGAAAAATCCCCGAAGACATTTTGATTAAAAATATCGGGAGGGGTGCCGTTTTAGAAAAAATGGCCGTTATCGCGCTGGAAAAAGAATACCCGAAGATAATAAATGAGCACAAAATCAAAGCCATTGGCCGGCCGGAAATAACTTTAACCAAACTAGCCGAAAATAACCCCCTTGGATTTAAAGTGACAACTTCCATTTTGCCGGAAATCACCCTTCCCGACTATAAAGGCATCGCAAAAAAAATAATGGCAAAAAAGGAAGAAGTTTCCGAAGAAAATAAAGCCCAAGAAAAAGAACGAAGAAGAATGGAAATTTTGGAAAAAACAGCGGAGGAAATCAAGCAAGATATGCCGAAATTTCTGGTGGAAGCGGAAAAAGACAAAATGGCCGAAGAAATGGAAAGAAATATCGCTCAAATGGGCTTGAAGTGGGACGACTATCTGAAACACATCAAAAAAACGGAAGAAGAATTAAAGAAAGATTGGGAAAAAGACGCGATAAAAAGGGTAAAATACGGCTTGATTCTTGATCAAACGACGGAACAAGAAAAAATAGAAATCCCCGCCGAGGAATTGGAAAAAGAGGCGGCGGCGATGATTGAATACCACAAAAACCTAGGCCAAGATTTGGACAAAGAAAGAGTGAAAAATTATTTATCCGGCATAATGCGCAACGAGAAATTGTTTCAAATGCTGGAAAGCCAACAAGGGTAAGGTAATATCAAGGACCGTCGATGTTTGACAGGAGAAGCGCTTGCCTTTATATTTTAATCATTATGTTGATACCCACAGTCATAGAAAAATCGCAGTTTGGGGAAAGGGCGTATGATATTTACTCCCGCCTTTTGAAGGAAAGGATTATCTTTCTTTCCGGACCGATAAGCGACGCCACAGCCAATACCGTCATCGCCCAACTGCTTTTCCTCCAGCACGAAGATCCCAAAAAAGACATTTATTTGTACGTAAATTCGCCGGGCGGTTCGGTTACCGCCACTTTGGCGATGTATGACACAATGAAGCACATCAAACCGGATGTTTCCACTATCTGCGTCGGTGTGGCCGCTTCAGGAGCCGCCGTCATTTTAGCCGCTGGCGCCAAGGGCAAAAGATTCGCCCTGCCCAACGCCGAAGTGATGATTCACCAATTGATGGGCGGAGCGGAAGGTCAGGCCACGGAAATAGAGATAACGGCCAGACACATGATAAAAATCAAAGATCGGCTCAATAAAATTCTCTCCGACGCCACCGGCCAATCGATTAAGAAAGTTGAAGCCGATTCCGACCGCGACTTCTATATGGATGCCGAAGAAGCCAAAAAATACGGAATGATAGACGCAGTTTTGAAAGAAAAAAGCAAATAAGCTGTTTTAAATTCTTCCCACCAAACTTTTGCCGGTCATTTCCGTCGGAGTTTCCAACCCCAATAATTCCAAAACCGTCGGGGCGACATCGGAAAGAGTGCCGGTCACTTCTTTATAATTTTGGTTTACCTCTTCCCCGCTCAATTCTTTTTTTCTTTTGAAATCATTGCCTATCAAAAAAAAAGGAACAGGATTGAGGGAATGTTTTGTTTTGTTTTCCCCGGAAAATTTATAAATTTTTTCTTCGGCGTTGCCATGGTCGGAAGTGATAACAGCCACTCCGCCCAGCTCCAAAACACTGGAAGCGATTTTGCCGACGCACTCGTCCACTTTTTCTATGGCGCGGGCCGTCGCATCAAAGTTGCCGGTGTGTCCAATTATGTCGGCGTTGGCGAAATTAACGGCGACAAAAGGATACTTTGTAAGATTTTCTAAAACATTTTCCGTTATTTTATCAGCCGACATTTCCGGCGTTAATTCATAATGCCCACCGGGCGGCGACGGCACCAAAAGTCTATCTTCGCCGTCAAAAGACGTTTCCGCCCCGCCGTTTAAGAAATAAGTGATATGGGCGTATTTTTCCGTTTCGGCAATGTGCAACTGCTTTAAACCGGCGGCGGAAATAGTTTTGGCTATAGGGTGTTCAACTTCGGCGGACTTAAAAGCGGCCGGACAAGAGTTGTTGGAAAAGCACGGCAAGCTTTTGTCGTATTCGGTCATCGTCACTAAAAATAAATTTTCCAGCTTTTTTCTGGGAAAAAACTGAAAAGTGTCGTCAACAAAAGATTGAGTCAGTTGGCGGATGCTGTCTTCTCGAAAGTTAAAGACAATAACGCTGTCGCCGTCTTTGATTCTCCCCTCTCGGCTGGAAATAACGCCGGCCTCAACGGCATCGTCGCCCAAATCTTGGGCGTATCGGCTTTTTATGTATTCGGAAGCTGAATCAAAAGAGTTTCCTTTGCCTTCGGTGAAAAGTTCGTAGGCCTTTTGCGTTTTACCCCACTCGCCGTTTCTGTCCATGGCGTATCCTCGGCCGATGATTGAGGCGATTTTTACGCCGGAATAATTTTCCGCCAGATTTTTTTCCATTTCGGCGTAAAAGTCGCCCCCCTCTTTTTTGTAAGAGTCTTTGCCGTCGGTGAAAAGATGAAGATAAGCCGGCAGGTTGTTCTGCTTGGCCAAATCAATCAAGGCTTGCAGGTGTTCAAAATAACTATGAACCGTTCCGGTGGAATACAGTCCCATAAAATGCAAATGCCCGCCGGTGTTTTTTATGTGTTCTATGGATTTTGCCAAAGCTTCATTTTGAAAAAACGAGCCGTCTTTTATGGCGGAAGATATTTTGGGCAGATAGTTGTGGATTATTTTCCCCGCGCCGATGGTCAAATGCCCCACCTCGCTGTTTCCCGATTCGCCCCACGGCAAGCCGACGGCGATTCCAGAGGCTTGCAGGGTCGTGAAAGGAAAATATTTTTCCAGCTCGGCGAAATTGGGCTGTTTGGCGGCTTCCAATGTGGACATTGACTTTTCTTCCGGCACCCCCAAACCGTCTATTATCACCAGAACGACGGGACGGTAATCTTTTTTCATTGCCCTATTTTACCACACATTTTAGAAAAACTGGACAAAAAGAGCCGAATTTAGTAGTATGAAAATGTAATTTTATTGATTTAATTTTTTAGTCTTATGTTCAATTTCATTCCTTTGTTGGAACCGAGCATAAAACTTACCCAAATTTATGAACCTAACCAAAGTTTTTCTTTTGGCCGGTTTTTCCGGTCTGGGAGGGTTGGCAATTGGATACTTTTTCCATATGCTGCTCTCTCTGCAGAAAAAAAATTCTGCGGACTTAAAGACAAAACAGCTTCTTCTTGAGGCTAAAGACAAAGCGCAATCAGTCACAGAAGAAGCCGCTAAAAAAGCCCAAGCTATCTTGGATAGCGCCAAACAGGAGGAAAAAAACTCCCTTATTCAGACGCGAAAAATAGAAGAAAGGATTTTGCAACGGGAAGAAAGTTTGGAGAAACAAAGGCTTAGCGTAGATCAAGCCAATGCGGAAATAAGGGATGGCATAGAAAAACTGAAAAAGAAAAAAGAAGAAATAGAAAGCATTGAACAGCAGAAATTGACCGATTTGCAGAAAGTCGCCTCTATGACCGAAGAAGAAGCCAAGTCCAGCCTGATGAAAGCGACAGAAAAGAAATACGAAGAAGATATTCTGGGACGAATTAAAAAACTGGAATCCCTCGGGCGGGACGAGTTTGAAAAAAGAGCCCGAGACATACTTGTAACCACCATCCAAAGGCTGGCTTCTTCCACCGCTTCGGAGGTTACCACCACGACCGTCCCAATTCCTTCAGACGACCTCAAGGGCAAGATTATAGGAAAAGAAGGACGAAACATCAGGGCGCTGGAAAGGGCGGCGGGGGTGGAAATAATCGTGGACGACACGCCTGGTTCAATCGTTATTTCCGGCTTTGATCCGATAAGGAGGCAGATTGCCAAGGTTGCCCTGGAAAATCTTGTTTCTGATGGACGAATTCAGCCGGCCAGAATTGAAGAGGTGGTGGAAAAAGCCAGGAGCGAGGTGGAAAAAACCATCAAGCAAAAAGGAGAAATGGCCGCCTATGAAGCCGGAATAATTGACTTGGATCCGCGCCTCCTTACGGTATTGGGCAGGCTTTATTTCAGAACCAGTTATGGGCAGAATGTTTTGCAGCACTCCATTGAGGCGGTCCATATCGCCGGAATGTTGGCATCCGAACTGAAGGCCGATGTCAATGTGGCCAAAAAAGGAGCCCTCCTTCACGATATAGGCAAGGCGATGGACCACGATGTTCAAGGAACGCACGTTGAAATCGGCAAAAGAATTCTTCAGAAATTCAATGTTGACGAGAAAATAATCAAGGCGATGCAGTCTCATCATGAAGAATATCCGTTTGAGACGACGGAAGCGGTAATAGTGCAAGTGGCAGACGCCATTTCCGGAGCCAGACCGGGCGCGAGGAGAGATTCTTTGGAAAACTATCTAAAGCGCTTGGAAGATTTGGAAAATATCGCCAAATCGTTCGGGGGCGTAGAAAAAACCTACGCCATTCAAGCCGGCCGAGAGATAAGGGTTTTCGTGATGCCGGAAAAAGTATCCGACCTGGAAGCCAAAAAAATGGCTAGGGATATAGCCGACAGGATAGAAAAGGATCTAAAATACCCGGGAGAGATAAAAGTTAACGTGATAAGAGAAAGCCGGGTGATTGAATACGCGAGGTAAGCATTGACGGAAAAGTTATCTTGCTATTGCCTAAAATATGGCTTAATATATAATCAACAGTAATAGTAACAAGCCTGCCTGTCGGCAGGCAGGGTCGAGTTTAAAAAAATAAGATATCAAAACATAAATTTATGAATAAAGCAGGAATAGCGGACGCTGTTCACGTTGTTGTCGGGGGCACAAAAACAACAGCCGAACAAGCGGTGGAAAAAGTCATTGAGGTTATAATCGGTTCTTTGAAGAAAGGAGAAGAAGTTTCTATCGCCGGACTAGGCATTTTTTCCGTCAAGGAAAGAGCGGCCAGACAAGCGCGAAATCCCAGAACGGGAGAAGCAATAAGCGTCCCAGCCATGAAGGTTCCGAAATTCAAGGCCAGCAAGCACCTTAAAGAGGCTGTTAGGTAGTTGGAAAATTAAGGCAAAAAAAACAATCCCGCTTATAGCGGGATTGTTTTTTTTGATATACTGAAATCAATGGATTTAAAATCTTTACATCAGCAGTTTCTGGAACACCTTGAAGTAGAAAAAGGGCGGAGTTTGAAGACGATTGAAAATTATGACCGATACATAAAGAGGTTTTTGGAGTTTGCCAAAAGCAGTTCCCCTTCTCAAATAGACGACGAGCTAGTCAGAAAATACAGGCTTTTCCTTAATCGGGAAGAAAAAAGCGCCGGCGGAAACTTGGACAGAAAAACGCAAAATTATTATCTTATAGCCCTGCGGGTGTTTCTGAAATATCTGGCCAAAAGAAATATCGCTTCCTTGCCCGCGGAAAGGATAGAGTTGGCCAAAACTCCCCAAAGAGACTTGGATTTGATAACGGAGGAAGAATTGCGGAGATTGCTGGATATAAAAGGCGATGAAACAAAAGATTTGAGAGACAGGGCTATTTTAGAGCTTTTGTTTTCTACCGGCTTGCGCGTTTCCGAGCTTTGCGCGCTTAATCGAGATTCTTTTGGAGAGGCCAAAAACGGCGAAATTTCCATCAGAGGGAAAGGAGGCAAAATCAGGGTGGTTTTTATATCGGAAAGCGCAAAACAGGCTGTCAAAAATTATTTAGATAAAAGAACGGACACGGAAGAAGCGTTGTTTGTAAGCGATAGATTGATGTCGTTCGCGACGCCTTTCACAGCGCGGCGGCGCGAGAAGAGCAAATTTTCAGCAGAAAATTATGCGAGCCGAGAGAATGATATCAATTTGTCGCGCTTATCAAGTTATTCCCGCCTCACTCCCCGCTCCGTGGAAAGAATGATCAAACAGCGCGCCATAGAAGCCGGAATTTCCAAAAAAGTCACCCCGCATATCATTCGCCATTGTTTTGCCACCGACTTATTGTCCAATGGCGCCGACATTCGCTCCGTCCAAACCCTCCTTGGCCACTCCAACATCGCCACCACCCAAATCTACACCCACATTACCGACAAACAACTCCGCGATGTCCATAAAAATTTCCACGGAAAAACAAGAAAATAAATTAAACCTTAGAGGGGAAGTAGGCGTATAATTTTAAGGGTTAAAAATATCTTTGCCTATAAGCTCCCAAAAGGGAATGAAGTTGATTTCGGTTTTTCCGACATTCAGCGAGCCTTTAAAGTTTTTGTTGACGATAAAAGCTTTTTCCGGCGAGTATTTTTCAATGAAACTCCTAAACGAGCGGTTAATTTCCGGTTTTTTAATATCGGCGTATTTTACTTCAATAGGAATCAATTTATCGCCCGAACTTGCGACAAAGTCCACCTCGGCTTTTTCTTTCGTTCTCCAGTAATTTATTTTTGCTCCCGAAAACAAAAATTTTATTTTCA
>Ga0209518_1000965_pt1 | contig 34083 bp, 41 predicted proteins | sample RifGroB1_FD_183993 | JGI IMG/M metagenome (GOLD analysis project Ga0209518, IMG submission 183993) | Groundwater microbial communities from Rifle, Colorado, USA - Groundwater B1 (SPAdes) (version 2) | ecosystem: Environmental > Aquatic > Deep subsurface > Groundwater | place: Rifle, Colorado...
GTCTGGAAGATTATGCTTGATCTGTAATCTCAAATTACTTTGAGTGTCGGACTATATCATTACCCCGAAGGGTATTTGGCGTGTAGTCTCTACGGACTCTCCTAGGACTTGCCCTGAGCGAAGTCGAAGGGTTGCCTCGGTATTGTCCCGGCGTTACGCCGGGGTGTCCACCGATATAGCCAAATTTGCTACTCCGAATTACTTCGGAGAGGGCCCATACTACTAGCCTTCCGTGCGGCTTTACACTACCCCGCATGTCTATTTTAAAGAACCTTGTCATTATATCACTTAATTGAGGCTGATTTAAACCAGTCTAGAAAGGAGGATTTGTTTCTTCTTCTCGTTTTTTTATTCTGGTGCGGAGGGCTACTGCACCTTTTTCGTGGCTTTTAACCTGGAAAGGACAGCTGCTGCCTTGAACTCGGGTTTCCAGCCCGTCCGGTCCGGTATTTGTTAACAGGCAACCGAATTGTTCCCCCCTGTCAGGGTGTGAACAGATGGCGTGGTAGTAAGCACGAATCCGATTCTTAGTGTCTATTCTTGGATAGGCATAGCTGAAAGCTACGCAATCTACTGGCAACCTCGCTCCTCTTTTGGAGGGAGTTAGGAGCTTAGGTATTTTTCTGAGAATTGCGAAGAGGGAGCGTTGTAAACTTTCTGGGTATTCCTTTGTCATTAAGTCCCAAAATAACACATTTTTTGCTACACTTAAAGAAGTGAAGAAAAAGAGAGTGACTGCAGATTGGCTGAGAAAAATTGGGGTGAAGGAGGTGCTCATTCCCGGACTTATTTTGGCGGGAGTTTTGGGTTGGACGGGGTGGAATAAATTGGACGAAAAGAAAGTAAGATTTCCGGAAAGTGGAGTGGTGAGAATAATTACAGATGGAGATACTTTTGAATTGCAAAGTGGAGTGAGAGTAAGACTGATCGGGATAAACGCGCCCGCAAATGATGCGAGGAGTAAAGACGGACTGGCAAGACTAGTGGAAGATAAGAGGGTGTGGCTGGAATACGATAGATACCAGGACGATAAATATGGGCGGGTATTAGCCTGGATATGGATGGGATGCGAAGAAACCCCTAAATTTACTCCTCCAGATTATATGCGGCTGTCTTTTAACCGGTCCCGGCCGGGGCTGACAGAAAATCCTAAGGGATGTAAAAAAGGCAAATTGGTGCAGGAGGAACTTATAAAAGAGGGTTTAGTAAAAATGGAAGTTTACAAAGACCGGGGCGAACTGAAGTACGAAAATAGGTTAAAATAGGGGCATGAGCAAAACCAGAATATTATCAGGAATCAGATCCAGCGGGAGACTGCACATTGGGAATTATTTGGGTGCGGTGAAGGGTATGCTGGCCCTGCAAGAAGATTCTGCTTACGAAACTTATTATATGGTGGCGGATTTGCATGCCTTGACGACCCCATATGACAAAGAGAAATTTGCCGAGGAAACCAGAAGTGTCATTAAGGATTATTTAGCGGCGGGACTGGATCCAGAAAAGAGCGTGCTTTTTGTACAGTCTCAAGTGCCGGAACACGTAGAGTTGGCATATTATTTCTCGACAGTAACGACACTGGCGAAAATGACGCACCTGCCTACTTACAAAGAAAAGGTAAAACAACTTCCGGACCATGTAACCATGGCCTTGGTGAATTATCCGGTACTCATGGCGGCGGACATTTTGGCTTATAAAGCGGGACTGGTGCCGGTGGGAATTGACCAGGAGCCGCATTTGGAAGCAGCTAGAGAGATAGCCCGACGGATGAACGCGGATTTCGGGACAGATTTTCCAGAGCCCAAAAGATTTGCGACCAAGGGGGAATATGTACCGTCACTTTCCGGAGAGGGAAAGATGAGTAAGTCGGTGGAGGGAAGTTATATTCTTCTAACCGACGGATTGGATGAAATTCGGGCCAAACTAGCCAAAGCTCCAACCGACGAGAGAGTGAGTAATTTATTTAAATTGGTGGAGCTGTTTAAACACGAAAGAATGGAATATTATGCAGCTGGACAAAAAAGAGGAGATATCCGCTATTCAGAACTTAAAGAAGAATTGTCCTTGGCTATTTACGAAGAATTAAAACCCATGCAGGAAAAACGAAATAAGCTGACTGATGAATATATAGACGAAGTAATTAAAAAAGGAGCTGAAAGAGCCAGAAAGGTGGCCGTCGAAACCGTAAGAGAAGTAAAAGAAAAAATGGGGATTTTAGTATGATGACGATTGATGATTTTGCCAAGGTGGAAATGAGAGTGGGGGAGGTGACGGAAGCAAACGAAGTGATTAAGAGTACTAAGTTGATTAAATTAACCGTTAATTTTGGTCCTTCGGCAGGCTCAGAATTAAGGACGATATTTACAGGAGTGAAACAGTGGTACAAACCAAAATATTTCTTAAATAAAAAATTTGTGTTTGTAACGAATTTGCAACCCCGGCGGATGATGGGAGAGGAAAGTCAGGGCATGATTCTGGCGGCAGAAGGATCCGACGGAAAACCCATCTTTCTGGTGCCGGCTGGTAAGAAGGCGGAAATTGGGGCTAAAGTTAGATAGATATTTTTGTTTGCTCCGATATTGACTTAGGATCGTCTTAGATATAGACTTAAGCGCATGGGCGGGGATGGAGGAGATTTGGAGTTAAAGTCTATAGAATCTGGCATTAAGGTTAATAAGAGTTTCAGAACTCAATACGACGAGGCGCTGGGAGAGGTGCGGAGAAGAGCTGTCTGGGGAGCTGCTTTTTCAATGGATGACGTTGGGCGATTGTTGCATTTGCACGATCAGAGTCGGGACGAGCCAGAGGGTGGTGAGAGACAAGCTGGTTCTATTAAGATAAATCAAGACGCTCCGTGGTTTCAGTTAAAGAAATTAAAGAACAAATTGTTGGCAGGAGGGTTCTATAATAGCGATCTGGGCGCTGTGGAAAAGATCGACGGCGAGAAGGTTGGTAGTGTCTTGTTGGTGAAGGGTGATTATGGGAAGGAGAGGGAGAGTGTCGTGAAGATTGGGAGTGGATTGAAGGAGGTTTTGCGAGATATATATTCGGTTGGGCCTGGTGGGCTTTCGAGTTATGTGAGAGGAGCTTCAAAAGAGGAAAAGCGAGGGGTAAGTAAAAGGGTGGGAGAGGGGGTACAAGTTCGCGAACAATCATCTGTTAGAAGGCTTCTGTCCGTGCTAGATTCTGTCCTTAGGGAAATGGATAAAATCCAGTATGATCGGGTTTTGACTAATATTGGGGTGCGGTTGAAGAGAGGCGAAATTTCTGAAGGAGTGGCACTTGCGGAAGCCCTGGGCGAGGCTTATGACTCAAAAATTGCGACGGGAGGTGTGGTAAAGAAGGAGCTGGTGTCTGGAATCTCTCAACTAAGGGAACTTATGGGGAATTTGGAAGGTGGTAAGGTAGATGAGATAAAAAGAATGATTGAGGAGGATGAGCTTGGGGTTTTAGGATCTCGTTTGCGTGAGATAGGGGGCGATCTTAAAAAGTGTCTTAATGGAAAGGCTGATGATGGAGCGGGGGCGAAACTGGAGGAGTATTTGGGTCGTTTGATGGAAGTGGAAGCGGGAGCCCACCTTCGCTAAAGCTCTGGCGGGCGCGGCGAAAGTGCGGTGATGGCTTGACATACTGGAATACGCATGGTAGTATGATTGCATATGGATATGCAGACAATAACCACCACCTATGCCCAGAGGAATTTTGGCAAGATTTTGGACGAATTGGATGAGCCGGTGATAGTGATGCGGGATAGCGAGCCGGAAGCTGTATTGATGGACTATGAAGATTATAAGAGCTATGTGAGGGAGAAAAAGAAAGCGGACACGGAAAAAGTGATGCGCATGCTTGAGCGGATACATAAGAGAAATGCGCATATTCCAGCAGAAGAAGTGGAAAGAGATGTGGAAGAGGCATTAAAGTATGTTAGGAGTCATCGTTGACACTAACGTCCTGGTGCGGGCGGTGTTGTCCGGTAGGGGGAGAGAAGATGCAATAATAGATAAAATTGGTAATGAGGACTGGAGATTGGCGTATGGAAAAGGGCAATTGGAGGAGATGGTAAGAGTGCTGGGGTACGAAAGGATTTCCAAGAAGTATAAATGGGATAAGGATGCGGTTGACGAATTAATTTCTTGGGTTGTCAAGTACGGGAGGCAGATCCAGGCGGCAGAAGTGGAGATGTGTAGGGACAAGGATGATAATTATGTGGTAGGGTTAGCGGTGCGGGCGGCGAGAAAATCCCTGGTTTATTTAGTGACTGGGGATAAGGATATTTTGGATCTGAAAGGTAAGGTTGAAAATGTGACAATAATTACCCCGGGTGAGTTTTTGAAAGTGGAAGTAGGGGCTCGAGTAAGGTAGAATGAGGCGCTATGAAGAAGGAGCCTGATAAGACAACTAAGACAAATGGGACAAATAGGACGAATGGAAAGAGGCCAGTGCGGGGGGTAATGATTCAGATGCAGTTTGATTTACAAAGACTGGCGTGGTGGGCGGTGGTGGGATTGATGATTTTTTCCTTGGCCGGATTGTGGATGTCCGGATCCAAAGTACAAAAAGAGGTGCAACTGTCACAAGCCTTGGAAGACATGAGAGCCGGGAAAATAGAGAAAGTGGAGGTATATGCCGACCGGTTGGCGCTGTTTTACACAGACAAAGAAGACGAACCCATGTTTTCTAGAAAAGAAGGGAACGTCAGCTTTACGGAGATTTTGGATCGGGCGCAAATTAAACCGGACACAGTGAAATACGAAATTAAGGATCAGACGTTTGGACAAGTAATGACGGCGGTGTTGCCGTCGGTGATTGGGACGGGATTTGTGCTCTTAGTTCTGCTGTACATGATGCGTCAGGCGAGAGGTCAGCAAGACAGCATATTTTCTTTTGGCCAGAGCCGGGCCAGATTGTTTGACAAAGGCAAACAGTCGGTGAAATTTTCGGATGTGGCCGGAGTGGATGAGGCCAAAAAAGAGCTGGAAGAAGTAGTGGACTTTTTGAAAAACCCGGGGAAGTATAAAGCCCTGGGGGCCAGAACTCCCAAAGGGGCTTTACTGATTGGTCCATCGGGCGTGGGAAAAACACTTTTGGCCCGGGCGATTGCGGGGGAGGCAGGGGTGCCGTTTTACAGTATGGCCGGATCTGAATTTATGGAAATGCTGGTGGGGGTGGGGAGTGCCCGGGTGAGGGATTTGTTTGCCACAGCCAAGAAAAACGCTCCATCCATAATTTTCATCGATGAGGTGGATGCCATTGGCCGGCAGAGAGGACACGGGTTGATGGGGGGACATGATGAGAGAGAGCAAACGTTAAATCAGATACTGGTGGAGATGGACGGGTTTACGGCAAATGAAAACGTGGTAGTGCTGGCAGCCACGAATCGCCCGGAACTATTGGACCCGGCATTGGTGCGGCCGGGACGGTTTGACCGGAGAGTAATGGTGGATATGCCGGACATTGAAGGGCGGAAAGCGATTTTGGCTATTTATGCAAAGAATAAGCCATTTGTAAAGTCGGTGAAGTGGGAAGCGGTGGCTAAGCGGACGGTGGGGTTCTCTGGAGCGGATTTGGAAAATATGCTGAATGAAGCGGCGATTGGGGCGGCCAGAGAAAGCCTAAAAGAGATTACGATGGAGAACATCGAAGAGGCAGCCACAAAAGTAAAACTGGGGCCGCAGAAAAAACGCTTGCAGAGTGAGGATGATCGGAAAATGACGGCGTATCATGAGGCGGGTCACGCGGTGGTGAATTGGGCGCAGAAAGGATTGGATCCCGTGCATAGAATTTCCATTGTATCCCGGGGGATGAGCCTGGGTCACACTCTAGTTCCACCCGCAGCTGACCGGGTACATGAAACTAAGTCCCGATTGCTGTCTCAAATTGCCATGATGCTGGGCGGGCGGGCGGCGGAAGAGCTGGTTTTCCATGAGTTTACGACGGGAGCCAGCAATGATATCGATAAGGCCTCGAGTGTAGCTCGGGATATGGTAATGGAATATGGCATGAGTAATTTGGGGCCGATTAATTATGGTTCGGAGCCGGATGTGATTGATTGGGGTCGGGGATATATGGAGCCGACGCAAATTTCGCCTGACGTACAGGCTAAAATTGACGCAGAGGTGAAAAAAATTATTGACGAGGGCTACAAGAAAGCCCAGATAATTCTGAAAAAGCACAGAAAGAAAATGGACAAAGTGGTAGAGAGGCTGATGAAAGTAGAGACCATGGATGGCGACGAATTCGCTAAAATGATGGCGAATTGATTAGCACGTGATTTTGAGACATGATTAGCACATGAGACCCGTTAAGGCACCGGTGTTGTTTGAAGATTTGACTTACAAAATAATAGGGGCTGCAATGGAAGTACATAAGATCTTGGGACCAATACACAAGGAAACCGTTTATCAAAAGGCTCTAGAGAAAGAGTTTTTTGATAGAGGATTGAAAGTTCAACGGGAGGTAGATTTACCGGTAAAATATGGTGATATTAAGGTGGGAACTTATAGGCCGGATTTTGTGGTGGGTGAAAGCGTGGTGGTGGAAATTAAGGCTTTAGAGTTTTTGCCAAAAAAGACTGAGGTGCAGCTGAGCTATTATTTGAAGGTAACTGGCTATAAAATAGGGTTACTTTTGAATTTTGGGGCACCAAGTTTGGAAGTAAGGAGAAGAATTTATGGTTAAATCAAGTGCTAATCAGGAAAAAAATCTTGTGCTCATCCTCGATGGAAATTCGGTTTTGCACCGGGCGTATTATGCGCTGCCGGATTGGAGAAATAGATCCGGTGAGGCAACGGCGGGGGTGTATGGGTTTTTGAGCATGATGCTCAAAGCCTTGGAAGAGTTGAAACCCACGCATTTGGCTGTAGTGTTTGATCATCCGTCGCCTACTTTTAGACATACGATGTATGTGGGGTATCAGACCAATCGGGAAAAAGAAAGGCAAGTATCGGAAGATATTTGGGGACAGATTGAGAAGTTGAAGGTTGTGTTGGAGAAGATGGGAATCCTGGTATATCAGGTGGCAGGATTTGAAGCCGACGATGTGATCGGAACGATCAGTGCTCAGATAAAAGATAAAAGTGCTCAGGTAATTATTATTACTGGAGATCGGGATTTGATGCAATTAGTGGATAAGAGAATTAAACTATATATGCCCATTAAAGGATTGTCTGATACTGTAATTGTGGATGAAGACAAGGTAATGGAGAGAATGGGGGTACACCCGAAACAAATAATTGATTACAAAGCGCTGGTGGGGGACAGTAGTGATAATTATCCCGGGGTAGCTGGGATTGGACCTAAAACTGCAACTGCCTTGTTAGCAGAATATGGGACATTTGAAAAAATATATGAATTTATAAAAATCTCACCCCGGACCCCTCTCCTTAATTCAGGAGAGGGGGTGATGAAGAAACTTATTGATGGGTATGAAGGAGGAGAACTTTCGAAAAGATTGGCGACGATCAGGACTGACGCGCCAGTGAGTTATGACAGCGCGCAGTGCACAGCCCCCAGCCCGCAAAAGTTGACCGAAGTATTACAGGAATTGGGGTATAAAAGTTTAATTAAAAGAATGGGGGGAAAAGCTGATGAGAGTAGCTCTCGTCCACGATTATTTGAATGAGTACGGAGGGGCAGAAAGAGTGTTGGAAGCTCTGGCTGAAATGTGGCCGGAAGCGCCGATTTACACCGCATTTGCCGTGCCGAATTCTTCGGCAGTAAAAGCGTTTGGGGGCAAAAAAATTATCACTTCTTGGTTTCAAAACATTCCGCTTTACAATAAACTGTATAGCCCGCTGAGGTTTTTTATCCCATGGATTTGGGAAAGCTTTAATTTATCTGAATATGATTTGGTAATTACATCAGCCAGTTGGTACATAACTAAGGGTTTGGGTAAAAAAGAAATTTGCTATTGCCATACGCCACCTCGATGGTTGTATGGATATGAAACTTCAATTGCTTGGAAAAAATACTGGCCAGTGAGAATATATGCGACTATTGTAGGCCATTTCTTACGCATGTATGATTTTTCCCAAGCCCAAAAAGTGGGGGTGTTTGTAGCTAATTCAAAAAATGTGGCGGAAAGAATAAAGAAGTTTTACAGAAGAGACGCGATAGTGATATATCCACCGGTGGAGATGCCAAGAGTGACTGCCAAGAAAGAAGGTTATTATTTGATAGTAAGCAGGCTAGTTGGGGGAAAGGGGATTGAGATGGCTATAGTCGCGGCGAAGAAATACGGGTTTAAATTGAAGATTGCCGGAGAGTTTGCGGGATGGAAAAAAATAAAGGAGGTAGAAACTTTGGGGAGAGTAACTGAAGAAGAGAAAGCAAAATTGATGACCGAAGCCAAAGGATTTTTGGTGTTGGAGAGGGATGTTGATTTTGGAATTACTCCTGTGGAGGCGCAGATGTGCGGAACTCCAGTGATTGCTTTTAATGGGGGAGGATATAGGGAATCTGTAATTGATGGCAAAACCGGAGTGTTGTTTGATGACTACTCTGTAGAGGGGTTGGGAGAGGCGATAAAAAGGTTTGAAAATTTGAAATTTGATGCTCGAAATTTGAAAAGACATGCCCAAAAGTTTTCCAAAAAAGTTTTTCAAGATAAAATGAAAAAACTATGCCAGAGCTACCTGAAATAGAAACAGTAAAATTGCAGTTGAGGAAGGTGTTGATTGGCCAGAAGCTTTTGGAGAGCAAATTCCCTCAATTGGCGGGGAAGAAAGTGGTGGGGATTGAACGGAAAGGGAAAGTGCTGCTGATTAATTTTGGGCCGGGGCTGGATTTGGGGTTTCATTTCAAGATGACTGGCCAGCTAATTTACGAGGCTCAGGGAAAGAGAATTGTGGGAGGACATCCCACGGAGGATTTTGTGAATAAGATGCCAAGTAAGCATACCAGAGCAGTGTTCCACCTCTCAGGTGGAACACTGTATTTTAATGATCAAAGAATGTTTGGGTGGATAATGCTGAACCCTAAGTTTGTGGACAAACTGGGACCGGAGCCATTCGAGTTGTCAGTTGATCAGTTTATCAGTTTAATCAGTAAACGGAAAAAACCAATAAAACTGGTGTTGATGGATCAAGAGATTATTTCCGGAGTAGGGAACATCTACGCAAACGACGCCTGTTGGGAGGCGAAAGTGAACCCGCGGCGGCTGGCAAACACTCTGACGGCTAAGCAATACCACGACCTGTACATCGGGGTGGTCAGGGTGCTTAGGGAGGGGATTAAGTATGGCGGAGCGACGGCGGTGGACGCCAAATACATAGATCTGCACGGACTGGGTGGGCATTATCAGGAGCATTTCAGGGTATATGATCGGGAAGGAGAGATGTGTCACCGCGGAGATGGAATAATTCATCGATTTGAGTTAGGGGGCAGGGGAACGTATTATTGTCCCAAATGTCAGGTCTAACAAAAATCCATTTACAGAACTTTAGAAGTTATGAGAAGAGGAGTTTCTCGTTTGGGGAGAAAACGGTAATTGTGGGGGAGAATGGGAGCGGGAAGAGTAATTTGATGGAAGCCGTGTATATGTTGGCGACGGGAAAAAGTTTTAGGGCTGACCGCGAGGATGAAATGCTTAAGTATGGAGAAGGCTTTTTTCGGGTAATAGGACAAATACGACAGATGGGACAAATAGGACAAATGGAAATAACGATGGCTGATGCTAGAAAGAGATTTTTGATAAACGGAGTGCCGAGGAGACAGATTGATTTTGTGGGAAAAATGCGGGCGGTGCTGTTTTGCCCGCAGGATATGGAATTGGTAACGGGAAGCCCCGGTGGGCGAAGGAGGTATTTAGACTTCGTAATTTCCCAAATGGACAGGGAATATAGGAGGTGTCTGATTTCTTACGAGAAAGGCTTGCGACAGAGAAACAAATTACTAGAAATGATTAGAGAAGGACTGGCGCAAAGAAGCCAATTGTTTTTTTGGGATAAGCTGCTGATTAAAAACGGGGAATATATTACCCTGAAGAGAGGAGAGTATTTAGAGGGGTTGGCCGAATATGACAAAAGTGTAATTAGTGAGGCGAGGTTAAAACAATATGAAGTGGAAGAGGTGGCGGCGGCGGCAACACTAGTAGGACCACACAGGGACGACTTTGTCGTCAATATAGACGGGCGGGATGTGAGTAAATATGGGAGCAGGGGAGAGCAGAGAATGGCGGTTTTAGGACTAAAAGAAAAAGAGATAGAGTATTTGTTCTTCGACTCCGCTCAGGATTCGCAACAACCATTGTTGTTGCTCGATGATATCCTTTCGGAGTTGGATCACAAACACAGGGATGAAGTACAAAAAATGGTGAAGGATTACCCTGGGCAAGTGATTATGACGACTGTTGACGATTTGCTGCCTCCTGGGGTTGGGGAGCTGGACGTGATTCGATTGGTGTAAATACAGCGGGGATCTCATGTTGAGATGAAAAGCCCCCCTTTGGATTTGAACCGTGACTCTCTTGCCATCCCTCGGGTCTGTTTCCAAGTAGGGTTCTTCCGCGCTCCATACCGGGGTTATTGTGATGCTTGCTGTGGGCTAGGTCAAGAGTTGCATTTACCGCATATTCTCCGTAAAATCTCCGTAAAGGGTATATGTACGTCCCCAAATATACTATTACGACCTCGGTTTTGAAGAATATTGGCCTGGTGGAGGCGGCCAAGGAGGTCATAGAAAACGCCCCTTTGGTGCCAGCTTGGGAAGCTAAGTTTAGGGGAGAAGCCAGGCTAAAGGCGGCGCATTATGGAACGGCGCTGGAAGGCAACGACCTGACGTTTAACGAGGCCAAAGCGGTGATGGAAGGACGGGAGAGTGAGGTGGTGGCTCGGGAGCGGGATGTGCAGGAAGTAATTAACTACCGAAGCGTCTTGGACTTTATAGAGGGACTTAAAGACGTTAATAACTACACTAAGGATTTGTTACTACAAATGCATGGTTTGGTGGTAGAAAAACTGGTAGCTCGGGAGCAAACAGGACAATACCGGTCCAGCCAGGTGGTCTTGAAGAATTCAGTAACGGGGGAGATTGGATTTAGACCTCCCCAGGCGGCAGAAGTGCCTTTTCTGGTGGATGAACTACTGCGCTGGTTGAATGGGGAATATGGGAAAAAAGAACACCCAGTGTTGCGGGCCGGGGTGACACATTATGTGCTGGCGGCGGTGCACCCGTTTATAGAAGGGAATGGCCGAACGGCTCGGGCGCTGGCTACTTTAGTGCTATTTAATGAGGGGTATGATATCAAACGCTTTTTTGCCCTAGAGGAATATTTTGACAAACACGCGGAGGAGTATTTTGGCAGTCTGATGACTGTGTCCAACCAATCGCCGATGCTGGAAGACCGAGATCTGACGCCGTGGCTGGAAGTATTTACCCAGGCGCTGGCGATGGAGCTAACACGAATTAAGGAACAAGTAAGAGAACTGTCGGTGGATATCAAAATAAAAGAACAGAGAGGAATGCAGGTCAGCCTATCTGAAAGACAAATGAAACTAATGGAGTATTTGCACAGCAATGGAGAAATGAGTATGCGTGAGGCCAAGGGGGTGCTGGCGATGGTTTCGGAAGACACGATTTTGCGAGACCTAAAGGACCTGATGGACAAACAGGTTATTGACAAGCGGGGGAGCACGAAATCTGCTAGATACGTGCTGAAAAAATAATGGCTGCTGATGCGCAAATGTTTTACGTAATGCTGGCACTGCCCACCCTTTTTGGTCTGACCATGGTGGGGGAGGGGGTATACAAAATGAGTCACTATGAGCCAGGGTGGGTAAGCATCATTCTGGGCACGCTTTTCTTAGTGATAGTGGCATTTGGATATTTTTTGCTAAAAGGATATATGACATAGGACAAATAGGTCGGATAGGACGGATAGGTCGTATAATGATGCATTGTTCCACTGTTCCACCTAAGAGGTGGAACAATCGTTCGTGGTAAGGGGGGTGTAGCTGAAAATTGTTAAGTGGAGTAAAATCCGGGCATGAGTGTTGAGGGTGAGCAATTTTACAGGGATCTGCGTGGTAGCCGGTCGGACGTTTTGGTTTCGATGGGAACGGGGGTTTGGGATGTTCTTATACCTCATGGTTCAAAAGTGGATGGTGTAGTATTTGATTTTGGAGAAAGTTATGCTAAGGCAATGATGCAATCAAAAATTGGGAGGCCGTCTCTAGACGCGGTTAAGTGGTTATGGTCAGATTTTGGGAGGGATGATATTTGGGGGGTCGGGGGAGTGTTCTATTATTATGATCATCCAGCAGGGTCGGTTGCTGCAATAAAAAAGGTGCAGCGAGTAATTGTTCCTATCGGTTTTTCTTGCACTGGGGGTTTCAATGGGTGGGTTGAGGATCACAGATTGGAGCTTGAGAAGAGATGGAACTTGGGGACAGTGGCGTTTGGTGTGAACGGAATGATGTATTCAGAAAATGACATACCGACTGGGGTTCCGCATGATAATGGGTCACACGGCACGATGATTTTTTGGGATACCGAAGTGACCAATAACTTAGTGTTGAGAAATCCGAGCGACAAATTTTTGGTGTTTAGTGACATCGATACAAAAGTTGATGATGCGTTATTGGCAAAAGCAGGATTGGAAATCGGATCACCATTTTTGGTGGCCGAAACAAGGAGGGGTTATCATTTGATTTTTCCAGTTTTATTTGTTGGTGGCTATCAGAGGGATCGTTTGGCTAGAGTCGAAGGGAGAATAATGATTGGATTGACGCGTGCGGGTATAGGTATGGATGTTTCTAACGCTGGTCATATTTTGGAGACTAATGAATCTGTAATTAGAGTGACATCAGGATTACGTAGAGACGATACGCCGTCAATTGTGGGTGTAGTGTGGGGTGATCAAATGCTAAGATAAAAGCATGAAGTTTGGTGAGCTGGCGAAGTATTTGCAGAAGCTGGAGGGGACGGCGAGCAGGAATGAGATGACGGTGATTTTGGCTAAACTCTTTGGAGAAGCGAGTCCCGAAGATGCCAGATTGATTGCATATCTGTCTGCTGGAAGATTGGGACCTGCGTATAATTCACCTGATACGGGAGTGGCGGACAAGATGATGGTTAAGGCTTTGGGACCAGAGGCGGAAAAACTATTTAAACAAAAGGGAGATATGGGGTTGGTGGCCCAAGAACTAAACACAGGGAAAGGAAGTTTGTCCGTGGAGGAGGTGCACGAGAGACTGCTCTCTATAGCTAGAGATAGCGGAACAGGAAGCCAAGAGAGAAAACAAGAACTGATAAGGAAATTATTGAGTGAGTTAGATGCGGTGAGTGCTAAGTATGTGGTGAAGATAATTTTGGGGAAATTGCGGACGGGATTTTCGGATATGACAGTGCTGGACAGTTTGAGCTGGATGCTGGCGGGAGATAAGAGTAAGAGAAAGGAGATAGAGAAAATATATAACGTGAGAGCGGATTTGGGAGAGGTGGCGAAGACGATTAAGACATATAGGACGAATAGGACACATAGGACATATGGACCGGAAGTGGGGACGCCGATACTTATGGCTCGAGCAGAAAGGGCCAAGACACCACAAGATATTTGGGAACGGAATGGCAAATGCGCTGTGGAATATAAATTAGATGGGTTACGCATTCAAGCCCACCTGAAAGGTGGGATTGTGACACTCTTTTCCAGAGGGATGGAGGATGTGACCCATATGTACCCCGATATTTGCGAAGGATTAACAAAACAACTCAAGAATAATTGTATTGTGGAGGGGGAGATGATTGCGGTGGGAAGTAACGGAAGATTTTTGCCTTTTCAGGAAACGGTACAACGCAAAAGAAAATACGATATTGCGGCCATGGCGATGAAAGTGCCGCTGAAAATTTACTTGTTCGACGTGCTGCTTCTCAATAGGACAAATATGACTAATAGGACAAATAAGGAGAGGCGGGAAGCGTTGGAAGAACTGGTGAAACCTGGGGAGGTGGTGAAACTCATGCCGAGGATTGAGATAGAGACAGAGATAGAGATAGAGAAGTATTTTAAAGAGGCGGTGGGGGATGGGACGGAGGGGATAATTGCTAAGAAACTGGATGGGCCGTATCAAGCAGGAGCCAGAGATTTTAATTGGATAAAATACAAAAAGAGTTACACTAAATCGGCTTTGGCTGATACTATTGACGCGGTGGTGATGGGGTATGACGTGGGCCAAGGAAAACGGGCGAGTTTTGGAATAGGAGATTTTTTGATTGGGGTATACGAATCTGACCTAGATAGTTTTGTGACAGTTGCGAAAGTTGGCACGGGGTTAACGGACCAAGAATGGAGAGAGATGAAACTCAAATGTCAAATGTCAAATGTCAAATCAAAACCGGAAAACTACAATGTCAAAAAGGAAATGAACTGTGACCACTGGGTGGGGCCGAAGATTGTGGTGGAGATATTGGCTGATGAGATTACCAAGTCTCCGATGCACACTAGTGGTTATGCATTGAGGTTTCCCAGGCTGGTGACGTTTCGAGAAAAGAAGCCCCAAGACGCTACTACTGTTCAAGAGCTTTTAAACATGTTTAAATTACAACAGGAGAGTAGGTGATACTAATGGCAGCAAAAAATACATTTTCTACAAACTTGTCTCCAAATCTGGCTTCGGCCTTGTGCTACGTGCCAGTGGTAGGGTTTGTGGCAGCGATCGTGCTTTTGATTATTGAGAAAAATTCTACGGTGCGATGGAACGCGATGCAGTCACTCATCTTAGGGCTGTCCACGATAGTAGTGGATATGATTTTAGGAGCAACTTTGATCTTGGCTTTGGCCATCCCGCTAGTAAACGTGGCGGTATTGGTCATCTCTTTGGTATTGGCGGTTAAGTCTTACCAGGGAGAGACAGTCAAGCTTCCTGTACTGGGAGCATGGGCAGACAAGATAATAAAGAAAGTTTAGTCCGGGCGGCCATGGAGGCGGTGGACCGGGCGGCTTTTGTGGCGGATGAGTGGAAGTGGGCGGCGGGTGAAGACCGGCCGCTGCCGATTGGTTTTGGGCAAACAGTGAGCCAGCCGTATACGGTGGCCCGGATGTTGGAGCTGTTGGGCCAAGGCGAGAAAGTATTGGAGGTGGGAACGGGGAGTGGATGGCAGACTGCTGTCTTGGCTCGACTTTTTAAGCAAGTTTATTCAATAGAAAAGATACCGGAATTGGCAAAGAGGGCGAGAATTAAGATTTATGAATTAGGAATTAAGAACGTGAGGATTAAAATTGGGGACGGGAAGAAAGGGTGGGATAAATATGCTCTGTACGATGGGATAATTGTGGCGGCTGACGCGCAGGAGATTCCGCCTAAGCTTCTGGAACAGTTGGCGGATGGGGGGAGAATGGTGATTCCGGTTAGAGGGGAGATGCTGAAAATTGAAAAGCATGGGAATTTCGTTTTCGTGCCGCTGGTGTAAAATGTGATTATGAAAATTATTGTGGGACTTGGGAATCCGGGGGTGGAATATGCGGGAACGAGACATAATATGGGAGTGGCGCTTGTGGAGCGTCTAGCGTCTAGCTCAGATTATGGGTGGAGAAAGCATTACGATGCGTTGGTTTACAAGACCCCGGATGTGGTTTTGGTCAAGACAAGAGACGTTTTTATGAATGAATCGGGGAGGCTTTTGCAGGGACTACCAGAAGGGGAGCTGTATATTGCTCACGACGATCTAGATTTAAAGTTGGGGGAATATAAGATTCAGTTTGGCAGGGGACCAAAAGACCACAACGGAGTAGAATCGGTAGAAAGAGCATTGGGGACAAAGGATTTTTGGCGCGTGCGCATAGGAATAGACAATCGTACTACACCCATTGACGGGGAGAGTTATGTGCTGCAAAAATTTACGGCTGAAGAAAAAGGTATCTTGGACAACACTCTTGATGCAATCGTTAAAGCAATTATTCCAGACCAAAAACCCGGTTGATAAGAATAAGTTTGTCAGCCGGGAGTTTCAAGATTATGGATACCGGCTGGCGGCGGAATTAGGAGACTTGGCTCACAAGTCGTTATATATTAAGTTAGCTAAAACCATAGATAGGTCAATTTTGGAGCAATGCAAGAGGTTTGTGATTGATAGCAATGCAGACAACCGAGGGGCCTTGTTTATGTGGAAACTGAAACAGCTAAAATAGTACAATAGGACATATGGGTCAGATAGGGCTAATAGGACAAATAGTACTAATGATAGGGATAGCGGGGTGGACGAGAAGCTGGTGGTTGGCGGTAGGATGGATAATCGGGTACGCGCTGGCGGAGGCGGACCATTTGTTTTATGTGGCGGTGTGTAATCCCCAAGAATTAACTTGCCAGCGGGTGCGTCAGGAGTTAGGAGCTAGGAGTTGGAAGTCAGCTTGGGAACTGCTACGGAGAACGGCGGGAGAGAGAACGAGACTGCCGATACATAATGTGCTGACTGGGTTAATTGTGGCCGTGTTAGGATGGTGGGTAGTGAATAGTGTGGGAAGCATGTTGGCGGCAGGAGTCGTGGTAGGGTTGGGGGTGCGGTTGTTTACAGAGTTTTTGGCCGGGAACAAAAAAAGTTGGTTTTGGGTGTTTGCCAGGGAGTTTAGTGTCGGGGAGGTCTGGGTGGTCGGGGGAGTCTGGGGGGTGTTACAGCTGATTTCCGTGGTAGGATTGGTCAGATAGGTCATATGGGACAAATAGGCCAAATATTAATTTGGACGACGGTGGGAAGTGTGGTGAGTTTGATTGGGGGGATACTGCTGGCGGTTCGTAAAAAAGCATTTACCCATGAGCAATCATTACTATTAATATCGTTTGCGGCGGGAGTATTGCTATCCACAGCTTTTTTTGACCTATTACCTGAAGCGATAGGACAAATAGGTCAGATAAGTCTAATAGGGCAAATAGGGGGGATTATATTTCTTTTTTTGCTGGAAAAATTTTTGTGGTATCACCATCATGACGAAGAACACGAGGGACATAAGCGGACGCCGATACTGATTACAGTGGGGGATACGGTGCACAATTTCATTGACGGGGTGGTGATAGCGGGAACGTTTATGGTGGCGCCAGCGACGGGAATTGCGACGGCGCTGGCGGTGGCGGCGCATGAGATACCGCATGAAATGGCAGATTTTGGAGTGCTGTTGACCAAAGGCTGGGCTAGAAAAAAAGTGATTTTGATTAATCTGGCGTCGGCGGGGGCATCCCTTCTGGGGGCGGTACTTATGTATTATTTGGGGGGACGGATAGAGGGGGTATTGCCTGTACTTCTGTCTTTTTCTGGAGGGATGTTTATTTATTTGGCTTGCTCTGATTTGATTCCCGAACTGCATCACGGGCATGCGGAGAAGAAAAGTGAAACATTGGGGCAGATGGCAGTGTTTGGGGTGGGGATAATAATTGTGTTACTATTAAAAGAATGGCTGCAGTACATCTAACTAAGGCTGATTTTGACGACAAAATTAAGGTGGGGATTTCCCTAGTGGATTTTTGGGCGGAATGGTGCGGGCCGTGCAAGATGGCGGCGCCGGTGATTGACGGATTGGCTGATGAGTATGCCGGAAAGGTAGTGGTGGCTAAACTGGATGTGGACGCAGAACCGGAAATTGCGCAAAAGTTTGGAGTGATGAGCATTCCCACGGTGATTTTATTTAAAGACGGAGCGGAGCTGGCTCGACAAGTTGGATTCGCAGGTAAGCAAGGATATCTTGACTTACTTAAGAAGGTCATACAATAGGCATACGATTGGCATACAATGGTCATACGATGGTAAACAGATACGAAGATTTGGAAATTTATCAAGTCTCAGTCGAAGTTGCGATTGAGGTTTACAGACTGACTAAAAAATTTCCTAAAGAAGAAACTTATGGAATAGTAGATCAATTGAAAAGAGCAGTTACTTCAATTGGGGCGAATATAGCTGAGGGTTTTGGGAGGTTTTATTTTAAAGACAAATTGGTTTTCTTTTATCACTCTCGAGGTTCATTATTTGAGGTTAAACATTTCTTGGAAATATCATTCAGGATGGGGTATATTACAAATGAAGAGAAAAATAGTTTGTTCGTGAAGTTAAATAACTTGTCGGTGAAATTAAACAACTTTATTAGTTCAATAGGTAAACAGAACGGCAGTTAAAACGATGTTTTTGAAAACAGATCTAGAAACTCAAAGCGTTTCTGATGTATTGGCTTTTTTTGGAATTGAGATTCCTCGAGAAATAACACGAATTGGCGATGGTATAGCTAACCATAGCTACATTGCCAAAACCAACCAAGGGGAATATGTTGTCAAATTTTTAGTAGCCCAAACCACAAAAAACATTGAGAACGACATTATAATTCAAAAACAGCTAAGGCGAGTAGGTATAAACACACCGCTGTACATTCAAAATAAAGATGGCAGGTATATATTTAACAATAACGATACGAGTGCCGTTGTTTCTGAAAGGATTGATGGTGTAATTCCACGTAAAGTAATGGGGAAACTCGCTAAAGATATAGGACAAAAACTGGCGATATTTCATAAATCAGTACTTAAGCTGTCCTACCCGAACAACAAAGGACTTATGAATCCTAAGGTATCTGGTATTGTTTCGGAACTTTTTGCTCAGTCATTACCTAAAGGTATAATTCACGGCGATTTACATAACGGAAATATATTGGTAGATCCTGCCGAAAAAGACAGTGTAGTAGCGATTCTAGACTTTGAAGAAGCTGGCGAAAACTTATACATAGTTGATCTTGCGGTCACGTTAATGTCCGTGTGCACTTCAAGCGATGAGAATATTGTTGACACGGATCTAATGCAAGCAGTTACCTCCGGTTACGAATCCGTTAGGCAATTAAGCAAAGAGGAAAAATATTGGTTGCCGGAAGCCATTAAATACTCAGCCAAGGCTTGGATAAAATGGTTTAACGAAAACGGCTATGATAAATACGCCGAGAAACATCAAATGCGTTTAAATAGCTTAAACTGGAAGGACTAAACTAACTCCATAATTTTTGTTACAATGATAAACAATGAATGACTATTGTATGACTACTGTATGACAATTTATGACGTTATCATAATAGGCAGCGGGCCGGCTGGACTTACCGCGGGAATTTATACCAGTAGAGCTAATTTAAAAACTTTGATGGTGGCCGGTTCGAAATGGGGCGGGCAGTTGATGCTGACGGAGGGTGTGGAAAACTTTCCTGGGTTCCCCGAGGGAATACAAGGGCCGGAGTTGATGACAAGTATGCGTAAACAGGCAGAAAAGCACGGAGTGGAAATAGTGGATGAAGACATGGTGAGGATAGAAATGGGCGATAGGCCATATAGGACGAATACGACAAATAGGTCATATAGAAGTAGAGCGATAATAATAGCCACGGGGGCGGCGACGCAGTGGCTGAATGTGCCGGGGGAACAAGAACTTATTGGGCGGGGCGTGTCGTCGTGCGCTCCATGCGATGCCCCATTTTTTAAAGGGAAGAGAGTGATAGTGGTGGGGGGAGGGGATGCGGCGATGGAAGAGGCGCTGGTGCTGACTAAATTTGCAGATGAGGTAACTATTGTGCACAGACGGAGTGAATTTAGGGCCAGCCAAATCATGCAAGAAAGGGTCAAGAATAATTCGAAGATAAAAATAAAATGGAATACGGAAATTTCGGAGATTGTAGGAAAAGAAAAAATAGAGAAAGTGAAATTTAAGGACGGAACGGAGATGGAAGCCGACGGAGTGTTTGTGGCCATTGGGCATAAACCGGCTAGCAAGATATTTGAAGGAAAAATTGACTTGGACGAGAAAGACTATATTAAACGCCAGGGTCAGAAATACCTCACCATGTCTAATGTCGAAGGAGTGTTTGTAGCCGGAGATGTGCACGATTATAGATATAGACAGGCGATTACGGCTGCGGGATATGGATGCGAAGCGGCCCTTGACGTAGAGAGGTGGTTGTCGGAGAATGGTACAGCATGAAAGAGAAAATGTTTCCGGTTTTGGTGGGAGTGTTGATTGTGATGGCTTTTGTGATGGGGGCAATGTGGAGCAAGTTGCAAACACTGGGAGAACAAGCACCACAGGCAAATCAGGCAGACCAGGTAAAGCCAGGTAAGTATAAGAATTTTGACGAAGCTATAAAGGATTTAGCTAAGCAGGTAAAGATCGATGGAAGTAAATTAGTGTCTTGCATAAACTCGGGTGAGAAGAAGGGGATTGTGGATGCCGATACAAACGAAGGGGGCACGTTGGGCGTGACTGGAACACCAGCGTTTTTTATAAACGGAAAGTTTTTAGGAGGAGCGTTCCCACTAGAATCATTTAAGGAGATTATTGATAAAGAGTTGGCAGGAAAAGGATCAACAAACTATAAGGATTATTCTAAGAGTTTGCAGGAGGCTTATGAGGATCCGCGGGGGAAGGCGTTTGATCCTGTGCCCAAAAAGGTGAATGTGGGAAATACTTCTACCAGGGGAACAGCGGGGGCTAAAGTGATAATAGTGGAATACTCTGATTTCCAGTGTCCTTATTGCGAAAGGGCATACCCAACAGTGCAACAGATATTGAAGGAGTATGAGGGTAATGTACTTGTGGCATATAAACATCTCCCATTAGTCTCGATTCATCAGTATGCGCAAAAAGCGGCGGAGGCGGCAGAGTGTGCAAAAGATCAAGGGAAGTTTTGGGAATTTCACGATAAATTGTTTGAGACACAATCGGATTGGGCGAATTTGTGAAACTAAACGCTAAACAACTGCGAGTGACCAAGCCTTCAGAGAAAGAACTGGCAAGAATAGAGAGAAAGCCCATATATATAGTATTGGATAACGTATTAGATACATATAACATTGGCTCGATTTTTAGATTGGCGGATGCGGTTGCTGCTCGTGAAATAATTTTGTGTGGAGGATCTGAAACTCCGCCTAGTAGCAGAATTCACAAGGCGGCAGTGGGAACGGAAGAATGGGTACCTTGGCAGTATGCAGCTGATGCTGCAACTGCAATTTCTAAACTCAAAACCCTAAATCCTAAAATTAAAATAATTGCTGTGGAACAAGATGAAAGATCCATGCCTCTTTCCCACCTCACCCCAACCCCTCTCCAAAATTTTGGAGAGGGGAACGGAAGGGATGAGGTTGCTGTTGCGGTGGTAGTTGGTCATGAAACAGAAGGAGTCTCTCGACAAGTGCTCGAGATGGCGGATGTGATAGTAGAGATTCCCATGTGGGGAGTGAACAAATCTTTGAATGTGGTGGTGTCCACCGGCATCGTGCTTTACATGGTGGTGGAATTGATATAGAATACGGAGGCTGTATGACGCAGACTTGCTCATTGACATATTTATTGTCTTTTAAGAAGTGGTAGGAATTTTTTTGAGAGTTTGATCCTGGCTCAGGATGAACGCTGGCGGCGTGCCTTAGGCATGCAAGTAAAACGGGTCCCGCAAGGGACAAGTTGCAGACGGGTGAGTAATACATAGGAATCTACCTTTTAGTGGGGAATAGCTGGCCGAAAGGCCAATTAATACCGCATAAGATCGCAAGATGAAAGGGCGTAACTGCCCGCTGAAAGATGAGCCTATGTCCTATCAGCTAGTTGGTGGGGTAAAAGCCTACCAAGGCGATGACGGGTAGCTGGACTGAGAGGTCGGTCAGCCACAATGTTACTGAGATCGAAATGTAGGTCTCCCGTACTGGTAACGGTACGGAAAAACTCAACTAATAACGGTGAAATCCATCAGTACTTGACTTCGTATAAACTTCGGTTTAGCATGGAGTTAATGTACGTTTGGGATAATACCGTGGGAAGCTCTATCAGAGTAAGCCCAACAGTGCTAGCTTATATTGCAGGATTTCTAGACGGAGATGGATGTATCAAGGTAACGATAGCAAAGCGTGATTACGCTAAGTTTGGGTATTACTTTCGAGTGATCGTGAGTTTTGCTCAACATATTAGAGATAGACGGGTTTTAGTTTGGATAAAAAGCAAACTAAAAGTAGGGTCAATTTCTGATTACGATTTACCTGGTAAACAAGTCTCTGAATATGTTATTCAGGATAGGAAGTTCAATTTTAGATTGTTGTTTAATTTACGTCCCTTTGTGGTCGTTAAAAAAAGACAATTAGAATTGGCTTCAGAAATTCTAAGTTTAAAAGATAAGGTTAAAAACCCTATTTCTTTTAAGCGAGCAATGAAAGCAGCGATGGAAATTAGAAGGCTAAATAGCCCTTCTAAATTTGATAGTAGCCCCGTAACGACTCATATGGGAGGTACCAGATAATCTGGAATACAAACTTCCATTATATGTTGACGCCCGGTATGGGTATCGGGATGAAGATATAGTCTGATCCCCCGAGTAATCGGGGTAAACACAATGACGGAACATACGACTACGGTCGGCAGCAACTAGGAATATTGCGCAATGGACGAAAGTCTGACGCAGCGACGCCGCGTGGAGGATGACGGCCTTCGGGTTGTAAACTCCTTTTGTCCCGACATACGTCGGGAAGAATAAGCACCCACTAACTACGTGCCAGCAGTTGCGGTAATACGTAGGGTGCAAGCGTTATCCGGATTTATTGGGCGTAAAGAGTTCGTAGGCGTCCCGATGCATCTCGCTTCAAATTCCAAGGCTTAACCTTGGGCAGGGGCGAGATATGATCGGGATTGAGTCGATTAGGGGGTACTGGAATTGTCGGTGTAGCAGTGAAATGCGTTGATATCGACAAGAACACCAAGGGCGAAGGCGGGTACCTGGGATTCGACTGACGCTGAGGAACGAAAGCTAGGGGAGCGAAAGGGATTTAATTTAGTCCCCCCCGATGGTAACATCGGGGTGAAAATTGGCTATTTCGGTGAAAGTCCTTATACTTTAAGGGAGTAAGGAAAACACCGAGGGAAGTTTGTTTTATGGACAAAACTCAAGAATCGGTATTAATAGGAACAATGTTGGGAGATGGAGGATTACGATACAAGGGAAGAAATTGTCGGTTGCACATAAAACATGCAGCTTGGCAGCTTCCACTGGTGCAATTTAAGCATGAAGCTTTTCGAAGTTTCGTGTCCATGAAAATTCGAGAATTTACACAGGTTGTTAAGGGGAAGAGATACTCCTTTGCAGAATTTGTATCTCGAATAAACCCAGACTTTACAATCTTTTACAACATCTTCTACAGGGATGGAAAAAAGATAGTTCCGAAGAATATTGAGACGTTGTTAACAGAACCGCTAAGTTTGGCAGTGTGGTTTATGGATGATGGGTCGGCAGAATATGCCGGAGCTTCGTTCCAAACCCACTGTTTTAGCAAGAGCGAAGTAGAATTGTTACAACGTTGTCTTGAGCGAAATTTTTGTCTGTCCATGACAGTCAGACGGAATAAAGGTAAGTGGATATTGTATGTGCCGAAGCGAAATTTGATTAGATTTCGTAGTTTGGTCGAACCGTTTATGTTAGATCGGTTTTTGTACAAACTTATTCCTTATTCTGTAAAAAATAAAACAAACCCCGTAGAGACTGCACGCCGAGTCCCGATAATATCGGGATATGATACAGTCCGATCTGCGCGGTAACGCGTAGAGTCTGGCAGAAATGTCAGGCCATCCCGCTTTGCGGGAGAGTAACATTATGTAGAGACCCCTGTAGTCCTAGCCGTAAACTATGTCCGCTTGATTCTTGCCGCAAGGTGGGGGTCGGAGCTAACGCGTGAAGCGGACCGCCTGGGGAGTACGGCCGCAAGGCTAAAACTCAAAGGAATTGACGGGAATCTGCACAACCAGGGGAGCATGTGGTTTAATTCGAGACTAAGCGATAGACCTTACCCAGATTTGACATGCTACCGTTTTATCCCGATGGAAACATCGGGAGATCAGCAATGATGGTAGCACAGGTGTTACATAGCTGTCGTCAGCTCGTGCCGTGGGGTGTCTACTTAAGTGTAGAAACGAGCGCAACCCCTACTCTGTGTTAAATATTCACAGAGGACTGCCTCGCATACAGCGGGGAGGAAGGCGGGGATGATGTCAAGTCAGTACGATCCTTATATCTGGGGCCACACACATCCTACAATGGGAAGGAACAATGGGTTGCCAAGCTGCAAAGCGGAGCTAATCCCAACAAAACTTCCCCCAGTTCAGATTGCGGGCTGCAATTCGCCCACATGAAGACGGACTTGGTAGTAATCGCGGATCAGCAGGCCGCGGTGAATACGTTCTCAGATTTTGTACACACCGCCCATCAAGCCAGCAAAGTCGGTGGTGCCTGACGGTCCGATGTACTTCGGACAAAGGGTAAAATCGGCGATGAGGGCTAAGTTGTAAATTGTTGCAACCGCCAGAAGTAATTTTGGCGACAAATCTCGCTGTATCGGTGAACCCTAAAGCTTATAATAAGCTATGGGAATACCGAGGGAACCCCGCCGAGGGCGGGGACTCCGTAGAGACTACACGCGAGCGCCTCAAATGACAAAGGCATATCTGTTGGGATTGATTCACGACGCAACAAAACGCAAAACCACCTATCGCATTGCTCAGAAAAATGCAGACTTTTTGAAGTTTGTATCTGTGCAGATGAAACTTTTAGGTATCAAATCTTGGATTTATAAAGAAGGGAAGTCAAGAAATGTCTGGATATTAGAGTTTTCCAGAAAATTTCTCGATGGAACTAAAATTGTAAACAAGCAAGATAAGATTGATTACCTGAGAGGTTATTTTGATGCGGAGGGGGGAATAGCGAAATTACCTAGTGTTAGGTTTTATTTGTACTACTGTCAGAAAAATAAACAGGAGTTAGTGCAATTAAAGTCCTATTTACAGCATTTAGGTATAAGTTGCGGGGTGATTCATAACCCAAGTTGGAAAAGAGACCCAAACTTTTGGCGATTTTACATAGCTACAAAAAGCCATGCTAATTTTGCTAGGACAATTGGTTCTTTACATCCAGATAAATGGCCTTTGTTGAGGATGAAGATATAGTCCAAGCCCCGCAGAAACGCGAGGAACGCCTTGAACAAGGTATCCCTAGCCGAAGCTGGGGATGGATCACCTCCTTTCTAGGAGTTGAAAGACCCCAGAGGTTTTGAATGTTTCCTCTATAATAAAAATATTCCATCCGTGGGATTTAAACACACGTCAAAAGTTTGAATCGCCACTTTTTCCTGCCACTTTTTAGAAGACAACACAAAAAAGCCCCGCGCCACGCGGGGTTTTTGGTGGTGTAAAATTGGGTATGACCGATGAACAAAAGTTAAGACAGTTGGAAGAGAAGCTGGCGAAGTATAAACCGATTTTTCTGGAGAAGAAGAAAAATTTTCGGGGAGTAAGACACGAGAGCTCTATTTCAGAATTAAGATATACGGAATTTATGGTGTACAAAAATATGGTGGAGGGGCTGGAGAAAGAGATACGGGAGTTGAGAAAAGTTGCTTAACTAAATATTTGATGGTCAGATTCTACATATGTTCGTAGTATGAGATATGCTGGATACAAAGCTTTGATGATAATTTCTCGGGAGGATGAAGTGTCCCAAGCATCGCCTGAATAAGTCATGGTTTCTGTTATTATTCTTGTTGTCTGCTTTTCTAGATTCGAGTGATCTCCTTGGAAGTTAATAAAGTGTGGTTTGTTGCGATGGACTGCTCCTGCGCGGTGATCCAAGAAATAGAGAGGTAGGTTGTTAAAGCGATTTCCATGGAAGGAGTCAGGGGGGACTGCTGAAAATTCCTCGAAAGAAAGTGGATTGTCTTTGTTTGGCATTTGTGGGCCGCCATGGAGTCGAACCATGCACTTCTTTCTTATCAGGAAAGCGTTCTACCGCTGAACCAGCGGCCCAAGTAAGGCAAATTATACTATAATCGAACGGTGAAGAAATGGTTGGCACTGGCGGGAATCGGGTTGGGGATAGGATTGGTTTTGGCGGCGATGTATGGAATGGGATGGTGGGGAATGGCACAGAACAGGTTGGCAGATATGCTGTTTTTACCCCGACCTGTAAGCCCGGACATTGTAATTATTGCCATCGACGACAAGTCGATTCAGGCGATTGGCCGGTGGCCGTGGGATAGGAGAGTGCACGCGAGGTTGATTTCAGCCTTCAATGCTCAGCCCTCTATTATTGGATTTGATGTGACGTTTTCGGAGTCCAGTCCGGACGATGTAATACTGGCAGAGGCGATTAGAAAATCCGGGAAAGTGGTGCTGGCGGCAGAGAAAAATTTGGTGCCGGTGGAGGTGTTGCGGCGGAGCGCCAAATACGGAACAGTGGATGTGATTACCGACCGGGATGGAGTGGTAAGAAGAGTGCAAACCGACGGGAGTTTTGTAGGTCAAATAGCTGGGGAGCATGGAGAGATACTAATTAATTTTGCCGGCAAGCCCGGAAGTTTCAGAACCATTTCCTATGTGGACGCCCTGAAGGGCGGGGATTTTACGGGTAAGATCGTGCTGGTGGGGGCGACGGCTAAGGATTTGCATGATGAATTTCTGACGCCGGTATCGGCGGGGCAGGCCATGGCGGGAGTGGAAATACACGCAAATGCCATTCAGACAATTTTAGAGAGTAGATATTTGAAAGTAGAAAGTGGGAGAATAACGGTGGCCACGATTTTGGCGATGGCGGTGGCGGCGGCGCTGACCGGATTTTGGAGCTTAATATTTTTGCTGGGGTTTTGGGGGTGGAGCTTTGCATCGTTTGATGCAGGAATAGTGAGAAACTTACTGTTTCCAACCCTGGTGGTCGGCGTGGGAATTGTAGCCAATTTGGTATTTAAGTATTTGACGGAGAGCCGGCAGAAAAAGTTTATTCAAAAAGCATTGGGACAATATTTATCCAAACAGGTAATGACGGAACTGCTGGGGCATCCGGAAAAATTGAAACTGGGAGGAGAAAAGAGAATGATAACAGTGCTGTTTTCGGACATTGCTGGGTTTACGAGTATTTCAGAGAAAACTTCGCCCGAAGAATTAGCAGCTAAACTAAACGATTATCTGACGCGCATGACAAAAGTTGTTTTTGACCATCAAGGAGTGTTGGATAAATATGTGGGGGATGCGATTATGGCCTTTTGGGGAGCACCGGTTCTTCAAGCAGACCAGGCACTGCAAGCATGTCAGGCGGCCCAGGCAATGCAGGAGGCGGTGGGCGAGTTCTCGGTGAGAATTGGCATAAATACGGGAGAGATGATTGTGGGGAATATGGGAAGCGAGATGCGATTTGATTATTCTTTGTTGGGGGACAATGTAAATTTGGGGTCGAGGCTTGAGGGTCTTAACAAGGAATACGGAACAAAAATAATTATTGCCCAATCAACGTATGAAAAAATAAAAGATAAATTGCCGGCTAGACTTCTGGATACGGTGGCGGTGAAGGGGAAAGAATTAGGAATTAAGATTTATGAATTGGGGAGTGGGGGGCCGGAGGATTTTGAAAAAGCGCGGAAGTTGTACGAAGAGGGGAAATTTGCGGCTGCAGCGAAACTATTTAGCAGATGGCCAAATGATGGTCCGAGTAAAACTCTTCTAGCCCGCTGCCGGGAACTGATCAAAGTTCCATCTAAGAGGTGGAATGGAGTTTTCCATGCCACAAGCAAATAATGGTAAACTTTGGGAAGGAGGATGATGAAAACTGACTACTTAGAAGTGGCGATTAATGCCGTTAAGAAAGCGGGAGAGATAATTGAACACTATCGCTTGTCGGGGAAAGACATGATTTTAAAAGCCGATGGATCGCCTGTTACGATTGCTGATAATGAAGCTGAAGAAATTATCATCAGCGATATAAAACAGAGTTTTCCCGACCATCGTTTTTTGGGAGAAGAAACAGGTGGAAGTGTGAAAGAAGGAATGTTCCCTCTTTGGATAATTGATCCAATTGATGGTACAAAAAATTATTTGCGAGGCATTCCTTTATATGCAACGCAGATAGCTTTGATGAAAGAAGAAGGATTGGTGTTGGGGGTATCCTATGCTCCATTTTTGGGGGAGCTTATGTATGCAGAGCGGGGACATGGGGCGTTTTTGAACGGTAAGAAGGTAGCGGTTTCGACGGTAGGACAAATGGCAGAGGCTTATATGAGTTATGGAGGAATAAGCCATTTTGATCATATTGGGAGGATACCGAGTTTATTAGGTTTAGAGAGGGCTACTCGGGGACATCGGGGCTGGGGAGATTTTTGGGCTTATCATTTACTGGCACAGGGGAAGGTCGATATAGTAGTGGAAGCCAGAATTAAAATTTGGGACGTTGCTGCGGCTAAGGTGATAGTAGAAGAAGCTGGGGGCAAAATGACAGATTTAACGGGGAAGGAAGTGGGTTTGGAAACAACTTCGATTTTAGCCACTAATAAGTTGTTACATGAGCAAGTGATGAGTATCTTTAGTGTTTCGTGAATAAAGCAGGACACATGGCTCTGGTAGTTCCAGGGTTGAGAGATCAGATTGTTTTGCACCAACTTTTGACCGTCGGGTGGAAGTTTGGTGGAATTGTGCCGGTAATCTATCGGATGGGGTGGCATGACGGTGAAAAATTCGAAGACAAGTTGGGAAAATTATTGGCGGAAATAGATTTATTGCGGCGTAGAGCAGATAGACTTTCATTGGTGGGAACCAGTGCGGGAGCAGGTGCGGTGTTAAATGCTTTTTTGGAGAGAAGAACAGTAGTTTACAAGGCGGTTAATGTATGTGGAAGGTTGAGACCGGGGACAAGTGTGGGGGTTCGGGGTTTTGACGAGCGGACCAAGTCCAGTCGATCTTTTAGGGAGTCGGTGATGAGATTTTCTGAAAAGGAGAGACGGTTAAGTGCGGCAGACAGAAAGAGAATTTTGTGTATCTATCCATCATTGGGTGACGAGTTGGTTCCGAGGGATACGTGTGTGCTGGAAGGAGCCAATAATACTTCAGTTCCAACGGGTGAACACATGTTTAGCATCGGCATTGCGATGATGTTTGGTTACGTGACGAAGTTTCTCGATAAAAATGAACGAGGCTTATGAACTAATTGCTATGGGGTTGGGTTTGGTAGCGGTAGGGTTGGGGATTTGGGGAGAAACTCGGATGAGGCGGAGGGAGAAAGAATTGAGACGGATTCTGACGGAGGCAAGGATGCTGGCGGGTATACAAGTGCTTTACCAGGAGATGAGAGGTCGTTTGGAGAATTCGGTCAGGGAGAGAGTTAACTGATTAAGGTTATTGGGCTTGACAGGCACCACGGCTTAGTGAAGCTGTTCCACCTAAGAGGTGGAACGGGGTTTTCCATGCCACAAGTAAATAATGTTAGCCCAACTCAAATGTGGTGACTCCGAAGATTTGATTGTAGGGTAGTTTGGGGGCAGGGCCAAGGTACATTCTGGCACAACCGAAGCATTCCTTCATTTTGTAAGCACGAGCGAGTTTTAGGGCTTCCTTGTTTATTTCCGGAACATCTAGATAAATCTTTTTGCCGATCGCAAATGACGAAAGGGCCTTAAATAATTCGTGGGCGACGTGGTAATTGGGTGCAAACAATGGACCGATCTTGAATCCTTTATGACATTTCCTAATGACGCCATAGCCCTTGATGCGTGATCCTGTAACATATTTGAGGGCGTGGCTGTCTTTCATAAACAACCAGCCTTTGAGAAATTTTTCTCGGTCAAAGCCGAAGAATTTTTTGTCTAATTGGTTCAACAATTTTAGATCCTGGGGAGCTATTTTTTGGATGGGTTTGGGATCATATTTAGCTTTTTTGGCTACGCTCTCCATTCTTAGATTCCGATGCGAAAACTTAAAGCCCCACTTTGAGTAAGTTGGTTGCATGTTAAATACCCCGTCGATTCCAATGGCGGCTCCTTTGTCTAGTCTTGACATGAGAGTTTTTAGAAAGTACTTGGCAAGTTTGGTTCCTAGTTTTTGATTTCGATACTCTGGCTTGATGATAAAAAAGCCTCCAAAGCCAAACTTACCATTATATGAAATCCCAGATACGCTTCCTATCATTTTCCCATCTTTTTCTAAGACCATGAACCCTTTGGGGTCTGTTTGCCAGAAGACGTCTGCGTCGTGAAGCCCTGGGTTCCAGCCTTCTTTAGTAGCCCATTTGACAGCAAGATCCAACTCTTTACGTGTAGCTTGGCGAATTTTGTAGTCCACCTTGGCCATATGCTACCTCTAGTAGATTGCTTTTGCAAACCGCAAGGGTTGGGGCTAAACTTTGGACATGAGTTGGGTGGGAATTTTGTTGGCGTTGGCGGCGGCGTTTTTTGCGTTTAGCTGGAGAATCACGGTTCGGACGAAACTGAAGCTGGGTAAGAACGACATGGCGTTTACGGCGCTGGTGGACTTTTTTGCGGCGCTGACTGCGGCAGCTTTTATCCCCATATTTGGATTAAGGCTTCCCGCCAATGTAAGTTTGCTAGGCATTTTTCTGCTCTCTGTGGTTTTTAGCGCGGTTGGGGACTTTTTGATACTGTACGCGACTAAAAATGCGGACACCGCTGATACCAGTATATTAATGCCCTTGAGTAACATTTGGGTTTTATTGCTGGCGGCGGTTTTTTTGAAAGAACCTCTCTCAATGTTTAAAGTTTTGGGGGTGGTAATGATTGTTTTAGGAAGCATTATCACTTTAAGTAAGGGAAAGAAACTGGTGATTAATAAGGGAATTGTGGCGGCGTTTATTTACGGATGGTTGATCACCGGAACTATTCTTATAGATAAGGGCATTAGCAGCAATTTTTCTTTACCGGTCTATAGTGCAGTCTTTTACTTCTTATCGAGTTGCGTTCTGACTTTGCTAACGGGGAGACAGCCAATAAAGAAAATCGTGGCAGAGTTTAAGATTAATAAGTTTTGGAGCGCTGCGGTGGGTGTGCAATGGGCGCTATTTTCACTGACGCTTCTTTTTGCTTATAGCCAGGCGGAGGCGTCGAGGGTAATTCCCATAATGAGAGTGTTTATTGTGATGGTGACCTTGTATTCTGTGTTTGTTTTGAAAGAGCGGGAGAGAATGTGGCAAAAAATTGCTGGGTCATTAATTGTGACGGGGGGAGCTTTGGTATTGGCGTATCTCAAGTAGCGGGCTTGACAGGCACCCACGCATAGGATATCATCGGACTTACCTTTCGAGGCTGACTAATTCATGAGAACTTTGCTTTCTAAAATAAAAATGACCATTGTGGGGTGACCGCGGTGGGGAAAGCAGCATGAGTGAGCCTCGTAAGAGGCTCTTTTTAGTTGTGAACCCGGGCCCGTAGTTCAACGGGTAGAACATCTCATTTGCAATGAGAAGGCAAGCAGTTCGAGCCTGCTCGGGTCCACAAGAGCTGAAGGCTGGTCCCGGCGTCCCTTTGGGGAGGCCGAGACGAACCTTTAGCGAGGTTTTCTGGCACCTTGAAAAGTGAAGAGAATTAAGTAGTAGAGCCGCATTAATATACATTAAAGCAGACGATGGATGCCTAGGATGCTAGAGCCGAAGAAGGACGTACATGGTCGCGATAGACGTCGGGGAGCTGCCACGAAGCTGTGATCCGGCGGTGTCCGAATGGGGAAACCCTCCCGATGGAAGCATCGGGGAGCCACGCGCAAGCGTGAGCGGGGAACGCCTCGAACTGAAACATCTAAGTAGGGGCAGGAAAAGAAATTACAAAGATTCCGTAAGTAGCGGTGAGCGAAAGCGGAAAAGTCTAAACTTATGCCGCAAGGCGTGAGGGTTGCGGGATGTGCCAAGGGATGAAAGAAAGATAATTGAACTGCCTGGAAAGGTAGGCCAAAGAGCGTGACAGCCGCGTAAGTGAAATTTTTCTTTCCTCAAGGCCAATTTCCCAAGTACCATGGAGCAGATACTCTGTGGGAATCCGGGGTGACCACACTCCAAGACTAAATACCCTAGCATACCGATAGTGAACTAGTACCGTGAGGGAAAGGCGAAAAGAACGGGCAAAACCCGAGTGAAATAGAACCTGAAATTGTCTGCTATCAAGCAGTGAGAGTCCTTCGACCGCAAGGTCTCGGGATAATCGCGTGCCTATTGAAGAATGATCCGGCGAGTTTTCGTTCAGTGCGAGCCTAACCAAGTTTAACTTGGGGAGGCGCAGGGAAACCGAGTGTTAACAGCGCGATTAGTACTGGATGGAAGACCCGAAACCTGGTGAGCTAACCATGAGCAGGGTGATCCCCCGAGAAATCGGGGAGGAAGCCCGCACTCGTCAGAGTTACAAATCTGTGAGATGACTTGTGGTTAGGGGTAATATGCCAATCGAACCAGGAGATAGCTGGCTCTCCCCGAAATATATATAGGTATAGCCTCCCTCCTTCGCAGCTTTCAGGTAGAGCACTGGATAGACTGTGCAGCGCGAGTTGTGCAGTTTAATCAAACTCCGAATTGGAATGCTTCGGGAGGGGGAGTCAGAACGACCCGGCTAAGCGGGCCGCTCTAAAGGGAAACAACCCAGACTGTCGTCTAAGGTCTCTAAATGAATACTAAGTGTGAAACGAAGTCAAATTTCTCAGACAACCAGGAGGTTGGCTCAGAAGCAGCCATCCTTTAAAGAAAGCGTAACAGCTCACTGGTCGATTTGGAAGTTTGGCGCGAAAAATTTACCGAGGCTAAGTATTCTACCGAAGATACAGATGCGCGCAAGCGCGTGGTAGGGGAGCGTTGAGAGAACAGTGAAGTCCTTCTGCGAAGATCAGGATGGAGTGATCTCAAGTGAGAATGCCGGAATGAGTAGCGTAACCCCGATGAGAATTCGGGGCGTCGAAAACCCAAGGTTTCCCCCGCGACATTGTTTGACGGGGGGTGAGTCGGCACCTAAGGCGAGGCCGCAGTTGGCGTAGCTAATGGACGAGCCGTAGATATTCGGCTACATGGTGAATGTCGTCACGTGGCGTAAGCCACGCGTGCGCAAGCACGAGCAGTTAGGGATGGACGGGATAGGAGTAACCAGATGTTGTTGTGATATATGACATCTAAGCCATAAAATAGTTGGTCTTGGAAAATCCAGATCGACGTTTAATTGAGTGGTGACGGGGAGTTGGGGTCGCAAGACTTCGACAACTTGGTGATCTTCAATCCTCAAGAAAAGATTCGTAACGAGATATTTATCATGCCGTACCGCAAACCGACACTGGTGGGTTGGTCGAGAAGACTAAGACGATCGGGAGTAGGTAGTTCAAGGAACTCGGCAAAAAAGCTGGACGTAAGCTATGCAAGATGTCCTGCCCCGCATTTGCGGGGCTGCAACAAAAGAGTATTCCGCGACTGTTTAACTAAAACACAGGTCCGTGCGAACTCGAAAGAGACGGTATACGGGCTGAGACCTGCCCAGTGCTCGCAAGTCAAGTGGATGAGTGAGATTACATCAAGCTCTGAAATGAAGCCCGAGTGAACGGCAGCAGTAACTATAACTGTTCGATGGTGGAATATGCGCCGCCATCGTGAGGTAGACAAACCTCCATTAAGTGCCCCTTTTACCTTTGGGGTGGAAATGAAAATTTGACTATATGCTGGAACGTCTGAGAATCCCAAACTAGTTTGACTTCGGATAATATTCGGATTAAACTGAAAATGTTATGGGTGCAGATAATCAGCAGGAAAGACTAGATCCGTGGTGGATTGTAGGTTTCGTAGATGGCGAAGGGTGTTTTTCTGTAAGTACTTTTCGGAACTCTACCCACAGAAGTGGCTATCAAACTTTATTTGAGTTTGTGGTTACCCAAGGGGAGAAAAGCAAAAGTGCTATGGAAGCAATCAAGAAATATTTTGATTGTGGAGGAATTTACATCAATCGCCGATACGATAATCATAAATACAATCTGCTGAGATATTGCGTGAGGAAACAGGAGGATCTTAGAAATAAGATTGTCCCTTTCTTTCGCAAATATCCTTTACAATCGGCTAAGCGAAAGCAGTTTGAGCTGTTCTGTAAGCGTTTAAAGGTCTAGAATCCTCACACACTATACGTCAGACATCGTAGTAATACGTAAAGAGATAGTGGCGTCTGCATGGCGACATGCAGTTAAGATTAAGCAAGCGAAGTTCCTTGTCAGGTAAGTTCTGACCCGCATGAAAGGTATAACGACGGAATAACTGTCTTGAACTATCACCCGGCGAATTTGAAATGGCTGTGAAGATGCGGCCTACCTCTACTAGGACAAAAAGACCCTATGGAGCTT
>Ga0209518_1000967_pt1 | contig 34032 bp, 48 predicted proteins | sample RifGroB1_FD_183993 | JGI IMG/M metagenome (GOLD analysis project Ga0209518, IMG submission 183993) | Groundwater microbial communities from Rifle, Colorado, USA - Groundwater B1 (SPAdes) (version 2) | ecosystem: Environmental > Aquatic > Deep subsurface > Groundwater | place: Rifle, Colorado...
GCAGCTTATAGGGGGGCTTATGACTCCAGATATTTATAGAATGGGCAAAGCATGAGACTTTTGTGATACTTTTGCCGGATTTTATTGAGTTTGCGGGGAGTGGTGAAGGAGAAACCTGCTGGATTTCAAATAATAGAATGTTTTCTTAATGGCATGCCACACTGTGGCTTTATTTGCAGATGAACATAGAAAGATTTGTTTGCGTGTTTTATGCGGCAGAATGCTTTTTGATTGATCCCGGGAAGACGTCATAGAAGTTTGCGAATGCCGATTTCCAGAAAGGAATTTTGAAGAGCTCTTCTTTGCCGTATCCCATCGCCTTGACCAGCTCGTTGTGACAGAGCAGGTCGAGGACTCTCAGTGCAGGTGGTTCTTCTGCTTCTATACTCAAGCGATCAGCTTCGACCAGGGCGAGCATGGCCGGAGTAAGCTCGGGATCGATGAGCCTTTTTTCGAGAGCAATGAATTGCCTGGCGAGATCGTGGTGAAGGCGGGCATTGTTCTTTGTGCCGAAGACCAGGTTGACGGCGGAGGCAATGGCCGTGGCGGCGGCAAAGTAGATCGGCGCATTCGATGTGGAAAGGGTCGAGACTACTGTAATGATTGTTCCCGATCCGCTCAATAATGCGAACGTATCAGACAGCTTAGAAAATCGGTCAAAGAATTGTCTACGTCGGTTGTGGTACCTTACTGACCGGCGGACATCGAAAAGCAGGCCGTGAACTTTACTTTCGTCTACAAAGTCATTTTTTACCATCTGATCCACTTTTTGGAGGTGGCCGCCTGGGTGGCGGTGCCGTGTTGGAGATGGAGGTTGACTTGCCGCTGTCTCTATTGAAGTCCTTCCTGGTAGACCCCTGATCTTTCCCTCCAGACTTGCCGCTTTTGTTACTATTGTCGTTTTTGCTCATTTGTCACCACTGAAATATTTCAATAGGTTTGGTTCTGCCGTGTCGCGTGACACAAAGTAGTAGGGTTTTTCTTGTGATATATTATGGATTTGTCAGATTACCCTGCCGCGGAATTTTGATCTGAATCACCTGGCTGATTTTTTTTTCGCCATTCGTTGAACTGGGGAATCTTCTGTAATAATTCCGTTTCGAACCAGGCTCGAAAGCTTGGATATTCTGACGTCATATCTCGCAGCCAGAGCTTTATATCCCTGATCAGCGGATCTTCGAGCTGGTTGATCGACCCGCCGTTCGGCTTCTTGTCCCCTTTTCCGAGTAAAAGCCAGTTGGCGTCCACGTTGTACTCTTTACAAAGAGCAGCAAGGAAGTCAGCGTTCGGGGGATTAACACCAGACTCGTAGCGTCTGATTGTATCTCTGGTAACGCCAAAGCGAGCCTCCCATTGAACCTGGGTTTCTTTACCCCTTAGTTCTCTTATCCTCTCCCCGATCATATCGAAAACACCGATTTTTCACGCACAGCTTTAATTATCCAAAGCTGTGCGTAAAGCTGTGCGCATGCAATTATGACAAGGCCTTTCGTATGTGTAAGCAATATCGAAGTTTTTGGCATGCGCCTTAATAATTAAGCAAAATTGAAAGCTGTGCGTGATTTTTCAAGTTGACAGTGCGTGAAAAATAATGCTAATGTCTTCCTATCTGTCACAAGTGTGACACCGCCGATACGGGCAATCTACCACATCGGTCAGACGGTTATCAATGTATGAGTTTTTATTTAATCCAGACAGTGAGGTGGGGAGATGGCGGACAGTGAAAATTTCTTGCTGACAGCAGATGAAAAGGAACTTGTCGACGATGTTCTTGCCGCCGCAGGGCAGCATGCACGCGCAGACTTATCCACCGAAGCCACCGACGAAGTCACCCTTCGGAAAATGCTCGTAGGGCTTCATGAAGTTCAGATCGCAAAGTGTTTATCCGCGATATCAGAACAGACTCGGTCTTTGGGTGAGCTGCTAGACCTTCCAGCGACCGAAGAGAATCTTCGATCGTTTGTACGACTCTTTCGGGCAAGGCAGATGGAATATCAGTTTCTCGGGATAGAACTGACGGAAGAACCGATAGCTGCAGAAGAATTTTTGAAGTGACCGATTGCAGGTACTGAGCCCGGATAATACAGGCTCTTTCCTCCGGCTCAAGTTGTGGAGGAACGGCGACAAAGAAACAACATCTGTGGGTTCTACAGGGGTCAAAATTATTAAAAGGGCAACCCGACAGATGTTCCTCAACGAAGTTCTTAGAGACAGGCATTGGTCTTTTCCTCCTTGTGTGAAATTGACGGTTGGTTGGCACTTTCCTGAGAGAGTAGCACAAGGATGGAGTTTTTAAAAGGGTCTAGGAATTGATGGTGAAGCAGCTCAACTTATTCAGTCAGCCGAGTCTCAATATCGGCAGGAAACTCAAGGAGCAGTTGGCTGCGTCCGCGAGGGCCAGCCGGTTCTCCCGTGAGGAGCTGCTTGACCGGATGAACGATCTGGCGAGCCGTTACGGCGTCCGCCTGGTGAAGGGCAACGGTGCCGGCCTGACCATGGCCACTCTTGAGAAATGGCTCAACCCGGAAGCAATGGAGCATGTGCCGGGCATTAACGCCCTGATAATCTTCTGCGCGGCGCTCGAAGATCTCTCCCCGATGCGGGAGGTACTCGCGCCCCTGGGCGGAATGCTCATCGATGAGGAAGAGGTCAAGCTGCTGCTGTGGGCCAAAGAGTATCGCCGGGCCAAGGATGCTCGCGACAAGATGCGCAAGCTGGAGATGGAGTTATGACCGATCAGGTTAAAAGCGCGAAAGAGATCAGAATCCAGACCAGGGTCTGGATGCTGGAAAAAGGTATCCGCAGTGTGGATATCCAGAACGCGCTGCACATGAAGAATCACAACCTGGTCTCCGACACTCTGGCCGGGAGGCGAAATAATAGACGGGTGCTGCGGTATCTGCTCGAACAGGGATGCCCGGTTGAATATTTGGATCTGCCTAAAACTATGAAAGGGAACAAGAAATGAAAACAATCAAACTCGAAGTGATAGAGAAGCCGTTGTCAGCCAGAGAGGCGATGATGCTGGCGGAGTACGAGCACACTATAGTTAAAGATTTCGCCGCGTTCTATCGTGTCGGCCAGGCGTTAGCCGAAATCAACAGGCTCCGTCTTTATCGCACCGAAGAAGGCCGGACTTTCGAGCAGTACTGCAAAGAGCTCTGGGATATGTCGAAGAGCAAGGCTTATCAATTGATCGACGCATCAGGGGTATACGGTCAGCTACAAATGCAGTGCAGTGATATTTCGTCCACAAATTGTGGAGATTTTCAGGATGCCGAACAGGAAAGGAAATTGCCTCTTAATGAGGCTCAGGTTCGACCGCTGACAAAGTTTAAAGGCCATCCCGAGAAGATAGCAGAGATGTGGAAAGAGGCGACAAGAACGGCACCGGGTAATAAGGTAACAGCCAGTCATGTCAGTAAGATAGTAAAAAGCTACCTCGGCGAGAGCATTAAGAAAACCATTCATAAAGCACGGCAGAAAATCAGCCAATCATCCAGCAAAGAATTCTCCGCAGCATTCAATGCCTTCGCCGATCAGATCGATCAGGCACGCCAGGACAACTACAAAAATACCTCCAGAAGTGAAATCATTAAAGCCCTCGACCAACTCCGCGCCGAACTAGCCGAAGACGGCGACACCATCGAAGATCAGGTCCTGCGTGGCGGCGGCGATGACTGGAATAAGCTGTCAGCTGCCGGATTTTCCCTCTTCCGCAAGGATCGCGCCAGCATGACCATCAAGCAGCGCAGTAACGATACCGGCGGTTGGACTAAGTTTAGCGGCCCATTCGAGACGCTGAAAGAGATGGAAGACGAATTTAGGACACTCCTCCAAAACGACACTCATCTGCGGGGATGATCGGTAATGAACGCGGCCTATTCAGCGAATGATCTCGCAGCAATGCAGTTGCCTGTTCTCCCGGGAACAGCCAACGGGATCACCCGAAAGGCTGACCGGGAAGGCTGGCCGTACTATTGGCAGAACGATCGCGGCGGATCCCGCAAAATGTACCGCGCCTACATGCTGCCGGACGATATCCGCGAGGCTATCCTTGCCCGCGAAGAGATCAACGCCCTGGTGCCGGTGAGCAGCTCCGGCAACCTCCCCGCCACCATATCCTCCACCGGCAACAGCATCGTCTGCGCCGGCCAGGAGTGCCGCGCCAATCTCAAAGCATCGCTGGTCAAGCTGTACCTGCAGGCGCTGGCAGCAGCCGGATGGGGCCACAAAGTTCAGGCCCGCGATAACTTCATGGCCGGTTACAACAGCGGCGCGGCCTACCCGGAGCTGTACAAATCGCTTGGCGAGCTGAGCTGGAAAACCATCGAAAGCTGGAAAAACAAGCTAAAAAAAAGCTGTGGCAACAGCCTGCAGCTCGCCGATCGGCGCGGCAAAAAGAAAGGCGAGCGCAGCATTACGCCCCTGCAGGCCCAGATCATCCTGGCCTTTGTCCGTCAGCCTAAAGGAAAGAGCCTGCCGAAGTCCGAGATTATTCGTTTTTCCCGCGAGATCATGCGCAGCAAAGGGATAGATAACCTCTCCGACGCCACCTGCAGGCGCTTCCTCGATGACTGGATTTCGGTCAACTACGATGAATGGATCTGGTGGCGCGAAGGCGACAAGGGCTTGAACGACAAGGTCATGTTCTGGACCGAGCGCGATTACGACATGATCAACGTCGGCGACATCCTGGTGGCGGACGGCCATGTCCTCAACTTCCTCATTCTCAACCCCTGGACCGGCAAGCCGCAGCGGATGATGCTGGTGCTGTTTTTCGACATGAAGAGTTCCATGCCGTGCGGCTGGGAGATCATGCCGACCGAGAATACCGCCTCCATCTCCTCGGCCCTGCGCCGGTCGATCATCCGCCTGGGCATGGTGCCGAAGATCGTCTATCTGGACAACGGCCGCGCGTTCAAAGGCCAGTATTTCACCGGTACAGACTTCGAGCAGACCGAGCTGCCAGGGCTATACGAACGTATAGGGATCAAGCTCATCGTCGCCAAGCCGTATCACGGCCAATCAAAAACCATCGAGAGATTCTTCAAGACCTTTGGCGAGCTGGAGCGGATGTCTCCTTCTTTTATCGGCCAGTCCATCGACACCAAACCAGCCCATCTCAACCGCGGCGAGAAGCTGCACCGGCGCATCAACGACAAGATCATCCAGGGCTTCGTGCCGACCATGATCGACAGCCACCGCGCCATAGCGGCCTGGTTCGACCATTACGCCGCCCGCGAGCAGGGACCAAACAGCCATCTGGCCGGGCAGCGGCCGCAGGAATTGTTCGATGCCGGGCGCGGTCCGGGAGTGGATCCGGTCGCCCTGCGCATCCTGATGATGAAGAAAGAAGAGCGCAAGATCTATGGCCGTGGCGTCAAGGTTTTCGACAAGGGCGAATGGTATTACAACCCGGCGCTGTACGGCCGTAATCACAAGGTTTATGTGCGCTACGACCTGCAGGAACGGGACTCCGTCCTCATCTACGACCAGCGCACCGACGAGTTTATCTGCGAGGCATCACGGGTCGATAAGGTGCATCCTGCCGCCCGGATCCTCGGCAGCGAGGCGGATGTGTCACGGCTTGAGAATCAGCTGGAGATGATCGGCAGCCTGAAGAAACAGACGGTATCTCACGCCATCGCCATGGCTGAAGCGGTTGTCATCCCCGAGGCGCAGCGCCTGATCGCCGAATCCGGCTTTTGTTCCGGCGCGCCTGCAGGCCAGCAGCAACTCGACGGCCGCGGAGGCAAAAGAAACAACATCAAGCTGCTGCCGGATCGTCCGGCAAAACTGAGCAGCGTCGAGCTGCAAGCGGCCATCAACGACGCCGACGAAGCCCAGCGCTATCAACGGCAGCAGGAAGAGGCGCAGCTCGCAGCCGACCTGGAAGATATGAAAGAGTCGGACCGATACGGCCGCCTGCTTGAAATGGAGATGTGCGGCGAAAAACTTACCGGAGAGTGGCGCCGGTTCATGCGGGTCTATGAGCAGATGCCGGAATTCGACCGGGACCGCGATTACTGGGAGAGTCAACGAGCGGCGCTGGCCATCCTTCACAGACAAAAAAATCCGGCTGCAGGTGAAGCTGCAGCCGGATAACCAACCCCAAAAGAGAGTTTTACCCAGGAGGTGTAATGAAAGAAATACGGTTTTTCCCCAAGTTTGTCAACGTCCGAAACGTCCGGAACTTTCAGGCCATGATCGATGCCCTGATGATGTCCGCCGGCGAAGGGCGCCTTGCCGCGGTGATCGGCCCTGCCGGTCGCGGCAAGACACGGACGGCCCAGTGGTACGCGGCAAACAACCGCTGTGCCTTTGTCCGCTGCCTGTCGATCTGGCGGCATACCGAGCTGGGCTTCCTGCAGGCGCTCTGCCGTGAGCTCGGCATCAAGAAAATTCCCCATCGCAAGGACACGGCCTTTCTGGCGGCGCTCGATGCGCTGAACACCCAGGGCGGCCGGCCGGTATTTATCGAGGAGATCGAGAAGCTGCCGCGCCTGCATCTGGAGCTGGTCCGCGATCTCTCCGATCTGTCGGCGGCGCCGTTTGTGCTGATCGGCGAGGATGAGCTGCAGAGCCATATGCAGCAGGTGACCAGGATCTGGAACAGGACCTTTCAGCTCCTGGAGTTCGAGACCCTGGGCCTCGGCGATGTGGTGATGTTTGCCCGCGAGTCTGCCGGAGTCGACCTGCCGGCCGATGTGGCGGAAGCCCTGCATCGCGAGGCTAAAGGCTGTTTCAGGGTGATCAAGCGCGATCTGATCTCCCTGGTAAATATCATGAACGCCAAGGGCAAGCCGGATCCGGACATGGAGATGGCCAAGGTGGCTATCAAACAGAGCTTGAGAGGATAGCATGGCACATCAATCGTTTTCCCAAGAAGTGCTCGGCATGCTGAAAGATGTGTGCCGGGAGGGTGGCAAGGCCGAGGCCGGTGAGATGTCCAGCAGGCTGTGTCTGAAGACCCGTAAAGAGCATAAGCGCATGCTCAACACCCTCTCTGACCTGGCGCGCCAGGGTAGGATCGTCAGGGTGAGCCAGGGTGTCTATGCCGAGGCGAAACCCGCAGCCGAGCCGGATAAGCGCGAAGTCATGTGGCGGCTGCTCAAGATGCGGCGCCGGGTGACGGTTGACGACCTGGTGGAGATGGCCGGCGTCAGCCGGGATTATGCCCGCGAATGGCTGCTGATCCTGGTCCGGCGAGAGGTCGCCCGCAAGATCCAGGAGCCGGGAAAGGCGGGCCTGTGGGTGTTGATCAACGATACCGCCGAGATGCCTCTGGATGAGAATAAGGCGGCGAGGCTGCGCGGCATCCGCCTGAAAAAGAAGCAAGTGATATCCAAACTCGATGCCATCGATACCGCCCTGGGCGATATCAGGCAGATACTGAAAACCATGGAGGAAGAGCAATGAGCAACGGAACGGAGATAAACAGAATCACATGTATCCTCGACAGCTGCCGCAATGACGCCAAAGAGCAGCTGGCCGCCCTGCATGACCTGATCGACAACGCCAACCCCAGGGACATCCAGGCAATGGCGACGATGGTCATCGCCGCCGAGAACACCGCCAGGACCGTACAGAAAATGTGTTTTCTCAGCATACAGGGAGACCGTCATGATCTGGCGAGAGCTGCTGCGTAAGGCGATCATCGCCGAAGGCAGCCAGAGGAAGGTTGCCGCCAAGCTTGGTTACAGTCCGGCCACCGTCTCGATGACGCTGGCCGGAACCTATACCGGCAGTCAGTCTGATGTCGCAGAAAAAGTTATGGAAATTTACGGAGGTAAGCTGATGCAGAATAAGGAAGTGCCGGACGGCTACATGATCAATGCGGTCGGTCACCTGGTGCCGATCGAGAGCATCAAGGAGATCGATCTGGCCCGGGACGAATTTGTCAAAAGCGTGGTCACCAAAGCGGCGAAGGTGGCCGTGGTGCTCGATCAATTCAAAAAGCAGCTGGCCGGCGACATGCAGGCCTTCCTGGAGCTGTCGGCCGAGAAGTACGAGGCGGATCTGGGCGGGGCGCGGGGCAATCTCTCCCTCACCTCCTACGACGGCCGGTTCAAGGTGCTGCGGGCGGTAAGCGAACGGCTCGATTTCGACGAGCGCCTGCAGGCGGCCAAGGAACTGGTGGATGTCTGTCTGCGGGAGTGGAGCAAGGATGCTGGCCCCGAGCTGCGGACCCTGATCGAGAGCGCCTTCCAGGTCGACAAGAAGGGCCGGATCAACGCCAAGCGGATCCTCTCCCTGCGGACGCTGGGGATCGATAATCCTACCTGGAAGAAGGCCATGGATGCGATCGGCGACGCGGTGACGGTGGTCGGATCGTGCACCTACTATCGCATCTACGAGCGGGATGACGAGGGTAATTATATCCAGATTTGTCTCGATTTTTCGGGGGTGTGATGGACAGCCGGACGCCAGAGGGCAAAGGGCAGATTACCAGACGGCCGGCGTTTATCACCTCCGTCTGTACTTTTGCCTTTTGCCCGATCGATTGCGTGTGCGTGAGCATGACGGATCCGGAGCAAAAAAAGGTCAAATGCGGGCACTATAAAGGGTCGCGGACTGATGGTAGCGGGTCTGTTGTTAAGTGTGGGTATCAAGGGGAATGATGATGGATAAGCAAAAACTCTACTCAGCACTGAGGAATTTGGCGGATGCACTTGACCTTGACTCGGATAATTCGTCTCAAGAAGAACTGGCAGATGTCCGTGACGGAGCGGAATTGATCCGCGTTTTAGCCAGGATCGTGAAAGGGAGAAGTATTGAACAAGCCTTCGGCTCTCCAGGAGATTGGGGGCACGACACTCCGATAGGTGATGCCCTCGCAAGCAGGGGATAAAAGCGAAACCCCGGCCAAACCGGGGTCATCGGCGGGTGGTTCCGCCGGTCTGATGAGCAGCCAGCAAATGGAGACAGCCATGATGGAAGAAGCACCGAAAAGACCTGATAAAGAAGACGCCCCCGTCGAGCTCGAAGGTTGCATCGCCTACCCGACCGGCGAAGGCTGCCCGCTCGAATGGTGCCGCCAGAACCGTGCCGACTGGTGCAAGGATTGGCGCACCGGCCGCATCTGCAAGAATAAGAGGATCTGAATGAAGCTTATCTGCCCATCATGCGGAGCCGTCGCCAGCGCTGACGGTTGGATAAACGATGCCAACTGCCGGGAGACGCTGCTGGTCATCAGCCGTCTGCCTGCCCCGCTGCCGAAAGCGGCCCTGGGGTATCTCTCCCTCTTCCGCCCGGGCACGCAGTCGCTCACCTGGAAGAAGGCCCTGCGCCTGGCGCTCGAAGTCGAGGAGCTGACCGGCAAGGGCTTTGTCCACGTCCAGGGCCGCGTCGATCGCGACTGCCCGCCGCGGATCTGGGCGCAGGCCATGGAGCAGATGGTCGAGCGAAGAAACAACGGCCTGACCCTGCCGCTGCCGAATCACATCTATCTGAGCAAGGTAGCCTATGACCTGGCCGATCAGACTACCCGCCAGGCGGAGACAAAGACCGAGGCGGCAAAGACCTACACCAGAACCAGGCCCGTTGAAGATATATCGGCTCTCGATCCGTTGGAGAAGGCCAGGCGGGAGTGGGATGCAAAGCATGGCGCTGACGCCGATACTGTTAATTTGAACAGTATTCCAACGATCATCAAGGGGATGGACTGATGGAAATTCTACACCTTACCCTCCACCGTAAATGGTTCGATCTGATCGCTGCCGGCAGAAAGGTGACTGAATATCGGCAAGACGACGAATACTGGCACAAGCGGATCTTCAATGATGACGGCTCGAACAAGAATTTTGATGAGATCCACTTCCGTAACGGTTATGGGAACCACCGGCCTTTGATGGTCGTCGAATTTATGTTCGCCTTTGTCACCCATGCAAGCCTTTGTGTCTGCGCCAACGGTGAAGAATTGAGCGGTCGCATTATCGTCATCGCTGTCGGTAATAGACTCAGATTTGAAAACTACAAGATCGCAGGCAAACGGATGTGCGGCGGCTGCGGATCTTTGATCCAGGAAGAATATAGCCTTTGCGACTCCTGTACTCTGAGAGTCAATGCCGGAGTGCTTGCTTGGAACAAGGAGGCGGTATGACCATCAGGAACTTGGTCGCCAAGCTATCACGTGACGAGTTGCTACAGCTTATCGATGATCGATGGCTGTTGTGGCGCGTCACGGAAAATGATGTCCTGCTGGCAAGGATAAAGGTCTTGCAACGCCAGGCTGAAAAAGCTTTTTCCGAGTATGTAAAATTTAAGCTGCCTGAAACAAAAAAGATGTCCGACTTTTACCTCGCCCTGGCGGAAAAAGAAAAGTTGTTCAAACGATATGATCGAATCAACCTGAAAATATCTAGGCTATCCGACATCATAACAAAGAAAGTGAACAGCCATGCCACCGACTAAAGCCCAGCTGGCCAAAATCCACATAGCCAAAAAAGAGCTGCAGCTCGCGGACGATACCTATCGCGATATCCTCGCCCTGAATTTCAAGGCTGAGTCCGCGAAAGAGCTGACCGACCGGCAGGCCGAGCAGCTCCTCGATCTCTTCCGGGCCAGGGGCTGGAAGCCGAAGAAGGCCACCTCCACCGCGCCCAGGGCGAAGCGGCGGGACGGCAATTATATCGTCATCAAACCGGGGCCGAGCGCCGCCCAGCAGCGCAAGGTGTTGGCGATGTGGAACGCCCTGGGCTACGGCATGGATAAGCTGCATATTAGGTGCGCCAAGCAGTTCGGCGTCGACCGCTTCGAGTGGCTGACCGATGGCGGGAGCCTGCATATCCTCATCACCGATCTGAAGAAACGGCAGGACGCCAAGGAGGGCAAATGAGCACCTACACCATAGACAATCTGCCGGACGAAGCCCTGCCGGCGCTCGATGAGTTGACCGGCGATCTGCGGCTGCTGGCCGAACGGTTCGGGGTGCGGCTGGCGCTGCAGATCTCCGCGCTGTTCGACTCCACCCCGGCCCGGCTGTACGGCCATGACCGCTGGGTGCGGAAGTGGCGGGACAAGCAGATGCGGGCCGAATACGACCGCGGCGGCATCTCGATTGTCGCTCTGGCCCGCAAGTTCGGGGTCAGCGAGCGGCATGCCTATAACATCCTCGGCCTGGAGCCGGGCGAGGACAAGCAGATGAGACTCTTTTAAGAGGAGAAAACGTGAAAATAAAAGAATTCAACCAAGCCATAAAACAACGGAGAGATAAGAAATGCCGCTACTTCAACGGCACCAGTAATGGCGAGTGCGAAAACGGAATAGAATACCCTAAAGCCAGGCTGCTGCCCTGCTTCGGTGAGGGAGATTCGGAGTGTGTAAGCTATAGCCCCTTGAACGCCGAAGAGCTGGCGGCGAAAGAGGCAGAGCATTTGCGGTATATAGACCTGACGCGCCGAGGCCTGTCGACCTGCTGCGAGGCAGAGCTTGACGTTTCGCAAGTGATACCATCGGGCAAATACAAAAATCACGGCCCGCGATTCTGCTCGAAATGTAAACGCTTGTGCTTCATGGTTTGAAAATAAATTATTGACAAATAACAAACTTCCGGGCTACCTTATCCACACAGCCGAAAAAAAACGGCTGCACGGGATTGGCGTCCCGGAATTCGAGGCGGATACGCCGCCTGCTTCTGCTTCGGCGTTTTTTTTATGCCCGCAGAACGGCAGAGTATCAGCATACCAGACGCGCTTTTGGGCGGGTCTGGCAGGGAGCCGCAAGGCTCGCCGGTTCCTCGATCCGGTACGCCAACCTGTCAGATCCGCCCTTTTTGTTTTGGCGTCAGAAGGGGCGGTAACTCTCACTCTCATTCGAGGAGCATGACCATGAAAGAGCTTATCCGCATCACTCCCCACCAGATCGGTAAACACGAAACCAAAACCTGTTCGGCCCGCGAGCTGCACGAATTTCTCCAGATCGGCAGGGACTTTGCCACCTGGATCAATGCCCGGATAGAAGAGTTCGGCTACAAGCAGGGCAAGGACTATGAGATTTTCCCCCAATCGGGGGAAAATAACCTGGTCGGCCGGCCGAAGATGGAATACAGCATCACCATCCATATGGCCAGTGAGCTCTCCATGGTCGAGCGCAACGCCATGGGCCGGATAGCCCGCAACTATTTCATCAAGTGCGAGGCCATGGCCGTCGAGCAGGTGCCGCTCCTGACCAAGGCGCTGCTCGATAGGACGCCCCTCTGGAAAAAGATAGTCAAATGGAAAGAGATGGGGCACAGTAATGTCGAGATCGCCCGCCTGTGCTGCGTCGACGCCTCCACGGTCAGAAAGCACCTGCGGACCATCGAGCGCCTCGGCATCCTCGCCCCTCCGGATGACCTGGCCAGACGCCAGGAAATCGCCAAGGCCTTCACCGTCAGACGCCCCATGCTGCCGGGAATGGAGGGCGACCATGAGTAAGATGACTGTCGAAATGACCCGTGAAGAACACCGGCTGTTCGAATGCTGCCAGCAGTTGATGTCGATCGCCGACCTCGCCCAATCGGATCCAGAACAGGCCCTGGCCACCGTGGTCGACCTGCATGTGCCGGAAGCGGCGACGCAGCTGCGCGGCGCGGTAGTCAATATGGCGGCAGGTTTATGCAAGATCCACGATGAATGGGGAGGGACGCCATGCCAAGGATAATCCCCACCCACACCGCCGTCGACCTCCTCGACCAGGCCGCCTCGATGCTGCAATTCATCGCCGATGTCTCCCCGGCAATAGCCCATGACAGCAAGCATGACGGCATCACCGAGAGCGGCGCTTTCGGCCTGGGCTTGATCTTCGATCACATCAATAAAACCATCGGTCAAGCCCGCGAGCTGATCTGACAGATCCTCAAGAGGGGGCAGCGATCTAGCGGCCCCCTTCCTCTTTTCCTTCCCGGCCCCACCCCCCCGCACCCCAGCACCTGAAACGTCTCAGGCTTTCCCGCGATCGGCTCAAGCGAATATATAATACCTGTAGAGGAAGCTCGCCGGATCGGCAATGAGCATGAATTTTATAACAAGGGAGATAGCTGATGCTAAACGATAAAATTGGTGTGCCAACTGGCCACATAGGAACCGGCAGCGCCCTGCTGCTTGTCGACAAGGTGCCGATCCCGGCAGCCGGGGTAAGACCATCCGATCCCATCAACACGATGATGGTCGGCAAGATTGGCATCGATATCAGATCCAGCCAGAACTGCACGGTCAAGCTGGTCCGCCTGCCGGACGGGGTGACCCCGGGCGAAGAATCGGATATCGGCTCCGTTGCTGCCGGCACGCCGGCCTTTTTTCTGTACACCAGCCTGCTCTGCCCAGCGGTAAAGATCGTGGTGACAAACTCCGGCAGCCAGGACATGACCGTCTTTGAAATGTACGTGCGCGGAGGGGCGTGATGGAACTGATAGCGCCGGCGAAAAACCTGCAGAAGTTGAGCGTGCGGGCGATCGAGGAGCTTTTTCCCGAGCTGCACGGCTGGGGGCGCGCGGTCGATCTGAATGAGAGCGGAATACCTGGCGATCAGATCGCCGTGTGGCTGTTAAAAAATGGAGTGCTGCAGCCAGATAATATCGGCGAATCAAGCATCCTCTACCAGTCCGGCAACGCCTCAACCTGGGCGACTACGGCTGTATGGGGATTTGAGCGTAATGCCGTAACCATCGCCATTGATACTGCTCTCGGCGGTGGAGTTTTGTTCATTGGCGAGACTCCACGCTACCTGACCTGGGCGGCGTGGATGAACATGGCCGCCATCAACGTCGATTATCTGTTTGTCGGGGTAAAAGGCATTGCCGGATACTCGACCGATCAGACAGCGAGCGCTACGAAAATAAGGAAATATCTGAACTCAGTTGATCAAGAATTGTTCATTTCCGATATCTTCAACGGCCTCGACACTAACGGCTTTACCTTCGCAAATCCTCCGGTTGCCATTGACCAAGACGGCAAACTACGGGTATCTCCTGCCGGTGTGCTGGCTATTTCTGGTGGGTTTTGTGCTGATGAGATTGCAGAGGGAGCTACTCTCGGGCCTGAGTTGGCGGTCGGCGATTGGACATTTTCAGGCCCATCTGGGAGTGGGGTAAATGGTAATGTAACTATAGACTCTTCAATTTCTGCTGGTAATGTAAATATCAGTTTAGCTCTCCTTGATGCTTCCTATATTAGGAGTCTAATTAAGGCAGAAATTACTATAGTTGAATTACCAGGGTCTACTGGCGACGGCATTAGATTTGACTCTATTAGCCCGAACAGTACGGCATTAAAAGCAGGTACTTATACATTTGAAGCCCCCTGTGATCACCCTTCAATCGTTTTTTATGCATTCATTGGATTTAAAGGCAATGTAACTATATCTGTAAAAAAGGTCATCCCAGTATGGCAAGAACGCACTCCAGCACCCACGAAGAAAACCATCCGCACCCTGACAGGCTCAAAAACAGTCTACGCCGACATCGATCCAACCATATGGCGCAGGGCGAAAATAGAGCCGACGAGGACGAACAAGTGTATCTGCCGGAAGATCAATCCTGTAGGTACGACGAATATCTCTAATAGCGGAGATGCTGCTGCTGTATTATCAGTGGTGGACGATTCAACTGCTCTCGCCGCCGCTGGACTGGATAAGGTATGCACGAGTGGAAAGGTTTATAAACTGGATAACAGTGCGGGCATTGCGGCAGCGTTTGCTTTCTCTGATGGCAGCACTGGCAATACCAATAAACATAGCGTATTTGTCTTTGTGCGCGTATCAGGCGGGACAGCTACACTGCAAGGCATGGGCAATCCACCGACGCCAAATACCAGCTCATCATCTTATATCCAGCTTAAAGCGGAAAATATAACTCCGGCAGGCACAACAAATAGACTCACTATTGGTGCCTCAGCAGGGGCAGTTGTTTATTTCATACTCCCCCAACTCGAAGAAGGAGCCTTTGTAACAGCACCAATAATCACCGCCGCTGACCCTCTTGCGACCATCACCAGGACCGGAACAGCAATCACCAAGCCAACTGCAAACGTGCTGGCAGATCAGAACATCGCTCTCTATATGCGGTTTTCGATGATGTCTGTCGGACAAGTTGCAAAACTCTGGTCAAGTTATACCGATGCGAATAATTGCCTGTGCCTGGAAACCACTGCAACTGCTCTCCTGCTTAAAAAGATCGTTGCCGGGGTGACTACATCGGTCAGCCTCTCTCACACTCACGCGGTGAACGTGCCGATTGAACTACTCGCTATCCAGTCCGATATGGGCATGGCAGCAAAGTTCCGCACCTATACGGGCGGGGCGTGGAGTGCTTGGTCTGCATATGTCGATGATGCAACGGCGGACGGGAAAGCGGCTGCGGTAATCGCGGCAACAATGGAACTAGGGGCAGCCAATTCTACTGCCCACATGTCGGGTAACGTTCAGTTATTCGCGCCGATCCAGCTCGGCAGTCGTGCTTCCTTGGCCGATTACAAAGCCATAGCAGAGCAGGAGGTTAACAAGATAAATGCCTAATGTGTCTATAATTTTCAGGCTGAAAACAGAAGACGCTCTTGAACAAATGCGGCTTGAATGCCTGCAATTGCTCGGAGCCGGGGCGAACCGGCAGACACCCAAAATCGTAGAGGAAACATTTGCGCTGTGCAATACTCCCCCGCAAAACGGATATGTCAGAATTGTTGCCACTCCCGATTTTGCTCAGATGCTTCAGGATGTTAAGAGCCAGGGGTATGAGTCACCATTTGCCGAATTGGTGTTGATCGAATGGGATGGTCAGACTGAGTTTGTAGTCAATGAATACGATGATCCTGAGTTTGGGCATGTACGGGAATTGCTCGGGTACATGGCTGAGTTGCCAATTTTATGAGCCGATACATCGCAATAAACGGCACAGCAGATCAGGAAAAAACTCTGCTTGCCAAACTAAGAATGCCACTCGACGAGATTGTTGAGCGAGTGGAAAAAGCTCTCGATATGTGGCCGGACAATCTCCGCATTGTTCTGCTTCTGCGAGACAAGGCAAGCGGGGTGCAGGACATCTACCGGCAGCGATACGGCAAGGATTGCGACTATAAGGCGTTCATCTCTCTCGGCAGACTCGAAATTGTTTTGTCTGTGGCTGATGCCTCACCCCGAGTCCTGGCTCATGAGATCGGCCATGCCGTTGTTGAGCGGTTTTTCGGGAAGGAAAAGCGGCCACCGTATCACATCCACGAACTGCTGGCACAGTACGCGGAGAAACATTTCAATGACTGATAAGAAACTAATAGCTGGCATCGTGTAAAGACGATTGCACAGCGGGTAAAAGGCGGGTATCGCGGTGAGCGACACCCGCCTTTTTTGTTTTCATGCTTGCCCGGCGGCACCCTTCCCCCGAACTCCAACACCTGAAACGTCTCAGTCTTACCGCCCTTTTATAATTCACCTATAAGTACCACTGAAACACATACATCTCCTGCTGGTGGCCGGGGCGGTCCTTAACGGTCCGCTCCGGTTGTCCGGGCTGGAGAATAAACAAAAGCTTTCAGAGGGTGCCCATCATGATCGAAAACGTTTTCTGGCTGGCGATGTGCATTTACTTCGAGGGCCGGGGTGAGCCGAGAGAGGGGCAGGTGGCAATAGCTCACGTGATCATGAACCGCGTCGAGCGCCGTGACGCTTCGATCAAGGATATCGTCCGGGCGCCCTGGCAATTTTCATGGTTGAACCCGGGCGCGCAGCGGCCGGTGCTGGACGATCTGCCGGCGCTGCTGGCCTGCACCAAGGCCGCCCTGGACTGCCTCAACGAACGCCTCGACGGCAAGGACTTTTTCGGCGCTGACCATTACTTCGCCGACTACATCAAGCCTCCGGCGTGGGCTGCAAAGCTGACGTTTATCAAAAAAGTCGGCAAACACATGTTCTATAAGGATGAGGTGAAACGATGAGAGGGTGGAAAACCTGGCTCGCCGCCGCGTGTACGGCCGGCCTTGGCGTGGTGAGCATCTACAGCGGCGACGTGGAAGGCGGCATGCAGCAGATCGCCGCGGCCCTGGCCCTGGTAGGCCTTGGCCATAAGATCGAGAAGGTGTTCGGCAAGTAAATGGACCAGTTCGATCAAGCCCAGGCGCTGGACGCCTACTATCGCGACCAGGCCCTTGAACTGCACCGAAAGAGGATGGAGGTAGCGGGCGACAGCCTCAGCCACTGCCTGGAGTGCGGGGGCGAGATCCCGGAGGCCCGGCGGACCATCCTCCCCGGGTGCACCCATTGCGTCGGCTGTGCCGAAAAGATTGAACGCGAAAGGAGATCATAGTGGATCCGGCAGTGATCACAGCACTTGCAACCTTCTTCACCGCCCTCAACGGCTGGACGGTAGGAACAGTCATCATCTTCGTTTTCGTCGTGCCGCCGCTGCTTGGATTCATGGCGGTATTGAAGGTGGTGGCGGCCATGTCGGCCCTGAAGGAAGAGGTGAGGTCGCGAAACGAAGAGGCGGACAAGCGCTTCGAGGCGATCGTCGCCCTCTTCAACAAGCAGCTCGCCGAGTTCGTCGGCCGTTATGAAAACAATATCTACCTGGTTAAGAGCTGGGAGCAGACCGCCGGCGAGATGGTCCAGATCGTCATGCTCAATACCCAGGCGGCAACCAGGCTCGGAGAAAAATTCCAGCAGCTGCTCGATCTGCTGAACGCTGAACGCAACGGGAGAAAATCGTGATGGGATTCGATACGGAACGGCTGACCATGCGCGGCCGCCTGGCAGAAAAAGAACAGGAGGCAAGACGCCTGGAGATCTCGATCCAGGGCGATATTGCCGCAGTCCGGAGCTGTCTCGCACCCTTCGCCCCGCTGGTCGAGATCAAGGCGGAAGAGGCCGCGGTCCAGGCCGTAGAGCTTGCCGCCAAACATGCCGACTATCTTGGCATGATCGGCGAGATCGCCGCCATGAAGAAGGCCCTGGGGATCGTATGAGCCCCGAGTCGTATTCATGGGAGGTCCGCGAGTCAGCCGAGGAGCTCTATATAATAGATGGTCGAACCTATGACCAGGTGGCGTCGGCCACCGGCGTCTCCATCTCCCAGCTGAAACGCTGGGGGATGGAGAGCGCCCCGACCTGGACCGACCGCCGCAAGGAGTACCGCCAGGCGCAGACTTCTATCAGGCACGGGGTAATGCTGGCGAAAGCGAAGCTTATCGGCTCGGTCATCGCGACCGAAGATCCGCAGAAGGCGTATGCCTTTTCGGCCCTGGTCAACTCGGGCCGCGTGATCGATCAGGATCGCCGGGAGGCTTTGGAGGCAGTGCAGAAACAGTACACCGCCAACGGCGAGGCAGGTGGCAGCCGGGCGATGACCCCGGAAGAATTGCAGGCGGAGATACTCAAGGTCTATGGGTACTGAAATCTTCTATCCATACCAGCGCCGCTGGGCCGGCAACGACAGCCGCTTCAAGATCGGCATGTTCGCCCGCCAGACCGGCAAGACTTTTACCACTACCTTCGAGATCGCCAGGGACTGTCAGCTGGCCGATCTCGGCGGCAAGCGGATGCGCTGGGTGATCCTCAGCCGTGGCGAGCGCCAGGCAAAAGAAGCGATAGAGGAAGGGGTAAAGCGCCACTGCCAGGCCCTGGGCTCGCTGGTCAGGAGCAATGCAACGGACTGGCGCACAGACGGGGCCAGCTACCGCGCTTTGGAAGTTGAGTTCCCGAACGGCTCGAAGATCACCGCCCTGCCCGCCAACCCGGATACGGCTCGCGGTTTTTCGGCCAACGTCTTCCTGGATGAGTTTGCCTTCCACCAGGACAGCCGCAAGATCTGGACCGCGCTCTTTCCGGTGATCAGCGCCGGGCACCGGCTGCGGGTGGTCTCCACTCCGAACGGCAAGGGCAACAAGTTTTACGACCTCATGACCGGCAACGATCCGGTCTGGTACCGGCAGACCACCGATATCTATCAGGCGGTCGAGGACGGCCTGCCCCGCGACATCGATGAGCTGCGCACCGCCCTCGGTGACGAGGATGCCTGGGCGCAGGAATATGAATTGAAGTGGCTCGATGAGGCCTCCGCCTGGCTGAGCTTCGAACTGATCAGCGGCTGCGAGGACGATCTTGCCGGGCGGCCGGAACTGTACGGCGGCGGTCCCTGCTATGTCGGGGTGGATATCGGCGCCCGTAACGATCTTTTTGTCATCTGGGTCGATGAGTTGGTCGGCGATGTCTCCTGGAACAGAGAGATCATCGCCAAGAAACGAATCAGCTTTGCCGAGCAGGACGCCCTGCTGGCTGAGGTGTTCGGCCGGTACCGGGTAGTCCGCTGTTGCATGGATCAGACCGGCATGGGTGAAAAACCGGTGCAGGACGCGCAGGCCCTCTACGGCTCGCGGGTCGAGGGTGTGCTCTTCACCGGTCCGAATAAGCTGATCATGGCGACCCTTGGCAAGGAGCAGTTCGAGAACCGCAAGTGCAGGATCGCCATGGGCGACAAGGTTCTTCGGGCTGATCTGCACAAACTGAAAAAGATCACCGGCCCGACCGGCACCCCGCGCTTTATCGCCGAGAGCGACAGCAGCGGCCATGCCGACCGGACCTGGGCAAAGTTTCTCGCGGCCAACGCGGCACACGGGCAGATCGTCGAATACGACTACCAGCCGGTCCGCCGGCGCGAGTCGAAGGATCATGACGATCCACGCATGGTCAAGACAACCGCCGGTTTCGGGGCGAGACAAGGGGCATGGTAATGGTGACTCTCTACGATCATCGCGGCAATCCGATAAAGAGCCAGCTGCTGAAAGAGGAGCTGGCCGCGCCGACGCTCGCCGGCATCCGCACCGTCTGGGACAATGCGGTGACTTCCGGGCTCACTCCGCACCGCATGGCCGCCCTCCTCCAGGGCGCGGCCGCGGGGGATGCGAACGATTACCTGACCTTGGCCGAAGAGATGGAAGAGCGCGATCTGCATTACCGCTGCGAGATGGGCAAGCGCCGGCTGGCGGTTGCCTCGCTGCCGGTCATAGTCGAGGCGGCAAGCGATGATGCCAAGGATGTGGAGCTGGCCGATGAAATCAGGGCACTGGTGAAGCGGCCCGGTTTTCGTGGTCTGCTCAAGGATCTGCTCGACGCCCTGGGTAAAGGGTATTCGGTCTCCGAGATCATGTGGCAGCGCGGCGCGAAGTGGCTGCCCGCCGGGTACGAGTGGCGGGATCCCCGCTTCTTTACCTTCGACCGCACGTCCCGCCGTAAGATCCGGTTGCTCGATGAGCAGAACATGATGGAGGGCATCGAGCTTGCCCCGTACAAGTTCATCGTCCACCTGCCGCACCTGAAGTCGGGTCTGCCGATCCGTGGCGGTATCGCCCGGGTAGCAGCATGGTCGTACCTCTGCAAGAACTATACGGTGAAGGACTGGCTGGCCTTTGCCGAGGTGTTCGGCATGCCGCTCAGGCTCGGCAAGTATCAGAGCGGCGCACTGAAGGAAGACATCGCCATCCTGAAGATGGCGGTGGCCAATTTGGGCAGCGACGCCGCGGCGGTCATCCCCGAGTCGATGAAGATCGAATTCATCGAAGGCGGCAAGTCGACCGGCGGCGATACGCTCTTTATGCGGCTGGCCGACTGGCTCGACACCCAGGTGAGCCGGGGCATTCTCGGCCAGTCCGCGACCACGTCAGGGACGCCCGGCAAGTTGGGCGGTGATGAAGCGCAGTCGGAGGTGCGGGAGGATATCCGCGACGACGATGCCGCCCAGATCTCCGAGACATTGAACCGCGACCTGGTCATCCCCTTCATCAATCTGAACTTCGGGCCTCAAGAAAACTATCCGGAGGTGATCCTGCGGGCGGTCGAGAATGAGGACCTGACGGTCCTGACCGCTGCCTTGAAAGAACTGGTTCCGCTCGGCCTGCGAGTTGAGCAGTCGGTGGTCAGGGATAAGCTGGGCCTGCCCGATCCGGCGAAGGATGCCGAGATCCTGCGCCCGCCGCAGCAGGCTGAGCCGGCCGCCCCTGGGCCGGTCGACAAGGGCAAGGTCGAGACCGCACAGAACCGCGAGATGCCGCAGGGCCAGGCGGGTCCCGATGTCGAATCCCTGCTGATCGCCTACATGCAGGAAGAATCGGCTGCGCCGGCAGAGGCGGCGATCCTGGCGGCGGAAGCCTTGCTTGAAGATGTGAGCAGCCTGGAAGAGTTCAAGGAGAAGCTGATCGATATCTTCGCTGCAACCGATCCAGATGGGCTGGCCAATGCCCTGGCCCAGCTTGATATGCTGGCCGGCCTGGCCGGACGGATGGAGGCTTCCGAAGAATGAACACCGCCGAATTCGATAAGGTGTTCAAGCTGCCCTTTAACGAGGCGAGCACGTTCTTCCGTGACAAGCTGAACCTGCCGACTGCCGCCTGGGACGATATCAGCGGAGCGGCCCATGCCAAGGGGTTCACCTCTGCCGGAGCATACAAGGCGGAGCTGCTCGCAGATCTGCGCAAGATGACCGACAAGGCCATTGCCGGAGGCATGGATATCAGGGAGTTCAGAAAGCAGTTCCGGCCCCTGGTCGAGCGTTACGGCTGGCAGCTGAAGGGTGGCAGTCCGGCCTGGCGCAGCGATCTGATCTGGCGGACCAACATCAGCACGGCATATCAGGCCGGGCGCTGGAAGCAATTCGAGGCGGGCGGCATCACCCATCTGATGTACCTGCATCGGGACGGAGTGAGAAACCCTCGGCCGAATCACGTTGCTCTGGACGGCAAGATCTTGCCGATCGACGATCCCTTCTGGTCGGCCAACTATCCGCCCAACGGTTTCGGCTGCCATTGCCGGGCGGTGGCCGCGACAGCCGACGAATATCAGGCGGCTCCCGCCGAGCTGAAGACCAAGCCGGAGGGCTGGGAAAATTTCCCGGACAAGGGCTGGGACTACAACGTCGGCCAGGCCGGTGAGGAGCAGGGCTACCGTAGCCTTACCGATAAGTTCGAGTCGCTGCCGAACGATATCGCCCGGGCCTGGATGGATCGCTTCGTTGCCGAACCGGCCTTCGGGCGCTTCATCTCCGGCGAAATCAAGGGAGAGTTTCCGGTAGCGGTATTGCGGCCGGAAGACCTGGCGGCGATCGGCGGCGAAAGCCAGACCGTCTGGCTCTCCGATACGGCCCTGGCGGCTGGCCGTGATCTGACTGTCGAAGACTATCGGCTGCTGCCGGGGATCATCGACAACGGCGAGATCGCAAGCGACGGCGAGGCGCATGTCATCGAGTTCAAGCTCGGCGGCACGGCCTACCAGGCGAAGGTGAAACGAGAACGAAGCGGCCGGGCCTATCTCCTGTCGCTGACCAAGAGTGTGGCCTGATGGATATCTCAGCCAAGATAGACGACAGAGCGGTCACCGCCCTGCTGAATCGTTTGCAGAAGAGAGTCTCCAACATGTCGCCGCTGATGAACAGGATCGGCGCATTCTACGAACGGCGGGTGCTGGAAAACTTCAGCGCGGAGTCTGCGCCGGACGGCACCCCGTGGAAGCCGCTGGCCCAGGATACCATGATGATGGGCCTCGCCAAAAAGAAAGGCTTCAGGAAGAACGGCGGGCTGTCTGCAAGAGGCAAACGGTACATCCAGGGCAAGAAGATCCTGCGGGAGAGCGGCGACCTGGAGGGCTCGATCCACTTCCAGGCGGACAAGCTCAGTGTGACGATCGGCAGCTCCGGCTCGATCCCCTACGCGGCCATCCAGCAGATGGGCGGCCAGGCGGGGCGGGGCAAGAAGGTGACCATCCCGGCCAGGCCGTATCTGGCGATGAACAGCGGCGACGGCTTGGCCCTCGCCGAACAAGACCGGACCTGGATTATGAACATGGTCCGGGAGGAAATGGCGAGCTGGGAATAAAACGGCCGAGAATGCCCTGAGAATCGTTTCGAGGTTGGCGCGACACAATGGGCGCGAAAAAAAAGCGGGACGGATACAGAAGTTTCTAAACGGGTTTTAAACGAGGTTTCGAGATGACGGTGATGAAGCAAAATGCGGTGGCGATAAACGCCATTGAAATACCCCTCATCAGGGACGGCATGCTGCCGGAGTGGGTCGAGCTGCTGCCGGCCGGCGCGGTCGTCGGCCGGGACGGTCGGAGCTGGAACAACGACAGGCCGGAAGCAGTCCTCGCCTCTTTTATTGAACTGGGTCGCGATCTGCCCATCGATATCGAGCACAGCACGGAGCTGAAAGCACCGCAAGGCGAGCCGGCCCCCGCGATCGCCTGGGTGAAGGGACTGGAGAACAGAGGCGGGGAAATTTGGGGAAGGACGGAGTGGAATGCCACCGGCAGGCAGCTGGTCGGTGACGGGGCGTATCGATATCTCAGCCCGGTGATCATCTATGAGAAATCCACCGGCACCATCGTCGGGTTGACTTCGGTCGGCGCCACCAATCGGCCGAACCTAAAGCTCCCGGCACTCAACCATGAACAAGGGGCCGATGCCCCAGAGGAGAGCACTATGTTGAAGGCACTCTTGGCGGCACTGGCGCTGCCTGAAACCGCCACCGAGGCAGAGGCCCTGGCGAAAATCAACGTCATGCGGACCGATCTCGCGACCGCAATGAACCGGGCAGAGAACCCGAGCCTTGAAAAGTTCGTGCCTCGGGCGGACCATGACGCGGCCCTGGCCAAGGCGACCAATGCCGAGAACCAGCTCAGGCAGATCAAGGCCGAGGCGCTGGAGACGGCCGTCAACGCCGCCATCGATCAGGCCCTGAAGGCTGGCAAGATCACCCCGGCGACTGTCGAGTACCACAAGGCCCAGTGCCGGCAGGAAGGCGGGCTGAAACTCTTCACCGACTATTGCGCGGCGGCTCCGGTTATCGGCGCCGACAGCAACCTGGACACCAAGGATCCGGAGAAAGGTAAGACGGCCATGAACGCGGAGCAGGCGCAGATCGCCGGGATGTTCGGCAATTCGGCGGAGGATATCGCCAAGTACGGCAAGTAGGGACTGCGGCGGTAATCGAACGCGGCACATTCACAATTATCAAAGAGGTTGGACATGACAGCATTAGCTCAAGATCGCAACACCCCGTTTCGGGAGGGCAAAGCACATACCCTGCCGGTGGTCGCCAACGACTGCATCTTCGGAGGATCCCTGGTCGCCGTCAATGCGGCGGGTAATCTCAACCCCGGCAGCGACACGGCCGGGCTGATCTTCGCCGGCGTGGCGGATGACCGGGCCGACAACACCGGCGGCAGCGCCGGCGACATCTCCGCCACGGTCAAGCGCCGGGGCCTGTACCTGTTCGCCATGGGCACCGCCATCACCATCGCCAATGTCGGCGACGCGGTCTTTCTGGTTGACGATCAGACCGTCGATCTGATCGCCAATGTCACCAACGGCATCTTCTGCGGGGTCATCGCCGAGTATCATTCGGCGGGTCTGGCATGGATCGATATCGAGCCGGCGATCATCCAGGCCGACGTGGCCACGCATATCGCCGACACCTCGGGGGCTCACGCAGCATCCGCCATCAGCCTTGCCGACAGCGGCGGGTTTACCGCAGCGACCACGGTGGAGGCGGCGCTGGCCGAGATCTACCCGAAGGCACCGGTAGCCATCGCTGACCCCGGCGCAAGCGGGGCAATCCCGGTCACCCGCAGCGGCTCGACAGCGATCACCACGGCCGGCGCCGAAACCCGCACCCTGGCGATCCCCGCGGTTGCCGGGATCACCAGGGCCATCAGCCTGGCCGTGGATGGCGGGGATTGCGTGATCACCGTGGCATCGGCAATCAACCAGACCGGCAACAACACCATCACCATGGGCGATGCCGGGGACACCATCGTCCTGACGGCCGTGCTGGTCGGCGCCGCCCTGGCCTGGCGAGTCCTGGTCAATGACGGCTGCGCCCTGTCGACGGTCTAATCGGCAGACACCAGCAACCAGGAGAGCAGGACCAACAATCAACAATTGGTAAGGAGCGAATATGATAATCAACAAGGCAAATCTGGAGGCGGTCTTTCTCAATATCAAGACCACTTTCAACAAAGCGTTCGAGGCCGCCCCGTCCGATTGGGAAGCGACCACCATGAAGGTCCCCAGCGGATCGAGCCAGAACAACTACAACTGGCTGAGCCGGTTCCCGAAAATGCGCAAGTGGCTGGGCGACAAGGTCATCAAGGCATTGTCGGCGTTCAAGTACGTGATCGTCAACGACGATTTTGAGGCCACCGTCGAGGTCGACCGCAATGATATCGAGGACGATACTCTTGGTATCTATGGGCCGATGGCCCAGGAGGCCGGGTACAGCGCCAAGCAGTTGCCGGACGAACTGGTTGCCGATCTGAAGAACGGCATCATGACCACCGAGTGTTATGACGGCCAGTATTTCTACGACACCGATCATCCCGTCGGCAACGGGGGCGAGGTGCCCGTCGCCTCCGTCTCCAACAAGATCACCGCGGTATTGTCGGCGGCGACACTGGCGGCGGTCGAGGCGAGCTATGGCGCCCTGCGGCATGCCATCATGAATTTCAAGGATGACGAGGGGCGGCCGCTCGGCCTGGTGCCGAATCTACTGGAGGTGCCGCCCGCCCTGGAGGGTGTTGCCAATATCATCGCCACCTCGGACAAGCTGCAGGACAACAGCCCCAACCCGTACAAGGGGACCTGCACGGTCAAGGTCAATCCTCGGCTGACCAGCGCCACCATGTACATGCTGCATGTCACCAACCGGCCGCTGAAGCCGTTTATCTTCCAGGAGCGCAAGGCGCCGGTGTTCGTCCAGCAGACCGACCAGAACAGCGACGATGTATTCATGCGCAAAAAGTTCAAGTACGGCTGCGAGGCCCGGGGCGCGGTAGGTGTTGGCTTGTGGCAGTTGTCCGCAGCTTCTACCGGAGCGGGTTGATAGTTGGATCGTTTTGTGAAATAGGCCAGGGAGTTGGCTGAGCGTTTCGGCGTCGGGCATGTCTCGACGCCGAAACAAAAAAATACGAGAGGTAAAAAAATGTTGAGAATCACCAGTAAAAAAGATGGGTTTCGGCGATGCGGGGTGGCTCACAGCAAGCAGCCGGTTGAGTATGCCGATGACCGTTTCACCAAAAAGGAGCTTGGCATCCTGCAGGCTGAGTCGATGTTGATAGTCGAGGTGATAGCCGATGAAGCTTCCCTTAGTTTTATCCTCGGGCAAGAGAAAGCCAAGGGCGAAAAGGCCAAAGGGAAACCCGGCGAGGTTGCCGCTGAAAAGGCGACGCCGGATATTCTGCCCAGGGATAAATAACCATGTACGCAACCCTTGCCGACATCCTCGAACAGGTGGCCGAGGCCGAGCTGATCAGTCTCACCGACGATAGCGACGCCGGGGCAGTCGATGAAACGGCGGTCGACCGGGCCGTCGCCAACGGTATGGCTGTGATCGACGCCTTCTGCGGCGACCGCTATACCGTGCCGTTCGATCCGGTGCCGGAGCTGATCAGGATGTATGCGGTCGACCTGGCCGTCTATAACCTCTATAGCCGGCGCACTCACGTTGACATGCCCGAGGTGATCGCCGATCGGCAGAAACAGGCCCTGGCTTTTCTTCGTCTGGTGCAGAAGGGTGAGGCCTCGGTCGGGGCGGCGGCAATCGTTACGCCGGACAGTTCGAGCAACAGCGCACTGATCCCCGGCAACGAGCGGCTCTTCACCCGGGACAAGATGAGGGGGCTGTGATGATCGAGCGAATTGCCGATGCGATCGAGGCCAGGCTGCAGGGCATGGGGCTGTTCAAGGCGGTGGAGAAGACGGTTACCGCGAAAATTTTAAAGAGCCCGCCATCCGTTGCCGTGTTCCTGGCCTTTGACCGGATGGATACCGACAAGCCGACGACGACGCGGTTGCTGGTCTGGGATCTGCTGCTGACGGTGTCCGCCCTGGGCGCAAAAAAAGGGGATGACGCCGGCAGCTATCTCGATGCTATCCGCGACGCCTTTATCGGCTGGCGGCCGTGGACAACAGGCGGGGTCTTGCCGGCCGAGGTGCCGGAGATCCGGATGGAAGGAATCGAGCAGACCATGATCGTCTATACGGTGCGGCTGACCATGAAGGTCATGCCGGCAATCATTGCAAGTCAAGGCTGAGAAGCCATAAGGAGATACCATGCCAGATGTACCCTTTTCGTTTATCGGCGCTGCCGATGCCTATATCGACATTCTGAGCGATACCGCTGTCCGGCAAGGTCTGCAGCTTGAGGCTAACTGTGTCGAGTTTACGCCAAAGCCTGATTCCCAACGGGAAGAACAGACGGCCAACGGCCGGTCGAACTTCGGCCAGGTCCTGTCCTCGGTGATCCTGCCGAAGCCGATGACCGCGACCATCAAGTTCAACCAGATGAGCCAGCAGCTGTTTGCCGCCAACTTCTTCGGCACAAATTCGGTGTTGACCCAGGCCTCCGGGGCTGCGGCTGAACGCAATGTAACGGTCATCCATGATAAATGGGTCGATATCGGCGGCGTCATGGTGGCCTCCGCCCTGGTGAAAGATCCAACCGGCGTCACCACCTACGATGTCGATGACGACTATGAGCTCCACGAACGCCTGGCCATGATCAAGGCCTTGTCCACCGGCGCTATCGCCAACGGCGAGATCTGTAAAGTGACCCCGACGTTTGCGGCCGTCAACGGCACCGAGATGAAGGGCATGACCAAGAGCAACGTGCGGATCCGCGTCAAGCTCGACGGCCAGAACTTCGCCGACGGCAGAAACTTCATCTCCGACATCTATCAGTTCCGGCTGCAGCCGACCAGTTCGTTCTCGTTGATCGGCGATAAGTTCGTCGAGGTGACTTTCGAGGGCGTGCTGGAGACGCCGACCGGATACACCGAACCGTTCAATCATAAGTGGCTGAGCTGAGCAAATATTTAACGCTGATTTGAAGAGGAACTGAAATGCGAAAGATCAAAGTACTTGTGGTTGGCGAAAGAGAGATCACGGTATCGGAGCTGATGCCGGGACAGATCGATCAACTGATGTCGATGAAAGCCGATGACCAGGTTGCGCCATCTCTCGGCACCCTGCTGGCGTCCGATCTCAATGCTGATGCGGTTGTCCTCTCCACCGGGATAAAGGGTGCCGATCTGTTGAACGACTTCACCCTTGAGGAACTCGCCGATATCTGGAAGGCGGTCGCGGAGGTCAACGATTTTTTATTGCTGCGCCTGGGCACGGCGCTAAAGACCGCTCTGGCCCTCGTCGACCAGACGAAATCCGCAGGCTTGTCTGCATGATGATCACCGCCGGGCACGTCAACGCGGCCAGTTACGGCTGGTCGTTCTTCCTGACTGCCGCCGACGTGCTGGCGGAAATGGCTCCGAAAAATAAACCGGGGAAGTAACGAGGCATGGGAAACACCGGAACGAACATACCGCTGACGCTCACCCTTGAAAACAAGGACATCAAGGCCAACCTGGCGGCGATCGGCGAAAGCGTCAAGAAGCTCGGTCTCATGACCGAGTCCGCCTTTGCCAAGAGGGACGGCATGGGCGTGCTCGGGGTCAAGAACTTCGCCGAGGTCAAGGCGGAGATGGCCAAGCTGACCACGGCGTATCGAGGTCTCGCCGCCTCCGGCAAGCTTTCTGCCGGTGAACAGGCCAAGGCCCTTGAGGCGTTGCGGGCCAAGCAGCGGGATCTCTATGCCACCATCAGCAATCCGCCGAAGCTTGACCTGGCCCGCAGCGTGCTCGGGATCTCGTCGCAGCAGTCGATCGTTGCCGAGATAAATAAGGTCAAGCAGGCGTATGCCACCCTCGCCTCATCCGGCAAAGCGAGTCTTGCCGAGCTGACCAGGGCGAAGGTTGCCATGGGTCAGAAGATCGACGAACTGAAGAAGAAGACCAACGACTGGCGGGATGCCCTGGGGCAGATCAAAGGGCGGGCGCTGGAGGCTGGCGCTGCCGGCGCCGGGATCGTTCTGGCCTCGAAGGCGGCGATCGATTTCGAATCGGCGATGGCCGATGTGCGGAAGGTGGTCGACGGCACTCCGGAGGAGATCTCCGCCCTGGGCAAATCGCTGCAGGACCTGAGCGAGAGAATCCCGTTGACGGCCATCGAGCTTGCGGCGATCGCCACCGCCGGCGGCCAGCTGGGTATTGCCGCGAAAGACATCCTGCCATTTGTCGAAGTGACCGCCAAGATGGCGACCGCCTTCGACATGACGGCCGAGGAAGCCGGCAATGCCATCGGCAAACTGAAAAACGTTTTCCAGCTTAGCATCCAGGAGATCGCTCAATTCGGCGATGCCATCAACCAGCTCGGCAATACCTCGGCTGCAAGAGAAAAAGATATCGTCGACGTGCTGCTCAGAGTCGGCGGTACCGCCAAACAGTTCGGCCTGGCCAAGGAACAGACAGCAGCTCTTGCCGCCGCTTTTCTGTCTCTCGGCAAAGGTCCGGAGGTCGCCTCGACCGGCATCAATGCCATGCTGAACAGGATGCAGACCGCCACCATGCAGGCCCCGCCGTTTGCCGAAGCACTTAAAAAGATCGGCATGACCGCCGAGGAGATGGCCGATGCCGTGGCGACGAACCCGCAGAAGGCCTTAGACGATTTGCTTGACACCCTGGCAAAGCTGGAAGGCCGGGAGAAGGCCGAGGTATTGACCGGACTTTTCGGGGCCGAGTATCAGGACGATATTGCTGTGCTGGTCGGCAGTCTGCAGACCTATCGCGATACGATGAAACAGGTGAGCGATGCGACAGCTTTTGCCGGGGCCATGCAGAAGGAATTTGAGGCGAGAGCTGCGACTACCAAAAATCAACTCATACTTTTGAAAAACGAGTTTGTCCGGATAGTCACCAACGTCGGTACGGGTTTCCTGCCAATAATCAAGCAAGGTGCCATCGTACTCACTGGCATGCTGAAACCGATCGCAGACCTGACCGGGATGTTCCCAAGGCTATCCGCCGGTATCGTTGGACTAGCCACTGGGGCAATCGTTTTCTCGACCATAGCCAAAGCGGTCGGGATCATGAAGTCAGCCTTCACGATCTTCGGCGTGGATGCCGTCGCCTCGCTGGGCAAGGTCGGCACCGCCGGTCGCGGGCTGGGGCTTTTCTTTTCCACCTTCGTCAAAAGGTATCTCGCCCCATTCCTGATCGGTTGGGAGATCGGCACCTGGCTGAATCAATTCGATACTGTCCAGCGAGCTGGCATAGCCATGGCATCGGCTTTGACCAAGTCGTGGCTTGGCGCGAGGTTAGCCTGGTCAGATCTGACCGGAGGAGATTCCGAGGCAATCCTCAAAGAGATCAGAGAAGCCGATCAGATCTATGGCGAGATGTTCGCCAATGTCGGCAAGAAGGCCAAGGAGACGGCCGAAGTTCAGAAGAAGGCACAAAAGGAAATCGCAACGGCCACCGAACAATCGGTGAACACGCAGAAGAAGGTGACCGGCGCTGCTCTTGATGAAATGAAGAAGAAATATCAGGAGTTCACCGCCGAGGTCAAACGTCTGCAAGGCGAAATCGTCTCCGAGCAGGTAAGCGCCGACCAGCAGATCAGGGATCTGAACCGGCAGACGATGTCCGAAAAGGATGCCTGGGAAGACAAGAAAAAGCAGGCGCAAGAGTATGCCACCGTCGCCAAGGCTGCCGGAGAGACAGGTAAACTGGCGCTCAAGGCGGCGACCGAAGCCGGAGATGAAGCCGGGCGCAAAGCGGCCTTTGCCGACGCCAAAGAGGCCTTCGCCGTCCAGGCTGAATACGCCGGAATGGCCAGGCAAATGTATGCCGAGCTGGTTGGCGAAGTGAAGAACGGCGACAAGGTCATCATGACCCAGAAGCAGACCATCGAAGTCGCTACCGCAGGGATAAAAGCTTCGGCAGAGGCCAAGATCGCCGCCCTGAAAGGCATGCAGGAAGCCGAGTATGCGGCCATGGAGGAATTGACCAGGAAGAGCGGCCTGCAGGATCTCAGTAAGGGCATGGACGAAGCCGAAGAGAAGTGGCTCAAGAACTGGCAGGACATGCGAGCTGCGGCAATCAGCGACATCGAGGCAGTGGAAGATCGGCTGCTGAAGATCAAAGACCGAGAGATAACAGTCTGGATAAACGAGAAGGAACGAAAGGCCACCGGCGGCGCGATCGGCGCGTTACGCATGGCCGGCGGCGGCGCGGTCCAAGCCTTCCGCAACATGCTTTCCGGCGGCCACTTCCCCGGCTTCGGCGGCGGCGACCGCCGACACGTGGTAGCCGAGGACGGCGAATACATGCTCGATAAACACCGGGTCCGTGACGCCGGGCTGCCTGTAGTCCGGGCCTTCCATGCCGGAGACTACGGCTTTGTGGTCTCCGAACTCCTGAAGAAAATGAAAGGCACCATCAGCCGCCAGGTCGGCGGCATCATCGATCGCATGCCGACATTGCCGCCGATCGGCCCGCAGTTCATGCAGGCTGGTGGCCAGGTTGCAGCTGGGGGCGGTGGAGGAGATACCTTCAATTTCAGCTTTCACTATTCTGGTTCACAACCTTCAGCCAGGGAGCAGGCTCGGCAAGTGCTGATTGAATTTAAGAAAATGTATAAGGGGCAATTATGACGGTTTCGCTCGGTGGCATTTCTCTCTCTGATCACCTTGTGTTGGATGGGATTGAAACAGCTAAGCATGTCGCCATGTCTGCCCGCAGGACACTGGGCGGCCGGATGGTAATCCAGGTCGGCGCTACTCTGACCGGCGGAAGGGAACTAACCCTTTCAGGAAAAAACCATTTCACCCTGAACCAGATCAATGCCATCAAGGAATTGGAGAAGCTGGGGCAGAGTGTTCAGTTAATTCACCCCAGGGGAACATTTGTTGTTTTTGTTACAGAAACACCAGTTACGCCAACTGTTAGCTACGTCGATCCGGAAGGCAACGATTGGTATTCCGGTTCCATAATTCTTCAAGAGGGATAGAAACATGCTTTCCACAGACCTGAAAGCCTACGAGCCGGCCAACGTCACCGACACCCCCGCCCACGGCGGGCGGATCTCAGCTAACCTGATCACCTCCGGCGCTCCCAATAATATCTGGGCGGATATCACCAGCGAGGAGCGGGCGGCCGGGAAGATCAAGTACGAGAAAATCTTTTTGAAGGTTGCCGACGATGCCGATGGCAAGCTGCAGGTGGCCAGGGCCTACTTCAACGCCTTGCCCGCCGGCGACAACTGGGCCACCTTTTTCGACGGCACCGCTACCGATACCCTGGCCGATATCCCCGGCGCCGATACCGGCGCGGACGCCAAAACCAAGTACGGCATCGCCCCGGTTACCACCAACGTCGTGGCCGGAACCAGGACCATCAAGGTCACCGTGCCGTCGGTGAAACTCTTGTCCACCGGAGCTGATGAAATTTACCGGGTCGGCGAGACGATCATTATCGGCAAGACCGGCACCCAGGAGGTACACACCATCTCCGCCATCGCCGAGCTGGATCTGGAAATTACCATCACCACTGCCGCCGATATCGCCAACAACTACGCGACCACCGATACACCCTGGCTGGCCTCGGTTAAAAGTCTCGGCACAGTTGAGACCTCGTCAGCCGTGGTCGGCCACACCGGCGGCGCCGACTACGATGCAGCAACCTACGCCCCGGTGCTCGATAATATCGGCACGGTACGGCAGCGACTGGTATTCACCTTTGGCGATTCGATAAATTTTACCTGCGTCGGCGACAGCCTCGCGGGCCTGGGCAGCGGCACGGTCAACGCCGATTTCACGGCGATGAACACCGCACTGTCCAAGCCCCTCTGCACCCTGCTGGCCGGAGGCTGGACCGGCCTCACCATCGCGGCCAACGACACCTTCACCCTCGACATCTTCGGCGCGGATCCTCCCGTATGGGAAAAATACGAGGTGCCGGCAGGCGCGGAGGCGGTCAGCGAGGACCTCCGTCTGCACTTCTCGGGTGAGGTGGCGTAAGTGCCGATCCCCGGCGGCCAGATACTGGTGGCGTTTGCCAACAGGCCCGGCAGCTCCGGCAACGTTTTGCTGGAGCAAGAGCCCTGGGACAAGTACGTCGGCTACCTGACCCGCGCCGGCGCCGTCGCCTGGCTCGACGCCATGCTCTACGGCGATCCGGAAGAGGATCTGACGGAGCACTGCGGGATCGACACCGCCGGCAACGTCGCCGGCGTCGTTTATGCCTACCCGGAGCCGGTCAGCCTCAACTATCTCGCCGGCATCAGCCACGGCCGCCTCGGCCCCCGCCGGATCGACAAGCTCCCGTACAGCGAGGTCCTGCAGGTCCAGCTGGAAACCGAACCGGCCCTCAAATATCCGACCGACAAAATCTTCTCAGCCGAGTGGCTGACCGATGCTTTTACCAACGACGGCGCCACCCTGCCCAGGCCGGCGGTCGATATCTCCGGCAAGCGGCCGCGGATTGCCGGCGCCATCTTTGGTTCGCTCCTGGTGGTCTACGAGGTTGTCCGCCACACCTATACGGTCACGATCTCGGCCCGGCCTGCATCGGTCGAAAAAGCCTACCAGTCCCACGTCTATGCCGTCTGGGACGGCGGAACCAGGGCTATGGAGTACCAGCCACCCGACGAGGCGGCAGCCGGCGGGCGCTGCAACGGCCGCTACGGGGTCGGCACCATCAATGACAGCCCCTACGATCCGCCGACCGTCCAGCCCAAGGACATCGAGCGGCAATGGGATTACTGCAGCAATTCGGCGGTGGAGGAATAACGTGAGTTCATTGATCGCCACCTTCACCGGTAAGACCGGCGCCGACTCGACCGCCCGCGTCCGTCTGGAGCAGATCGTCCCGGCCGAGACCAGCAAGTTTGCCAATGTCCGCGACCTCTACCAGGCCTGGCTGCTGGCCGCCTCCGGACAGCCTGCCCGCCTCTATCGCGCCGGCGGCTGCCCGATAGAATTCGAGGGTTCCACGGTCCGCTTCTTCCTCGGCTTCTACGCCTGGCCATCGGATCCGGCTTTGCCCTACAACCTGACCGCATCCCTCGGCCAGCTCGGCCCAGGCCAACGGGTGGAGATGGCCCGCGAGTATTCCGAATTCGTCGACAACGCTTCAATCGTCGCCCTGCCGTTTTTCATGGAGGATATCACTTCGACCTGGGAGACCCCG